>Ga0209204_1000022_pt1 | contig 161812 bp, 126 predicted proteins | sample AD_JPNMR2_MetaG_FD_184425 | JGI IMG/M metagenome (GOLD analysis project Ga0209204, IMG submission 184425) | Active sludge microbial communities of municipal wastewater-treating anaerobic digesters from Japan - AD_JPNMR2_MetaG (SPAdes) (version 2) | ecosystem: Engineered > Bioreactor >...
ATAAGACACTGAAGGGAGTGTCCACGAAATATTTACAGATGTATGCTGGTTATTATTCTTATAGTAAGCATAAGATATTTGATCCTTTGTCGGAGGCATTTCTGAACAGACGAAAAGTTTGGTTTACGTACACGCGACTCGAAGTTATCTACTTTAAATTTGTGTATTTTGCCACACAAGTTTTGTTAATAGATTTGAATAAGCGAACGTGGAAAAGCACAGAAAAAGTTCCTATTCCCGATAACTGTATGGTATATAAAATAACAGAATGGGATGTAGATCATCGCCACAGTTTTAAGGAGGTTAATGATTATTTTAAGAAGAAAATCAAAGAATTTCAACATAGCAATATTAAGTTTTAAGTAAGGTTAATTCTATAATACATTAATCAATTTCTTTCAGGTGAAATATCTTTTTTCATTGTCTCGTATTGTAAAAAACGAATAAAAACATATTTAATAACATATTTGTGAAATTTTATGAAAGAAATAGTGATACGTAAAATACTTATTTTATAAGTTTGCAAAAAAATCAACTAACTATGGATAAGATTATTTTTAAGGAGACTCATCTCAAGGTAGAAGACGTTTTAAAAGAATGCCGAAATATCATAGTCAATGCTGATCGCAAAAGACTAATTGATGATGCAGTAAAAAATCATGAATGTATTGTATCTAAAAACGGAGCTCTTGCAACATGGACTCCCGAAGATTCTACAGGACGTAGCCCCAAAGATACTGTGATTGTAAAGCGACATCAAAGTCAGATACACATTGATTGGAATTCTCCAAATAATATTCCTATTACAGAAGAGCTTTTTGATGAGATTTTTGAAGATGCACTTACGATGGTTTTAAACCATCAAAAAATATATGTTAATGACAAAGTAATCGGAGCAGATTCAACATATTCATTGCCGGTTAGATTAATAACTAATCAGGCCTTGACCAGTTTGTTTGCAGATAACATGTTTAGACCTGTTCCTAAAGATATTCATAGAAGTTGCTTTTATGACAAACCTTTTTACTTGATAGCTTTACCATATAATAAACTTGATGTAAAGAAATACGAGTGGAAACTTCGTAAGTTACCAAATGGTAAAACCAGCGATAAAATAGTTGCCATGGATTTTGATCGTCGTATTGGTTTGGTTATTGGATCGGCATATTTAGGAAGTGTAAAAAAACTTATGTTTACGGTTATGAATTATTACCTTCCTTTTGAAAATGTCTTACCTTTACATTGTAGCGCAAACGAAGGAAAAGACGGTAAAACGGCTTTGATTTTAGGTTTGTCGGGAACAGGTAAAACTACATTATCGGCAGATCCACGCAGAGCATTGCTTGGAGATGACGAACATGGATGGAGTGAAAGCGGAGTGGCTAATTTTGAATACGGATGCTACGCGAAAATGATTAACATAAATCCTGAAAAAGAACCGGATATATATAAAGCTGTTATGCACCCTGATTTTTATTTGAATCATGGTGCGATTGTTGAAAACGCAATGATATATCCAAATGGTGAATTTGATTTTAATGATGAACGTTTAACTCCAAATTCAAGAGCATCATATCCTTTAAGTTTTCTGAATAATATAAAAGAATCAAGTATTGGTGGGCATCCTAGTTCAATCTTGTTTTTGACAGCTGATGCAACAGGAGTGCTTCCTCCAATTTCAAAACTAGACAGAAATCAAGCTATGTTGTGGTTTTTGATGGGATATACCTCAAAATTGGCCGGTACTGAAACAGGAGTAGTAGAACCACAGTCAACTTTTTCCAGATTTTTTGGTGCTCCGTTTATGCCTGGTTTACCTAAAGTTTATACAAAAATGCTTGGCGAAAAAATGGAAAAATTCAATACACGTGTATTCCTTATCAATACGGGTTGGATTGGCGGAAAATATGGAATAGGAAAACGAATTGACATAAATTATACGCGAGCGATGGTAGAAGCTGCTCTTAATGGAGATCTTGATAACGTTGAATATGAATATGACTCTCTTTTCCACTTAAATATTCCTAAAACTTGTCCAGGTGTTCCTTCCGAAATTCTTTTTCCAATAAATACCTGGGAAAATAAAAATGAGTATTTCACTGCAGCAAAAAAGTTAGCTCAGGAATTTTCTGATCAATTTGAAAAAGCATACGGTAAAAATGATATTGCTCCGGAAATTAAAATGAATTGTCCGGGAAAATAATTATTTATAAAAAAAAATATTAAAGTCCGTTTTTGACGGACTTTTTTTATTTTTGTAATAATCAATCTTTATGAAGAAATTAAGCAGAAATAATTTTATTAAAAAATTTCTATTTGCTGCTATATTATTTATTTCAATTGCTGCAATATATTACGTTCATAAAATCAAATTCTATGGTAATTTTTCATTGGAAATTATTTCACCAGAAAAAATATCAAATCAAATTAAAATCTATGGACACAGTTTTACAAATAGAATAGAAGAAATCCCAGAATTTGATAATCGTTTTGTAAATGATCCGAGTTGGTACTTTATAAAAATAGAAATTATTGGGATTGAATCCAAAGACATTAACAATATTCAAATTAAATTTAAAAATGATAAAATCGAACAGAAATTACAAATTCTAAAAAATAAAAATAGGTATTTTTTGTCTTATCCTGATCAAGAAAATATATTTAATAAACTATTAAACAATGTATTTATTTCTTCTACAATTTTTAAGTTTATTATTTCAATAATCCTCATTTTATTGCTGTCATTTATCCTTTTAAGGTTGCAACCATTAGTGAAAAAATATTTTCAAATATTTTATATGCTATATGGCTTATTAACTTTGTTTATTGGTTTAAGTTTTTACAATATAGCATTAACTAAAAATCCCGGATATTTTACCGGAGTTTATTGTTTAATGGCGATAATTTTAACAATTGTTATTTTATCGGTATTTTTTATTGAAAAATCAAGGTTAAAGAATTTTTTACTTGTTTGCATTTCTTGTTTGACAGTAGTTTTATTTTTTGAAATAATCCTTAGATTGGACAGACGCAACCTTTCGTATTTTGAGAAACGTTTTGGATATTTTAGATCAGCCTATGACGAAAGAATTGTTGAAAATAGTAATTTTTATAAACCAAACTCACAGCATGAATTAAAATCGCCTGAATTCAATTATCACAGAAAAACAAACTCTCTTGGTTTGCCTGATGATGAAGTGATTGAAAAGTCCGATAGCTCACAAATTTTAATAATAGGACTTGGCGATTCTTTTACCGAATGTGATGGGGCACACCAGGATTCAACATGGCTAAAATTTTTACAAAGAAAATTAAATATACTTTCCCCTGAGCAGTTTATTTTTATAAATGCCGGAGTTTGTGGCTCGGATCCATTTTATTCATATAAATTATTACATGATAAACTGCTTTTATACAAACCTGATATTGTGTTTTTAACTATAGGCTACGATCTTGAGGATGTAATTTTACGTGGTGGAATGGAACGATTTAACAAAAAAACTTTAAACCTAAAACCTCCAAAGTGGTTATTTTTTTATAGCCATTCTTTTATCTTTAGAAAAATAATTTCCATGAGATTCTCAGATAATTATTTGTTCTTATCTTTAAATCAATTTGAACAGGCTTCACAGGAAGCAATAAAGAAATTAAAAAATCTAATTCTTGATTTTAAACAATTAGGCGAGAAAAATCATTTTTTGCCAATTATTATTTTCTATCCTAAAAAGGAAGAAATTTTTGAAAATTCATACAAAAATTGGAATACATTGATAGAATTTTGTAAAGAAAATAATGTCTTATATGTAGATTTATTGAAATATTACAGGAATGTAGTCGGGATGAATGAAAATAATATTTTTGAATATTACTGGGTATTTGACGGACATCATAAAGTAAAAGGATATGAAAAATTTGCTGAAGGCATTTTATGGTCCCTAAAGAATGATTCTATTGATATTTTTTCAAGGCCTCCGAGAGTATTGTAATATTTTCTCTGTTAATTTCATCAAAATTAATTTCAATTTCCATGTTCCCGGAGTTTTCCAACCCAAAACTTAAGGGAAATCCTTTAAGTAAAGTTCCTAATTTCAAGGCAGCTGAATTATTAATTTTTAGTTTTAAGTTTTTTGCATTATTGATTCTTGCAGTTTCAATAATTTTTAAGGCGGTCTCAACTTGTTTTTCTGTAGTTACTTGTTGCGAAAAACTTTTGTAAATCAACCATGGTATTGGATTCAGAATCCATCCGTATTTTTTGAAAATTTCTAAGGCTTGATTTATACCTCTTTTATTTGTTAAATCATAAATTTCGTTCATTTTATTGTATTAGATTAAATTGTTTTACTGTCTTATATATTGGACCATTAGAAGTTAATTTCGATTCTTTCAGTCTGAAATTAGTAACTTCAAAACTCAAATCAGGAAGTTTGATCTTCCATAATTCGTTAAGAAACAAATCTTTATTAAAAACTTTTTTAACTCTGGCTATGGTAAGATGACTCATAAATCTTTTTTCCAGCGGATATAACGACTCTAATGCTTTATCTACTTTTTTTTGTAATTCCTCACAATTCGTTAGATGAATCCAAACAATTCGAATATCTTGTTCTCTAAAGACACCTAAGTTACTTAAATTGGTTGTAAAACTCTTGAAATTAATTTCTGAAAGTAGATTGATAATTTTTATTTCGTTTAAATCATCTGTTTCTCCTAAAAATTTAAGAGTCAAATGTAGATTTTCAAGTTCTGTTATTTTGCCTTGAAAATGTTTTAATTCTTTCTGAATTTTCAAAATATCTTTATTTAAACTTTCCGGGATATCAATAGAAACAAATAATCTTTTCATTTTTTATATCATCTTTCAAAATTTATTCTAAATTAGTTTATAAACTTTAATGCTATTTAGTCTTTTATATAACTTTTTTAATTATAATGATTTTTTAATTTATCAATTTTTTTAACTTCATTCTGTGGTAATGGTTTTGAATTCTTTATAACTTCTAAGTTAAAGTTCATTTGAGCCACATATTCAAGGACTTCCATTCTATCGAAAGCTTCGAAAAGATTTTTCCCGAGACATAATGCTCCGTGATTTTTCATAATGGCAATATTAGACGATTTTAAGCCTGTGGCACATTTGTCGGCTAGTTCTTCCGTTCCCATTAAACAATATTCAATATAAGTGATTTCTCCAAGAATAAATCGTGATTCGCCGGTGAGATTTGTGTTTATTTTACTTGTGGAAACCGCATAAGTAGTTGCATATATTGGATGGGCATGAACAATAGCAAATACATCCGGACGTTGTATGTAAATTTTTTTATGAATGTTAATTTCCATACTGGGCTTAATATCCGGAGTTAAAAGAGTTCCGTCGCTATCAATAACAGCTACATCTTGCCATTTAAGTTTAGATTTATCTTTCTGGCTTGATGTTAGCAAAATTTTTCCGTCTTCTGTTCTCATGCTAACATTTCCGCCACTTGAACTTGTGAGTTTTTGTTTGTATAGTCGCCTCATTAGTTGGGCAACTTGTTTACGTTCATTTTTATAGAAAATCATTTTTCGAAAAGTTTTAAAATTTCATTATCAGTTATTACTCCTTTTTCTGTTATAAATCCTGTAATTAAAGATGCAGGAGTTATATCAAATGCAGGGTTTAAAGCACTCGAACCGGGACTGGTTATAAATGAATTTATTTTTTTATCGTTATGTAAACCTGTAATATTTGTGATCTCATCTTCGGAGCGGTATTCAATAATTATTTCACCTCCGGTTTTAGTATTTAAATCAAAAGTAGAAGAAGGAGCAGCCACATAAAACGGAATGCCGTAATATTTTGCAGCAATAGCTTTTTCAAGAGTTCCTATTTTATTTGCAGTATCTCCGTTGGATGCAATTCTATCTGCTCCGACAATCATCATGTCAACTAAATTTTTACTCATTAAAAAAGCTCCTGCATTGTCGGAAATGATTGTATGAGGAATTCCGTGATTTTTGAGCTCCCATGCAGTTAATCTTGCTCCTTGAAATCTCGGACGAGTTTCGTCAACATAAACAAAAATGTTTTTTCCGCTGTCATAAGCAGCATAAATGGGGGCAAGGGCAGAACCATAATCTACAAGAGCAAGCCAACCTGCGTTACAATGCGTTTCGATTCTGTAACCATCTTCTATTAATTCATTCCCATAAATTCCTATTAATCTGCCATGTTCGGCACATTCGTCTGCTACAGCAATTGCTTCTTTAATTGCAAAATCTTCGGAAATTTTTGATGCCTCCAAAACTCTTTCTGTAGCATAAAAAAGATTTACCGCAGTAGGACGTGTTGCATCAATTTTAATTTTTGCTTTTTGTAAGTGAGAATATAGTTCATTGTCTTTTGCTGAATATATTTCCTGAAGCATAGCATAAGCACCTGCAGCTCCTATTGACCCCGCACCTCTGACAGTCATGTTTTTTATTGCGGTACAAGTTTCATCAGAATTTTTGCAATAATGTATCTTGAATTCAAACGGTAAACAATTTTGGTCAATCATGCAAACCGTTGTTTTTTCCATCCAGATTGATCTGTAGTGTTTTTTATTTACTTTCATTATTCAAAGTTTAGCATTGTAAAAATACGAAAATTTTTATAATTGAGTTGTGAGCGATTTTCTTTATGTTGTTTTGAACGAAGTTTCAATTTTATAATTCAAAAAGAATTTATTATTCTAAGTTACATAATAAGTTTTATCCTTTAAGAATTATTTAATGATAACAACTAACAGAGTTTTTGGAGATGTAAAACGGATAAACTTTTATTTTTGAAATTCATATTCAAAATAATGTTGTTACATTTTTATATGTTTTAATTTCAATGTCATATCAATATTTGGGATTCTTATTCAAATTTATGTTGTTGAGTTTATGTCAAAGGTTACACATAACTGGTGAAGTTTTTGGGTTTTAGTTTACTGAATTTTTATCCTGCGTTTCTTATTCAAATTTATGTTGTTAAATTTTCTGTTGGAAGCTACGGAAAAAATATTTAATAAATACTTTGATACAAAAATATTTGGAAAAATTTTGCGACATGATAATGTTTATTTTTGATTAGTTGTTTTATATTAAAGGTTTAATCGTTTCAGTTAACAAATATTTTGTGTTTAGATTGAAAATAAATTTTAAATTTGAAAAAATAAATCAGTTTATGAAAAACTTTTGCGCAATTATCTTAACTCTTTTTTTTCTTATTTTTTGCAATTCAATTTTTTCTCAGAAGAAAACCTCCGAAGAGATTATAAATTCTATAGCCGGTTTGCCTGAGTTGAATAACGCCATTTTAGGATTATATGCAAAAAATTTAACTGTAGATAGTGTAATTATTGATTATAACTCAAAACTAAGTCTTTGTCCGGCTTCAGTTTTTAAAATTTTCCCTACAGCTTTAGCTTTGGAAATATTAGGCCCAAATTCTGAGTTTAAAACTGAAATTGCATATTCAGGAAATATTGATTCTTCGGGAAATTTAAACGGAGATTTATATGTAATTGGTTTTGGAGATCCAAGTTTAGGTTCTTTAAATTTTGAAAATCATTATAATAAAGAGGCTGTTTTATTGCTTAAATGGGTAAATGATATTAAAAAAGCAGGAATAAAACGAATAAATGGTAATTTAATTGCTGATGCTTCGTATTTCGGAAAAATAAATATTAACGGAAAATGGCTTTGGGAGGATGTTGCTAATCATTATGGCACTAAAGCTTCGTCTTTAAACTATCTGGATAATCTGTTCTATATTCATTTTAAAACAGGCAATAAAGAGGGTCTTCCTACAGAAATAATTAGAATCAATCCACCTGATTTAGGTATTGAAATAAATAATGAAGTGATTACTTCCAAAAACAATTTTGATGAAGCCTATATTTATTTTACACGTGATTCAAAAAAACTTGATATTCGTGGAACTCTGCCAATGAATAAAAGTGATTTTCAAATAAAAGCTGCTTTACCTGATCCTGAAATGTATTTACTTAATCAACTTGAGAATGCTTTAAAAATCAATGGAATAGTAGTAACCGGGAAAAAAGAAGTAATCTTTAATAAAAAAACTGAAGAAAATATAAAAGTAATTAGCACTACATTTTCACCAAAACTTTCTGAAATAGTCCGAGTTACCAACATCAAAAGTCAAAATCTGTATGCTGAGATATTGTCATATCATATTTCCAAAAAATTTGGAAAAAGTTATGCTGATCTGTTAAAAGAATTTTTAAATATTCGAGGCATTGATTCCAGAGGATTATTCGTTGATGATGCTTGCGGTTTGAGTCGTTCAAATGGGTTGACCTGCAAACAAATGACAGATTTTTTGATTTATATGAAAACAAAATCTCCTGTGGGGGACATATTCCTAAAAACTTTTCCGATAACAGAATTAAAAGGTACGGTTTCTAAATACGCAATTCAAAATACAGAGAAAAATAAAATGTATGCTAAAAGTGGCAGTATGAATCGTGTCAGAGCATATGCCGGATATATATTTAACAATAAAGGTGAAGAAATTGCATTTTGTGTAATTGCTAATAATTATGGGTGCCCCGGATTCAGAATGAGAAAAATATTCGAGGAACTTTTTATTACCATTTCTAAGCTTGAATAATGAAAAAAATTTTATTTTCTGTTTTTGATTTTGTTAAAAAGGATTTTCATGCCGGACTTTATTTATCGGTATTTTTATTCACTTCAACTTTAATCTTGATTGAATATATTTATTTCCCGTATGATAAATTAACTAATAAGTATAACCTCGAGTTTAAGGTATATTTCATAAATTTTTTCTGGTTTTTCTTTTCTTATGGGATTACTTTATTGATTATTAAAATTTTTAGGAAAAATGAAATAAAAATAAACCTTGAACTTTTTTTTAAGCTTTTTGTAGCCATTTTAATTCTCAGTGTATATATTTCTTATTTTGGTCAGTATGGTATAGATATAAAAATTCCGTACCCTGAAAAATTTTATTTTTATCAGGTTTTTGATAACTTTTCGGGTTTAGTAACAATAGTTATTCCTTTGTCGCTTATTTGGTATTTTCTCGATAAGGAAAGTGTTCCTGATTTTTACGGGTTAAGGTTTTATGGAATACGCTTATTCCCATTGGGAATTTTAATTTTAACCGTTGTAGCAATATCTTTTATTGGCTCTTTTTTTAAAGATGTTTCTAAGTATTATCCAATTTTAGAAAGAACGTATTATAAAAGTTTTGCTAACGAATTAGGTACATCTGAATTTTTAACTGCAATTTTTTTTGAGATTGCCTACCTGTTTGATTTTTTTATTATTGAGTTATTTTTCAGAGGTTTTATGATTCTGGGTTTAATAAAATTATTAGGTAGAAATTCTATTTTGCCAGTTTCGGTTTTATATGTAGTAATTCATTTTGGAAAACCTTTACCTGAGACTATTAGCTCATTTTTTGGTGCATATTTCTTAGGGATTATTGCATTTGAAGAAAAGCACATCTGGTGGGGTGTAATTTTACATTGTTTACTTGCTCTTGCAATGGAAATATTTACTCTTTCTTAAAAAATAGCCTAAGCATATATACTTAGGCTAAAGAATAGGTAATTTGAAAAAATATTATTTTGAAATTTTGCTATTTACAAGGTCTAAAATTTTATTTTGTAATTCTATTGCTTTTCTTTCAATTTCTGAACCTTCTGCAATAATTTGATTAACAAAATCTTTATCATCATAACCAGAGCCATTTATTTTAACATTCAAAAATGCTCCTCTAACTGCTGCCGTAGCTGCTAAAGCTCCAACACTGGCATCGCTTATTGAGGCTTCCAAACCATGTTTTGCCATTTCGAACATAACTTCCATACTTTCGTAACTTAGTTTCATGGTTTTAAAAGGAATCTCCATGGCAAATTTTGTTGCTTCCTGAATTGCTTTTTTTCTTGCAGCTTTTTCTTCATCATTTGATTTTGGAAGTCCGAAGGCATCTATTATTTTGTTGAATGCTCTGGTGTCTTCATCAACAAGTTTTAGAAGCTCGTCATGATAATATTTTCCTTTTTCTGCCCAATCACTATATTCCATCCATCTATCATCATGTCTGTATTTATTTGCCGTGAGATTGGCTACCATAGTGCCAAGAGCAGCACCTAATGCTCCCATATATGCTGAAATCGACCCTCCTCCGGGAGCAGGTGATTCCGATGCCGTGGTATGACAGAATTTTACCAAATCCATGTCAACAAGTTTATTGCCGCTGTCTTCTTCGAGCATATATTCTATAATATTTTTCTTTGGGTCAAAAGGTTTAAGCTCATCAAGGCCAAGCGATTTAACAGCAATTTTAATTATTTCGCTGTCGGCAATTCCTGTTGAACGACCTTGCTTTTTCAGAAAATACTTACCTGCATCCAGTATGGCTTTTAATGGAATCACACCAACAAGTTCGGAACCTGTGACTCTTAATCCATGAGCTTGAGCTCTCTCACAAACTGTGTCAAATGCCACGTGTACCGGAGTTACATCTATATCGGTGAGATTCATTGAAATTTGAGCAATTCCATACTCTTCAATATACCATCCGATAGCTTTTACTGATTTTAATAATCCAGGTTCATAAACTTTGTTACCTTTTTCGTCTAAAACAGGTTTTCCTGTAACAGGATGTCCTTCACGTTTTACACGTCCTTTCTCTCTTACATCAAAAGCTATTGAATTAGCTTTGTTTACGGATGTTGTATTAAGATTTATATTGTATGCAACTAAAAATTTACGTGCTCCAACTGCAGTTGCCCCTGTTTTCGCTACATGTTCGTTCCATTCTGCAGGTCCAAAGTCGGGTTCCCATTCCGGATTTACTAATTTCTTTGATAACCCTTCATATTCCCCTGAGCGACAATTGGCAAGATTTTTTCTTTCTGGCTTAAATGCTGCAAATTCATAACAATAAACCGGAATAGACAACTCTTTGCCTATTCTTTCGGCTAATTTACGTGCATACTCAACAGTTTCTTCCATACTGATGTTTGCTACCGGAATAAGCGGACAAACATCTGTTGCTCCAAACCTCGGATGAGCTCCTTTATGTTTTCGCATATCAATCAATTCCGAAGCTTTTTTTACGGCCAGAAAAGCAGCATTACAAACTTCTTCCGGCGTACCGACAAAAGTAATAACAGTACGATTTGTGGCTGCTCCTGGATCAACATTTAATAACTTTACTCCTTCGCAGGATTCTATAACATCAGTAATTTGTTTAATTATGGACATATCACGTCCTTCACTAAAATTTGGAACACATTCAATAATTTGTTTCATAATTGTATTTATTTTATTTATTCTATTGCATTGTATTGAAATCCTAAACGCTTCCCGGTTTGCATTTTATGCTTGTTCATTTTTTCTTGCATATCTCTTACTGTTATTATTTTTACTTCATTATAAGGAGGAACAAGCAAATCAAACTTTAAAACATAAGCCATGGTATTTTCTATTAAAGTGCGTATATTGTTTTCATTTACCTCATTTTTCCCGAAAGCCGGATAGTTAAAACCAAGCTCTCTTCTCCCTTCAATGAAAAATGTACAATCTTTATTTACAAAAATCCGCCCGATTAAATATCCAAGGTCATCCATTCTATAATACTTGAACGAATCTGCTAAAAAATTATATATATTAATTATTCCAGAATAGGTTAATAAAGGTTCCTGAACAAAATAATTGTCTTTCCATATTTCATGATTTCGTGGAAATTCAAATACATTTGAGTGCATATTAAAGATTATTAAGTCTCCGGCAATTTTCAACTCTGCTTCAAACATTCCTCTGTCCCGGTATTCAAGCAGTACTCTTTCATCTTCAGAAGCAAGTTCCTTATCGTATTCTTTTGCAATTTCCTGAGCTAACTTTTTGATAATCTTTAATGTCTTTTTTGTTTGATCATAAACATTTTGTTTAAGAACTGCTTTTTCTTTTAGTACACTTATAACGTGTTCTTTAATAGATTTTTCTTTTGGCTCGTCCATTTATTTTAATTTAGTATGACCTTGCAAAAACTACTCTGAAATTAGATTTTTTACCTGTGTAGATGCATTTTCCCTCTTCAATTTCAGGATTTAATGGAATTAATCTTATTGTTGCTTTAGTTTCTTCTTTTATTTTTTCTTCAGTTTCTTTTGTTCCATCCCAATGAGCAAGAACAAAGCCTCCTTTTTCATCAAGAATCTGCTTGAATTCTTCCCATGTATCTGCTTTATGCGTATTTTCCTCTCTGAATTTTAATGCATTGTTATAAATATTCTGCTGGATATCTTCGAGTAAAAATTTAATATGTTCAATAATATTTTCGTTGGTAATAAATTCTTTTGTTAGAGTATCTCTTCTTGCAACTTCCCATGTATTGTTTTGATAATCTTTTGGCCCGATTGCCAATCGTATCGGAACGCCTTTTAATTCCCATTCTGCAAATTTAAAACCTGGACGTTGATTGTCTCTGTCATCAAATTTAAAACTAATATTCAAAATTCTGAGCTTTTCTGTAAGTTCCCTTACTCTTTGCCTTATGAGATTTAATTCTTCATCATTCTTGTAAATTGGCACTATTACAACCTGTATTGGAGCAAGTTTTGGAGGTAAAACAAGTCCGTTATTATCGGAATGTGACATTATCAAAGCTCCCATTAATCTTGTCGAAACTCCCCAGGATGTTGCCCATACATATTCTTCCTGATTTTCTTTATTTAGAAATTTTACGTCAAAGGCTTTTGCAAAATTTTGAGCTAAAAAATGTGAAGTTCCTGCTTGTAGAGCTTTGCCATCCTGCATTAAAGCTTCAATACAATAGGTGTCTTCTGCACCAGCAAATCTTTCATTTTCGCTCTTTCTTCCGACTAAAACCGGAATACCTAAATAATTGACCGCAAAATCTTGATATACTTTTATCATTCTTTGAGCCTCTTCGATAGCTTCTTTACGACTTGCATGAGCAGTATGTCCTTCTTGCCATAAAAATTCTGCAGTTCGTAAAAAAAGCCTTGTCCTCATTTCCCATCTTACAACATTAGCCCATTGATTTACCAAAATAGGTAAGTCTCTGTATGATTGTATCCAGTTACGATAAGTATTCCAAATTATTGTTTCTGAAGTAGGTCTTACAATCAATTCTTCTTCGAGTTTAGCCTCCGGATCAACTTCTATTCCTCCATGTCCATCATTCTTAAGTCGGTAATGGGTTACTACTGCACATTCTTTTGCAAATCCTTCAACATGTTTTGCCTCCTTGCTGAAAAAAGATTTTGGTATGAATATTGGAAAATAGGCGTTGGTATGACCGGTATCTTTAAACATTTTGTCAAGTATGGATTGCATTTTTTCCCAAATACTGTATCCGTATGGTTTAATCACCATGCAACCTCTTACTGCTGAATTTTCTGCTAAATCAGCATTCAGTACTAAGTCATTGTACCATTGTGAGTAATTTTCCTCCTTCTTCGTTAACGCTTTTGCCATAATTTATTGGTATGAAATTTGTTGCAAAATTAAGTAAAGTTCTTTAAAATTTTTTGTTCAAAAATATAAAATTAAAACTATTATGAAAGCAGTTTTTTATCTCTCGGTAATTTTAATTTTCCTGGCAACAAGTTGCACGATTAATCTGTACACTACCGGAGGCTACGATGATGTTTATACATCAACAGCTCCTGCCAAGGGAAATAATAAAGTTAATACCTCAAAAGTTGATAATGATAAAGCAACTTATGAGGAAACTTTTAATAATGAGTTTAATTACCAATCGAGCTATGATTCTTCGCAAAATAATACCGAAGAATATTATTCCGACGATTCTCAATGGTCGGGTTCAGGTAATTACATTGTAAATAATTATTACGGGGATTATTATGAAGGGGATTCATATTCATCTTACTTTTCCAGGTTTGGAAGGTTTTATGCTCCTTATTATTACTATGATCCCTGGTATTACGATCCTTGGTTTTACGGTTACGGTTGGTCTGTAAGCATTGGCTGGTATGTAGGTTATTATCCTTATTGGAGTTATCCTTATTGGAGATACCCATACTGGAGTTATTGGGGATATCCTTATTATAGTAGTTGGAATTCAGGATATTATTGGGGATATCAACATGGATATTATGACGGATATTGGAGTAATAATTACTATTGGAATGATCCTTTCAGACCAAATAATTCCTCAGGTATTTATTACGGACATATGGGATCAAGCAGTGGTAACGGGTCAAGTAGTTCATCAAGAATTCCAAGCAATAATAATTCCGGAAATACTCCAAATACTTTGAATAACTACAATAGTGCTTCCAATGTAAATGATGGTAGAGTTGGAAGAGATGGAGGTTCAAATAATACTGTACAACCTGTAGATGTGACCCAAGAAAGAGTTCCATCAAGTATTACTACGGTTGAGGATTCCGGAAGAAAACCTGTTGATGTTAAACCAAGTGGAGATATAAAACCTTCTGATAAAGATATATATCCTGCCGTTACTGATGCCAACAGAAAACCTATAGGAGACAAGACTGAAAATTCTCGAAATAATAACTCATCTCAAGTGAATCCAACAATAAATAATAACGAAAGAATACCATCCAACCAAAATTCTTCCGGTCGAACTCCTTCTATTCAGGATAATAACAGCCGACCGTACAACAAACCTGAATACAATTCAAAACCTAATTATAATGTTGGAAGAGAATCAAATACAAACCAGGGTATGCCGAGAGGTAATGCTTCGGAAAATAGTTATACGCGGCCATCAAATAATACACCGAATAATAATAGCTATAATCGTCCGTCGAATAATTCAAATTCCGGAACAAGACCATCTTCGGGGAGTTCAAATGTAAGTCCGTCTCGAAATTCCGGTACATATAATTCAGGTAGTTCATCATCCGGTTCAAGAACAGGAGGCAGTTCATATTCAACAGGTTCGTCTTCGGAATCTAGAAGTAGCAGCGGTTCTTATTCAGGTTCTTCATCAAATTCACGGAGTAGTGGAAGTTCTCACTCAGGTTCTTCAAGCAGTAGTTCAGGTTCCGGTTCACGTAGTGGCAGCAGTTCATATTCAGGAGGTTCTTCATCAAGTAGTTCAGGTGGTCGTACTCGCTAAAATTTAAAAATATGAGAAGTAATTTAATATTGATAGGTGTATTTTTATTTGTATCTATTTTAGGTTTTGCACAAAGTGAAGTTGAAGCTCTAAGATATTCTTTCTTAACACCTTCCGGCACTGCAAGATATTCTGCAATGGGAGGGTCTTTTGGGGCTTTAGGTGCCGATCCTTCAGTGATAGGGTTTAATCCTGCAGGTATGGGAGTTTACAGATCTTCTCAATTTAGTTTTACTCCCGGATTTAATCTTGTAAATTCAAGCTCCGATTTTTTAGGTTCAAATTCAACAGATTATAATTTTAATTTTAAATTTGACAATTTTACTTACATTGGATCAATAAATTTAAATAATGACGAAAACTCAGTTAAAGCAGTAAATTTTGGTATTAGTTACAATAAACTTGCAGACTTTAATTCAAATATCCTTATTTCAGGTAAAAACACCTATAACAGTATGACAGACTGGTTTGCATCCAGAGCTTCTGGAACAGATTACAGAAATTTGAAGTCTCAAGATAATTTCTATAGTAATTTGGCATGGGAGGCATATCTCATAGATCAGGATTTACCTGATACAATGAATTATGTTTCTGCTTACGGTGGAATTTATGGGGAAACGCAGAGACAATTTATTGGAAGAAAAGGGTTGATAGGTCAGTATGATTATGCGGTAGCAATAAATCTTGAAAATAAGTTATACTTGGGAACAAGTATTGGAATACAATCTATTAGCTTTATCCAAAAATCAACTTTATCAGAAATTGATGAAGGTAATCTCATTCCGGATTTTAAGTCTTTTAATTTTATACAATATCAGAAAACTTCAGGTTCCGGAATTAATTTTAACCTGGGAGTTTTGTATTCACCGGCGGATTGGATTAGGTTTGGAGGAGCAATTCATACTCCAACAGTTTTATCATTAAAATTAAATTATAATAATTCTATAAAATCTGTTTTTGAAACTGCTGAAAAGTCTAAAGAACTTGATTCGAAGAATGGCTATTTTGATTATCAATTAGTTACACCATTTAGAGCTAATTCAAGTTTGGGATTCATTATTGCTAAAACCGCATTATTGAATATTGATTACGAATATGTTGATTATTCTTTATCAAGACTTAGATCTGATAATTACGGATTTTTTGATGAAAACGATAATATACGTTCAGAATATAAACCTGCTCATAATTTAAAGCTCGGATTAGAATATAGAATTGGAAATATAAGTTTGAGAGCAGGTGGGGCATATTTTGATTCACCTTATAAAACTGATCATATAAATCAAGGTAGTTATGCTTTATTGGTTAGTGGTGGAATTGGAATTTTCTTCGAAAATATATATCTTGATTTTGCATATTCTAATTTGATGAGCAAAGAGGTTTACTATATGTACGAAGGTTATGGAGTAAATAGTCCTGCCACAGATATTAAGTTAATGAAAAATTCATTTATAACAACTATAGGATTTAGATTTTAGTTTAATACTCCTTCTTTTAAATTTAATTTATTTTAAGGTAACCAAGTAATTTTGGTTATCTTTTTTCGTTAAATTTAAAAAAATAAAAAAAAACATGAAAAATAAAACCTTTTCAAAAATATTACGTATAGAGGTCTGATAAAAAAATTAAACATACTACAAAAATAATTAATAAGAATGAGACAGTTAAAGATTACTAAATCGATTACCAACCGTGAAAGTGCTTCACTTGACAAGTATCTCCAGGAGATAGGAAGAGAAGAATTAATTTCAGTAGAAGAAGAAGTTGAACTTGCTCAGCGTATTCGCCAGGGAGATAGAGAAGCTCTAGAGAAACTTACCAGAGCAAATTTACGATTTGTTGTATCTGTTGCTAAACAGTATCAAAATCAGGGTTTAACATTGCCAGACCTAATAAATGAGGGTAATTTGGGATTAATTAAAGCTGCCGAAAAATTTGACGAAACACGAGGATTCAAATTCATATCTTATGCAGTGTGGTGGATTCGTCAATCTATTCTGCAAGCTTTGGCTGAACAATCACGTATTGTTCGTTTACCTTTGAACCAAGTGGGCTCATTAAACAAAATCAATAAAGCTTTTGCAAAATTTGAACAAGAAAATGAGAGAAAACCGACAGCTGAAGAATTAGCAAGAGAGCTTGATATGCCCGAAGATAAAGTTGCAGATACACTAAGAGTTTCAGGGCGTCATGTTTCTGTTGATGCTCCTCTTGCAAGCGGCGAAGAAAGTACAATGCTCGATGTGATGGAAAACACTGATATCCCTCATACCGATGCAAAACTTATTAGCGAATCACTGTCGAAAGAAATTGAAAGAGCCCTTGCTACTCTCACTGAAAGAGAAAGGGATATTATCAAACTTTTCTTTGGAATCGGTTGTCAAGAAATGACGCTCGAAGAAATAGGCGATAAGTTCGGGCTTACTCGCGAACGTGTTCGTCAAATTAAGGAAAAAGCAATTAGACGACTAAGACACTCCTCCAGAAGCAAACTTTTGAAAAGTTATCTGGGGTAGTAGGAGGGAATGAACCTGTTATTGTATTATAAGTTTTTTGTAAATAGATTCCTGGTTGTTGAAAACTCTTAAATAATAAATTCCGGGATTAAGAGTTTTAATGTCTATCATTGATGAAAAATCTTTAATTTTAATTAACTTTATTACAGTTCCGTCTGTAGAAATGATTTCAAGATTATAGTTTTCTATATCGGAATTTATTATGAAATAATCGGTAGTGGGATTTGGATAAACCTCTGTTTTAGAAAAATAATTTTTATTTTTTATGGAACTGGTTTCTACTGTGTAGGAGCCTGTGTATTTGCAACCGTATCCGTCGGTGATTGTGAAAGCATAATCCCCGGGATAGAGGTTGTTTATGCTAAAGCCAGATGCAAAATTTGACCAGATAATGCTATATGGTTCGTTACCGCTGAGGATGACTATTGAGATACTTCCATCATTTGCTTGATAATCTGAAGCATTTGTGATGACTGCATCAAATATCAGTTCATCTGAAAAATTTACATATACTTCACCATTAGCCGAACATCCGTAATTATCTGTGGTGGTTACACTAAATAGTCCGGGTTCGGATACTGTCAGTGTTGGGCTTGTTTGTCCATTACTCCACAAGTAAGTTTCAAAATTATCTTGCGGAGTTATTATAAAAGAGTTCCCATAGCAAATGGTTGTATCATTACCGAGGAAAACATTTTGCGGAGACATAATAAAATTAATAGGTACTCTTGCAGACGAACAATTTGCGTTTGCTGGAATAACTTCAATATTGTAAAAGAAATACCAGAAACTGTTACTGTAATTATTTCCTGTAATTGAAATCAAATTTTCAATTGTAAAAGGGTATCCAATATTAGGTCCGCCATAATCACCGGTATATGATAAATTATTGCCGGGATTTAGGTGAATTGCAAAATTATTTCCTTGAGGAATAAATAAATCAAGATCAATTATACTTTCACCATTTTCAATACTTATGCTTTTAGTATCAATTACCTGACCTTGAGAGTTTTTTAGGGTAATAGTTCTGTTAGCTGTTCCGGAAGCATATACTCGGGCAGATTTTATTATTAAATCAGTATAGGCATTTAAATAAATTGCCCTATCAATTGACCAGCCAAAATAACCTCCCGGACCATTGTTATTCTGTAATCCTACATATTGAGGAACTTGATATGAAACAAATTGATAATAAAAGACTGTATCATGCTGTAAACTTGTCAAACTAAGTTCATTTCCTTGCATGAAGGATTGATTATCGTTAATGTTTTGAAACCAATGAATATTTTCCGGATATTCCGTCGGAATAATTAAGTTAACATCAGAATTTTTGCAAAAATGGACATCATCAACTAATGGTGGTAAATCTCTGTTGACTTCAACAAAATTTGGAATAAATAGAGAAGAAGTTCCAAATGAATTTGCAACTTGAAGGCTTACCGAATAAACTCCGTTTTGATTATAAATATGAACCGGATTTTGTTCTGTAGAAGTATTTCCATCACCAAAATCCCAAAGCCATTCTGTAGCTGGTGGATTACAAGCGGATAAGTCATAGAATGAAATCTCCCCGGTACAATTGTTGAAATTAGATTTGGTAAAATTAACAAAAGGTAGTCCGGGTGGAGCTTCTATGCAGAAATTATGTGAAATCGAAAAAGTAAAAGAACATCCTTCTACAAGCACTTGATTTGTTGTACTTCGAATTATCTTGTAAAAGCCGTTTCCATAACCTGCACACATTCCATCACCGAAAGAATCAAATACGTTTAAAGTATAACATCCGGGATTAATACATAAATCAATAGTATATAATGTGTTGGATAAATATCCAGAGCCTGAAGCAATAATTTCGTTGTTAGAATTTTTAATATTCCATGAAGTTTCGCTACCATAATTATCTGTAAATATTTGCACTTGAATATTTTCTCCATAATTATAGTCGAAACTTAAACTTTTTGAGTTGTTTTGTGGATTTGAATCGGGATATGAGTTGGGGTTAGAACATATAAATTGAATTGTATGAGATCCATAATTTATTTGAGAACTTTCGAAAGTTATCAAAATACTATCATTTGGTGGAATAGTTTGATTTATATCCATGCTTATTAAAGGGAAAAAATCAAGTCTGTATTTAATGTTAAAACTGTTAATAGTTGTGTTGGAATAATTTACAATATATACTTGTGGGATAAAGTCTTGATATGTGCAATTGTTTTGTTGTGGAAAAATAATTTTTCCTATTGCAATATCAGCTCCAGTAACAGAAAATTGAGCAGAAGAAATATTGTTGCTCGGAAAAATATCGGTTTGATCTATTAACTCAACTCTTGCAGTTACAGAGTGTGTGCCAACAGGTAATGAAACAGAAGAAAATAAAACATCTCTTGTATGACCGGGAGTTAAATTTATACCTGTTAGATTTCGTTCAACTTCTTCATTTTCATCAATTTTATAATAAACTTTAACATTCTGAATAGTTTGAGTCCCTGAATTTTTTATAGTTATCGAGGGATTTTGTAGATTATTCCAGTAAAAGTAAGTTCCATTAGGACAATTAATAGAAAGCAATTGTACGTCATAATATGATTGCGAAAGACATAATGATGTAATTCCTAACAATAAGAATGAAAATAAAAGTTTTAACATATTTGTAGTTATATGATTTTTTGTAAATTTATTTATTTTTTAAATATGATTTAATTTTCGACCAAAAAAAATTTATGCCAAAATTAAGTTTTGTTAACTGCATCCTTTTTTTTATTATGTCAAAACCTTTTGCCGGTATAGGATTTAATTCGTAATTCTTTGCTAAATTAAAAAATAATGATTTTTTTAAAAATTTGTTTTTATCAATATTATTTCTTCTCCATTCTTCATTTACCCAATGTATTACATACCAGTTATCAGGAATTTTATAATCGGCTCTGAGAAATTTGCGAATAATATCCCAACTATCGGTATTAGAAAAATTTTTAATATAATACTCAAGTTTTAATTCATAAACGTTTTTAACCAGAATTTCAATAGGTAAATGCCAATCGCGGTTTTCGGCAGTAACTTTTTCTGATGCTTCTTTATAGCAAATTTCCATTAATTTGCTTCCTTTAGGGCATTTCATAATGTTTCCGACTAAAGGCAATGAATGATGAACTCTAAAAACATATTCTTCTTTAAAATCTAGAGGTTTAAGGCAGGTAACGTCCATATCTGTCCACCATCCACCGTATTGATGTAAAAGTTTATATCTGAAAATATCGCTAAACCCGGCATAACTTCCTTTTCCGTGTCCAAATTGATTTGTGTATTTATAGCAAAAAACTTTGTCGCTTGGAATTATTTCATTTGCATTTTTAAGAGTTACATTTGGTGGGACTTCGGTTTCGATGGGATTATAAGTCCATAGCCAGAATTGATGACCATTGGAAATGAAGGATTTTAAAGTTATTAATTCGGTAATGCTTAATTTATTTCCAATCCATAAACCATGAATAATTATATTTGAAGAGTGCATTTTTTTGATTCCTTTAGACTTCAAAAATAAAAAATTTATTGAAAATTTTTAAGTATTGAAAATATACTTTTTATAGATTTTATATATGCACTTATTCAATAATAACTTTTTCGATGTAAATATCTTTTCCTATTTGAGCTTTAATTATATACATAGAATTTGGAAAAATACTTTTTGAAATAGATATTTCATCTGATTCACTAACAATCAAATTTTCGCTGTAGAACAATTTTCCTGAAATATCAAAAACAAAAACATTTGCCGGTTCAGAATTTCCTGAAAGTTTTATAATTAAATTATTATTTTGCTGCAATGTTTCAAAAGATGTTTTTGTAATAATGTTATTTTTATTATTTGGGGCATCATTTACGGTTATATATTTTGCAGAGCTAATCATATTTTCTTTAATTATCTGAATTATCGGGATTTTAAAATTGTTAGTTAACCATTTATATTCGTAGGAGGTTCGAGGTGGTGCTAAAATTCCAAAACCATATTGCTCCATGAAGATTGTATCTCTAGTTATTATTGTGGATTTTACTCTTATACATTCATATTCTCCTTGAGGCATTTTTACAGTTCCCCAGCCATCAACATAATTTTTTTTGTATATGTATTGTCCAAATGTTCCATATTCCGGAACTTGTATACTGAAAAAAGAAACGGAAGAATCCGGTTCATTTCCGTATGTAAGAGGGAATATGTAATAGTTCTCGGGGTTATCAAATTTCTGAGGGGTTGGAATATCATTAACTTTTGCTGCAAATCCAACTTTTTTAAAAGATGAAGTACAATTTTTATAAAAATCATAGGAATCGGTAATTTGAATCGGAGCTTGTAGAGGAATGACTGGAGCTTTTGCCGGAGAGCAAATATTCGAAACAAAAGGAAAGGTAAAGATAAGATTATAACTAAACGGGGCATTATAAGGATATAAAAAGATAAGGCTGTCCTGTCCGTTTGAGTTTATATTTGAAAAATCCCAGATAAAATTCTCTCACGTATTTTCGTAACTGTTTTCCTGAATATTAGCAAGGTTAATAATAAAAACATCTCCGGGATTAGGCTTATCGTTTTGAGTAATTGTAATTTGAGAATTCAATGAAAAACTTACAAAACAAGATAAAAATAAAACGCAGAATTTCATGTTTAAAAATTTGAGTGCAATATTAAAAAAATAAATAATCAAAATGTTCTTTAGAAATAAAAAATTGGGATTAAATTCGCAAAAAAATTACATTTAATGTTTAACCTTTCGGACAGCATAAAATATTTTTATCGGCAATTAAGCAGGATAAAAATTCTTTTTTTGAAATATCCGACTTCGCAAGGAGCATGGAGTTTATCTGAGAAACAAATTAAGGATTTCAATAAAGAGAGATATCATGGCCCTAAAAAATTAGTTTGTTATAATCCTTTTGTTAACCTGTATTTTAACAGTCGTGGACAGGCGGTTGTATGTTGTCGAAATCAGGATACAGTTTTGGGAAGTTATCCTGAACAAAAAATAAAAGAAATTTGGTTTGGACAAAAAGCATCAGAATTACGCGAAAAATTATCATCCAACGACCTTTCGATGGGCTGTCAATATTGTTATCATCAGATTGCTACTTCGAGATTCCACGGATTACCTTCTATGCATGCAGACAGATATGCAGTAACAAAAACAACATATCCTAAAATACTCGAATTGGAACTTTCCAATAAATGCAATTTACAATGCATAATGTGTTCGGGAATTGTATCCTCGAGTATTCGTAAATGTCGTGAAAATTTACCGGAATTGGAGAGTAAGTATGATGGACAGTTTGTCGAACAATTAAAAGAATTTTTACCTTATGCACGGGAAATAAAATTTTACGGAGGCGAACCTTTTTTGATTGATTTGTATTATAAAATCTGGGATGAATTATTACGAATTAAATCTAAAGCAAAACTGCATGTAGTAACAAACGGAACAGTATTAAACGATAAAGTCAGAAATTACCTTAAAAAGTTGAATTTTACCATTACAGTTAGTTTTGATTCATTGGATAAGGATACTTTTGAGTCAATAAGAGTAGGGGCAGATTTTGATAAGGTTAAGGCAAACATTCTCGAATATAACAATTTGCTTGGGGGCAAAGGATTGTCCCTGAGTTTGACTCCCATGCAGATAAATTGCAGAGAAGTTCCCGCCGTAATAGATTTCTGTAATTCATTAAATGCAACCATAAACCTTTCTTTTCTTGAAAATCCGCGTAAGTTTGCAATCTGGATAATGTCATCGTATGAGTTGAAAGAATTAGAGAATTTTTACAGGTCTTATGTATTTATGCCGGCATCGAGCGTTAATGCAAAATATAATTTTGAAGTTTACAGGCAATTTGTGAGTCAAATTACGAAATATCATCAAATAAATAAATCCCTTGAGGAAGAATATTTTCAAAATTTACCTGATGAAATTTCATCCAGAGAATTTGTTGGGGATTTTTTTGAAAGGATGTTGAGGAAAAATGTTATTTATGAAAATCAAAAGAATATTATTAAAAATTTAATAGAAGAAATATCTTCAAAATTGGATATGCATGAAAAACGAGTTTATTGGGGAAATATTTATAATTATTTATTCTCAAGAGGAGAAGAGGATTTAAAAAATCTTACAAAAAATGGATTTGATGAAAATAAAGTTAAATCTGTTTTATTAAGTTTAACAAAAATGAAAGATGTTTACCCAAAATCGTACAAGGATTTTAACATTTAAAATTCGATCAAATATTTTTTTCATTACTTTTGTGAAAAAATAAGGTGGAAAATCTAAAAAAACCTGAATGGTTAAATAAAAAATTAGATTATGAAAGTATGAAGTCAATGGGCGAGATGCTCAGGAGTTTAAATCTTCATACTGTTTGTGAGGGAGCAAAATGTCCGAATATGGGAGAATGCTTTCGTAATCGAACGGCAACATTCATGATTTTAGGAGATATCTGCACACGTAATTGTAAGTTTTGTGCAATTCCTGCCGGCAAACCCAAACCTGTTGATCCCGAAGAACCTTATAATTTAGCTCGAGCAGCATTAAAGCTAAAATTAAATCACGTGGTTATAACATCTGTAACCAGAGATGATTTGCCAGATGGCGGAGCAGAGCAATTTGCAAAATGTATTAAAGAAGTACGTAAAGTATTGCCGGAATCGAGTGTAGAAGTTTTAATTCCTGATTTTAAAGGAGATAAATTAGCTTTAGATAAAATTATAAATGAAAATCCCGAAATTCTAAACCATAATATCGAGACTGTTCCATCTTTATATCCCACAGTCAGACCTATGGCTCAATATGAAAGGTCATTGGAATTATTGGAATACGTTAAAGAAAAAAATCTTAAAATTTATACTAAATCCGGAATTATGTTAGGATTAGGAGAAACCATTGAGGAGGTTCATGAAGTTTTTGATGATTTAAGAAAATATCAATGTGATATGTTGACGATCGGGCAATATTTGCCACCATCATATAACCACGCATTGCTAAAGGAATACGTAAAACCAGAAGTATTTGAAGAACTTAAAGAAATAGCAATCACTAAAGGCTTTAAATTTGTAGCAAGTGGTCCTTATGTTCGCAGTTCCTACCACGCTGCCGAAGGAATTAAAGAAATAAACCAAAGCTAAGTTATTATGAAGCACATAGAATTTGATAATTATTTAAGAGCATCTTTCAGTTTTGCTCTTGAGGAGTATATTATGACAAATCCTGAATTTGATGATGAGTATTTTTTATTTTGGAGAACAGATCCTACATTAATGATAGGAAGATTCCAAAATACTATTGAAGAAATAAATTCAGCATTTGTAAATGAGCATAATATTCAGGTTGTAAGACGCAATAGCGGAGGAGGAACCGTATATACAGATCCGGATTGTTGGCAATTCAGCTTTATTACATGGAAAAAAGGCGGAAAAGTTAAAGATTTTCAAACTTTTACTAAACCTGTAGTTGATGCATTGAAGCAATTGGGTGTGGATACTCAATTCTCTGGTAGAAATGATTTGTTGTGTGATGGAAAAAAGTTTTCGGGAAATGCAAGATTTTCATTAAAAGACAGGTTTTTACATCATGGAACAATACTTTTCGATACAAATCTAGAAAATCTTGTAAGAGCAATTACTGTTGGAGAAGAAAAAATAATCTCCAAAGGCATAAAATCAGTACGAGAAAGGGTAACAAATATAAGACCCTATCTAAAAGAAGATATGGATAGTCTTTCATTTAGAGATAAAATGATCAGCATGCTACGTAAAGATATGGAGCAAATAACATTGAGTGAAAAAGATATTAATAAAATACTTGAAATTGAAAAATCAAAATTTCTTACTTGGGACTGGAATTACGGAGTTTCGCCTGCATTTAATATGAGTAAAAGTAAGCGTTTTGACGGAGGAAAAGTAAACGTTCAGTTGAATGTTGAAAATGGCATCATTAAAGAATTTGGAATATTTGGAGATTTCTTTTTTGATGATGAAATTCAGACTTTACAAGATTCACTTGTTGGATTAAGATTTGAGGCAGGACAAATTAGAAATAAACTCCAAGAGATACAAGCAGAAAAATATTTCTATCTGATTACAATAGACCAAATAATTGAGGTTTTATTTGAGTAAATTATAAAGAAGCATAGTAAATAGCCGGATTTATTAAATAAGTTCGGCTTTTTTTATATCCAAAAATCTGCAAGAAAATGATTTATAATATTTTTTTTTTTCGTCAAATTTAATAATTTTGAAAAATTTATAATGAGAGGATAAAATTTTAAATTATGAAAAAGATAATTACGATAGAGGAAGCAGTATCTAAAATTCAAAACGGCATGACATTGATGATTGGAGGTTTTTTAGGTGCAGGATCTCCACATTCTATAATTGCAGAACTGGTAGAAAAAGGGGTAAATGATTTAACAATAATTTGTAATGACACCGCATTTGCCGACAGAGGTTTAGGGCAGTTAATAGCAAATCGCCAGGTCAAAAAGGTAATAACCTCGCATATTGGAACAAATACAGCTACAATTGAACAATATAATAAAAAAGAGATAGAAGTTGAGTTTGTTCCTCAAGGAACTTTAGCTGAACGTATTCGTTGCGGTGGTGCGGGCTTAGGTGGAGTATTAACTCCAACCGGAATTGGTACTATAGTAGAAGAAGGTAAACAAAAAATCACAGTTAACGGCAAAGCATATTTATTAGAAACAGCTTTACGAGCCGATGTAGCTTTATTGGGAGCTTCTGTTGCCGATAAAATGGGAAATTTACATCATAAGGGAACAACGCAAAATTTTAATCCTATAATGGCAACAGCAGCAGATCTGGTAATTGCTGAAGCCGATGAAATTGTAGAAATTGGTGAAATTCCGATGGAAAATATTCATACTCAAGGGATTTTTGTTGATTTTATTGTAAAAGCAAACAAATAAAAAATATATTATGGCAGAAAAATTAAAATTAGAATTATCGGAGAAGTATTATAACGAAGCTCTGAAAATGATTCCGGGAGCAGTAGCAGGCATTAGACGGCCGTATAATTTTGTTCCTGGCGAATATCCTATTTTTTTTGATAATGCTAAAGGCGGTAAAGTATATGATGTTGACGGGAATGAGTATCTTGATTATTTATGTGCTTACGGTCCAATTATCATAGGACATCGTGAAGAAGAAATAGACAGTGCCGTCATAGAACAAATGAAAAATAAAGGATTTTGTTTTTCATTGGTTCAGCCAGTGCAAAACCGTTTGGCAGCAAAATTAATAGAATTAATTCCATCTGCCGAAATGGTTGTATTTGTAAAAACAGGTTCTGATGCAACTTCAACAGCAATTAGAGTAGCAAGAGGTGCTACCGACAGAACAAAAGTTGTAAGATGCGGATATCATGGATGGCATGATTGGTGTGTGGAAGTAAAAGGCGGCATACCTCAAAAACTATATGAAGATGTTCACGAAGTACATTACAATGATTTAGACGAGCTCGAAGATGTAATGAAAAAACATGGGGATGACATGGCTGCAATTATAATTACCCCGGTAGGTCATCCACTTGCAGAAAAGGTTCAAATGCCCAAACCCGGCTATCTCGAAGGTGTGAGGGCATTAGCAGATAAATACGGAACAGTTCTTATTTTTGATGAAATACGCAGTGGTTTTAGATTTAGCCTTGGCGGAGCACAAAAAGTATTTGGAGTTACTCCTGATATATCAGTATTTGGAAAAGCTATTGCAAATGGTTATCCAATTAGTGTGGTTGTCGGAAAAGAAAAATATATGAAGGTTTTAGCCGACAAAGTATTTTTATCATCAACATTTTTCCCGAACAGTCTGGAACAAATAGCTGCATTAAAAACTATAGAGATTCTTGAAAGAGATAAAGTTTTAGATGTTATTGCAGAAAAAGGGAATAGATTTGCAGCAAAGGTTAAGGAAATTGTTAAAAATTCGGGTTATGATGCAGAGTTTTCCGGAGCTCCTTTCATGCCATTTATAACTTTTAACAGAGATAAAGATCAATTATACAAGAAACTTCGTCCTGCATTCTATACAGAACTTATACGCAGAAAAGTATTCTTGCAACCATATCATCATGGTTATATTGCATATCGTCATACCGATGAGGATCTAGACTACACAGCAAATATGATAGCTGAAGCTTTTGGTGAATTGAAAAAATATATCTAAAAAATAAAAACTATGGATAAACTTATAATTACAGCAGCAATTTGCGGAGCAGAAGTTCTCAAGGAACATAATCCTGCCGTACCTTATAAAGTAGAAGAATTTGTTCGCGAAGCCAAGGCAGCATACAATGCCGGAGCAAGTATAATTCATTTGCATGTAAGATGGGACGATGGTACTCCGACTCAGGATAAAAACAGATTTAAAGAAGTAATGGATGCAATATATGCAGAAATTCCGGATGTAATTATTCAGCCTTCAACAGGAGGAGCTGTAGGAATGACTGATGATGAAAGACTTCAACCACTTGATTTAACTCCCGAAATGGCAACTCTCGATTGTGGAACGTTAAATTTTGGTCCTGTTGATATATTTGTAAATACAGAAAAAACAATCATTTATTTTGCCGAAAAAATGAATGTACTCGGAGTAAAACCCGAGATTGAAGTTTTTGATAAATCAATGGTTGATACTGCTTTGAGATTGCACAAAAAAGGAATTATTAAGGATCCTATGCATTTTGATTTTGTTATGGGAGTTCAGGGAGGTATAGGAGGTTCGTTAAGAGATTTTGTTTTTCTAAGACATAGTATTCCAGCAAATGCTACTTATACAGTAGCAGGAATAGGAAGGTTTGAATTCCCTTTAGCAATGGCAGCAATAATTGATGGTGGTCATGTTAGGGTTGGCTTGGAAGATAATGTCTTTATTTCGAAGGGTGTTCTTGCAAAATCCAATGGTGAATTAGTAGAAAAGGTAGTGAGAATGGCAAAAGAGCTGGGTCGCGAAATTGCAACACCAAATGAAGCACGTGAAATTTTAGGTTTAAAGAAAAAATAATAACAATTAAAATAATTCAATATGCAAAAGAAAGGAAATAAATACGGATTACACAGAGTAATTGAACCCAAAGGAGTACTTCCTCAACCTGCAAATAAGATAGATAATAACATGGATGAGATTTATGATAATGAAATTCTCATTGATGTAAAAACATTAAATATTGATTCGGCAAGTTTTACACAGATCGAGGAACAAGCCGGAGGCGATAAAGCTAAGATTGCCGAAATAATGCTTGATATTGTTGCAAAACAAGGTAAGCATCGTAATCCGGTAACAGGTTCTGGAGGAATGCTTTTGGGTACAGTAGAAAAGATTGGAGATGCTCTAAAAGGAAAAATTGATCTGAAAGAAGGAGATAAAATTGCAACACTTGTTTCATTATCATTAACACCATTAAGAATTGACAAAATAAAAGAAATCAGAAGTGAAATTGACCAAGTTGATATTGAAGGCAAAGCTATTTTGTTTGAAAGCGGAATTTATGCCAAAATACCTGATGATATGCCTGAAGGATTGGTTTTAGCAGCTCTTGATGTTGCAGGTGCACCAGCTCAAACCGCTAAATTAGTAAAACCCGGAGATACTGTTTTCATTATAGGAGCAGGAGGTAAATCAGGAATGCTTTGTTGTTATGAAGCAAAAAAACGTGCAGGCGTAACCGGAAAAGTTATTGGATTAACTCATAGTGAAAAGAGTACCAAAAGATTGATGGAATTAGGTTTTTGTGACTATGTATTTGCTGCAGATGCAACACAACCTGTTCCAATTATGGAAAAAATTGAAGAACTAACCGGAGGCAAAATGGCCGACATCACAATAAATAATGTAAATATCCCTGATACTGAAATGACAAGTATTCTTTGCACAAAAGATACAGGTCTTGTTTATTTCTTTTCCATGGCTACATCTTTTACAAAAGCAGCATTAGGAGCAGAAGGTGTTGGGAGTGATGTAACAATGATTGTTGGAAATGGATATACCAAAGGTCATGCAGAAATAACTCTCCAAATTCTTAGAGAATGTGAAAAATTAAGAAAAGTATTTACAGAACTTTATGCATAATTAGAAAATCTTTTACAAACTTCTGTTATTTTTTTGCATAGGTTTGCTAAATAAAACTCGAGGATAATGAAGAAAGGATGCAGATTTGGTACTCACAGAGTGATTGAACCGGAAGGAACATTGCCGCAACCGGCATATAAATTGGATAATACAATGAGTATTTATGATAATGAAATACTTATTGATGTAAGGACTTTAAATATTGACTCTGCCAGCTACACACAAATAAGGCAAGCTTGCGGTCATGATGCTGATAAAATGAAAGAAATGATACTTTCAATTGTGGATGAAAGAGGAAAAATGCAAAATCCCGTTACCGGTTCCGGAGGAATGTTAATTGGTGTGGTTAAAGAAATTGGTTCTAATTTTCCTGATAAAAAACTTATGGTAGGTGATAAAATAGCTACATTAGTTTCATTATCTTTGACTCCATTGAAGATTTATGAAATTTTAAAACTTGATCCGCATATTGATCAAGTTGATGTCAAAGCCGAAGCTATATTATTTGAAAGCGGAATTTATGCCGTGCTTCCTGATGATATTCCCGAAAAACTTGCATTAGCAGCTCTTGATGTGGCAGGTGCACCTGCTCAGGTTGACAGACTGGTAAAAGAAGGTGATACCGTTTGCATAATCGGAGGCGGTGGAAAATCCGGAATTCTTTGCTGCTATCAGGCGATGAAGAATGTTGGCCCTTATGGAGAAGTAATTGTGGTTGAATATTCTCCGGAAAATGCAAAGAGAATCGTTGATATGAAACTTGCACACCATGTAGTTGTTGCAGATGCAACCAAAGTAATGGAAGTTTATAACAAAGTTATTGAAATTACCGGTCCGAGAGGATGTGATGTTGTTATAAATAATGTGAATGTTCCCAATACCGAAATGACTTCAATTCTTATAGCAAAGGGACAGGGAATAATTTATTTTTTTTCAATGGCAACATCGTTTACTAAAGCAGCACTGGGAGCAGAAGGTGTTGGAAAAGACATAAATCTGATTGTTGGTAATGGTTATGCAAAAGGCCACGCACAATTAACACTCGATATTTTAAGAGAGTCTCCTGAAATAAGAGCTTTATTTGAAAAAATTTACGTTTAAAATTCTGAAAAATGATGAGTGAAGGAAGAAAAAAAATGTTTCCGAATGTTCCTGACGAACAATGGAATGATTGGAAATGGCAAGTAAAAAATAGGATAGAAACTTTAGAAGAACTTAAAAAGTATATTAAATTATCTCCTGAAGAAGAAGAAGGAGTAATCAAATCATTGCAAACCTTAAGAATGGCAATTACTCCATACTATCTTAGTTTAATAGATCCTGAAGACAAAAATTGTCCTATCAGAAAACAAGCTATTCCAACAGGAGCTGAAACACATATTTCGGCAGCTGATTTACTTGACCCGTTGCACGAAGACGAAGATTCTCCCGTCCCCGGATTAACACATCGTTACCCCGACAGAGTTCTGTTTTTAATAACAGACATGTGTTCCATGTATTGCAGACATTGTACTCGAAGAAGATTTGCCGGTCAAACGGATAGAGAATCACCAAGCGAAAGAATTCAAAAAGCAATAGATTATATTGCGAATACGCCTCAAGTAAGAGATGTTCTCCTTTCGGGCGGTGATGCATTGATGGTCTCGGATAAAATGCTAGAATCAATAATTAAAAGATTGCGTGAAATTCCTCACGTTGAAATAATAAGAATCGGAACACGTACACCTGTAGTTTGTCCTCAACGTATCACAGATGACCTTGTAAACATGTTGAAAAAATATCATCCAATTTGGTTGAATACACATTTTAATCATTCAAAAGAGGTAACACCTGAGGCAGCTGAAGCATGTGCAAAACTTGCCAATGCCGGTGTTCCTTTAGGAAATCAATCTGTATTATTAAGAGGTGTAAATGATTGTGTTCATGTAATGAAGAAACTTGTACACGATCTTGTGAAAATAAGAGTAAGACCATATTATATCTATCAATGTGATCTTTCTATGGGATTGGAGCATTTCAGAACACCAGTATCAAAAGGTATAGAGATTATAGAAAATTTAAGAGGACACACTTCGGGATATGCTGTTCCTACATTTGTAGTTGATGCTCCCGGGGGAGGAGGAAAGACTCCGGTGATGCCGACTTACATAATTTCACAAAGTCCCGGACGGATTGTATTAAGGAACTTTGAAGGAGTAATAACCACTTATACAGAACCAACTGATTATGTTGATAACTGCAATTGTGATGAATGTAAGAAAGGAGTAGAAGGAGTTGCCGCATTATTAAACGGGAGTCATATGTCGTTAGAACCGGAAGGATTGTCGAGAAAGAAAAGACATAAGAATAAATAAACAAAGAATAAATAACCTCGAGAGAGGTTATTTATAGAATATTTTTTATTAATACCAAATTTATGTGGCTATATTGCGTTTTTACTTTTTTATTTTTATTTAATTATGGAAAAACTGATTAAACTTTATAAAGAAAACCTCTTGGTAACAAATTGTCCGTACTGCAATAGTACGAAATTCAAAAAGCATGGTAAATACAAATTTACTCATAGGTATAAATGTAAAGATTGTAAACGTACATTTTTGCCAAGTAGTGGGACTTCAATTCATTATATTCACAAAAAGGAATTATTTATTGAATATGCTGAAGTTTTGAAGAAAGAAGGATTATCTTCTGTTATGAAGATGTCGAAACGTTTTAATATAGCTAAGTTAACATCATTTGATTGGAGACACAAAATTTTTTCTTCTATTCCACAGCAGAATATTTTGTTTAAAGATGAGGCTTTTGTTGGTGATATAAGTTTTAGGTTTAGTCAGAAGGGCAGGAGAGGTTTGAGTAAAAAAGAGAATGATATAAATAAAAGATATTTCTCCAGAGTATTAAATACAACAGATCAAAATATAAACTTTGTGAGAATTGCAACTGTTGGAAATCTGAATGCAGAACATTTGGATAGGGTATTGAGAAAAAAAATAATGGAATCATGCAAGTTATTAATTCCTGAAAAAGATGCATTTTTGAAATTTACAAAAAATAATAGAATTGATAAAAAAGTTGTACATAAAGATGTATCTGTATATTTGAAGCATAGAATTGTCCGTTATTATCAACAGTTATCGTCAAAGATAGTTAACTTTATCAACTATGAGCTGAAGGGTGTATCTACTAAATATTTGCAGGGGTATAATAATTTTTTTATTACTAAAGAGATGCAAATATTTGATGCAATGACAACCAAGTATTTATGTCAGAAGTTTGTTTGGAGAATTTTTACGCAAATGGAGGAGACATACAAAGAGTTTTTGGATTTGCATTGTGAAGCAAAATATTCAAGACCAATAAAAAGAAGTTGGAAGCGGACAAAATTATATAATATAACACAGGATAATATACTATATTAATAGTTATTTTTTATTTCGGTAAATATAATTATTGCAAAGTTTTCTAAATTTGAGAAAATTTTTGAGAGTTGCCATTTATTGATAAAATATTAGTAAGCAGAAGTTTGTCCATTGTGGGGATGGAGAAGAATACAGGTAAAACTGAGTGTTTAAATTATGTAATTTATAGACTCAAGGAGAAAGAAAAAATAATAGGATTAACATCCATTGGCATAGATGGGGAGAGCGTAGATCAGGTAACTGAAACACCAAAACCGGAAATCGAAATTTATCCAGGAACAATTTTTATTACTTCGGAAAAACACTATAAACAAAAACAATTAACTGCAGAAATTCTTGATATAACACAAAAATCTACTGCTTTGGGACGTTTAATTACAGCTCGTGCCAAAGATTTTGGTAAGGTAATTTGTTCAGGACCTTCTCAAACAGTTTGGTTGAAAGAAATAATTGATAAAACAAGAGATATGGGAGTTGACTTGTTTCTGGTTGACGGAGCATTGTCGAGAAAATCATCAGCATCGCCTTCCATTACTGAAAGTATGATTCTCACTACCGGAGCAGCTGTTGCTCCCGGGATAGATGATATTGTAAAGAAAACAGCTTTTTTAGTTAAGCTCATAAATATTGAAAGTTTTGATACCGAACATCACGAAATATTAATGGGAAAAGAAAAGGGACTATACATTATTACAAAAGACAATGAACTTATTGACACTGGGATTGAGTCAGGACTTTTTGCAGACAAACTTTCACCCGAAATTTTAAATAAAGCCTCTGCAATATTTTTAAGCGGAATCTTGACTGATAGATTTATTGAACTAATAAGACTTCAAAACACTAAAAATAAAATTATTATACTTGTTAAAGATTTCACAAAAATATTTATTACAAAAGAAAAATATCACGGTTTTTTAAAATCCGGAGGTGAAATAAGAGTCCTACTTAAGCCTAAGTTAATTGCAGTGTGTATAAATCCACTTTCTCCGATTGGTTATAAATTAGATTCTAATCTGCTTGCAGAAAAACTTCATAATGCAATAAATTTACCAATTTACGACATTAAAAATATTCAAAAGTGAAAACATTTAGAAATTACATAGCGGAGCATGTTGGAGTGAAATTTATTTATGATAATATGAATATCTGTTCTGCTCCAGGTCGAAAAGAACTCCTAAACTCCAAATTTATTGTTGCTCCCAATCAAATTGAAGATGAACTGGAATTACTTGATGAATTATTTATAAAATATACATCCTTATCCGAAATAACTAAAACGAATATCCTGCATTTATTGTCTCAGGTTTATGATGTATCGTTAATAATAAAAAATATCCAATCCGGGTTTACTGTTGATGATATTCAATTGTTTGAAGTAAAAAAATTTTCTGTTTTAATTCAGAAATTGAAAGAAATTTTATGTGAAATTAATTATACTAGTCTCGAATTTTCTGATCTGTCTATTGTTATAAATATCCTGGATCCTGATAATACGGGGTTGATGACATTTTATATTTATGATTCCTACGATTCAAAACTTGCAAAATTAAGAAAAGAAAGAATTTCCACGAATAATCAAAATAAAAAAGATGAACTTTATATAGAGATACTTAAATTAGAAGATCAAATTAGAACAAAACTTTGCAAAGAATTAAGACATTATTGTAAAGATTTAGAAATTAATTTGCGGAATGTTGCAAAATTTGATGTTTTACTTGCTAAAACACAGTTGATCGAAAAGTTTAAGTTGTGCAGACCGGAAATTGTCGAAAATAGAATAAATTATTGCGGATTATTTAACCCTTTTATTGCTGATATATTAAGTAAAAAAGGAAAAAAGTTTCAGGCAGTGGATATTGGAATTGACCAAAAACCTTGCCTTATTACAGGTGCAAATATGTCAGGAAAAACTGTTTTGTTAAAAACTCTTGCAGTTGCTCAAATAATGTTTCAGTTTGCATTTTATGTTCCGGCACAAAAAGCTGAGATCATGCCTGTTGAAGAAATAATAATGTCACTTGGCGATAACCAGGATGAATTAACAGGATTATCATCTTTTGCTGCAGAAATGCTTAATGTTGATAAAATTATAAAAGCCGCTAAAAAAGGGAAAAAAATTCTTGGATTAGTTGACGAACTTGCACGAACAACTAATCCCGACGAAGGTAAAGCAATTGTCAATGCTTTTGTATATCTTATGGAAAAATATAATTCGTCTTGTGTTGTAACAACTCATTATAGCGGTATAATCACACGAAGTAAGAGATATAAAGTCAAAGGACTTAAAACAGATGAAATTAAAAACCAAGAAGTTAATTCAACTAACATAAATGATTATATTGATTATTTATTGGTAGAAATTGATGAAAATTTTGTTCCCAACGATGCTTTAAATATTATAGAAATGCTTGGTGTCGAAAAAGAATTAGTGTTTTCGGCCAGAGATTTTATAAGTCGTAAATTATGACAAAAGGATTTTAATATTATTTATAAATTATTTAAATTTGAAAGTTTTAATGAAATAAATTTGGTATGAGGAAAAGTAAGTTAGGATTGGATTTTGCTAAAGTTGATGAGGCCAGAAGATTAGCCGAAAATATTGCTGCAGATGTGCAGAATTTTGTAGAAAATTATTCCACAGTTGCTGTAGAGCGAACACTTTGCAGGTTAATAGGTATAGACGGTATTGATGAAAATGAAGTTCCTTTGCCGAATGTTGTTGTTGATCAGGTTCATAACAATAAACTTTTAGGGCATGGAATATTATATTTTATCGGGAATGCAATTTGTAATACAGGATTAACACCTCAGCAAATTGCAGAAGAAATTGCAAAATCAAACCTTGACATAACCAAATTGTCTCTTCATAGTATCGAAAAAATTCAAGAGGCTGTTATGCCTTACATCAATGCAACAGTGGAAAGAATAAAAAACAACGTAAAACGTAGAAAAGAATTACTCGAAACTTTGGGCGAAGGTTCTCGACCATATCTCTATGTCATCGTTGCTACCGGAAATATTTACGAAGATGTAATACAAGCACAGGCTGCTGCTCGTCAAGGGGCTGATATTATTGCTGTTATCAGAACAACCGGGCAAAGCCTTCTGGACTACGTGCCTTACGGTGCTACAACCGAAGGTTTCGGCGGAACTTATGCCACTCAGGAAAATTTCAAAATTATGAGATCCGCACTTGATGAAGTTGGTCAGGAAGTTGGACGATATATCAGATTATGTAATTATTGTTCAGGTTTATGTATGCCTGAAATTGCAGCCATGGGTGCACTCGAAAGACTGGATGTTATGTTAAACGACGCACTTTACGGAATTCTTTTTAGAGATATAAATCCTCAACGAACAATTATTGACCAGTATTTTAGCAGAATTATTAATGGCTTCGCCGGCGTTATAATTAATACAGGTGAAGATAATTATTTAACCACTGCTGATGCTTTCGAACAGGCACATACAGTTCTTGCTTCAGATTTAATCAATGAACAACTCGCATTATTAGCCGGAATGCCCGAAGAACAAATGGGTCTAGGACATGCTTTTGAAATGGATCCTGATTTGAAAAACGGATTCCTCTATGAATTAGCGCAGGCTCAAATGACCCGCGAAATTTTTCCAAAAGCCCCATTAAAATATATGCCTCCAACAAAATATATGACCGGAAATATCTTCCGCGGGCATGTTCAGGATGCTCTTTTTAATCAAATTTCAATCTGGACAGGACAGGGTATACATTTATTGGGAATGCTAACAGAAGCTATTCATACTCCATTTATGTCCGACAGGTATTTGTCAATTGAAAATGCAAAATATATTTTCAATAATCTACACGATATAGGGAATGAAGTTGAATTTAAAGAAGGCGGAATAATCCGACAACGTGCTGCAAAAGTTTTAGACGGTGCCTTAAATTTGTTGGCAGAAATTGAAAAACTCGGTCTTTTTACAGCTCTGGAAAAAGGACTTTTTGCTGAAACTAAAAGATCTAGAAACGGAGGAAAAGGACTCAATGGTGTTGTTGAAAAAGCTGAAAACTATTTCAACCCATTTATTAATTTAATGAAAGGAGGAAACAAATAATGAGCGGCGGATTGTATTCAATGGAGAGTAAAGATTTCGATAAAACTCTCGACCTTAAAAAAGTTAAACCTTATGGCGATACAATGAACGATGGTAAAACCCAACTAAGTTTTACTTTGCCGGTTCCTTGTAACGACGAAGCAATAGAAGCTGCTAAACAACTTATGAAAAAAATGGGATTTGAAAATCCTCAAGTAGTTTATTATAAAGGACTTACAGATGGTTTCACCTTCTTTGTTTGCTACGGTTCCTGTATTCATACAATTGATTATACAGCTATTCATGTTCCAAAAGTTGATTCTGTAAAAATGGACATGAAAGAATGTGATGAATTTATAAAACAAAATATAGGCAGAAAAATTGTCGTTATTGGTGCAAGTACTGGTACAGATGCTCATACGGTTGGCATAGATGCTATAATGAATATGAAAGGCTATGCCGGGCACTACGGACTCGAACGCTATGAAATGTTCGAAACTCTTAATATGGGAGCTCAGGTGCCAAATGAAGATTTTGTTAAAAAAGCAATAGAATTAAATGCCGATGCTTTGCTCGTTTCTCAGACCGTTACTCAAAAGGATGTGCATATCAAAAACTTGGCAGAGCTGGTTGAAATGCTTGAAGCCGAAGGTATTCGCAAAAAAGTTATCTTAATTTGCGGTGGACCTAGAATCACCCACGAATTGGCTAAAGAGTTAGGTTATGATGCCGGATTTTCAATGAATTCTTATGCCGATGATGTTGCAAGTTTTATAGCTCAAGAAATGTATAAAAGATTAAATTCTAAATAAATATGGAAAAATATTCAATACGTGAAATAATTGCTCGCAGAGTAGCTCTCGAACTAAAGGACGGAGATGTTGTAAATCTCGGAATTGGGTTGCCGACTTTAGTTCCTAATTTTTTACCAAAAGGAGTAAATGTAATTTTACAATCAGAAAACGGATTGTTAGGTATGGGACCTAGTCCGGATCCCGGGAAAGAAGACCCTAATATGGTGAATGCCGGCGGAGGTTATATTACTGCTATGCCGGGAGCTGCAAGTTTTGATTCAGCAAAGTCTTTCTCTATAATCCGCGGTGGACATGTGGATGTTACCGTACTTGGTGCTATGCAGGTTGATGAAAACGGAGACCTCGCAAATTGGACAATACCCGGAAAACTTACTCCCGGAATGGGCGGTGCTATGGACTTAATTGTCGGGGCCAAAAGAGTTATTCTTGCAATGGAGCATACAGCTAAAGGAAATCCAAAAATCCTGAAAAAGTGTACTCTTCCTCTCACAGCAAAAGCTCAGGTAAATACCATAATTACAGAAATGGGAGTTATGGAAGTTACTCCTGAAGGTATCGTTCTTAAAGAAATCAATCCTGAATATACCATAGAACAAATACAGGCTGCTACAGAAGCGACTCTAATTATTCCCAAAGATTTAAAAGAAATGAAACTTAACTAATAAAATTTACTGCTATGAAAAAAGTCTATATTGTTGCTGCAAAAAGAACTGCAATTGGTAAATTTGGAGGCTCTTTAGCAGGTTTTTCTGCTTCGGACTTGGGAGCTGCCGTTATAAAAAATATTATTGAAAATACACAAATTGACCCGGCTGCTATTGATGAAGTAATTGTTGGAAATATTTTATCTGCAGGACAGGGCCAGGGCGTTGGTCGCCAATGTGCAATAAAGGCAGGTATTCCGGTTGAAGTTCCGGCTTATTCGCTTAACATGGTTTGTGGTTCGGGAATGAAGTCAGTGTCTAATGCATTTATATCTATACAGGCTGGAATGTCGGATCTTGTACTTGCAGGTGGTACTGAAAATATGTCACAAGCCTCTATGTTGCTGCCACATACAGTGCGTAACGGTGTAAAAATGGGAAATTTTACTGTTATGGATCACATGATAACTGATGGTCTTTGGGACGCATATAATGACTACCACATGGGAAATACAGCAGAAAATATTGCTGAAAAATATAATATTTCTAGAGAAGAACAAGATAAATTTGCTGCTGATTCTCAAATAAAAGCTGCTAAAGCTCAAGATGCCGGAAACTTTGACAAGGAAATTGTACCTATAAATATTGTTACGAAAAAAGAAACTATAGTTTTTGATAAAGATGAATATATTAACAGGTCAACAAATCTCGAAAAATTATCAGCATTAAGACCTGCTTTCAAAAAAGACGGAACTGTTACAGCCGGTAATGCTTCAGGAATAAACGATGGTGCTTCATTTGTATTGGTTGCCTCTGAAGATGCATTAAAAAAATATAACTTAACTCCATTGGTTGAAATTGTTGCTGTTGGTCAGGGAGGTGTTGACCCGAAAATTATGGGCATGGGTCCTGTTCCTGCAATTAAAAATGCATTAAAAAATGCAAATTTAAAATTGACAGATATTGAAGTATTGGAATTAAATGAGGCATTTGCCGCACAATCTCTTGGAGTTATTAAGCAGCTTTGCCGGGATCATGGCGTGGATATTAAATTTTTCGAAGAAAAATGTAATAAAAACGGAGGAGCAATTGCCCTTGGACATCCAATTGGAGCAAGCGGTAATAGAATTATCGTTACACTCATACATGAAATGAAACGTTCAAACAATACTTACGGACTTGCTTCATTATGTATAGGTGGCGGAATGGGGACTGCCATAATTCTTAAAAATGTATAAAAAATCATTTTTTTCTTATGATGAGCTGTACGAAAATACAGCTCATTTTTTTATAATGACATCTTTAATTTTTCTCAAACAAACGATTTCAAACAAATAATTTTTTTATATTTGCTCGAACGAAAGTTTTTAGCTAATAAAAATTACAAGATGATTTTTAAATTCAGTGTTGCAATTATTACTTTTAATGAAGAAAAAAATATAGAACGTTGCATCAAATCAGTAATTGATTTAAGTGATGATATTGTTGTTGTTGATTCCGGCTCTACAGATAAAACAAAAGAAATTTGCGAACGATATAAAATAAGATTTTATTACAATGAATTTAAAGATTATGGTACTCAAAAATCTTATGCTTCAAATCTTACAAAGTATAATTTTGTATTAAATATTGATGCTGACGAAGTACTGAGCGATGACATGAGAAAATCAATAATCTCCTTAAAAGATTTTGAAAACCACAACATCGCCTTTAGCTTCAACCGACTAAACTTTTTTTGCGGAAAACCTGTGCGATATTGCGGTTGGTATCCTGATAGAAAAATAAGATTATGGAATAAAAATTTCGGTAATTGGGAAGGAACTGTACATGAAAAGCTTGTTTTTAAAACCAAACCGGAAATATTACATTTGAAAGGAGATTTGTTACACTATACCTATAATTCTTATATGGAGTATTTTCAACGAAGCATTAAATATGCCTACGAAAGTGCGGAAAAAGAATTTAAAACCGGGAAAAGAGCAGGGCTTCTAAAAGTTTATACATCTTTCTGTACAAAATTTTTTATCATTTACATATTTAAATTAGGATTTTTAGACGGATTGACAGGTTTTATTATTTCTATTACAACAGCTTATGCAACCTTTTTTAAAAATTTGCAGTTATATACAAAACAAAAATAAAAAAAATTTGGCAAATAAAAATTTTGTTTATATTTGTGGTATGTTAATTAACAATTAAATTAAAATTAAAAAGTTATGAAAAAAGTTACAATTTTATTTGTGTTAGCAATTTTCGCAAGCAGTGTTTTTGCACAGTACAGTGCAGAATTTAAAATTGCACAAGAAAAGAAAGATGTTGTTTCTGTGAAAAAAGAATTCAAAGGTGGTGCTCTTTGGGAAGAAAATTTTGATGGCGCTGTTACATGGAGTTTTGGTGCAGATGAAGGTACAAAATCCTGGGCTGTTGGTGAGCTTACAGATTTCCCTTCTGAGTTCGGACTGTACATGGGTTGGATTACAGAAGCTCCTACCAATACAACCGGAAAATTCGCAGGTGTAACAGGAATTCCTGATCTTCTAGCAGCAAACGTAGATCCTTATAACTGCTGGATAAGATTCGACGGAATTAACACAACAGGTTGTGCAGTTCCAAAATTATCATGGACTCAAAACTTTAGAAAATTCAACTATGACGAATGTTATGTTGATTATTCTTTAGACGGAGGTGCTAGCTGGACTCCGGTTGCTGTTACTATGAATAATGGAACAACAACTAACCAGTATGCTCCTGACTATCCAGAATTATTGATTCCGGGGATGGGTAACCAATCTAATGTTTCCATTCGCTTCAGATGGTACAATCCAAGTGATGATAATAATTATGGTGCTGGTTACGGATGGCAGATTGACGACATTATGATCACAGCTACTCCGGCTTATGACATGGCTTTGAATTGGGCTGTTGTAAACTTCTTCGAAGGTGTTGATTATACCGATCCTCAATATGCTGATTATTTTCATTTAAGTTCACACTATGGACAAATTCCTCAAGCTCAATATAGCACTCCAAATGCAGTTTCTTGGTTTAATATTAGAGTTCAAAATAAAGGAACTGAAATTGTAACTCCGGTTGTAAACGTTAAAGTTTTCAATCCTAACGAAACCGAAATTTATAATCAAAATGTTACTGGTAATGCAATGCCTATTGATGCAATCGATACTTTAGATTTATTAGAAGATTTATATTTAGGAGCAAACCCAACCATTGGTATGTATCGTGTAGAATATACATTATCAATTCAAGGACAAAGTGATGCAAATACTGAAGATAATACTTATGAAAGTTTCTTCATGGTTACTCCAGACCAATTTGGTAGAGATGTTGACAATATTACAGCTCAGGTTACCCCCGGAAACTATTCCATTGGAGGTAATGACGGTGAAATGATGGGAACAACATATTTGTATATGTTTGAAGAATATATTCGTACAATTAGTGTTTTCATTGGTCCAGCAACAACTCCCGGAACTTCTTTCATTGCTCACGTAATGCAGTATGATGAAGGATCTTCTAGCTGGGTAGATTTAGCAACTTCTGAATTTATTGAAATACAAGAAAGTGATCTTGGTACGTGGAAACATGTTAATCCAAGTGACGAAGTTTATGTAACACTTGATGGTAATGATGCTAAAGAAATTCTAGTTGGAATAGAAATCTATTATAATGGTGTTGATAATGATTTTTATATTGGTTATGACAAAACTGATAAACACAGCATCTGGGGGACAAAATGGTATTTCTTATCAGGAAGTTTTGCAAATCAATGGGTTTCATTAACTAACTGGGGACTTGGTGGACTTGGTGTAAGAGTATCTTCTATTGATTTAGTAAATGCTGAAAACAATGTAATAAACAATAACATTAATATCTATCCTAACCCAAGCAACGGAGTTTTAAATATTGAAAACGTAGCAGGTGCTAAAGTTCAAATCGTTAATATGATGGGGCAGGTTGTTGAAAATATTGAAAATGCTCAAATTTTCAATACTGTTGATATGAGCAAATATGCAAACGGAACTTATTTTGTAAAAGTTATTAACGGAGCTCAAGTTAACACCTACAAAGTAAATTTAATGAAGTAGTAAAATATTTCTAAACATAAATTAAGAGGTTGCAATTTGCAGCCTCTTTTTTTATATTTGTAAAAAATAATTTTATGAATTACGATGCTTTGGTAGAAAAAATAAGAGAAAAGAAAAGTTTTTTATGCGTTGGACTGGATTCTGATATAACAAAAATTCCTGAATTTTTGTGTCAGTATGAATTTCCGATATTTGAATTTAATCGTGGAATTATTGATGCAACAGTGCAATATTCTGTTGCCTATAAACCAAATCTAGCTTTTTATGAAAGTATAGGTACTAAGGGATGGATAGAACTTGAAAAAACTGTGGAATACATACGTAGAAATTATCCTGATGTTTTTATTATTGCTGATGCTAAACGTGGTGATATTGGAAATACATCACAACTTTACGCAAAGGCATTTTTTGAAAAAATTGATTTCGATGCTGTCACTGTGGCTCCTTATATGGGTGAAGATTCCGTTAGCCCATTTTTAAGTTATGATAATAAATGGGTTATTTTACTGGCTCTCACTTCAAACAAAGGAGCAGATGATTTTCAATATACAAAAGAAAATGAAGAATATTTGTTTGAAAGAGTTTTGCGAATTTCTCAAAAATGGGCAGGTAAGGATAAAATGATGTATGTTGTAGGAGCTACTCGTGCTGAAATGTTGACAAAAATTAGAGAGATCGTTCCCGAGCATTTTCTGTTGGTCCCAGGAGTTGGAGCCCAAGGTGGTAGCCTTGCCGAAGTTGCTAAATTCGGACTAAATTCTAATTGCGGACTCTTAGTAAATAATTCAAGAGCAATAATTTTTGCCGATAAAACAGAAAATTTCGATATTGCTGCGGCCCAAAAAGCTAAAGAAATGCAGCTAGAAATGGAACACTTACTTGCACAATACGATATATTATGAAATAAAATAATTATGAATTCCTCCATGGAACTAAAAAGAATGTTCTATGCAATGGTTATTCCTGGCACGTTTATTATTGTGTTCTGGATTATCTATATTCTTGAAATCAGTCTTGGTATATCTCTTTCTACTTATGGGCTTAGTCCTAGAGAATTTAAACAGTGGTACGGAATATTGACATTCCCATTTTTACATGGAGGAATTGAGCATATTGTTTCAAATACCGGTAGTTTCTTTATTTTAGGTAGCATGATTTTTTATTTCTACAATGATAAAGCACTTAGTGTTTTTATATGGTCGTATTTTTTGAGTGGAATATTTACATGGATTATCGGGCGTTCAAGCATTCATATCGGTGCTTCTGCTATGATATATTCCTTTGCCGGCTTTCTTCTTACGGCAGGAATTATCAGTAGAAATGTCCGTAATTTGGCAGTTACTCTGATTGTTGTTTTTTTGTACGGGAGCATGGTGTGGGGCATTTTTCCTCAAAATACAAATATCAGCTGGGAAGGACACTTTTCTGGGTTTATCGCAGGAATACTTTTGGCAATTATCTTTAAATCTCCTAAAGAAATTACTTCAGAGGATGAAAATGAAGATGATGCAAATGATAATTTTGATTATACCATTGATGACGAGATTGAAATTAAATATCATTATAAAAACGACAAATGAAATAGATAAAATAAATTAATTTTATTTTTTACTTATATCAATAATTCGAGGTACTGGTTTTATGTAGCTGTTTGGAATATCAGGAATGTTATTGTTGTTCAAATCATTAAATGATTGAAGGTATTTAATTAATGCCAACCATTCTTTACCTTCCTGAATTCCCTCTTTTTGATTATCAAAATCTATCCAGGTGCTTTTATTATCCTTAATTTTATTTCCATTCAAATCTTTAGGAATTACTTTAACAAGTCCAAAGGTCATACCGTTAATCTCGCCCACAAAATCCAACATGTATGAATTCGCTGCTACAGCGTAAAGTTTTTTATTTTTCTTCGAATAATCAACATTTTCATCCCCTATATAAATTTTTTGAATTTTTTTAAAAAAACCTTTTGTTTCGTCATATTCAACTTTTACACCACTGTAGAAACAATAATATGAGGGCTTCATTTTTTGTGCAACCAGTAATAACTCAATAATATTTTTAATTTCTCTGCCTGTTAAAAATACCATTGCAAGAGGATATCCCGGAATATTATCATCCCCTTCACCTAAACTCATAATTCTGAAAATGTCAGGAGCTGATTGAATTCCTTTGTTTCCTACATAAATTTTATCTCTAATAACTCCGGCAGCAACCATAGTAATGTCTGTTTTAACCGGACTATAATTATTGATATAATATTTTAAAGCATCGGCAATGAAAGGTCCTAAATTTGTACTGTCGAGATTTTGTTGCTCACTCGATTCCAATTCGAAATTGGTTTCTACAAGTGACCTGTAATAACCTAATCCCATTGGTTTTAACAACTCATCATCAATTAATTTTATCCGTCCTGCAATTTCCTGATGAATCTTGCAGTCTCCATATATCTTGTCATCAATATTTATTAATTGATATTTGGCATTTGCCATTTTACCTTCATTAAAATTGATTTCTAACCTGCCAATTTTTTTCCCTTGTGAACCTGTTTGAAGTATATAAGTATTATTTATCACAATAGGATCCATTATCTCATGATGAGTATGTCCCCCCACAATAATATCAATTCCTTTAACTTTTTCTGCCAACTCAACGTCTTCGCCTGACCACTTACCTGATTTTGAATCATAGGCTACTCCGCAATGTGAAAGACAAATAACTAAATCTACATTTTCCTTGGCCTTTAACACTTTGACAATTTCTTTAGCTTTTTTTATTCGATTAGTAACTTTTACAGGTTTTTTATACGGAGAAACATTGTCTGCATCAACCCCTAATAATCCAAAAACGCCAATCTTTATTCCCCCTCGCTCAATTATCGTGTAAGGTTTTATAATGCCTTTATTGTATAAATCCTCTAAAGCATCATCTTTGTTTGATTTTTTTGAAAATTCAATATTAGAAAGAGTTAAATTCGGTATGTCCCCATAATTATTAAGTGTAGAATTGATTATTTTAGCTAATGCTTCCGGGCCAAAATCAAATTCGTGATTGCCTATGGAGACAACATCATAACCCATCTTTTTCATTAATCCCAATTGAAACCCATGCTCTTGTTCAAATAAGTGAAAAAAGGTTCCCATTAAAAAATCTCCGGCATCTAACACTATTACTTGATTAGGAAAACTGCGTATTTCATTTTGAATAAGGGCCGCAATCCTGCTAAAACCCCCTAAAGTATTGTCGTCTCCAAGCAGACAAGGAGTGTATTCAATCTCTGGACCAAATCCTGTTAAATTACTGTGTAAATCATTAGTGTGAAGAATAATGATTTTGCCACTTTTGGATTGGGCAAAAGATAAAAATGGAATTAAAATAATCAAGATAAGGTATAAATTTCTGTTTTTCATTTTATATGAATTAGAGGTTTTTACAAAAATAATAGAGATTTGTAAAAATAAAAAATCTTTTAATTAAAGGAGATGGAATTGGAATTCTAAGTAAGATTATAAAATAACTGTTAAACTGTGATTTAGAAATATGTTGAATTTTTAAAATATTTGTAAAACATTTTAATTGAAACTAAAGAAAATAAAGTTGTCAGACATTATTCACAATTTGAATTTAGGATAAAGTTTAATCAATATTATTTACTATGATACAAAAAAATGTGGAAAAATTTTTATTTTTGAAAAAATATCTGTTAATGCCATCTGAAGTTTACGATAACCGATTAGTTAATCTTTATTTTTCTGTATTGGATGTTACACATTGTCCTTATTGTAACAGTACAAAGTTTTATCGTCATGGTAGGTATAAATATACAGAAAGGTACAGATGTTGCAGTTGTAAACGAACTTTTATTCCAAGTACCGGAACATCAATACATTATTTGAAGAAGAAAGTTGTTTTTATCGAGTATGCTGAGGATATTAAAAATAGAGGTTTAGATACACTCCGTGCAATGTGTAAGAGATTAAAAATTGCTCCACTAACCGCATTTGACTGGAGACATAAAATATTGGCCTCGCTTTCTCCCGAAGAATTTACATTTGGTAGAGAGGTTATTTGTGATGATTTGTGGTTGCGATTTAGTCGTAAGGGTAGGAAAGGAGTGGATAATCCCCGAAAGCACGGAGGTAAAATTACTCCTGCCGATGATAAAAATTGTTCTAAAACTGTATCCTCAACCGATGAAACAGCATCCATGTTTAGACTTGCAACAGTAGGTAAGCTAAGGGAAAAACATTTGTTGAAAGTACTTTGCGGAAGGATAGAACCGGAAAGTAAAATCATAAGTTCTTCGCGAAACTGTTATTTAGGTTTTGTTAAGAAAATGAGTCTTAATCATGAAGATTTAAAGTTTGTGAAGAAAACTAAAAAAGCGATTAAGATAAATCGGTTTATTGGTATGAATAAAGATTTGAAGCTGTGGATAAATCATAAACTTTGTGGAGTTTCGACAAAATATTTACAGCAGTATAATAATTTTTATTTATTTTCATTGTTTCGACGATTTGATCCACTTGGGAAATACAGTTTGAATCTTAGGTTTGTCTGGCGGATATTTACCGATATGGAGAATATCTACAGAAATTTCATTACACAACAAACTACGGAAGTATATTCTGTCCCAACCAAAAGGAAGTGGAAAACCACTAATGATTATTATTTAGGATCACAAGGTATCCCATACTAGTTGAGAATTTAAAAATAAATGTTAAAGTTTTAGATTTTAATTATTAACCAGTTTTGCTGCAAAAGATTTTCCAAATTCTATAAGTTGATTTTTTTGCTCCTGATTGGCTCTGAACTTCATTGCCGGAACATCCTCGACAACATTAAGTTTTAATGATTTTAAGTTAGCATTAATAATTTCAGTTGCACCTCCGCTCCATCCAAAAGAACCAAAAGCTCCTGCAAGTTTAGATCTATCTCGGATAGGATTTATAAGTGCAAAAAGTTTGTAAATAGGAAGTAAAGTATTTTGGTTAATCGTCGGGCTACCAATCAGAATAGCATCGCTAAGTACAAGTTTGGAATCGAGCTCACCAAGATCTATTTTTTCTATGTCCATCACTTCAACGTCAACATTTCCTGATAATTTAATCCCTTCTGCTATTGCATTTGCCATTTCTCCGGTATATCCGTAAGCAGAAACGTATGTAATTAAAACTTTTTTATTTTGATGTTCACTTAGCAAAACATATTCTTTTGAAAGTTTTTCTGTGAGATTTATAATTTCTTGATGACGTGTTCTTAAAATCGGACCATGACCGGTTGCTATAACATTGATTTCTAAAGGACGAATTTTTTCAATGGACTTAAGCATAAACTTACTGTATGGTTTAAGTATTACATCAAAATAATATTTAAACGCATCATAATAATCTCCAACTAAATCATCAAACATTTCTTCTTTACAAAAATGTGCTCCAAAAGAATCGCAAGTGAACAATACTTTGTCTTCAACTAGGTATGTATAAATTGAGTCTGGCCAATGCAGATTTGGTGCAGCAATGAATTTCAATGTTTTATTTCCAAGGTTTAATTCATCTCCGTCTTTTACAATTAAGTGTTTGAAATTAACTGGAAACATATCTTGCAAATATCTTATTGCATTTCCACTACCTACAACAGTTGCATTGGGAGCGATTTCGAGTAATTTTCCTAAACTGCCTGAATGATCAGGTTCTGTATGATCTAAAATAATATATTCAATTTCAGAAGCATTTACAACAGATTTAATCTTTTCAATATATTCTGATGCAAATTTTTCTTTTACAGTTTCTACAATTGCTTTTTTTTCTGCATCAATAAAGTAGGAATTATAAGTAGTTCCGTACTTTGTTTCCATAACAATATCAAATGTAACAATGTCGAAGTCTAAGATTCCTATCCATTTCACGTTATCGGTTACATTTAACACCTTTTCATTCATATTAATATTCATTTTAAAAGTTTAACATTTATTCTTATTTTCGCTTCGCAATATACTAAATAACTTATGAAAAATAAAAATGTTCAAAATATTTTAATTTATACTGATTTTACTGAGTTAGGTGATAATAGCATAGAGTGGGGAATTTTTCTAGCCAAAAAATTTAAACGTAAAATTCATCTTATTCATGTTATTAACGAAAATTCTTATGTTTTATTCAATAAGGAAAATGTTTTAACAGAAGTTAAAAATGAATTAGAAAAATTAAGTTTAGAAATCATAGAAAAATATAATATCGAATGTGATTATTTTTTTGATGAAGGTTGTACTTGTACGATTATAAATTCTACAGCAGAAAGGATTGATGCTTTTTTAATAGTTGTAGGCAATCATGGTAAAAACGACCCTCAATTTCTTTCTGGTTCAGCACTCGTTAAAATTATAAGGAAATCCAGAATCCCATACTTTGTAATTCAGAAAAAAACGAAATCCCCTGAAATTATGGGAGATATTGTTATCCCTATAGATGCTCGCAAGGAAATGAAAGAAAAAACCGGTTGGGTTACTTATTTCGCTAAAAATTGCGGAAATCCTATTAGCATAATTGCAGATGGCTTAGATGATCCAAAAATTGATAATAATATAAAGTTTTGTTCAAATTTTTTTGATAAATATAGTTTAAAATATCAAATTCAAAAGTTAACTAAATCAAGCTGGAATATTGATAAATCCGTTTTGAAAATTATTGACAATGAAAATACTTTCTGCATGTCAATAATCACTACAAAAAATGAAAATTTATTCAATAAAATTTTCGGATTACCCGAAACGGATATTATTTCTAATAATAAAAGTATTCCAGTCTTGTGCATAAATCCGAAAAAAGATTTGTATATACCTTGCCTATAATAATTTAGAATAAATATAAATTGCTTTTTTGTTGTTATTTTTTGCGAACATTTTTATATTTTAGTTGTTCAGAAATGTAAATCTTAAAACTAATAGCTATGATAGAATTGCCAAAATTACCTTACGAAATGAATGCTTTAGAGCCATACATTAGTGCTCGCACAGTTGAGTTTCATTATACTAAACATCATCAAGGTTATGTTAATAAACTTAATTCTTTAATTGAAGGTACTTCTTTTGAGGGGAAAACTCTCGAGGAAATTATTAAAACGTCTGAAGGAGCGATATTTAATAATGCTGCTCAAGTGTGGAATCATACATTCTACTGGGAAGGTTTTTCTGCTGTACCACAAAAAGAACCCTCAGGTAAACTGGCAGACATGATTAATGCAAAATGGGGATCATTAGAAAAATTTAAGGAAGAGTTTAATGCAGTTGCCGCCGGATTATTTGGTTCTGCTTGGGCCTGGTTGGTAGTTGATAAAAGTGGAGAACTAAAAATTTTGGGGACTTCAAATGCAGGTACACCAATCACTACCGAAGATATACCTCTTTTAACTGCTGATGTTTGGGAACACGCTTATTACCTCGATTATCAAAATTTAAGGCCAAAATATCTCGAAAATTTCTGGAATATAGTTGACTGGAAAAAAATTGAAGAAAGATTATAATAAAAGCCTGAATTTCAGGCTTTTTCTATTCAATACTGCATTAGAAATACCTAAATACTTCGTATAGATTTTTGTCTTCTGATAGTTGATTTGGATTTGTTCCAGAACAATCTTGTGGTATTGGAACATCAAGCTTCCTATAATATTCAATCCAGAAAGGATCAAAATTACCTGCCTTGTCTTTAAAGTTCATTGGAACTGTCTCAAAAAGATGCTTATCATCCTTAACAAAACATTCATATACAAGCTCTGAACAATAAAATGCATTATTGTTCTGTAAAAAAACAGAATCGTAATTGTATCCGATATACTTAATCGCATTTTGAACAGCATCTTTTGCCGCTTCTATATCTTTATACCTGTAAATACACACTAAAGGATTTCCTTCTTTACTTTTAGAAGATTCATTTAAAAAATCGTCTAATCTTATCTTTCTAACACCATCTCCCGGAACTGCATCAATAACAAAAATACTGTCGTTATGCAGGTAAATAATACCAACATGCGAAAAGGATAAATTTCTATTGTTTCCTGTAGAATTGTGTATAGCTTTTGTAAAATCAGATTCTTCCGAAACTTGAAAAATTAAATCCCCATTTTTTAAACGGAAGTTTGTATCTGATGTATGATTTTTACAATAACAAAAAGTTCCTACTAATATCAGAAAAATTATTAACTTTTTAGTCATTAAAAAATTTTTTGCAAAAATAAAAAAAGTGGTCGAAATTTCTTACGACCACTGGCTGTTTTATTTCTACTTTATATTTTTATACAACTTTTTTAAGTTCTACTGTGAAATGTCTCATAATAGGAGCTTCCCACACAATTTCGTAACCTTTGTTTATTTCGAAGCGTCTGTCATAAACATTTTTAAGTGCTGCAGCAATATAGTCCATGTGATTATTAGTGTAAACTCGACGCGGAATAGCAAGTCTTAATAGTTCGAGTTTTGGATATCTGTTTTGCCGGGTTTCAGGATCACGGTCGGCAAGTATAGTCCCAATCTCAACACCTCTTATTCCCCCTTCGATGTATAACTCTATTCCAAGAGTTTGAGCTATAAATTGCTCTTTTGGAACATTAGGTAAAAATTTAGTTGCATCAACAAAAATAGCATGTCCACCAATAGGATATTGTATTGGAATTCCGTATTCTATAAGTTTGTTACCAAGATACTCAACTTGTTTAATTCTGGTTTCAAGATAATCAAATTCTGTACTTTCGTCGAGACCTACCGCTAAAGCAGCCATATCTCTTCCTGCCATGCCTCCGTAAGTAACATAACCTTCGAACATTATGTTGAAAGTACATGCTTTTCTGTAAATCTCTTCATTGTTAGTGGCAATAAATCCTCCAATATTAACAAGTCCATCTTTTTTCGAACTCATGGTAGCCATATCGGCATATTTATACATTTCGCGGACAATTTGTTTTATAGTCCATTCTTTGTATGCAGGTTCTCTAAGTTTGATAAAGTATGCATTTTCAGCAAAACGCGCAGAATCAAACAATACCGGGATACCGTATTTATGACTTAATTCATAAACAGCTTTTAAATTTTCGATCGAAACCGGTTGCCCTCCCGAAGTGTTGCATGTAACTGTAACAATACAACATGGAATCATTTCACGGGGATATTCTTTGTAAACTTTCTCAAGTTTTTCAAGGTCAATATTTCCTTTAAAAGGATGATTCAATGAAGTGTCACATGCTTCGTCAATAGTGCAATCTATGGCTTTGGCTCTCCTGAACTCTATATGACCTTTTGTTGTGTCGAAATGCGAGTTGCCGGGAACAACCATGCCTTCTTTCATTAATACCGAAAACAAAACATTTTCGGCCGCTCTTCCTTGATGTGTAGGCAACACATATTCAAAACTCATTAACTGAGTTATGCGGTTTTTTAATTCAAAAAAGCTGCGAGCTCCGGCATAAGATTCATCACCGGTCATAATTGCTGCCCATTGCCTGTCGCTCATGGCTCCTGTGCCGCTGTCGGTCAATAGATCAATGAAAACTTGATCACTAGTTAATTTGAATAAATTATATTTGGCTACTTTTATCCATTCTATTCTTTCTTCTCTGGTGCTGCGATTTAACTGCTCAATCATTTTGATTTTATATGATTCGCAAAATGGTAATTCCATAACATTTAATTTTAAAAATTACACAATAATTTTTTTTGATTTTAAAAATGGGGAAATGAGAATTAGAATAAAGGAAATGCATCCCTTTCTTTAATGTTGCGGTAGACAAAAACTGCTAATATTGACATTACTTTTAAGTCTGTCATATTTCAACCTCTTTCATACACAAAAAAATAAAAAAGATTTTCAATTTCCAAATAAAATTTTCTTAAATAGCTAAAAAAATAGTATAAAAAAACTCTATTGAATTAAAATATCTGTAATTTTGAAATTATTTTATAATAGGATAGATGAAAAATATTTTTTATATTTTTTTTGTTTTTTCAATTAGCTTTATTGCCTGTAATTCGGGTGGTAAATCCTCTACCGCTAATGAGATTGTTGAAGATTCTACCTTAAATATAAATGATTCTATCGAGGATATTTCTGCTGTTAAAATGAATTTTACCGATGATTATTTTGATGATCCCATAATTCAGAACTATCAGCAAAAGAGCGATACACTTTACATAGCCGAAGATTGTGTTATTTTTCTCTGGCCGGATAGTCTAGATATAGAACAAATGAAAAAGCAAAATCCGGATTCATATATAGATGTACTGAGATTTAAAATGGAATCGGCTGCCGAAATAGCAATTTTACTTGATAGTTTGGGAATAAAGAACTTTTATTGCGATAAATCTATTCTTTGGCTCGAAGTTGTTGGAAATGATTTTTTTGTCAACAGAAAAAAATCACATGCTGATATAATAATGTATAAATTTGGAAAAGAACCTCAGAAACTTTCTTTCCTTGATTTTTCAATACAGAAAGTTAATGAATATTTTTCATCGGATTTTTATGAACCTGATCTAGATAAGGATAGTATCTAATTAATGCCACGAAAAACCTTTTCTTATAATTCTGTCTCCGTACTTTTTTTTTAAATAATCAATACTTCTGTATAAATTTATCATTTCAGTGGTATCTTCAAATAAATTCAGCTGAGGAACTCCTCTTACAAGATTCGAAAACCGAACACCTATTAATCTTATCATAACACGGCGTGTATATAATTTTTGAAATAATTCTTTTGCAATAGGTATTAAAATATGATCGAACGCAGTGTATGGAATATTTTTTTGAATGGTGTGTGTATCAAAATCCGAATATCTTATTTTTACTGTTAAACAAGATGTTAACCACTGATCTTTCCTTAGCCTGAAAGATAAATTTGTTGTCATTTCAGAAATTATTTCAGTCATTAGTTTTATGTCTGAGCAGTCTTCTTCAAAAGTCGTTTCTGCCCCGAGTGATTTTTGTTCGTGATATGATATTACAGGACTGTTGTCTATCCCGTTTGCTTTTTCCCAAATAGATATCCCATTTTTACCTAAAAGTCTTTCAACTAATAATACCGGCATTTCACGTAATGTTTTGATTTTTTGTATTCCCATTGATTTAAGAATATTTTGTGTTTTTATTCCAATCATAGGAATTTTTTTTACGGGCAGAGGATCAAGAAACATATTAACAACAGGTTTATCAACAACCATTTCGCCCATAGGCTTAGCTTCTCCCGTAGCAATTTTTGCAACAGTTTTATTTACTGAAATTCCAGCCGATATCGGTAACCCGATTTCGTTAATTATTTTTTTTCGTAGTTCTTTTGTCCATTTTATCGTTCCAAAAAACTTGTCAAGTCCACTGACATCTATATAATGCTCGTCTATACTCGATTTTTCATACACCGGAGCTTGTTCTGCAATTATGTCCGTAACAATTCGTGAGTAATATGTGTATCTTTCCATGTCTCCTTTTATAAATACAGCCTCGGGACAAAGATATTTTGCCATTTTTACCGGCATTCCAGATCGTACTCCGTATTTTCGAGCTTCGTAGCTACACGACGAAACAACACTCCGATCTGATCCTCCTGATATAATTACGGGTAACCCGTTCAACTTGCTGTTTTGTAGCCGTTCCACTGAAACGAAAAAACTGTCCAAATCGAAATGTGCAATAATTCTATTACTCATAAAAGATTAAAATAAAATCAAATACGATTGCAAAATAATCAAAAAATCAAAACAAATAAAAATTTTTTTATCCTGAATTAGAAATTAGTCATCTAATTAACTAATGCTTAGCATGTGGATTCCACGCTGCACAGTTCCATACATGTACTGTGAGTGAACACAGTAGAAACTTTCGTGAATTTAGATTTTGTTGCACTTCAGGAAAATTGGATATTTTCTGTTACGAAATGTTATTAATGTTTTTACTGTGATACAAAATAATGTTGAAAATTTTTATTTTTGCAAAAATTTTTACTAATGTCACCTGAAGTTTACGATAAAAGACTTGTTAATCTATATTCTTCTGTATTAGAAGTTACACATTGTCCTTACTGTAATAGTCAAAAATTTTATCGTCACGGTAGGTATAAATATACAGAAAGGTACAGATGTTGCAGTTGTAAAAGGACTTTTATTCCAAGTACCGGGACATCAATACATTATTTGAAGAAAAAAGTTGTTTTTATCGAGTATGCTGAGGATATTAAAAATAGAGGTTTAGATACACTCCGTGCAATGTGTAAGAGATTAAAAATTGCTCCACTAACAGCATTTGACTGGAGACACAAAATATTGGCCTCACTTTCTCCCGAAGAATTTACATTTGGTAGAGAGGTTATTTGTGATGATTTGTGGTTGCGATTTAGTCGTAAAGGTAGGAAAGAAGTGGATAATCCCCGAAAGCACGGAGGTAAAATTACTCTTGCCGATGATAAAAATTGTTCGAAAACCGTATCATCAACCGATGAAACAGCATCCATGTTTAGACTTGCAACAGTAGGTAAGCTACGGGAAAAACATTTGTTGAAGGTGTTTTGCGGAAGGATAAAACCGGAAAGTAAAATCATAAGTTCTTCGCGAAACTGTTATTTAGGTTTTGTTAAGAAAATGAGTCTTAATCATGATGATTTAAAGGTTGCGAATAAAACTAAAAAAGCGATTAAGATAAATCGGTTTATTGGTATGAATAAAGATTTGAAGCTGTGGATAAATCATAAACTTTGTGGGGTTTCGACAAAATATTTACAGCAGTACAATAATTTTTATTTATTTTCATTGTTTCGACGATTTGATCCACTTGGGAAATACAGTTTGAATCTTAGGTTTGTCTGGCGGATATTTACCGATATGGAAAATATCTATAGAAATTTCATTACACAACAGACTACGGAAGTGTATTCTGTCCCAACCAAAAGGAAGTGGAAAACGACATATGATTATTATATTAGTTCACTTAAAATGCCTTACTAATTTTTACTTTACCCTATTGTATCGGAGTATATTCGTAACTGTAAATTGTGGGATCGCCTTTTTCCTGAAGCATTAAACCTATTTTTTCTGCTGATTTTATTTGATTTGCATTTTCCACTGTAAAACTAAAAACCACAAGTTTTTTCCCCGAGACAATTGTCGTTTGATGCGAATTTTGTGAGTAATTAACAGGTTTACCGTAATATTGATTTCGTTGAATAAAAGAATTCATGATTGTATTTTTATCATATTGTGATTTTACAATTTGATCTATTTTATTGTAAATTTTTTCAAGTTCACTTTTTGAAAGTAATTCGTAGAACAGTCCAGCTTCTTTTTTCAGCATACCGTATTCATTTTCAGTAATATCGGGGTTAATAATTCTGTTATTATTTGTATTTCGTTGATATTTAATAATTTTTAATTTTCCTTTTCTGTCAGCAAATTCGAAAGAATCAAAAATTGATTTATGGTCAACAGTTTTTGCTTCGCAATCAATTTTTATAACTCCGATATTTTGTTGATAATCAATTATAATGTTGGTGATTTTAAAACTTGAAATATCAGGACTGTTATCTGCATAGTTTTTTACAATTTTTACAAGATCTTCATCAGAGAAATTATCTGTTAGACTTTCATCAGCCATTTTTACTATAGAATTAAAATCTTTTTTGTTTAACAGATTGTAAAAACTTTGGGTTGTTTTGAAAACTTCTGATTTAGGATTGTTAGCAAAATTAAGATCGTAATACGGGATAGGACTGAATTCATAGGTGGCAATTTTTGTTGAAATACCTTCATTTATCAAAACTAATTTTTCGTAGTTATGTTTGGATTGTTTTGAAAACACAATTGTATAAACTGTTATTATGGAGTCTTTTTTTTCTGAGTTAAGAATTTCAAAATTTTTTGGGAGTCCCATTAGCTCTGCTCTTTTGTTAAGTCCGCTTTTCAAGGCTTCAACTCCGGGTTTTTGTTTTACCGAATCAGAAAAGAGATCCAAACTCTTTTCAATATTATTTTCTCCTAATATTTGATAAAACTCTTTTAAAAAATCTTCTGCTATCAATGTTGCCTGTTTTTCTTCAAAATTTATGGTTGCATCTTTATTTTCTTCGATTTCATTATTTTTACTTTTTGAGTTATCTCCATTACAACCATTTAGGCTAATTATTAAAAGGATAATAGATATGTAAATAATTAAATTTTTCATGTTTTTTTCCAAAGTTAAAAATTTAAAAATCAAAATTATTATTTTTATGCAATAAATTATGAAATTAAATATGGAAACTATTAAAGAACGAATTAAACAGCTTTGTGATATAATAGAACAGCATAATTTTCTTTATTACGTTAAGAATCAACCTGAAATAAGTGATTTTGAGTTTGACCTTTTGATGAACGAACTTATTAAACTCGAAGGACAATATCCTGAATATAAATTACCCAATAGCCCTACTTCAAGAGTCGGAAGTGATATAAACAATGAATTTGCGTCTGTACCACACGATTATCCTATGTTGTCGCTTGGCAATACTTATTCGGAAGGAGAATTGCGTGATTTTCACAATCGTGTTAAAAAGGAGTTGGAATTGGAACCGGAATATGTTTGTGAATTGAAGTTCGACGGAATTTCAATTTCGATAAAATACATTAACGGAGATTTTGTAAGGGCAGTAACTCGTGGTGATGGAACACGTGGGGATGATGTTAGCAACAATGTAAAAACTATTCGGAGTATTCCACTAAAGATAAAAGACGAGGATTTCCCTAAAGATATTGAGGTTAGAGGGGAAATTTATATGTCTCGTGATATTTTCAATATGTTGAACGAACAACGTCGCCAAGCAAGAGAACAAGAATTTGCAAATCCTCGTAATGCCGCTGCAGGATCCGTTAAATTATTAAACTCCAGAGAAGTGGCAAAACGAAAATTGGATTGCTTTTTTTACTATGCAATTGGTGATGAATTACCTGCAAAAACTCAATGGGAGAGTCTTATTCTTTTAAGAAAATGGGGTTTTAAAGTTTCAGAAAATATAAAACTTTGCAAAAACTTTTCGGAGTTAATTGAATATATAAATTTTTGGGACAAAGAACGAAAAAATCTTCCTTATGATATTGATGGTATTGTAATTAAAGTAAATTCTTTCAAACAACAGGAGATTTTAGGATTTACTGCTAAAACTCCTAAATGGGCAATAGCATATAAATTTAAAGCTGAGCAGGCTCTTACTAAACTTTTAAGCATTGATTATCAGGTTGGACGAACTGGAGCAGTAACTCCTGTGGCAAATTTAGAACCGGTTTGGCTTGGTGGAACAATAGTTAAACGAGCTTCTCTTCACAATGCTGATCAGATTGCTCTTTTGGGCATAAGAATAGGGGACATGGTTTATATCGAAAAAGGAGGTGAAATTATTCCTAAAATTGTTGGTGTTGAAGCCCATGAACCAAATTCTGAACCTACAAAATTTATTGAATTTTGTCCTGAATGTGGAACAAAATTAATTCGCCCTGAAGGTGAAGCACGCCACTTTTGCCCAAATACCGAATCTTGTCCTCCTCAAATTAAAGGTAGAATCGAACATTTTATCTCACGTAAAGCCATGAATATTGAAAGTATTGGCGAAGAAACCGTTAATTTACTTTATGAGGCAGGATTAGTGAAAACACCTGCCGATTTGTATAAACTCAATAAAGAACAATTGGTAAAGCTCGAAAGAATGGCTGATAAGTCATCTGAAAATATTATTAATTCAATAGAAAATTCTAAAAATGTCCCTTTCGAACGTGTTTTGTATGCTCTTGGAATAAGATATGTAGGTGAAGCTACTGCAAAAAAAATCGCAAATATTTTTGGAAATATTGAAAAACTTGCTTCAGCATCAAAAGAGAAACTTATGGAGGTGGACGAAATAGGAGAACGTATTGCTGAAAGTATTATTGAGTTTTTTAATAATAAAAACAACCTAAAAATTATTACTGAACTAATGAATGCAGGGTTGAAGTTTAGTCTTGAAAAAGCAGCAAACCTTTCCGATAAATTCAATGGTTTGAGTTTTGTAATTTCTGGTACATTTAATAACTTTTCAAGAGATGAACTTAAACTCATCATCGAAAAAAATGGAGGTAAAATTATGAGTTCTGTTTCTAAAAACACGGATTATCTTGTTGCTGGTGAAAACATGGGACCTGCTAAACTTGAAAAAGCTAATAAACTTGGAGTAAAAATTATTTCGGAAGGAGAATTTTTAAAAATGTTAAATGAATAGTTTAAGTTCAAATAAACTAAAACTTATAACTTAATCCTATACCGAAAATTTGGCGACTTTGCAATCTTGCTCCTTCTGAATCCGGAATGTTATCACCATTCGAGTCGTATTTAATTTTTATGTCATCATCATATAATAATGTATATTGGAATGAGGCAGTGAACAAACTGTTTATTTTCAAAGTAAGGAGATTGTCCCAGTTAACATCTATGTTTTGTGGCTTATATAAATAATTTGAGAATAATTCGAGCTTTGTTGAATATGATATATTTTTAAAAAAATCAGTTTTATATTGAATTTTAATAAATCCACCGAATTCTTTACGAACATTTTCGCCAGGCTTTACACCAAAAGCACCAGCATAAGATAATATGCTATCCTTAACAAATGTTAATTTCCCTGATACAGGAGAAATTAAAACTGTTAATTTATCCAGGGGCTTGTAATCCATACCTATCGAAATATTAAAATACCCCGGAGACATAAAATCAGAAATTTTAATAGTGTCATTTATTGACTTGTAGCCTTCGGTAAATTGTGTTTTAAAGCTAATCAAAGCGGTGTAATACCAATGATCAAAGGCAAATTTTCCATATTTTGATGCAAATTCTATTCTGTCGTCTGTTTTAAAGAATTTTGAATTTTCTTTTTTCCCTTGCTTCATTAAGCCGTATCCTAAGTCGAGGTTGTTATCCCAGATACTTTTATTCTTTTTATAGTTGGCTGAAATCTTTGCAAAAGTATTGCCATTGATCGAGTTATCCCCGCCGGCAGCCCAATTTGAAAAACTTATCTGCGAAATATTTAAAGCCGTAATACCCGAAAATTTCCAGTTTGATTTTATTGTATCTTGTTGGGCTGTAATACTTAAGTTAAAAAATGTTAATAAAACTCCAATAATAATTAATGTTCTTTTCATTATCATTTGTTTTGATTTTTTAAATGTACATCGAGTTGGGGGAATGGTATTTGTATTTCGTTTTCGTTGAATGCATTATAAATTTTCTCGTTAAAATCAAAAAAAACATTCCAGAAATCCTGTGTTGATGACCATGCTCTCACAAGGATATTTACAGAGGAATCTGCCATTTCGGATAAACCAATAAAATATTCCGGTTCAGCTAGTATTCTTGTATCTTCTTTGATGCAGTTTTCAATAATATCGCGAGCAGTCTTGAAATTTGTTCCGTAAGCAACTGAAAATTTCCATTCTAATCTCCGAATATTCTGTTTTGTGAAATTTGTTATAGTATCGTTTGAAATAGAAGCATTTGGAATAACAATCATTTTATTGTCTGGAGTTTTAAGTATAGTGTGAAAAATTTGAATTTCATCAACAGTTCCAGAAGATCCTTGTGCATCAATGAAATCACCTACTCTAAACGGCTTAAACAATAAAATCATTACCCCACCAGCAATATTAGCCAATTATCCCTGAAAAGCAAGACCTATTGCTAAACCTGCAGCTCCTAAAACTGCAATGAATGAGGTCATTTCTATTCCCACCATTCCCATAACGGAAATAATTATCACAATTTTTAAAGCTATACCAGAAAAACTTCGTAGGAAGGTTATCAAACCGGGATCAATATTCCTTTTTTTGAGGATTTTTCCGAGTTGTTTCAACAAAAATTTTGATAGCCAAAAACCTACAATTAGGAATATTATGGCACCAAAAAATCTTATACCGTTGTTAATTAGCCATACATAGACTTGATCTAATCTTTCCATTTTTAAAGCATTTTAATTATTAAAAATAAAAGCAGGGACTTAGCCCTGCGCTGTACCCGGGGCCGGAATCGAACCGGCACGGTCATTACTGACCACTGGATTTTAAGTCCAGCGCGTCTACCAATTCCGCCACCTGGGCAACCAAATTGTTTAAAAAAAAAGAGCGAGAAACGAGACTCGAACTCGCGACCCCAACCTTGGCAAGGTTGTGCTCTACCAACTGAGCTATTCTCGCAATTGCACTGCAAAAATAATAATCTTTTAAATTACTTGCAAATATTTTTCAAAAAATTTTTTTATCTACAAATGAAAATTTTGATAATCAATAATTTACAATTATTTTTTTTAATTAAAAATATTTTTTTATGAAATATTAATTTTTTATAATTTTAAAAAATTTTTAATTGATTGCCATAATGAAATATTTGGATTTTGATACACTTAAAAGATTTTGTGTTGCTGCATTAATAAAAGCAGGATTGCCTGTTGAAGACGCTCAAATTGTTGCTGATGTTTTGGTTACTGCTGATAAACTTGGCATTGATTCGCATGGAATTAACAGATTAAAACCAATTTATTTGGATAGAATAAAAGACGGGATTTTAAATCCGGTTACTAAAATTGACATTATCAAGGAAACTTTTACCACTGCCGTTCTAGATGCTAATAATGGCATGGGACATGTTGTTTCTAAAAAGGCAATGCAAATGTGTATTGATAAAGCAAAAATTTACGGAATGGGAATGGTTGCCGTACGAAATAGTTCTCACTATGGTATTGCTGGTTATTATGGACTCATGGCAGCTGATGAAGGGATGATTGGAATTACAGGTACAAATGCTCGTCCTTCAATTGCTCCTACTTTCGGTGTCGAAAATATGCTTGGAACTAATCCTCTGACTTTTGTCATGCCAACAGACGAAGAATTCCCTTTCTTCCTTGATTGTGCAACTTCTGTTAGTCAACGTGGAAAATTTGAATATTACGCCAAAATAGGTAAAGAATTGCCTAAAGGATGGGCTATTGACGAAAATGGAGAATCGAAAACCGATCCTGTTCAAGTTTTGGACGACCTTACTAAAGGAAAAGCTGCTCTTGCCCCTTTGGGTGGAATTGGTGAAGAAACAGCTGGTTATAAAGGTTACGGTTATGCTACTGTCGTGGAAATTTTATCGGCCGCTCTTCAGGGAGGTGCATTTATGAGGGCTCTTACAGGCATGGAAAATGGTAAAAAAGTGCCTTATCGTTTAGGACATTTCTTTATCGCAATAAATATTGAAAGCTTTACTGAACTTGATAAATTTAAAAAAATTACAGGTGATATTTTACGTGAATTAAGAGCCTCAAAAAAAATGCCCGGATACGACAGAATTTTTACTGCAGGTGAGAAAGAATTTCTTAACCTTCGTGAACGAACTAAAAATGGAGTTCCTATAAATAAAGCTCTCTGGAATGAAATGAAAACTATTGCAGAGGATTATCAACTCAATGAATTTAATGAATTATTTAAATCGTAAAAATATTTTTGTCCATGAAAATTATTGAAAATTGGTTTAGAACACCAGATGGAAAAACAATTTTCTATAATGAATTTCTGCCAGATGATATTTCAAAGGTGAGATTTGTTTTACAAATAGCTCACGGTATGGCCGAACATTCTGAAAGATATACTCATTTTGCCAAATTTTTGGTAGAAAAAGGAGCTGCTGTTTATGCTTCAGATCATAGAGGACATGGCCGAAATTGCCTCAAACCCGGACAATATGGTGTATGGAAAAGACCAAAAACATGGGATTTAATTATTGACGATCTTAAAATTCTTAATGATATTGCCGCAAAAAGTTTTCCAAATGTTCCGGTTTTTATTCTCGGGCATAGTATGGGATCTTTCTTGATTCGCTCTTTCATTACAAGATATTGCTTAGGTGTCAAAGGGGTGATTCTAACCGGAAGTGGCACATTTTCCAAAATTGAACTTATTTTCGGACGTATTTTAGCTAGCTTACAATGTTTTATATTTGGCCCCGGTAAAAAAGCAAAACTTCTCAATAAATTGAGTTTTGGTAAATATGATAAAAAATTCGGAGAACCTTATGCATGGTTAACACGCGATAAAAGAATTGTCAAAGATTATATTGCAGACCCATATTGCGGTGGAGTTTTTTCTTGTTCGTTTTATAAGCATTTTTTTAGCGGAATTTTATTCTCCCTAAATTTTAACGAAGCTCGTAAAATTCCTAAATCATTACCAATAATTTTTTTGTCGGGCGAAGATGACCCTGTTGGTGATTTCGGAATCGGCGTTAAAAAAGCTATGGAATTCTACAAGAAAGCAGGATTGAAAAATGTCGAATTTAAACTCTATCCCAGTGCTCGCCACGAAATTTTAAACGAAATTAATAAGGAAGACATATATAACGATATTTTAATGTGGATTGAAAAAAACTTGTAATATGAAACAAGCATACTTTCTTAGTTTAGACCAAGGTACTACCAGCTCAAGGGCAATTGTCTTCGATAATAATTTTAATATATTGGCTTTAGAACAACTCGAAACAGTACAGTTTTTTCCAAAACCCGGATTGGTTGAACAAGATCCTCTCGAAATTCGCGAAAACCAATTTTATGTTGCACGTAAAGCCATTGCAAAATCGGGATTAAAATCTTCTGAAATAACCGCTATCGGAATAACTAATCAGAGAGAAACTACTATAGTTTGGGATAAAAATACAGGAAAACCTGTTTATAATGCCATAATATGGCAAGATAACAGAACTGCTGAATTTTGCAATCAATTAAAAAATACCGGCTTTGATAAAAAAATATTGCATAAAACCGGGCTTGTTGTAAATTCTTATTTCTCTGCAACAAAACTTAATTGGATTCTAAATAATGTTGAGGGAGCAAAACAAAAAGCTAAAAACGGAGATCTGCTTTTCGGCACTGTTGACACCTGGTTGATATGGAATCTAACAGGCGGGAAACTCCATATAACCGATTTTACGAATGCTTCGAGAACAATGCTTTTTGATATCGAAAATTTAATATGGGATCGTGAGCTACTCGAATTTTTTGATATTCCCTTATGCATGATGCCCGAGGTTGTGGACAGCTCTTTTATTTGTGGTCAGTCAAGAGCCGATATTTTTGATAATGTAGCTATTAATATTGCAGGGATTGCAGGTGATCAGCAGGCAGCATTGTTCGGGCAAACTTGCTTTGATGAAGGTGATGTAAAAAATACCTACGGTACCGGTTGTTTTATGTTGATGAATACCGGTAAAAATTGTGTAATTTCCAAATCCGGACTTTTAACAACGATTGGATGGAAAATCGGTAATGAAACAGTTTATGCTCTCGAAGGTAGCGTGTTTATTGCCGGTGCCGGTGTTCAGTGGCTTCGTGATAAACTAAAAATTATTGAAAAAGCTGAGGATACTGAATTAATAGCTTTGAGTATTCCTGATAACGGCGGAGTTTATTTTGTCCCTGCTTTTTCCGGTCTTGGTGCACCATATTGGAGAATGGATGCAGATGCAATATTATGCGGTATTACTGGAGGTTCTGATTTTCGTCATATAGTGAGAGCAACGCTTGAAGCTATGGCTTATCAAACCAGAGATGTTCTCGACGCAATGAAAACCGATAGCGAAATTGACATAAAAGTTTTGAACGTTGATGGTGGAGCAGCTAAAAATAATTTTATTATGCAGTTTCAATCAGATATTTTGAATGTGATGGTACACCGTCCGCAAAATGTTGAATCCACAGCTCTTGGTGCTGCAATGCTCGCTTCTTTATCAACAGGATTTCATAACTATAAATCTTTAAAGGAAGATAGAAAAATCGAAAAGATCTTTAAGCCTGAAATTGATTTAAATTTGCGAGAAACTTACTATTCAAGATGGAAAAATGCAGTGAAAAAATCTTTACTCTAATCTCCTATAATTGTTGCAACAATTTTTCTTGCTGATCTGGACTTTCGATGTTCAAAAAGAAAAATCCCTTGCCATATTCCGAGGTTTAATCTGCCTTGAGTAATAGGTATGTTTATACTTGTTCCGATAAACGAAGATAAAATATGTGCAGGCATATCATCCGGACCTTCGGCTGTGTGGAAAAATGTTTCTGATTTTTCGTTTGTGAAACTCTCGCAAAAATTATTGAGGTCAGTCTGTACTGTTGGATCGTAGTTTTCATTTATGGTAAGAGATGCTGATGTGTGTTTTAAAAATAGGAATAAAATGCCTGATTTGTAATCTTTAATCTCCGGAATGTTTTTTATTATTTCGTGAGTGATTATGTTCATTCCGCTTTTTGAAGGCAAAACAGAAAATTCTTTTTGTAATATTTTCATATCTTATAGGGATAAAAAAGAAAAGTTGCCCTAAAGCAACTTTTCATAATATTGGTTAACAATTTTTTAGTTTTCGTTTTCAGCAACAACATCAAAACTAATAGTAACTTTAATGTCTTTGTAAATCTTTATTGTTGCTTCGTAGTTACCAACTTCTTTAATAGCATCACCTTTAATAGTTATGTTTTTTCTGTCAATGGAAAAACCCTGTTTTTCAAGGGCTTCGGCAATCATAACTGTATTAACGGAACCAAAAATTTTACCTGTACTGCTTGTTTTGGTAGCGATAGTTAATTTTACATCTTTAAGTTTGTTAGCAACAGTTTCAGCATCAGAACGTAATTTTTGTTCTTTGTGTTGTTTTTGTTTCATGTTTTCCATGTGCATCTTTTTTGCCGATTCAGTGGCAATAATTGCATATCCTTTAGGAATTAAGTAATTACGAGCATAACCCGGTCTTACTTTAACTATATCGTCTTTGTGTCCTAAATTTTCGACATCTTGTTTTAATATGATTTCCATTGTGCGTCCTCCTACAAATTATTTCAACAAATCGGTTACATAAGGTAATAAAGCCAGGTGGCGAGCTCTTTTAACAGCTTGAGCAACTTTACGTTGATACTTAAGAGAGGTACCGGTAATACGACGAGGCAATATTTTACCTTGTTCGTTGAGGAATCTTTTTAAGAATTGAGGATCTTTATAATCAACGTATTTAATTCTGTTTTTTAAGAAACGGCAGTATTTTTTCTTTTTTACTTCAACTGCCAACGGGGTAAGGTATCTTATTTCTCCATTATTCTGTGCCATAACTTATTCCTCCTTAGCGTTTGATTCGTTTTTCATTTTTCTTTTCTTTTCACTGTAAGCAATTGCATGTTTGTCCATTTTGAACGTAAGGAAGCGAATAATTCTTTCATCACGTCTGTATTCGGTTTCGAGCTTATTTACAAATTGACCTTCGGCTCTGAACTCAAACAGATGATAAAAACCTGTAGTTTTTTTCTGAATAGGGTATGCAAGTTTTCTCAAACCCCAATCTTCTTCGTGAACTAACTCACCATGCTCAGTGATGAGTTTCCTGAATTTGTCAACCGCTTCCTTCATCTGAGCTTCAGACAAAACGGGAGTTGCAATGAAAACGGTTTCGTACTGATTAATCATAATTCTTCTACTCTTTTAATTATTAAACATTATTTTTTAAAATTCGAGCCGCAAAATTAGTATAATTATTTGATTAAAAAAATATTAACCGTAAATTTTTTTTTCTCCGACCAGAATAGAAAAATCTTAATATGTTTAACATCAAATTTAATGTTAATTTATTATGATTATTTTCTAGAAAAGTCTTACAATATTTTTATCATAAGATTGAATTATTAATTTTGTAACCTGTTTAACTGAGTAAATTTTTAAAACATGATAAACGAAAAATTATTAAATCCCCGCAGCATTGTTGTAGTTGGCGGTTCTGACGACATCCAAAAACCCGGAGGAAAAGTACTTAAAAATATTATTGATAATAACTTCAAAGGTGAATTGTATGTTGTAAATCCTAAACTTGATTATGTTCAAGGCATAAAAAGTTATAGAAGTGTTGAAGAATTACCACAGGTTGATTGTGCTATTTTGGCAATAGCCTCAAAATTTTGCGAACAGACTGTTTATGTTTTGGCAAATCAAAAAGCTACCGGTGGATTTATTATTCTTTCGGCAGGGTTTTCCGAAGAAAGTCACGAAGGTGCTGAAATGGAAAAGAGAATTGTGGAAATCATCGAAAAGAACAGAGGAAGTTTAATCGGCCCAAATTGTATTGGGATGATGAATCAAAATTATACAGGAGTTTTCACAACCCCAATTCCGCAATTAACCCAAAACGGTGTTGATTTTATTTCAGGTTCGGGAGCTACTGCAGTTTTTATTATGGAATCTGCTATTCCTAAAGGACTGACTTTTAGTAGTGTTTTTTCGGTAGGCAATTCCGCTCAGCTTGGAGTTGAAGATATCTTGCAACATCTTGACGAAACCTATGTGCATGGTGAATCTGCTCCGGTAAAATTATTATATATCGAGAGTGTAAATAAACCTCAAAAATTGTATAAACATGCCTCTTCCTTAATTCGTAAGGGGGCTAAAATCGCAGCCATAAAATCAGGTTCTTCTGAAGCCGGAAGCAGGGCAGCTTCTTCCCATACAGGAGCAATGGCAAGTCCTGATGTTGCTGTGGACGCTCTCTTTAAAAAGGCCGGAATTGTAAGATGTCACAGTAGAGAAGAACTTGCTACTGTTGCAGCTATTTTTATGCATCCAAAACCAAATGGAAAAAATATTGCGATTGTTACTCACGCCGGCGGTCCTGCCGTTATGCTTACGGATGCTCTAAGTAATGGCGGTTTGAATATTCCAAAAATTCAAGGTGAAAAAGCTCAGCAATTGCTTGAAAAATTATTTCCCGGAAGCTCTGTAGCCAATCCTATTGATTTTCTAGCAACCGGAACTGCCGAACAGCTAGGTTATATTATTGACGCTTGTGAAAATGATTTCGATAATATTGATGCTATGGCTGTTATTTTCGGTTCGCCGGGATTATTCCCTGTTTATGATGTTTACGACCTTCTCGACGAGAAGATGAAGTCATGTAAAAAACCAATATTCCCAATTTTACCCTCAGTTATTAATGTTAAAAATGAAATAGAACATTTTATTTCTAAAGGAAGAATATATTTTGCCGATGAAGTTACTTTCGGTAACGCACTTGCAAAAACTTTAAAAGTTCCACTTCCTCAGCCCGAAAATATTGAATTACCTGAAGTTAACAAATCTAAAATCCGAGAAATAATAGAAAGTTCCGAAAACGGATATCTACCTCCGGAAAAGGTATCAGCTTTACTCGATGCAGCCGGAATTGACAGAGCAATGGAAAAAGTAGTTTATAATGTTGATGAAGCTGTCGCTTTTGCCCGTGAAATTGGATATCCGCTTGTTATGAAGGTGGTTGGTCCTGTTCATAAATCTGATGTTGGAGGCGTTGTTCTGAATGTAAAAGAGGAAGAAACTGTTGTTAAGGAATTTAATAGACTGATTAAAATTAAAGATACTTATGCTGTTTTAATGGGCGAAATGCTTTCGGGTACCGAAGTTTTTATCGGAGCTAAACGTGAAGAAAAATTCGGACATCTTGTACTTGCAGGTTTAGGAGGTATCTTTATTGAAGTTCTCCATGATGTAAATACTGCTATTTCACCTGTTTCAAAGCAAGAGGCCGCAGATATGATAAAGAATCTTAAATCTTATAAAATAATCGAAGGTATTAGAGGTCAGGAAGGTGTAAATCAGGAAATCTTTATTATGCAAATAATAAGAATTTCTGCTTTGGTAGAAGCTGCTCCCGAAATTTTTGAATTGGACTTGAATCCATTACTCGGAAATTCACGTTATGTTAAAGCTGTGGATGCCAGAATACGAATCGAAAAATAGTTCTTTACTATGTCCAAAATGAGAAAACTTTCTACAAACGAAAAATTACTAATAGCTTTGGCTGTAATCTTTATTGTACTGATAGTTTTTTCAAAAGATAGAATTTCACGGCAACTTGAACAAGTATATAAGGTTTATAGCGGTAAAGAAATGAATTTTGATAAGAAATAAAATTTAAGATCATGAAAAAAAAAGATATAATTTTTATAATAGTTGTGATTTTGTTTTTTTTCCCGTTTTTTGTTATTGAATCTGTATATAATGCCTATGATGCCTTTAATAAAGAACACGGGATGATAATGAGTTTTATAAAATTTGCTGTTTTAGCAACTCTTGGAGAATCAATAGGTTTGAGAATAAAAGAAGGGGTTTATAATAAACACGGATTTGGCTTAATTCCACGAGCATTTGTTTGGGGTTTTCTGGGACTTGGAATAAAAATGGCTTTTGTAATTTTTGCTTCCGGAACTCCGAAGTTTCTCGAATATATGGGTATGGAAAATGCTCATTTAGCATTAGTTGGTCCGATTAGCGGCAGTAAAATTTTTGTGGCTTTTTGTATAAGTACTGCCATGAACCTTACTTTTGCTCCTGTTTTCATGACTTTTCACAAAATTACCGACACACATATTATTGATAATGGAGGAACTTTATCCGGATTTTTCAAACCTATAAAATTCAAAGAAATTTTCCCGTCATTAAATTGGTCGGTACAATGGAATTTCGTTTTTAAAAAAACAATTCCATTTTTCTGGATTCCCGCACATACGGTTACTTTTTGTTTGCCTGAAGAATGGCAGGTTCTTTTTGCTGCTCTCTTAGGCATTGTGCTTGGTGTTTTTCTTTCGATAGCCGCTATTATGGGGTCTAAAAACTAATATTGTAAAGCAACTTTTTTGTAAAAAAAGAGTTAATATTAAATGAGTCCTTGTGCCAAAATGAATAATATAAGTGAGAATATAAAACATTTTAAAAGTTTGCTTCCGGAAAATGTGCTTTTTATTGCCGTGTCGAAAACTCAACCCATTGAAGCAATAAAAGAAGCATATCAGGCAGGGCAAAGAAATTTTGGAGAGAATAAAGTTCAGGAAATGCTTTCAAAACATGAACAACTTAAGCATCTTGATATCAATTGGCATTTAATAGGGCACTTGCAAACTAATAAAGTAAAATATATCGTACCTTTTGTTAAACTCATACATTCTGTTGACAGTTTGAAATTGTTACAGGAAATTAATAAACAATCATTGAAGTTGAATAAAATTACAGAATGTTTATTGCAATTTCACATTGCCGAAGAAGATACCAAATTCGGACTTGATTACGATGAAGCTGTTCAAATTCTTAATTCGGAAGAATATAAGGCAATGCAAAATGTTAGAATTTGTGGTGTGATGGGTATGGCAACATTTACTGAAGATATGGAGCGGGTAAGACGAGAATTTAAAAGTCTTAAACTGATTTTCGATAGTTTAAAGGAAAACTTTTTTAAAAATAATTCAGATTTCAAAGAAGTAAGTATGGGGATGAGCGGGGATTGGCAAATAGCAGTAGAAGAGGGGAGTACTATGATACGAATTGGAACATCTATTTTTGGAGAAAGAAATTATAACACGTAAGCGATGCAGAGAATTTTTATTACTTTGATAATATTATTTTTACTTATAAAACCAGTGTTTCCTCAAGATATGCCGGTTCACGAGCAATACTTGTTCGATTACATGCTTGTTAATCCATCTTTTGCCGGACTTTCTGAAATTACAACAGTTAAGATGATTCATCGTCAACAGTGGATTGGAATTGAAAATGCACCAAAAACATCTTTTTTATTATTTAAACATCGGTTAAATGACAGAACCGGTGGAATTGGAGGATATATATTTTCTGACCAAAACGGACCTAACTCATGGTATGGAGTTCAACTTAGTTGGTCGTTTCAGTCTTTGCTTAACAGCAAAAGATACGATAAACACATTTTATCTTTTGGAATGTCTTTCAAGGGAATATTTCACATGCTTGACGAAACAAAGTTTGAACGTGATATTTACGATCCCATAATTTCATATTCCAGACGAGTTACTTTTAATCCGGGGGCGAATGCCGGTATAATGTATTCATATCGTCAATCTTTTATAGGATTTGGATTTGATAATCTTTTGCAATATTCAGATCGAATGTATAACTTGACTGTTGAGCCCGTTAGTCACGTATTAATGAATGCTCATACCGGGCATATTTTTCCATTGGGACGCAGATTGCAAATCCGACCCTCATTATTGTTTAAAACAAACTTTCACGGGTTGAACCAACTTGATGTAAATTGTAAATTTAACCTTTTTGGAGACAAAGAAATAAAATCTGTTTACATCAGGGCAAATTCTGAATTCTGGGCTGGCTTTTCATACAGACAAACTCTTGATGCAGGACATTTTGCTGCTTTGTCAATGTTGCCCTCTTTCGGTTTTTCCTATGGTGCTTTTACTTTTATGTATTTATATGACATAGGATTAACAAGATTGCAAAATTATCATTACGGAACTCATCAGATTTGCCTTGGATTGAGATTTTTCCCTGATAAGTATGTTAACTGGGGTAAGCATAATATTCCTGCTTTTATTGATGATTTTTAAGAATATGAAAAAGTATTTTATTATAATGTTATTTTTTATTGTACAACAGTTTGTTGCTAATTCACAAACTGATTGTGAAAATAATTTTTCATTGGCATGGTTGAAGCTATCCGGACACATTGAAAATGACCAGGTTAACGATCTTGTTACTGATGCTAACGGGAATATTTTTATTACCGGAAGCTTTATGGGACAACTAAACTTTTGGCCTGAAAGTTTATATGGACTAGGTTTAAAAGATATGTTTATTGCAAAAATTGATACTGATGGTAATTTAATATGGATCCAAACTATAAATGGGATAAACAATGTTTATGGTACTGGTATAGCTGTTGATAATCAAGGAAATGTTTATGCTCTTGGAACATTTAAAGGACAAGTATTTTTAGGTTCGCAAAGTATTAATAGTAATAACAATAGTACTGATATTATCTTGGTAAAATTTGACAGCAACGGAAATTTGCTGTGGCATCACAGCATTGGTGGTAGTAATGATGATTCATCCGCAAAACTTAAAATTGATAATACTAATAATATCATTATCTCCGGGACTTATTATAACTCTATGACCATTGGCAACCAAACCTTAATTTCTTACGAGCAAAATTATTTCGTTGCAAAATATTCATCCTCCGGGAATTTTATCTGGGCTTCAGATATTGGAAGTTCTGTTTACAATACAGCTTTTGATGTTGAAGTTGCTATTACTGGAGAAATTTATGTAACAGGTGAGTTTTCAGGAACTATGTCGTTTGGCTCGCAAAGTATAATCGCTCTTGGACAGAAAGATGTTTTCCTGATTAAATTGAGTTCATCAGGCAGTTTTATTTGGGCAAAACGAATGGGAAGTAATGGGGATAATGATATGGCAGGGGCAGTTGTCGCCGACAAAGAAATGAACGTTTATGTTTTTTATAAAAACGATAGTTTTACAAATCAAGGAAGAATCGAAAAATATAATTCAACGGGAACTCTTTTGCAAACAATTACTTTTGGAGATCAGGGGGTTATTATTCCGGGAAGTATAATCTTAGATTTTTCGGGAAATATTTTCATTAGTGGAGGTTTTAGAGGAAATACAGATTTTGGTGATGGAATTATCAATAGCTCTCATCCTTCACATTATGATTTATTTGTAGCTAAGTACAAGAATAATGGGAATTTTGTTTTTGTGAAAACTGCAAAAAGTAATGAATCAACATTTGCTTCGGCTATTAGTTATGACTATAACGGTAGTTTACTTATTGGAGGCTACACAGATCAGGATTTGTGGGTAGAGTCTAATTCTTTTAATGGATACGGGAAGAAGGAAATTTTAGTTTATAAATATGAGAACTACTTTGCATTTGGGGAAATTAATATTAGCAGCATAAATTGTGATCCAAATAACATGTGTATTGATATTTCAGTTATTGGTGGAGTGCCTCCATATAGTTATTCATGGTCTTCGGGTCATACTACTGAAGATTTTTGCGGAGTACCTGTCGGGACTTATCATGTGATTGTAACAGATTCTGATAATTGCTATATTGAGACAGACATAAACGTTCCTGCTCCTTATGCAATACCTATTAATTTACCTGCTTCAGTTACTGTATGCCCATTCGATACCGTAAATTTGGATGCCGGAACTAATTATATTTCTTATATCTGGTCAACAGGAGAAACAACAAACTCTATAAATGTTCATATTCCCGGAACGTATTCTGTTACCGTGATGGATAATAGTTCGTGTACCACTTCTGCAATTGTTCAACTACAAAAATTACCAAATATAAATCTACTGGTTCAGGATGCATTATTCTTTTGCCCTCTGGAATCAGTTAGTTTGAGTGTTGCGGGTTTTAATGAATATTTATGGTCAAATGGACAGACAACACAGGACTTTTCTACCGAAATTCCCGGAATATATTGGCTAAGAGTTTATGATGGACAATGTTATTACTATGATACCGTAAATCTTATACATTATCCTAAACCGATTGTTAATCTGGGGGATGACAGATATTTTTGTGTGGGTGATAGCATAAGAATTGATGGTCCTGCAGGATTTGTAAATTATCTATGGCACAATAACAGTACAAACAATTATTATTGGGCCCATGAAACAGAATTAGTCGTTGTTACTGCCTGGGATAGTAATGGTTGTCAGGCTTCGGACGATATTATGGTTTATGCACTTGATTATCCACAACTTGAATTGGGCGAAAATTTTACAATTTGCACAAATTCTCCTTTAGATTTAAGTCCTTTATTTGTTGAGGAGGGGGTTAATTATCTTTGGAGTACAGGAGAAACCGATAGAAGTATTTTTATTCAAAATTCCGGACAATATATGTTAACTGTAACAAATCAGGGAGGATGCTCGGCTTCTGACACAATTAATATTATTATTTATCCACAACCAGGATTTGAACTTGGTCCGGATATACATTTTTGTGATGGAGGATCTGCTGAACTTATTGTTATTGGTGATTTTGAAACGGTTTTGTGGAATACAGGGCAAGCCGGTCATTCGATTATTGTTACTCAATCAGGAATATATGTAGCTATTGCTGAGGATTCAAATGGTTGTTCTGCTACTGACAGTGTGTATGTCGTAGAACATCGCTTACCACATCTCACATTAGGTACTGATACAACCTTATGCGAAGGAATAGAGTATAAACTTCAACCGCAACATCAGTATCTCTATTATACTTGGCAAGATGGGAGTTATCTTTCTTATTTTAACGTTACCGAACCGGGTAATTATAGCCTAACTGTTTCGGATGAAATAGGTTGCTCGCTTAGTGCTTCCATTAATATTAGCTATGCTCCGAGTCCGGTTATTACTGATATACATACCGGTGGCGGACGTGTTACAGTTTTTGTTCAAGGAGGCACTCAACCCTACAGTTATTCTTCCAATGGAGACTCCTGGCAAACTTCAAATGTTTTTGATTATTTAACTTACGGTTATCACACTATTTGGGTTCTAGATAAAAATTATTGCTTAATCTCACGCGAAGTATTTTTAGATGAATCTCTTGATATTCCTTCGTTTTTTACTCCAAATGGTGACGGATACAATGATTATTGGGTTATTGGCGGGTTACACATGTTCCCGTCTGCAGTTGTTCAAATTTATGACAGATTTGGGAAAAAAATTTATGAGTTTCGCAGCGGAGATCTTGGATGGAACGGAACTTATCTCGGAAATCCTGTCCCAAGCGATACATATTGGTATGCAATTAGACTTCAGGAAGATTTTAAACCAATTGTTGGTAATGTTACAATAAAACGGTAATTTGTTAACAGTTACTTTCCTATACAGAATTTTTCAAAAATCAATTGTAAAACTTCATCAGTGGAAATTTGACCTGTTATTTCTCCCAAATGATATGTTGCTTCTCTAATATCCTGACTGATTAAATCACTTGGTGCACCTTGTTCAAAAGAATACTTTGCTGAATTTAATGCATTTTGAGCTTTTTGTAAAATCTCGAGATGACGCACAGAATTAATAATCGTTTCTGTACTTACAGGTTTTAAAGATTGAACGTATTCAAGCAAAGCAATTTTTAAATTTTCAATATTATAACCGGTTTTTGCAGAGATGGGGATGATTTTATCAAAAAATTCAATTTCTGGAATTATAATTTTTTTTTGTATTAAATCGGTTTTGTTTATGATAAGCAAAATAAATTTGTTTTTTACATCTGTATAGGATTTTAGTTTAATTATTTTATCTTTAATTTCCTCAAAATCTGTAAAAACTTCAGTCATAAAAATTACAATCTCGGCTTCGGTAATTTTTCGATAGGTACGTTCAATGCCTAATTTTTCTATTTTATCGTTTGCAAAGCGTATTCCTGCAGTATCTATTAGACGGAATTTAAAACCATCAATTATAAATTCTTCTTCTATTGTGTCGCGAGTTGTTCCCGGAATTTCTGAAACAATAGCTCTGTCTTCATTTAAAAGAATGTTTAATAAACTTGATTTACCAACATTGGGTTCTCCAGCTATAACAACTGGGATACCTTTTTTAATTGCATTCCCGTATCTAAAACTATCAATTAAATTCTGTATTTTATCAGATATTTTCTGAATTAAAGATAAAATTTCAGTTCTATCAGCAAATTCAACATCTTCTTCGCTAAAATCAAGTTCTAATTCAAGTAGAGAAAGAAGTTCAATCATTCTGTTCCGAAGTACTTTGATTTCAGTAGAAATGTTACCTTTTAATTGACGAAACGCTATTCTGGAGGACTCTTTGGTTTCTGATGATATCAAGTCTGCAACGGCTTCTGATTGTGATAAATCCATTTTTCCGTTAAGAAATGCTCTTTTGGTGAATTCTCCGGGCTTAGCCAGAGTTGCCCCGTTTTGAATCAAGGCAGATAAAATCTCTTTTTGAATGTATTCCGAACCATGGCAATAAAACTCTACACTGTTTTCTCCTGTATATGAATGAGGCGAATAAAATTTCACACATAAAACTTCGTCAATAATTTCTCCGGTGAAATCAGTTACAGGTGTGTATAGAAACCTACCATGTTCTGTCTTCTTAAACATATCCTTTTTGGATATGATTTTTTCTGCGATTTGAAAAGCATTAAACCCGCTCAGTCGAATTATTGATATTGCACCTATTCCTGCCGGACTTGCAATTGCACATATTGTAGAGTCATCAAGCATTTTTTTTCTGCAAAGTTAATAAAATAACAGAAATTAAATTAGATGAGGAATAATTATTAGTATGGGAGGATTTTTTATTATTTCTGTGATACAAAATAATGTGGAAAAATTGTTTTGTACTTTTTCTGAATTATGTTATTGACAATTCGACTTAAAATTTTTTCTCGTATTTTGATTTTAATTATACAAAATTTTGTGGTTAAAAACCTTTAAAAATATACTTTTTACAAGCATTTAAATCTATTATTATCTTGTGAATAATAGCATTAAAAAAAATTTAAGTGGCCCCTGGAGGATTCGAACCCCCATCTCAAGAACCGGAATCTCGCATTCTATCCATTAAACTAAGAGGCCGTATCAATTGCAAAAATAATATTTTTAATTAAACCTTGTAATAATAGAATATTGCAAATTTTTTATTTTTGTGAAATATTTGATTTACAGATGCATAAATTTATTTTTTTCGTAATTTTTTTAGGCAGTTTTTTGTTATCAACAAATTCATTTTCTCAGATAGAAGAATTTGACGATGTTCAATTTGCACTATTATATTATGCAGATAAAGGAAATTTCGATATGGTAAAAACTCTTATCGAAAATTATAATGCTATTGCTGATCAAAAAGACGAAAATGGGATAACACCAATAATGTATGCTTCACAAAATGGCCACGATAGTATAGTTTTGTATCTCATCGCAAAGGATGCAAACATAAATAATGTTGATATTTTAACTAATACATCGCCATTAATAAGTGCTGTAAAAAACAATTTTATTTCCACTGCGGAGATTTTAATACGAAATGGTGCGGATATAAATCATCAGGATGTTTGGGGTATGACAGCTTTGCATTATGCAGCAATTTATGGCTATGAAACTATGTGTGACATGTTTTTATATTATGATGCAGATCCATCAATTCGCGATAATAAGGATTATCTACCGCTACATTATGCAATCTCGGGAAATTTTGACAACATTGTTAATTTGCTCTGGCTTGAAACAGACTTTAGTTATAATGACAAGGCTAAATTTGCTCAAATTGCTACTCAAACCGGAAATTTGTCCTATTTAAAAAACTTTAAAACTGAAATTGAAGATATTCCTGATGAGAATGGTTTTTATTTAACAGAAAATGCAGTTTTAAACGGACAAAGCAAGGTTTTTTTATATCTTCTTGAAAATAATTATAAATATAGAGATACCATAAATCAAATTTATACTTTACGTTCACTTGCTAAATACAGTTCGGACAGAAGGACTAAAAAAGCTGTTAGAAAACTTGAAATTAAGGATATTCATTATCCATATTTTGGAAAATTAGGGATTGGATATTCAATGATTTTTAATTCCGAAGATTTTTTTAATGACTTAAACTTAAGTGTAAACGAATTGAGATATGGTTTTGTTGGTTTGGCGGGTTTTATTTTTAGGGGTTATGAAAAAACAGTTTTTCTCCCGTTTGATACAGAAGAGTATTATCAATTACGGGAAACCAGATATGCTGCTTATTTGGGAATCAAGAAAGAATTTAAGTTTAATAAGTTTTTTGCTAAAAAGTATGTTTCTGCTTTTGGAGGAGTAAGTTTTAATTATAATTGGGGAGATTATGACGGAATAAGAATGAAGGTGTCTAAAGAAATTATCCCCTGTTATTATTTAGGAATTGCTTATAAAATGTCAGATTATTTTAAATTATATTCATCTGTACATTATATGGATATAGCATTACATTATAAAAGCTCTTATTATTGTAATATTAGTTTAGTCGGTTTATTAAACATAAAAAATGATGAAACAAATCAAAAATACAAATATATTATCAGGTATTAAAATTTTTGGGGTAATATTAATTTTGACCTTTTGCTCGTGCGATGATGATACATACACTCCTGTAGATTCTGAATCTATTGAATGTGAATATTGTTTTGAGGAAAAACCCGAATTGGTAGAATTGTGTTTGAACTTTAACATGAAAGAGGGAATGGAAACTGTTGAATTTATTGTATTTAGCGGAGATGTTTTTGATTCGGAAATATTTATGAAAGGAGTAGCTGATAAAAATAAATACTGGATACTTGTTGAGCCAGATTATATGTACTCTATTGTCGCTATTTACATACGTTCCGGGAAGAAATATTTTGTTGTTAATGACAGAAAAGTAAAAACTCAATTTTTTAGAACAGGGTGTAAAAAACCCTGTCATTATGTTTATGAAACATATTGCGATTTAAAATTAAGGTTACCCAAGTAAATAAAAATATATATAATTTTATTATGTATAATTAAAATTATTTTACGTATCTCATAATACGAAAATAGATAAAAGTTTATACTTTCTTTTTATTTGTTTTAAGTACAATAAATGAATGTAATTATGAAAATACTTTTTTATTAAGTCTAAAATATTAGTTTAATTTTAGACTATTCCTTTATTTCTGATATTTTTATGCAACTAAAAATATTTTATAGAGGTCTTAAATAATGTTTAAAAGAATTTTAATTAATAACTAAAAATAGATTTTATGAGAAAGTTAGTACTTTTTGTTGTTTTTGTGTTAATTGCCTCAATGGCAATAACTCAAGATTTGGTAAGGGTCCCATTGACCGGTGCCGTAACTGAAAATCGTTTGAAATCTTTAAGTCCTACAAATTTTACAGCAATTTTTTCTGTCAGTGACTTAAATTTCGTAAGTCAGAATTCGCTTAATGGGGAATTTTCAGCTATGCAGGTTCAAGGGATGGTTGCTTCATCAGAAGTTGGAAAACCCAATCTTCCGGTGATTAGCCGCTTAATTGAAGTGCCTTATGGTGCTGAAATTCAAATAAATATTAAAGCATATACCGAAGAAGTAATAAATCTTAACGATTACGGCATTGCTCGGATCGAACCAGTTCAGCCATCATACAGCAAAAGTACTCCTGATTCCGAAAAAGTGTGGGTTATAGATGAAGAGTATTATAATACTAATCAATTTGATGATAACCCTTTAATTAAAACTGAAATTTATGGTTACATGAGAGGTGTTAGGGTTGGTCGTGTTGAAATTCGCCCATGGCATTACAACCCGGTTGATAATACTTTGATTGTATATAATAATCTTGATTATGAAATAGTTTTTCTAAATGCTGATTTATCCACAACCGAGGAAATGAAAAACAGGTATTATACACCTCAATTTGATGGAAATTACAGCATGTTAATGAATTTTATTCCACCTGCTGCAAAAGATGCCTTCTCTAATTATGCAGCTCCTTTAAAATATGTTATCGTAGCAAACACTGCTTTTCAAACCACTTTACAACCATTTGTTCAATGGAAAATGAAAATGGGATTTAATGTTATTGAATATTATGTTGCAACAGGTACAACAAACACAAGCATAAAGACATATCTACAAAATCTTTATAATGCTGGAACTTCTTCCGACCCTGCACCATTATACGTACTAATTATTGGAGATCATAGTGGTACATATAGCATACCTGCTTTTGCTTCACAAAATTCTGGATCGGGAGATTCTAATCATATTACAGATTTATATTTTGCAACTTTACAGGGGTCTGACTATATACCTGATTTATATTATGGTCGAATTTCTGCTAACTCAACTACCGAGTTACAAAATGCCTTGAATAAAATACTTCCTTACGAACAATACACAATTCCTGATGGTTCTTACTTAAATAAATGCATGTTAATTGCTGGTGTGGATGCGACTTATGCAAAGTCTCATGGAGATGGCACTATTTTGTATGGAATAAACAATTATTATAATACTACGAATGGTTTTTCTAATATTTATGCTTATTATCACACTTATACAAGTGGTCCATACAGTGTAATGTCTTCTACAAATAGTGGGGCTTCAGCTGATATTAATAGTAAAATTGGTGCAGGTTTAGGATTTGCTAATTATACAGCTCATTGCGATCATGACGGTTGGGCAGATCCCGCGGTGAGAAGATCAAATATAGCAAACTGGAATAATGCTAATAAGTATCCTTTCATGATTGGAAACTGTTGTTTGTCGTTCCAATTTAATCAAGACGATGCTTTTGGAGAAATGGTTCTGTATGCTCAGAACGAAGGTGCCGTAGGATATATCGGAACTACAAATTACAGTTATTGGAACGAAGATGTAAACTGGGGAATTGGTTTGACGTCTTTAGCCATAACTCAAGCAAATGTCCCGAATCACAATTATTCAAATACAGGTTTAGGTGTTTATGATGCTTCATGGCATACTCATGGTGAGGCTTACTCAAACTGGTTTTATAGCAGCAGACAAATGGTACATGTGGGGAACCTTGCTGTTCAGTCAAGTACTTCCGGATATAAACAATATTACTGGGAAATTTATCATGTATCAGGAGATCCATCTTTAATACCATATATGACCGAACCTGAAGCGTTAAATTTGAGCTTTACAAATCCTATGCAAGGGGCAACAAGTTTGGTAGTAACAGTAGAGCCTTATTCTTATGTGGCCATTTCGAAAAACGGAACTTTGTTAGATGCCAAATGGAGTGGTTCTGGAAATAGTGTTACGTTGTCATTTCCCGCAATGACAGGCGATGCTTATACAATTGTTGGTACAAAACAAGATAGATCTCCTTATATTAATGAAAATGTTGTTCCAACAGCTGCTAATCCACCAATTGCTGATTTTATAGGAAATCCTACAACAATCATGCAGGGACAATCTGTTACATTCACAGATCAATCTCAATATGCAGGTTCATGGTCATGGAATTTTGGTGACGGACAAACTTCAACAGAGCAAAATCCTATTCATACATATAATGCTGTTGGAACTTATACTGTTAGTTTAACGGTTACTAACGGAGCCGGTTCAGATACAAAAGTGAGAACAGATTACATTACTGTTAACCCGAATACAAATCCACCAATTGCTAATTTTGCAGCAGACAATACCACAGTCTCAATCGGAGGAACCGTTAACTTTACCGACTTATCACAAAATCTACCAACTTCATGGTCATGGACTTTTGATGGTGGTACGCCGACAACAAGTACTCAACAAAATCCAAGCGTAGTATATAATACCCCCGGTGTGTACAATGTAAGTCTTACAGCTTCGAATTCTTATGGTAACTCTACGGAAACAAAAACTGCATATATTACTGTTAACTTACCAACTTATTGTTCAGCAGAAGGAACTAATAATTCTTATGAATATATATCCAAGTTCCAGTTTGGGACAATAAATAATAGTAGTGGAACAGCTTCTTATTCTGATTTTACCTCCATTTCAACAGATGTTTATTTAGGACAAAGCTATCCTTTTACAGTAACTATTGGTAATCCATACTCCTCCGATCAAGTCTTAATTTGGGTTGATTGGAATAGAGATGGAGATTTTTCTGACCCTGGAGAAAATGTATTTACCTCAGCTAATGGGCAAGGTCCATTTTCAGGGAATATTACAATTCCAGGTACTGCAACTCCGGGACCGGTTCGCCTAAGAATACGTTTGCATGATACTGGTAACGGTCCTAATAATACTCCTTGCGGAAGCTCAACTTATGGTGAAGTTGAAGATTATACACTTAATTTATTATCACCTGAAGTTCCTCCTGTTGCCGATTTTACTGCTTCAGGACCTGATTTTTGTTCTTCAATAGTTGCTTTTACCGATTTATCAACAAATGCTGATACATGGAGCTGGAATTTTGGTGATGGGCAAACATCCACAGAGCAAAACCCGGTACATACTTATGCTGCTTCAGGAACTTATACTGTATCATTAACAGTTACAAATAGCTATGGATCTGATACTGAAACCAAGACAAATTTTGTAACTATAGATATTCCTGAGGCTCCAATTACATCAGGAGCAAGTTCTTGTGGAGAATCAATTTTAACATTAACAGCATCAGGCTCCGGTACTTTGAAATGGTATGATGCTGCTACAGAAGGTAATTTAATTACAACAGGAACTTCATACACGAATTTATTTAGCAATACAACTAATTTATACGTTGCTTCAGTAATTGAAAATACTCAAACTTCTAATGCAGGTGCTGCAAACAACTCAATTGGTACAGGAGGATATTTTACAAATTCAAATGTTCATGGTTTAATATTTAATGCTTCTATTCCATTTACACTGAAAACTGTGAAAGTTTATGCCGGGGCAGCAGGAAATCGTACCATTAGTCTAAAAGATGCAAGTGATAATCTTATTCAATCTGTTACTGTAAATGTTCCTGCCGGCGAATCTACGATTACATTAAATATTAATGTTCCTGTAGGAAATGGTCTAAAATTATTAGGCCCTGGTAGTCCAAATTTATACAGAAATCAAACAGGTGGAACTTATCCATATAATCTTGATGGAGTTTTAAGTATTGTAGGTAATACTGCAAACGATTTGAATTATTATTATTATTTCTATAATTGGGAAGTAGAATATAATACTGAATGCTCAAGTTTACGCACTCCTGTAACTGCAACAATTAATCCTATTCCGACAGTAACCCTTGGTTCTGATATCACACAATGTGGTGGAACAGTAACTCTGGATGCTGGAGCAGGTTTTAGTTCTTATGAATGGAACGGAGTTGCTGGTTCTCAAACTTATGTTGCAAACACTACAGGAAGTTATACTGTAGTAGTTTCTAATTCTTATGGATGTACAAACAGCGACCAAATAAATGTAACAATAAATCCTGTACCTACTGTAAATCTTGGAAACGATGTTACACAATGTGGAGGAACAGTAACTCTGGATGCTGGTGCAGGTTTCAGTTCTTATGAATGGAATGGGGTGCTTGGAACACAAACTTATGTAGCAAGTACAAGCGGAAATTATACTGTAGTAGTTTCTAATTCTTATGGATGTACAAACAGCGACCAAATAAATGTAACAATAAATCCTGTACCTACTGTAAATCTTGGAAACGATGTTACACAATGTGGAGGGACAGTAACTCTGGATGCTGGTGCAGGTTTCAGTTCTTATGAATGGAATGGGGTGCTTGGAACACAAACTTATGTAGCAAGTACAAGCGGAGATTATACTGTAGTAGTTTCTAATTCGTATGGATGTACAAACAGCGATCAAATAAATGTAACAATTTATCCAACTTTCACTTTAGATGCAACTGTTATTGATGAAACTTCTATTGGAGCTAATGATGGAAGTATTACAATAAATGTAACTGGTGGAACTCAACCATATACAGGTTTATGGAATACAAGTGTAATTACTCCCGGTACGGGAAATACTATCGTTTATTCCGGATTGACAGGAGGATCATATTCTGTTACTGTAACAGATCTTAATGGGTGTACAGCCACAACATCAGTTTTTGTCAATACTTTAGGTGCTTCTCCGGTTGCTAATTTCTCTTTTAATGATTCTATTGGTTGTGATAATTTAACAGTACAATTTATTGATTTGTCCAATAATAATCCGATTTCTTGGTTCTGGGAATTTGGAGATGGACAAACATCAACAGAACAAAATCCTGTTCACTCTTATACACAGGCTGGTGTTTATAGTGTAAGTTTAACTGCCACAAATGTCATTGGTTCAAATACAATTACATTTAATAATTTAATTAAAATAGGGCAAACACCGCTAATTACAAATATGAGTAGTACACAGGAATCACTTAGCGGAAATGATGGATCAGCAACAGTTGAATTTACCGGAGGTTTAACTCCTATCACAATTCAATGGAATAATAATGAATCTACTCAAACTATAAGTGGACTAATCGCAGGAATTTATTGTGTTACAATAACTGATGCATATGGATGTAGTGCTAGCGAATGTGTGCAAGTAACTCAAGAACAGCTTCAAAATGTTGTTGCAGATTTTTCTGTTAGCGATACTGTCGGGTGTGTTAATTTAACTGTTCAATTTACCGATTTGTCATTAAATAATCCTACTTCATGGCTTTGGAATTTTGGTGACGGAGAAACTTCGTTTGAGCAAAATCCGGTTCATACTTATGTTCAACCTGGAATTTATACTGTAAGTTTAGAAGTTTCTAATTCTACGGGAACAGATACAAAAATTGTTGAGGATATAATTTATGTTGGTTCAACGCCTTTAGTAGAAGTTATTACTATACCTGCCTCTGGTTCAGATATAGCTGATGGTTCTGCAAGTGTTGAAATTACAGGAGGTACTCAGCCTTATATAATCACTTGGTCAACCGGAGCAAGTGGTGAAAGCATTAGTGGTTTATTGCCCGGTAATTACTCTGTTTTGGTAATTGATGCTGTTGGCTGTATTGTTACAACTCCGTTTGTAATTCAATTTGTAAGTGCTGTAAATCAATCAGAATTAGCTGTGAAAGTTTATCCAAATCCTGCTAATAATCACATAACAATAGAAACCTCAGGAGTTGTTGAAACTGTAAGTATAGTAAATACACTGGGACAAAAAGTTTTAGAAATAGACCCACAATCCGAAAGATTTGATCTTAATATTTCCGGTCTGAGTGAAGGAGTTTATTTCTTAAAACTTTCCGTTAACGGAAATGAATATGTTTCGAAACTTATTAAAAAGTAAATCTAAAAACACATACTAAAAAAGGCTGCCAACCGGCAGCCTTTTTTTATTACATATTTTAATATTTTATAAAGAAAAAATTACATTACTCTACCAGGATATACTTCGAGGGCATTTTTTAGAATTTCAATTGCATTTTTTAGGTCTTCGATTTTCAAAACATAAGCTATACGAACTTCATTTTTGCCTAAACCCGGAGTATTATAGAATCCACTTGCCGGAGCAACCATAACTGTTTGTTTGTTGTATTCGAAACTTTCGAGTAACCATTGAGCAAATTTATCGGAATCGTCAATTGGAAGTTTTACAACAGTGTAAAAAGCTCCTTTCGGATTTGGACAATATACACCGGGAATTTTGTTTAATTCAGCTACCATAAAATCACGACGTTCAATATATTCATCGTAAACTTCTTTAAAATAAGATTTTGGAGTTTCAATGGCTGCTTCCGATGCAATTTGTCCAAATGATGGTGGGCAGAGTCGAGCTTGAGCAAATTTTAAAGCTGTTTTTATAACTTCTTTGTTTTTAGTTATCATACAGCCTATTCTAACACCGCACATACTGTATTTTTTAGAAACGGAATCCATCATAATTACATTTTGCTCTAAACCCGGAAGCAACATTGCTGAGAAATGTTTTTCTCCACCATAGCAAAAGTCCCTGTAAACTTCGTCGCTATATAAGTATAAATCATGTTTTTTTATTATTTCTGCAAGTTGCAATAATTCTTCTTTACTATAAAGATATCCTGTAGGATTATTTGGATTACAAATAACAATACCTTTAGTTTTTGAAGTAATAAGTTTTTCGAATTCCTCAATTGGAGGTAATGCAAAATCATTTTTTATTGATGCAGTTATTGGTTTTATAACCACACCCGATTGTATTGCAAAACCATTGTAGTTTGCATAAAACGGTTCAGGAACTATAACTTCATCGCCTTCGTCAAGAGTTGACATGAAAGCAAAAATAATTGCTTCGGAACCTCCTGTGGTAATCAGAATATCTTCACAAGTTATGTCAATGCCATATTCTTTGTATTGCTCAGCAAGTTTTTTTCTGTACGAAACATTTCCCGCAGAATGACTGTATTCAATTACTTTTTCTTGGATATTTTTTATTGCATCAAGAGCAATCTCCGGAGTTTTAATGTCGGGTTGTCCGATGTTTAAATGATAAACTTTTATACCTCTACTTTTTGCCGCTTCGGCATAAGGAACTAATTTTCTAATTGGTGAAGCTGGCATTTTTTCACCTTTTCTGGAAATTTTTGGCATATACTTTAGTTTTTTAGTTTATTATTGATTTTTTTCACTGTGGTTTTCTTTTATTTCAGCTTTTTTGTGCTTTTTAGAAGGATCGGAATTAAACTTTTTAGATTTACTTTCTTCAGTTTGTTTTTTTTCAATTTCCTGATTAGATTTTTCTTCTGGTAAAACCTCTCCTTTAATTCTTAATTGTATCGGTTCATTTTGTCCTTCGAAAAAAACAAATATTGCTTTATCGAATTTTCCTACACGTTTAGTGTCATAACTCACTTTAATAATACCAGTTTTATTCTTTTTTATCTCGTCGCGAGGCCATTCGGTTCCAGTGCAGCCACAAGCAGGTTTAACATTTCCAATTTTTACGGGGGTTTTAGAAATATTTTTAAAAATAAATTCTCCTTGAACATCTTGCCCATATTTAATTATTCCAAAATCGTAAATCAAACTTCTGAAAATTACATTTCCTGTTTTAGCTGTTTTTTCAGGATTTTCTTTGTGTTCTTGAGCAAACGTAAATGTTGAAAACAAAACTACGATAATGATAATACTTAATTTTTTCATCTTAATAAATTTTTTGTAAAATTATCAAATTTTGATTGTAAAAAATTTTTTCTGCAGTATTTTATTTGATTTATGTTCTAAAATATTTTTTTATTCTATTTTTACGGTCAATTATGAAAAAGAAAGCCGTAATAATAGGAGCAGGTCCTGCAGGATTAACCGCTGCTCTGGAATTGCTGAAAAAAACAGATATAATTCCGGTTGTACTCGAAAAGACCGGAGATATCGGAGGCATTTCTAAAACTATAAATTTTAAAGGTAATCGTATTGATATCGGAGGTCATCGTTTTTTCTCAAAGTCCGATATAGTAATGAACTATTGGAAAGAATTGTTCAGGATTGTAGATACTCCAGAAAATCAACCAAAAAATAAAAAATGGGAGCTTATTCAGGATAGAGTTTTTCTTACCAGGTCGAGGTTAAGCAGAATTTATTTTCTACGAAAATTCTTCGACTATCCGGTAAATCTTAATGCAAATACTATCCGGAATCTTGGATTTATTAGAATTGTGAAAATCGGATTTTCATATTTATACTTTAAAATATTTCCCGTAAAATACGAAAAATCACTTGAAGATTTTTTTGTAAATCGTTTTGGAAAAGAACTTTACAGAACATTTTTCAAAGATTACACTGAAAAAGTATGGGGCAAGTCATGCAAGGAACTTTCTGCAGAATGGGGAGCTCAAAGAATTAAAGGTCTATCAGTTTGGGGAGTTGTAAAGCATTATTTTAAATCTATTTTTAAAAATAATAACAGTGACATTACTCAAAAAGATAAGGAGACCAGTCTGATTGATAGATTTTTATATCCAAAATATGGTCCCGGACAATTATGGGAATATGTTGCAGGGCTTGTAAAAGAAAAAGGCGGAGAAATTATCTTGAATGCTGAATTTAAAGAACTTGTTGTGATTGATGTAAATAAATTTAAAGTAAGATATTTAAATCAAAATTTTGAATATGTTGAAATATCAGATGTAGATTATGTATTTAGTACTACAAGCGTTAAAAATCTTATAAACTCAATTAAAACAGCACCTGATGAAGTTAAAAAGGTAGCAAATGGATTATTACACAGAAATTTTATTACAGTAGGTCTATTAATGAAAAAACTTAAAATAAAAAATCAAACCAAAATACTCACCATAAATGAACTAATTCCAGATAACTGGATATATATGCAGGAACCGGATGTTAAAATGGGACGCATACAGATTTTTAATAACTGGAGTCCGTTTATGGTAGATAACGAAAATAATGTTTGGCTCGGCCTTGAATATTTTTGCGATCCGGATGACTTTCTATGGAAAATGTCGGATGAAGAATTTTATAATCTTGCAATTTCCGAACTCGAAAAAGTGGGAATTATAGATTCTTCGGATGTGCTTGATAAAACAATAATAAGGATGGAGGATACTTATCCTGTGTATTTTGGAACATATTATCAATTTGGGGTCATAAGAAAATATGTTGATGAAATTGAAAATCTATTTTTGATTGGAAGGAGCGGGATGCACAGATATAATAACAGCGATCATTCCATGCTTACGGCAATTGTTGCTGTTGAGAATATCGTTAATGGCCGTAAAGATAAATCAAATATCTGGGAAGTTAATACAGAACAGGAATACCACGAAGAAGATCAAAAAAAATGAATTTTTTATAATTTTAATTTTTAAAATCTGAAGAATTATTCCCTAAATTTGTTACTAATACGAAATACTTAAAGATATTTTATTGATATTATTGCATTTTTTGCAAAGAGTAGGTATTACTATGGCTGTTAATGTTATGAATGTTTTTAGAGATGAAATAATTAATTTTGTTTTTATAACTTTTAATTTCTATTTTCTACCTTTTTCACTACATTCATCAAAGAAATTCAGTATATTATCGGTTTCGCTTCTCCAGTAGTCGTAGTTATGTTGAGCATTTTCGGGAAAATTTCCGATGACTTTTAAACTTGGATGATTTTTCACGATGGAATCATACATTGCAATTGATTGTTCAACAGGAGAAACTTTATCAGCTTTTCCATGTCCGATGTATGTAGGCCGTTTATAATTTTTAACATCATAAGCAAAACATTCTCTTTTCCATCTTTCGGGGAAATTTTTATATTGCCCCAAAAAGGCATAGTATAAATATTCGTCCTGCATAGCCGTAATATTAAAGTCTCCAGAAAGTGAAGCAACAGATTTGAAAATCTCAGGTTTATAATAAGCAAGTAATGTAGCACCTCTAGCCCCTGTTGAAATTCCTGCAATATGAGTATTTTGTCCATGTAAAAGTAGCCCCAACTCCTCTTGTATATATGGAATATGTGTTTCCATAATCCATGTTAGAGTAGGATATTTTACGTAGTCCGGGTTGGTTTCGGGATAAATTTCGAGTATATAGTTGCTTTTACTGTAATTTGGAATTATTAATACATAACCTTTCTTAAGGGCTTTAGAACAAAAATCAGTTTTTTCACACCATTCCATTGCCGGTAAATTCCATCCATGCAACATTACAATACATCCATTTATCTGTTGGGAATCCGGGGGATAAAATATTTCGGTAGTTACATAGAAACAACAATCATATTTAAGAGTAAGCGTGGTATCGTTATGGCGAGGAATTTCGACAACTTGTGAAAATTCATTTTCTTCTTCATTACATTTTTTTTCATTGCTTTTATAATTACTACATGCAAATAGAATAATTGATAATATTGTTGTTAAAAAAATATTTTTTGTAAAAATTGAAAAATTAAACATATTAAAAATTTTAATTCTTATAATTGTATCAAATTTAGTAAAAATGTCTGACAAAAAAACAATACAGGGTATAGGATTGTTCACTGCAATTTCGTACGTGGTGGCAAATATGGTAGGCACCGGAGTTTTCACCTCTTTGGGATTTCAGCTTGCCGGAGGTGTAACGGATATTTCTGCCATAATTTTATTATGGTTGATGGGAGCGATAATTGCCTATACCGGAGCACAGGTTTACGGAGAATTGGGTTCTGTGATGCCTCGTTCCGGAGGCGAGTATAATTTTCTTAGTAAGTTATATCATCCTTCTTTGGGTTTTACATCAGGATTTTTTTCTATGTTCGTTGGATTTGCTGCTCCGATAGCTTTGGCTGCAATGGCTTTGGGAACATATTTTTCAAATGTTTATGAAGGCATAAATCCTAAAATTACCGGGGCAATTGTAATTGTAATTATTACTTTTATACATTCTTATAGTATAAAATCTGGAGGGAATTTTCAGGTTGTATTTACTTTAATTAAAATATTGTTGATTATTGCATTCATTGTTTCTGGCTTCTTTTTTTCATCCGAAAAACAAAATATTGCAGTAATACCTACAAGCATTACTTGGGAACAAATTTTAAGCTCGGGATTTGCAGTTTCATTGATTTATGTTTATTATTCATATTCAGGATGGAATGCGGCTGCATATTTTGTTTCTGAATTAAAAAATCCTGTAAAAACATTACCACGCTCTTTAATAACCGGAACTTTATTAGTTGCAGTGCTTTATGTTTTATTGAATTATGTTTTTTTACTTGTTTCTCCGATTGGGGATTTAAGTGGACAGCTCGATGTTGGGGCTGTTGCAGCTACTTCAATTTTTGGGGCGAAAGGAGGTGTTATAATGTCGGGGTTGATTTCTTTACTCCTGATTTCTACAATTTCTTCAATGGTTTTTGCCGGACCTCGAGTAATTCAAGTTATCGGAGAAGATTTTCCTGCTCTAAAGTTTATGAGTATAAAAAGTAAAAAAGGGGTTCCGTTTTTTGCAATAATTGTGCAGAGTATAATCAGTTTAATTCTGTTGTTGACAAGCACATTCGAAGCTCTTTTGACATACCTCGGATTTGTAATGAATATTTTTGCTTTTCTCACTGTGGCTGGAATTTTTATTCACAGGAGAAAATTTCCAACCATGACCCGACCCTATAAAGCACTCGGATATCCTGTGGTTCCAATTATTTTTATGTTGTTTGTTATCTGGAACTTTTATTACCTATTCCGTGAAAGAACTGCCGAAACAATTATGGGACTTGCCACTCTTGCTTTAGGTTTTATTATTTATTTCATATTGACTAAATTTAGTACTAAAACTAATGAAAGCTAAAACATTATTATATTTTTTCATTTTATATATATTTATTTTTGGTTGCGGACAACGACAAAATAAAAATAAAACATTACCTGAGGAAAATTTTTCTCAACAAATTGACCCCATAATTAATAATCCTCTTGATACTTTTGCTTTTAAAGGTTATAATGATATAGCTCAGATTTTGTCGGGCAAGTACCCTTCAGATTCCATTAAATATTTAAAAATAACAAGTTCGGAATCATTTAATTTATATTCTGAAATCATAAAGAAAAAATGGTCAAAACATCAATCTTCAACTTTGACGGATATAGAAAAATGGGTAAACAAAAATTTTGAATATTATGATACAATTTTTTATCCTTTTTCAGGACCAGATTTTAATTATTTATCAGCATTTTTTCCTGATGCAAAATTTACCGTAATGATTGGTCTTGAAAAGTGTGGAAAATTACCTTTTGGTGATGAAATCAGCCTTAAAAACTTTAAAGAAATTTTTGAAACGCTTGACAAATCAATTTACACAAATTTAGAATACAGCTTTTTCAGAACTAAAGGTATGCGTGTTGGTTTGAATTCTTATTTGGAAGGTACTTTGCCGGTAATTCTGATGTTTATGGCTTTAAAAGATTATGAGATTATAAACGTTAATCCTGTAATTCTTACAAATGAAGGTAAGTTTTGCCATAAAGATTCTACGATTGCTTATTCATATTCTGTTGATAAAGATTATGAACCTTATTGCGAAATTGTTTATCGCAAGAAAAACGATTCAGTGTACAGGTACTTATATTATCTTTCAATGGATTTATCGAATGAAAGTCTTGATGAAATTATGTTTGAAAAAATGGTTCAAAATTATTTTGCGGGAAAAATTTGCTTTTTAAAAGCAGCTTCATATTTGATGTTCCGAAAAGATTTCGGTGAAATAAAAAAACTTATTCTAAATTATATGAATTGTATTCTGACCGGTCCCAGCGGAATACCTTATGATGATTTTGACAAAAACTGGGATATATCTTATTATGGCAATTATATTGGTCCGATTGAACTTTTTAGTTCTTACCCTCAAAATACATTAAAAACAGCTTACAAACAAAACAAAACCTTTCCAATAAACTTCAAATTTGATTATCATCAAACAAATCACAGTTTTATTGTCGCAAAAAGAATTGTAACCCCTTATTAAATTTAAGGGATGAATACACTAGTGGCTAATACGAGGGATTTAGGTTACACTCACCCAGCGAATTGACCGCAATACCAGCTGTTCGATAGCTTCAATACCCTAAAATCTGCCTTTAGCAAAATTTCGCCATTTTTTGATGCGGAATTTGAATTAAACATTTGATTTCATTAGAAAATCATTGGTTACAAAAATTATTTTTATTTGTAAAGTTTGTATTATATGTAAAAACAGTGAATAATTTATTTCTAATTTGCACCTAAACAATATAGCATTCCGTCACGTGAAGCAACATAAAGTTTTTTGTCGTGAACAATAGGTGTTGCCTCTCCTCTTATTGACGAATTTTTTTTTCAACAATGTAAAATTGCAATTCTCATCATAACCAAACATATAAATTCCTTGGTAAGTAAGAACGAAAAGTTTATCGTCGAAAAATATAGGAGTTGAAATAGAAGGACCGGTATAATATTTAAAAACTAATTGAGGCGTCTTATATTGAGTAATATTATTCGGACCTGGAACAGTTATATTGGGTTCTGTTAATTCTGTTTCGACCACATAAGTAAATCCGTCAACTGCAACAAAAGCGGTAAGAGAATTTCTGTTTTTATCAATATATTGATCATTTATAGCAGCTGTTCCAATTATACCTCCTTGCCAATCATAAAAAACGGTGTCTCTTACGGGGAAATACCATACAACACAATAATCCTGATGCTTACGCGGGTCAATTAACATCATTCCACCTTTGCCTTTGATATATTGTTTTTCAACAGCAACTAGAACATTTCCATCTTTTGTAATTACAGGACTCCCGTCGATGTCTGATCCGATTTTAAATGAAAAATCAATATTCTTTGTTTTTGTATTAAATCCATATAAATATCCAGCACCGGAGGTAATAAATATTTTGTCGTTGGAAAATGAAGGTGCACTTTCGATAACAACATTATTATTATGGTCAATTAAATCCTGCTGATTATAAAGTTTAATTTTGAAAATTTCTTTTGGAAAATTGAATTTTTTTGTATTTGTAGCACTTTGTATATTTGGGTTCAAAGCTATAAAATAACCGTTTTCGAGACCTAAATATAGAGTATCGTAATTAATAAGTGCTGTTCCGTCCACATCCTGACTGTAACATTCGGTTTTTTGTGAATAATAACGCCAAAGTTCTTTGCCAGTTAAATATGATATTGCACGATAGCTGTATGCGAAATTTTCAGTATCATTTTTGTCTATTCCGGCTCTGGCTCCAGCAAAAATTACATACTTATCAGGATGATTGTCGGGGATATAAGGATTTTTCCAGATGCAAGAAGTTCCTTAAATAACATCATTAAAACTATATTCCCAAATTATTTTGCCATTTTCGGCATTTATTTTTTTAAATTTATAGTCATAACATCCTTGAATAAGAAATAATTCATTGTTTTCACGGATCATAAGTGCTTGTCCTGTCCAGCCTGCACCACACATTTTTACTGTATCTTTTGCGACATTTGGAATAACAGTTTCGCCGCAACCAATTGTGGTTTTCCATAAAATTTCTATATCATCAGTAGGATTTGTTCCGTAAAAGTTACGTTGCTCGTTACCCAGAAAAGTCGTTATAATAAATTCAATTTCAAATTCTGAATCATCAGTTTTTAGTCCAAGAAATAAAATACTTAGCAGAATAATCGTTAATATAATTTTAATTTTAGTCAAACGAAACGCCTTTATGTTCAGTCAATTTTATAAGTTGCTCGTATTCATCAGGCTCTGGGGTAATCATAAATCTCAAGGGATTTGTAGTTGCACCGTTTATAATGATTTCATAATGTAAATGTGGTGATGTAGAAAGTCCTGTATTACCAACAGTTCCGATGCGTTGTCCACGTTTTACTTTTTGTCCTTCTCTTACTTCAATGGTATGTAAATGAGCATATCTGGAAGCAAAGCCGTTAACCTGGTGATCAATAAGGACAGAATTGCCGTATCCGCTTCTGGTGTTATTTCTTTCAATGCTTTTTACTATGCCGTCTCCAGAAGCATAAACCGGTGTACCCGTAGGAGCTACAAGATCAATCCCCTGATGCATATGTACAACCCCTAAAATAGGATGAGGACGATATCCGTAAAACGAACCGATTCTTGTAAGCTCGTTTGTGTGTATTGGTTGAAGAAAAGGGAAGTTTTTATAAAATTTTTCATTTTTTCTGATTTCGGCAATAATATCCCTGAAGGAATTTTCCTGAACTTTGAGTTTCTGTTCGACTTTATCAAGTTTTTTCGAGGTTTCGATTAAAACATCTGTACTCTCATAGCCTTCGAGATGTTTATATCTGTTTGTGCCGCCTGTTCCTGCATTTCTTATGTCGTATGAAATACTATCTTGTTGAAAAGTGCTTCGATAAATATAATTATCTCTTTTGGCAATATCATCAAGTAACTTATCTGTATTATCAAGTTTTATGTTAATTTCTTTTAATGTCTCTTTAAGTATTCTGTTTTCGCGTTTAAGTATTTTTTCTTCAGGTGAGTCATAGACAAGAATATAAACAAACATTAAGCCTGCTCCAAAAATAATAGAGCTGAAGGAAAATTGTATTGCACGAAGAATAAAACGTTTGAAACTAAATGTTATCTTTTCGTATTGAAGCGTTTCCGGATTAAATTTATACTTCGGTTTGAAGATATTTTTCATCAATTAAAAAAACTTATTAAAACTTTTAATATCGCAAAAATAAATAATTTAATCTAAATTTGCAAGTTTTTAATTTTAAAAAAAAAGTTAAGGAACCTTTAAAAGAATATTATATATGGATTCAATACAAATACGGACAATTTTCAAAGAGTATTTTAAGTCAAAAGGACATATCATAGTTCCGAGTGATTCGATGGTAATTAAGAACGACCCAACGTTGATGTTTACGAATGCCGGAATGAATCAATTTAAGGATATATTTTTAGGCATTCGTAAACCTGAATTTTTAAGAGTTGCTAATTCACAGAAATGTTTAAGAGTTTCGGGAAAACACAACGACCTTGAGGATGTAGGACACGATACATATCATCATACTATGTTCGAAATGCTCGGGAATTGGTCGTTTGGAGATTATTTTAAAGATGAAGCTATTGAATATGCCTGGGATTTATTGACAAATGTTTACAAAATAGATAAATCCCGATTATATGTAACTGTTTTTGGAGGAGATAATTCTGAAGGACTTGAAATTGATAAAGAGGCAGAGGAAATCTGGGAAAAATATGTCCCTGCTGATAGAATAATATATGGTTCGAAAAAAGATAATTTCTGGGAAATGGGGGATACCGGACCTTGTGGACCATGTTCAGAAATTCACATTGATCTTAGAGATGAATCTGAACAAAACTCTATTCCCGGGAAGTCGTTAGTAAATAAAGATCATCCAGCGGTAATTGAAATCTGGAATCTGGTTTTTATTGAATATAACCGGAAAGCAGACGGTAGTTTGGAAAAACTACCTCAGCGACATGTTGATACCGGTATGGGATTTGAAAGGCTTTGTGCAGTCTTACAAGGTAAGAAATCAAATTACGACACAGATATTTTTCAAACAATAATTTCTCGTATTTCAGAGTTGTGCGGGATAAAATATGGCGATAGTAAAAAAAACGACATTGCTCTGCGAGTAATTGCCGACCATTTAAGAGCAGTATCTTTTGCAATTGCCGACGGCCAATTACCTTCAAATGTTAAAGCAGGCTATGTTATTCGCCGAATTTTAAGGCGTGCGGTAAGATATGCTTATTCTTTTCTAAATCTTAAAGAAGCATTTATTTATAAACTTGTTGATACTTTGGTAAAGCAGATGGGAGAAGATTTCCCTGAACTGAAAAAACAGCAAGAACTTATAGAAAAAGTTATTAAAGAAGAGGAAAATGTATTTTTAAGAACTCTGGAACGTGGAATTAAATTAATTGAAACCGAAATAGAGGATTGTAAGTATAAAGATAAAAAAGAAATAAATGGCGAAAAAGCTTTTCAGCTTTACGACACGTATGGTTTCCCTCTGGATTTAACACAGCTTATCGCAAAAGAAAACGGTCTTGGAGTTAATGTTGAAGAGTTCGAAAAATTCATGGACGAACAACGTTCGCGAGCAAGAAACGCTTCAGAAGTTGCCGCTGATGATTGGATAAACATTTCAGAAAATGAAAATGATGAGTGTGTTTTTACAGGATACGATACTTTAACAGATGAGGTCAGAATTTTAAAATATCGTTATGTAAAATCGAAAAATACAGAGTACTATCAGGTTGTTTTTGACAGGACACCTTTCTATGCTGAATCGGGTGGTCAAATAGGAGATAGCGGCTACATTTCCGATGGAAAAAATAAATATGAAATTTTTAATACTATCAAAGAACATAATCAGATAATTCATATGATGAAAAAGTTGCCCGAAGATACTAAACTTGTTTTTACCGCTCAAGTTGACGAAGAAAAACGTATCGAAACGGCAAACAATCATACTGCAACACATTTGATGCATCATGCACTTCGCGAAATTCTTGGAAATCATGTTGAACAAAAAGGATCGCTTGTTGCAAACGACAGACTAAGATTTGATTTCACTCATTTTAACAAGATGACAGATAATGAAATAAGAAAAGTGGAAATTCGCGTTAATGCAATGATTCGTAAGGGATATAAACGTGAAGAATTTCGTGAAATAGATATTGACGAAGCAAAAAAACTTGGAGCAATTATGCTTTTTGGCGAAAAGTACGGTTCAAGAGTACGAGCAATAAAATTTGGCGATTCAATAGAATTATGTGGTGGAACACATGTGGAAAATACAGGGAGTATTGGATTTTTTAAAATTATAAGTGAATCAGCCATAGCTGCTGGAATCAGAAGAATTGAAGCAATAACAGGGAAGGCTGCTGAAAACTATTTATTTGAGAAAATAGACCTGCTTCAAAAAATCTCTGAAACATTGAATAATTCAAAAACACCTTTGTTACAGATTGAAAATTTATTAAAAGAAAATTCTGAATTGAAAATTCAGTTACAGGAATTTAAACAGAAAGAAATTATCAAAATAAAAAAAGATTTAATTGAAAAAGCTGATGAACTTAATGGAGTGAAAGTTATTTCCGGAGTAGTTGATTCAGTTGAAATTGGGCACTTAAAAGAAATTTGTTCTCAAATTCGTGCAGAAAAAGACAGTTTTGTTTGTGTTTTGGCAACAATATATGATGGTAAACCGGGAATTTTGGTAGCTGTTTCTCAGAATATTGTGGAAAAGAATAATGTTAATGCAGGAAACATAATAAAAGAAGCTGCCAAAATAATTGAAGGCGGAGGAGGAGGACAGGCATTTCTTGCAAGTGCAGGTGGAAAGAATCCAAATAAAATATCCGAGGCAGTTAAATTTGCATTGGATAAAATTAAAGAATTATTATAATCAAAAAATTACGAAATGAATTGGTTTGTATTCTGGATAGTTGTTTATATCCTTATTCTCGTTATATTAACACTTAAATACATTAAAAAAAACAGATATAGAGGGCTATTTGATTAATAGGAGAAGTACTAAACTTTTGCCATTATTATTTACCACTCTTGCAACATTTGTGGGTGGCGGTGTGAGCATGGGATTAATAACAATGGGATATACATCAGGATTTGCTGCTGTTGCTATTGGAATATCTTATGTGATAGGATTTTTTATTTTAATTTTTTTTGCAGGCAAAATTCGTAAAATTGGTGAAGAACGAAATTTATATTCATTTGCTGAGTTTCTGAATACATCATATTTAAAAAATCATAAATTATCTTTATTTCCGCGTGCATTTTCGGGATTAATAAGCGGAATCAATATTTTAATTTTCTTTTTCTTAACAGCTGCTCAATTTGTTGGTATGGCTACATTATTACATTATGCTTTTAATGTTGGATATGTTTGGGCTGCAGGAATATCATTTTTGGTAGTTATTTTTTATACAGCATTTGCCGGTTTATCAGGAGTTATTATTACTGATTTTGTTCAGTTTATTCTAATTATTCTAATGATTATTTTTATTTTTATTCCGGGAGTCTGGACAGATACTAACGGATTTGCATCACTAAAAAATCTTCCAGAAAGTTTTTTAAACGGGACTCACGAAGGACTTATATTTTTGATAGCATTACCATTGCTGTTAAGTCCTTCGGTACTAACAAGAATGGATATATGGCAGAGGACTCTGGCAGCAGGCAGTGAAAAAATAGCAAAACGTAACAGCATTTTAAGTGGAATTTTTATGTTGCCGTTTTATATAATATTTCCTCTCGTTGGGATGGCATTAAGAATAGATTACGGCACTGAAATAGATCCCAATTACGCAACGCACCTATTCCTTGAAAGAAATACCAACGAAATATTTTTAGGACTTGCAGTAATTGGATTATTGTCGGCTTTATGTCATCTGCTGACAGTTTTCTTAACATTGTTGCCCTGACAGCAATTAGAGATTTTTCCTACGGAAAAGTAGAAAAACAAAGTAAAAATGAAGTTTTTCGGAAAGTACGACTCTCAGTTGTTATTTTTGGGGCTTTAGCATTGGGAATGGCCTTGTATTTACCTGATATTGTTGAGCTATTTGTTGCAGGAATTACTTTAAACATTATTTTTACACCCATAACAATTCTGGCTCTTGTTAAAAAGGATGTTTACAGGGATAAAAAAGCTGCGTTTTATAGTATCTTATCAGGAACTTTCGTGATAGCAATTCTATTTGTTCTAGGTTTTATAAATCAAAACAGTGGGATACTTAAAATTGCTTTTGTCCCTGCAACTATAGTAGCTAGCTTATCTTTAATTATCGGGATTTGGTTTGAAAAACAAAGTCATAAAAAACTGTTAAATAAAAAAAAGCAGGATATTCAAGGATAATAAGTTTTATATTTGTAAAAATTTTAAAAATGGTTAAAATAAGAACATACGCGGGTATTCCGGAGGAATTTGCAGGATACGAAAATGCTAAAGTCGTGATTCTTCCTGTTCCTTACGATGGCACATCAACATGGGGCAAAGGTGCGGATAAAGGTCCTGAAGCATTTTTGTTGGCAAGTGAAAATATGGAGATTTATGATCTGGAATCTGATACTGAAGTATATAAAAGAGGGATATGGCTGGATAATCCATTAAATTGTGATCCTGACCCCGAAAGATTAAGCATGCAGGTGATGGAAAAAGCTCAAAAATTTTATGATGACGGAAAGCTTTTTACAATGATAGGGGGGGAGCATTCAGTTAGTATTGGAGCAATAATGGCAAGTGCAAAGAAATTTTCTGATTTAAGCGTATTGCAACTCGATGCTCACTCAGATTTACGACCTGAATACGAAGGCACTGCTTTTAATCATGCTTGTGCATTGCATTGGGCATCAAAAAACACTAATCTTATTCAGGTGGGAATTAGAAGTATGGATATTTCTGAAAAACCATTTGTAAAAAAACAAAATGTATTTTATGCTGAAAACATTGCTGCCCGTAATGATTGGCAGGAAGAGGTAATTGAAAAACTTACGGAAAATGTTTATTTAACTATTGATTTAGATTATTTTGATCCTTCATTAGTTCCATCAACAGGAACCCCCGAACCAGGCGGGTTAACATGGTATCCAACACTTAAACTTTTAAAGTTATTGGCAAGTAAGAAGAAAATAGTAGGTTTTGATATAACCGAATTAGCTCCGAATCCAACTGAAAAGTCATCGGATTTTCTAGCGGCGAAACTTTATTATAAAATATTAACCTACATATTTGAAAAGTAATATGGAAAAAAATGGAATAATATCGAAATTCATTGAAGAAAATTTTCTTCATTTTAATTCAGCTACATTAGTTGATGCCTCAAAAGCATACGTAAAACATCTTGAAGAAGGCGGAAAAATGATGATTACTCTTGCAGGAGCAATGAGCACAGCGGAACTTGGAAAGACTCTTGCCGAAATGATCAGACAGGACAAGGTGCAAATTATCTCATGTACCGGTGCCAATCTTGAGGAAGATATAATGAATTTAGTGGCACACTCACATTATAAACGAGTTCCACATTATAGAGATTTAACTCCGGAGCAAGAATGGAAATTGTTGGAACAAGGATTGAACCGGGTTACGGATACTTGCATCCCTGAAGAAGAAGCTTTTAGAAGGCTCCAACACAATATTTTTAAACATTGGAAAGCTGCAAACGACAAAGGTGAAAGATATTTTCCGCATGAATATATGTATAAAATGTTGTTGAGTGGTGATCTGGAACAATATTATGAAATAGATCCAAAAAATAGCTGGATGCTTGCAGCAGCGGAAAAAAATCTACCAATTGTTGTTCCTGGATGGGAAGATTCAACGATGGGAAATATTTTTGCATCATACTGTATTAAAGGAGAACTATCACCTTCGTGCATGAAGAGTGGAATAGAATATATGATGTGGTTAGCAGATTGGTACATTAAAAATTCAAAAGGTAAAGGAATTGGTTTTTATCAGATTGGTGGCGGAATTGCCGGAGACTTTCCAATTTGTGTGGTACCAATGTTGTATCAAGATCTTGAATATAAAGATGTTCCTTTTTGGGCATATTTTTGTCAAATCAGTGATTCCACAACCAGTTATGGATCATATTCAGGAGCAGTTCCAAACGAAAAAATTACATGGGGAAAACTTGATATAAATACACCAAAATTTATCATAGAATCTGATGCTACTATAGTAGCACCATTGATGTTTGCTTATATTCTAGGTTATTGATGTAGTTTCTATAATTTATCCATAACTCCGACAAAAATACGTAAAACGTAAAGGTATTACATTGACATTAAAGGTTTTAGCACGTTTATTGTCAAATGTATTTACGTAATGTGTAATTACGAATTGTTACAAGTTGTTATGGGTGGCAATGTTCGTTAGAGTTTGAATCGGTTTGTTAGTTTTCTTGTAATTTACTTTTCTTTTTTCCCGATTTAGATTTTGTTTGGATTTCCTGAGCGGATAGCTATGGGAGAAACTTACAAAATCATAGTCGCTAAGCAGTATAAAATATCTAAGGATTTTTTGAGGTTTTTACGAAAAAGTTCTGAATTTGACATATAACTATTTGAACATCCTGCAAATTATATTAGAAATTTTAATAGCTTTGTTATTTCTTTAACAATCAATAACAAATTCAACTAAAAATAATTTAATAAGAGAAAGATATATATCATGTAAAACACTATTCGTGTTACGGATTTATGTAAATCCGGGGACTACGCGTAATTTTTTTTACATCAATCTAGCAATAGTAATTTCTGATATGATAAAAAACAATGCCATAAGTATAAAATATTGCCAAATTCTTTTTCCTTCAGAGATTTCAACTAAAGAAGATTTTAAGTTTTCAGCATCTGAAATAATCAGGGCTTTGTTATTTAATTTATCTCTAATAAAGTTTTGCAAATCTTCTTTTTCAACATATTTTAAAACAGACTCTCTTCTATCATAATTTAATGAAATATAATTCAAAAAAGTTTCATGATTGAAAATTTGATAAGTTGCGGCTTTTTTAATCTCATCCGGTATAAAAAGTTTTACAGATTTACCATAACTTCTGTGTGTGCAAACGATGTCAATGCTTTTATTGTCAGTTATTCTGAAAATATCTTTTGGCTCAATCTCAGTTATACCTTTTAGTTCGTACTCATAATTATTCTGAATAATTCCATATAAATCTGGATTGATTTGAGATTTTATAACAATATTATAAATTGTCGGTGCAAAAAGCGGCGATTTTAAGAAATCAGAATTAATATCAACAATTGGAGAAGAGAAAATAAACAATTGCCCTTGTCCATATTTAGTGAATGAGAAAATTGGATTATTACCTGCAGACAGGTATAAAACAGAACTTGTAGAGGTTGAAAATAAATTATATTTTAAGCTCATTCCAACACTTGGAAGATCAGTGTTTTTCTCAATCTTCAAAAATATATTTTTAAGGAAATAATGATTAGCTTCAATTTTTTCAATTCTTGAATTTAAAACTCTTTGATTTTGAAATTGCCCGGCATTAAATTGATTTAAAAAAGTATTATAAGAATTTTCATTTAATTCCGTAGGAGGGAATATCAATACAGATCCACCTAAAGCAATAAACTCTTTTAAAATTGAGGCTAATCCACTACTGATATCATTGAGACCATTTAAAACAACAAGGTCATAAGTTAGAATTTCGGAGCTTTGTTCGTTTCCGGCTTTGACAGTTTTACATATAAATCCGGCTTCAGAATCATTAAAGACTGCATTTAGATATTTGTTGTCATTATTTTGAAAGATATTTAAAATTCTTGTTTGTTCTGCAGCATAGTAATTAAAAAACAATTCATTGTCATAAGTTACAGGGTAATCAGAAATTTCTATTCTACCTTTTATATGCGATTTTGTTGTGTTTTTATACTTTAATTTGATTTCTTTATTTCCTTTTGCCTCAATGTCGAATGTACTCATTGCTTTTAAAGTATCGTTGATATAAAGTTTGATAGGAATTTCATAAAAATCGTTTTCGGAGGAATTTTTTAAAATAATGCTCAATTCTTCCTCCTGACCTAATTTGTGTATTGGCGATAAAAAGAAGCAAGAATCAACATATAAGTTTGCAATTTTATTTACAGCAAGAGGCACAAAAATTAAATCAATATTATCGGGCAATTTTTCATGTGCTTCATCCTGACTAATGAAACTTTCCTGCATATCAGAAATAACATAAAGAATAGCCTTTTTATCCGTAGGGGTTAAACTACCTGCTTTAACTACTAAGTCTCTAATAATCAAAGGTTTAGGATCAAAGTCTATTTTGTCAATTTCTCTTAAAATATTGTCATGATTTAAAATAAATTGATGTTCAGGCTTCATGCTGTTTGTAATCAAAATAAAATCCTTTTCGGGTTCGGAGTTTATAACGATTTCCTTAGCTATTTGAACGGCCTGTTTTAATAGTTGACCTTTAGTTCCCTCATTTTGCATGCTGAAACTATTGTCAATGTAAATTATAGAAATTTCACTGGGTTTATTGTTATGTGCATTAGGGTTCGGAATATAAGGACCGGCAAAAGCAATTACTAGCATTGTGATAGTTAAAATTCTAGCTAAAAGTATAAGCAAGTGTTTTAATTGAGTGTGTTTGCGAGAGTCTTTTTTTATGTTTTCAAGAAAAATAGTATTGCTAAAGTAAACAACTTTATGTTTTCTTAAATTAATTAAATGAATAATTATGGGTATTATTATGGCTGATAAAGCCCAAAGAAAAGCAGGATTAATAAAGCTCATTTTATGTAATTTTAATTTACAAAAATAGTAAAAAGGAATAAAATGGGTATAAAAAATTATTTTTTAAATTATATAAAATTATGTTGTTATTTTTATTATTTTTGATTCGACTAATAACCCAAAAATCATAATGGCAAACTCTGTAAAAAATACTTTTAAATCTACCAAAACATGGAGTGAAAAGCTGGCAAGTCTATATCGTGAAAAAATTGAGGTAGAAAGTTGTCCGTGGTGTGGGAGTAAATATTACATCAAGTATGGCCGCTATAAATTTACATATCGTTATAAATGTAAAAGTTGCAGTAGGACTTTTTTGCCCAGTACAGGTACGAGCATACATTATATTCACAAGAAAGATACTTTTATTGAATATGCTGAATTTATTCAAAATGAAGGGATGCATACACTAAAATTTATGTGCGATAATTTTAATATATCACCAATGACATCATTTGATTGGCGACAAAAGATATTGATGTCAATACCGATAATTACTGAAAGTTTTAAGGGGAGTTTATTATTTAATGATTTATCGATATTGTACAGTTTGAAGGGTAGGAAAGGGTCGTCGTTGGAGACTATTGGCATAAGCAGAAAACAAAAGATATTAGATGAAAAATATCAAAGCAGGTTGATAATAGTTAATGAGAATGAAGTTGGAGAGATTAAACTTGCCACAGTGGGTTTGATAAATCGAAATCATTTTGACAGGATTTTCAAGAAAAGGCTTAATAATGTAGAAAAACTGATATGTTCAGAACAATCAGTGTTTTCGAATAAAGAAGAGTTTAATTTTAAAAGCCTAGATATAGTTTCAGGTAAAAAGAAGCAAAAAGAGATAAGCCAAAAGCTTATCAATCAGGAGACGATGATGTATATGTTTAAAACCTGGATAAATAATACTATGCGAGGAGTTGCTACGAAGTATTTAGCTTTGTATGCCAATTATTTTATGAATTATGTTGGTAAAATTTTTAATCCGGTTGATAGACAAAGTTTTATACAGAAATATATCTGGCCATTTTATACTTTATTGGAATGTTTTTATGAGAGTTTTATTACTGATCATACATCAATGGTTTATAGTATACCTACAAAACGAAAATGGAAAACTTCTGGGAATTATTATTTTGATTTGAATTTTAAAAGGTATTGAAATATTTTTTTAAAATTAAACACATAAACAAAAAGAGTCATATTATTTCAAAAAAAAACTTTTTAAAAAAGCTATGCCACTTTTATAATTTGATAGTCCAAATTTTATCAGACCTAAGAATCTGAAATTTTTTAAATAAAGCATAACATTTGCTTTTAATAATAGTATTCTGAGTTCTTTATTTGAAATATTTTTTAGTTGCAGAACAGTGTTTAATTGCTTTCGGTATTCGCTCCATTTTGTAGATCTACATATATAATTGTAATCCTGATTTTTATAGTATTCGTAGATTTTTGTTCCGGGAAATGGTACCATTAAAGCAAAAATTGGTTCTGTAGGATTTAATTTGCATGCAAATTTAATAGATTCATTTATACTTTCTTTTGTTTCATTGGGATGTCCAAAAATTAAAAATGCTCCGGTTTTTATCTTGTATTTTTTACACAAATTAAAAGCATAAATTATTTTTTCTTTCTTAATTCCTTTGCCCATCATTTTAAGTATTTCGTCATTCCCGGATTCAACACCAAGTTCGATTTTGCTAACTTTAGCTTTTTTAAGTTTTTTTAGTAATTCTTCATTCACAAATGACACATGAGTTTGAATATCCCATTTTACCTTTTTATAAATCTGTTTTTCAATAATTAAGTCTAAAATTTTTTCAGTATTTGAATTTTTACTTCCAAAAACTTCGTCGCCGAAAGAAATTCGTTTTGGCTGCATATTTTCTATCAGCCATTCTATTTCTTTAATAACATTTTCAGCAGAACGTTGCCTTACAATATTTCCATTAGGATTAAAACAAAAGTTACAATTAAATGGACAGCCTCTAGAAGTTTGGATGAAATATTCTTTTGCTTTTGGCAATAAATGCCAGGCAGGCATGGGAAGTTCGTCGAGATTGTTTATTTTTTCTCTTTCGGGATTTATAATAATCTTATCTATTTCTCTGTAGCAAATCCCTTTAATATTCGCATAATTTCCCTTTTCAGAATAATTATGACAAAATTCTTTAAAAGAAATTTCTGCTTCACCGATAAAACCAATATCAAAACCAGTAAAATCCTTCATGCATTGTTCAGGAATTGCTGAAATGTGAGGACCTCCGACACAAATTATTGTTCGAGGCAATATAGATTTTACTTTCTCAGCAATATTTCCTGCATCTTCAATTTCATAAGTGAATGAACTTATACCGATTATATCTGGTTTAAAATCTAATATTAATTTTAATAAATCATTCTCATAAATCTGAGAAAACTTAGCATCAATGCACAATAAATCATTTGTTATATCTTCGTGTAGTAATACTGCTGCTAGCGAAGCTATTGAGTATCTTACAAATGAAGGTTTATCGTATAATGGCTCTACGATTTTGTTTAATGGGGGAGTTGTTAGTAATATTTTTGGTTTATCCATTTTTTTGTAAAGCAATGTAAAGTTTAATGGTTTCGCGTAGTACCAAGAAAATTGTTTTTAACGATGCTCCTTTAGAAACACCGCCCTGCCGTGGGTGGTAAGTGGATTCAACTTCGATAATTTTGAAACCGGAACGTATCATTTTTGCACAAATCTCACTTTCAACCAGTGAACTTGTAAGTACAGGAGTAATTTTGTCAAAGAATTGTTTTTTATAAATTTTCACCCAATTAACATCTCTAATCTTAATATTAAGAAAATATCTGTTTAGAATTCTATTGAAAAGACTTAAAATCTTCCGAAAAACTGTATAGCGAGTCTTTTGTGTTCTGTAAAATGATATAAAAGTATTATTATCAAATTCAGCAAAAGGAATTAATTCTTCGGGATTAAACTGCCCATCTCCTGGTATGGCACAAATATTTTCATATTGAGCAGCTTTGTACCCTGATAGTAATGCTTCGCCAATTCCTTTGTTTTTTGTGTGATTTATTATTCTAATTCTTTTATCGTCAAAATTTTGAATAATTTTTAGAGTATTATCAATGCTGCCATCATTGACAATTATAAGCTCTGATTTTTCTTGGTTTAGTTTATTTAGGACTCTCAACGAGGATTCAATAACGCTTTTTATTGCGTCTTGTTCGTTATAAACGAATATAATAATAGACCACGATTGCATCACAATAAAATTGTTTTCCCCTGGTTTTGTAATGATAATTTAGCTTTATCAAGGATTTGAGCGATTTTTAGACTTATTTGAATATTTTTAATGTCTTGTTGATTTTTTATTACGCAATTGGCAAATTTATCAATCATTATTTTTAAAGGCTCTGTTGTATCATATTTTGGTACAAACACATCTCCTCGTCGGTAATCAATAAGAATACTCTCTTTTTCTTCATAGTTGAAAGTGATGCCTGAATCGTAAACCTTTATTTTTTCTGATGGTTCAATGTCGTTGTATATTAACATTTTTTTGTCGCCTCCGATAATCATTTGTCTAATCTTTACCGGAGCTGACCAACTACAATGTATATGAACAATTAAATCTGAATTGTAAAACAATGTCAGATATGCTAAATTTTCAATGTCTTTTTTGATGTGACATCGTCCAACAGCACTCACAGCAACAGGTTTTTCTTCTATAAACGACAAAATGGCTGATAAATCATGTGTTGCCAAATCCCCAAGAACATTTACATCATTCTGAAATATGCCTAAATTTATTCTGGTAGCATCTATGTATAAAATCCTTCCCAAATCTCCGGATTTAATAATTTTATCAATTTTTTTAATTGCACCATTATAAAGAAATGTAAAGTCCGAAAAAATTATCAATTTATTTGAGACAGCTATGTTTATTAATTCATCAGTTTCTTTAAAACTAAGAGCCATAGGTTTTTCAACCAAAACATGTTTGCCGGAAAGTAACGATTGTTTAGCTAGCTTATAATGTTGACTTGGATTTGTGGCAATAACCACACAATGAACATTTTCATCATTGATAATGTCATCAGTATTGTGTGTTAAGAGAGTGTGTGGGTACAGTTTTTTTGCTTCAGATATTCTATTTTCATTGTTATCGCAAATATAATATAAATCCATTACTGGATGTTGGTTTATGTTTCGAGCAAGATTAGGTCCCCAATATCCGTATCCAATTAATGCTATGTTCATAATGAAAACTTTTGTTTCGTAAAAATAAAAAAATTATTATTGTTAAAAAATTTTTAATCAATTTATGAATATACCATTTAATAACCTTAAATTAATCCATAATCCTATAAAAGAAGAAATTTTGAGTAATTTTTCGGATATTATTGATAATTCTGCTTTTGTAGGTGGAAAATATGTTGAAGAATTTGAAAAAACATTTGCCGAAAAATTAGGAACAAAACATTGTATTGGAGTCAGTAATGGCACTATTGCATTATGGGTTGCAATGAAAGCATGCCGAATTGGGATTGGAGATGAAGTAATTTTACCTGCAAATACTTTTTTTGCCTGTGCCGAAGCGGTTGAAATGTGCGGAGCTATTCCGGTTTTTGTTGATAATGATGAATATTTTAATATTGATATTACAAAAATAGAAAAAGCCATCAGCCCAAAAACAAGAATGATAATGGCTGTGCATCTTTATGGGCAGGCTTGTGAAATACAAAAAATATCAGCGATTTGTAAAAAACATAATCTTTTATTGCTTGAAGATTGTTCACAGGCTCACTTTTCCAAAAATGGAGGGAAATATTGTGGCACTTATGGCGATATAGCTACATTTTCTTTTTATCCTGGAAAAAATCTCGGTGCTTTTGGTGATGCCGGAAGCATTGTAACAAATGATGATATTTTGGCAGAACGTTGCAGGCTCATTCGTAATCATGGCGAAGCCGGAAAATCAAACCACGTGATGATTGGATTCAATTGCAGAATGAATCCTTTTCAGGCCGTTGCATTAAACGTAAAATTAAGATATATTGATGATTGGAATACAAAACGCAAAATGATTGCCGACATGTATCAAAAATATTTGGGAGATTGTGAAAAAATTATCTTGCCAAAAATAAAACCAAACTCAGTTCATACATTCCATTTATTTGTCATTCTTGCAGAAGACAGGCAAAATCTAAGAAATTTTCTCACCGAAAAAGGTATCGCAACAGGGATTCATTATCCTATTCCATTACCTTTTATATCTGTTTATAAAGATTCTTATGTAAACAAAGAAATTCTTTTTCCAAATGCCATAAATTTTTCTTCTAGAATTCTATCATTACCAATTTTCCCCGGCATGACAGAAGAACAAATCAAATATGTATGTGAAAATATTTTAAGTTTTTTTTCAAAATAGTTTTTTATTTCTCTAATATGAACTTTAAGATTTGAATATTTTCTCCTTTTTCAATCATTAGGAAATAGATAGAATTGTCGAGAAAATTAAGAATGAGTTCATTTTCAGGTTTTACTGTAGAAAATAATACTTTTCCATCAATGGATAAAATAGTTAATTTATCTATTTCAGAGTTGTTATCAATTTTTAGTATTCCGTTGCAAGGATTAGGATATATTTTGCAAAAGTTAAAGTCTGAATAATCATTTGAAGTTGGAATGTGGACAATAATGGGATTTTCATCAATATATGTATTAGGGGCACAACCTTGATTATAAGCAGTTAAACTGACTTGATATTCTCCAGATTCAGTATAAATGCAGTATGGATTTATATCCATGGATGTCGAACCGTTACCAAAATTCCAAAGATATGCATCGGCATTCAGCGAAAGATTACTAAAAATAGCAATACTTTCAGGTAAATATAAATCATGATTAAGAACACTAAAATATGCATAGGGCTGTTCATGAATTTTTATAAAATTATTTAATTCTAAAGTGTCTGATTCGTATAACCCGTGTACTATTAAAGTTGCATTGTAGATTCCCGGAGTATCATATATTACGATAGGTTCAGTAGAAGTGCCTGCAATTTGAGATACTTCAGGAAATATCCATTCACAATCTAAATAGTTAGTAGAATTGTTTATTATATGAATTTCTTGATTAGTACAAAAATCATAACCATCAACTGTAAACTGTGCTATAGGAGGATTTATTCTTTCGAACTTCACAGCATCAAAAGCCATAGGTTGTGAGGCATAGCCTGTTGAATCCCCAAGGTAAACATAAAAATCTTTTCCCGGAATAAATTTAAAATCTCCTAGTTCTGTCCATTCATTGTGATATTCTCCTTGGTTTTTAATAACGATAGTGCAAGTATCTTCATGATAAATGCGATAGTGAGCATTTTGGGCAGTAGCATTATCGGATGGTATAAAAGCAGAGATTTTGTAATAGCCCTCCTCTGATAAATTTGGTTTCCATGTAACCCAACAAATATCATTTGATGCTGTCATTGACCCTGTCCACCAGTAATGATTATTATATCCGCCGTTAACGTCTCTGTAATATCTCATCGTACTTCCTGCTTCACTATTGTTCATTTCAAATCCATGATGAAAAAATATATCATCAATAATTGTGTCATTATATTCTACTTCTTGGGTATGTGCAGTAACAGTCCATGCAATTACACCATAACTTCCGTTATAGTCAAGATTTTGAAAACCATTGTTATATCCGGGCCAATCGTAATAAACCTTATGTCCGTCGTAACTTGGCCAACTAGGGGTGTTCTTATCTCCATATGGCTCACTGAATATTAAAGTTCGTTGTCCTACAACGTAACCTTTAGTTAATATCAAATGACCTGCACTTGTAAGCATGGCGCACATGGGAAGTGGGTAATGATTATCAATTTCATTTGTAACAGAATTCCAAGTAACAGAACTATTCCAAGCCTGTGTAGATTCAAAATAATGCAATTCAATATAATTTCTCATTTTTGAATTCGGAGAACCTAATCCCCACATATATCCATAACCTCCGTATGCAACATCGCCTCCGGAAGTTGTTGCAGAATTTTCGAAATAATACTCGTTAAACCTATATTTTGTACAAACGTAATTTCCATAATTACTTATATGAGGATAAAGTTTTGTGACACTTACCGGCCATTTAGGCAGTCTGTTATAATACGAAATAGCCATAATTGCACAAGTGGGAGCACAAGAACCATAACCATAATGTGAATCTGGAGTATCATACACTTGATGTGTATATGGCACTTCGCCCGGAATCAAAACCTCTGCTTTTGTATCAATTGTATGATTTGATATTTCTTTAATTTCAAATTCAGGAATATTTATCTCCTGAATTTCTCCTGAAATAATATTTTGCTTATATATCTTTTTTGAATTATAAGTGTGATAGATGATTTCATTTTCACCGATAAAGACAGCTTGCATTTCAGCAATATCTACAGTGTTTGTAATGTTTGAAAAAACTCCTGATTTGTAGTCAACAATAAAAATATCAGAGTTTTGAAGATAATCTCCGTTTGTTTTTGTTAAATAAAATATTATTTTTTCACTGTCTGGTGACCATTGTGGATATAATCCATAAGGTAATTGAAATGTTTTTTGAGTTTCAATTTCAAAAACATAAATATAATCCGATTGGTACAGCAATTTTTTACCGTCAGGAGAAAATCTAGGATAAGATGAATTTTTATTTCTTTCTGAAATTATTCTTGACTTATCATTATTTAGATCTTTAAGGTAAATAACACCATCAACATCATAAGCTACAAATCTTTCATCATTTGAAATCGAAATGTAATTAGAATAATTTTCAAGGACATAAACTCTATGATTATTTTTTGATAAAATGTGTAAAGTGTTATCTACTGTATATGCAATCGAATTATCAGAAAAAACCGGTTGTCCGCAATATTTTTGAGGTTCATCAAGTTTTATTAGTTTATTTTGTTCAAAACTAAATATTGCAGGAGTTTGCCCTTCTTTACCTATAATTTTAAATCCTATTGTTTTTCTGTCATGGGAAATGCTGTAATATCTACCACAACCAGGTGAAGTTTGAATTGTTTTGAATTCACCATCCTTTAGAAAATATAAATTATTGTAGTAATTATCAGTAAGCAAAATTCCCCCATCAACAATATTTACATCACAAAAATATTTGGATGCTTCAACATCATAAGCATTTAAGTTTAAAGTCTGACAATAGATAGAGCTTGAAATAAAAATGCTTATGTAAAATATAAATACGTTATTCAATCTTTTCATACTTAGAAATAGTTATTGTGGTTTCTCCATTTGTTGATTCAATATTTCTTAACCATAGTTCTTTTTTAGTGAGTTTGATGATCTCTGATTCCAAAGTTTCATTATTTACTGTTACAGTTATTTTTTCTTTTTCATCGTCGAGTTGCCATGTAATTTGTTGGGATTGGTTAAATGGTAAATTAAATCCGTTCATATTAACATTCCCCGAAAATGTAATTAATCCTGTGTTATCTTTATTCAGTTTTGTGCGAATGTAATTTATTGTGATGCTATCTACATCAATATCTATTGTGTCAGGAATAAAGGTTAAAGCTGAATTCAAAAATTCATTAATGTTTATTTCATTTCCATTAACATTAGCTTGTTTTAATTCCCATGTCCCAATAAGTCTTTTGTTTACAGATAACAATGTGAAAGAAGGTCCTTCTTCATACTTTTTGCATGATGCAACTGCAAAAAATATCATTAAACTGAAAGCAATCAATTTAAAAACATTTTTTCTCATAGTTTAAGTTTTTAAGTTTACTTATTTTTATTTTATCACATTTATCCAATTGCCCTTTGTAGATGCAAAGTTATTATTATCGTACATAGTTTCGCAATATGTAGCAGGCAAATAAAATTTTCCTTCATAACTTGCATTTAACATAACTCTAAAAGTATAACTTCTATTTTTGTAAATATTAAAGTAGGTTAATATTCTGTCGTCACGAATATCTCTGTAATCATAATAGGAATCCATTCCTAAATTATTCTCAAACAGTCTGGAATTAATAATTTCCCAACCAGAGGGGAACATTTGTGTTAGTGCAACATTTTCAAGGATGTTATACAGCGAAGTGTTTGACAAAACTACTGTAGCAATGAAATCCGTACCTTGTTGTAAATTAGTAACATCAATATTTTCACCGTTAAGGTTAGTGTAATATACCTGCATAGCAATATTAAAATTACTTACAAACTCTTCGCCTGCTGCCGGAATTCCTCGATTTGTAAGTCTTACAAAATATGTATTATCTGTTGGCATAAAATTAAATTCTGTTTTGGTCTTTTCTGATATGTTTAATTTTGTTTTAAATACAGGTTTATTCGAATTAATTGTGTATTTATTTCCGTTGATTTTGTACTCTAGATTAATTTTTTCGTTTTTACCGTATTTCTTTACAAATTTTGCTGCAGCAATTAGACTGTATGCAGTTGTTTGAGTGCTTGCATAAGTTTCAGAACCTATTACGGAAGCAACATCAATTAGCATATTAAATGCTTTTTCTTTTTCTCCAAGTTCTGTAAGAGTTTCCAGAATCATAGCCTTATCACGAGTATCGCTGCCAAAAGTTCCACCTAATTCAAAATATTTTTTTATATTGGTATTAAGCTTTGAAATAATTTCTTTGGCAATATTTGTTTTACCGGTAATAGAGTATGTAAGAGCCAGCCTCCATGCAGCTTCGTTTGAAATTTTACTTTCTTTTAGACGGTTCATTGCACTTCTGTCAGGGCTTCCTGCAAGAGCCAGAGTATAAAGCCTGTATGCCTGAATTAGTTGAGATGTTGGACCATCATTTGTCCACTTTGAAGATTTTTCTGATTGATATTTGATCCATTGTGATTTTAAATTTCCTGGAATTTGATATCCTGCTTTTTCTGCTTCAATGATAAAATGGCCGGTATAGTTGGTTGCCCATTCCGAAACATTATTACTTCCTGGCCAATATGCAAAACCTCCGTTTGGCAATTGAAATCTCTGTAATAGATTTAAAGTACTAATGATGTTATCTTTGATTTTTTCTTTTTGTTCGTTTGTTAGTTCAATAAATTCCGATAAATATAATTGCGGAAATGCTCCTGAAATTTTTTGTTCCAAACATCCATGAGGATAAGAAGTTAAATATTGAATCCTCTTTTCAAGATTCAACGGCGGAATATTATAAATTTCAAGGTAAATTTCGTTTGTTCCTTTAATAAATTCCGGAACGTAATTAAATGATAATTCGAAATTCCCTGTGGTTTTGTCAATTACTTTGGTTTGATATGTATTTGGATAATTTACATCCATTTCGATATTATATTTAGAGATATTATTTCCGCTAACGGCAGTAATTTCAATTGTTGCAACACCTGTTTTGTCGGTTGCAGATAATTCAAAGTCAACATATTTTTCTCCTTCTTTGTTGAAAGTCAAAGATTTTGCTGATGCTCCGTTTATAGAGAGTATTCCGTTAGTTTTTACCGAAATATTTACATTCTTTACATCGGGTTTCATAGCAAAAACGGTAACAGGCAACTTGAAAGTTTCCCCTGTTTTGATTGTTCGAGGAGCTGTTCCAAGTATCATCAAAGGTTTTTTTACAGGCGTAGTTTTTTCTACTGATCCATAAGAATTTTCTCCTGCAGCAACAACCATAGTTCTAACTGAACCAATGTATTGTGGAAGTTGAATTGTATGGGTTTTTACCCCACCAGCCGAAATTGTATATGGCCCAAGAAAAATTACCAATGGTTTAAATCTCTGAGCTTGAATAAGGTCTTCAGGTGAAACACCTTCTGTGTCGCCACCGATATTTAATAAACGACTGGATTTAAACATCGCGTATTCCATTATATAATTATATATATCCCATGTATAGACTCCCAGATTTTGCTTACTGAAGAAGTAATTCCAGGGATCAGGCGTTTTAAAGTTTGTAATATTTAATAATCCTTCGTCAACAATAGCAAGTGTATAGGTCATTGGCTTACCGTTCTTTTCCCGAACATTTATCGAAAATTTGGATTCCGCAAGCAGCTCGTCAGGCATATTAATCACCGGATGCAATTCTGTTTGTGGATCTTTGATTTGAACGGGCAAAATCCCATACATTCTCACCGGATAATCATTTATTTTTTTGCCAAAAGATTGTATATAGCTTACATTTATATAAATGTTCGGGGCCATTTCAGGTTTTGCAATGAGACTAAAATTCATGTTTCCATTCTCAGAATTTATCCAAAAATGATCGAGAACACTATATCCGTTTTCAATGCTCACAAGAGCCTTCCCCCCGTAAACGGGAACACTTACTTTAATTTCTTCACCAACATTATAACTGTCCTTGTCGCTTGTTAGAGTTAGAATGTCGGAGGATTTTATTTTATTTGTTTCGGAGTTGTTATCTGAATAAGAGCTTACATATAAATTTATTGAGCTCGTATGCCCGTCTTTTAGATCTTTTACTGCCAAAACATAACTCCCGTAATCATCGAACTTAATAGGAAATTCAGCCTTACCATTTTTTACGGGAATCTTCTGTCGAAGAATGGCATTGTTGTAATTAGCTGTAATAAAATCTGTTCGATCATATTGAGAATCATACCACCAATAATATTCCATTCTGTAAATGGAAATTTCGACTTCATGTTCGGTTTTATCAAACTTTTTGTTACGGTCTATAAGTATAATGCTCAGGTTTAAATCTTTGTTAATCGGTAATGAATATGGATATAAGTTATTTTCTTTTATTTTAATTCCTACAAATGTGTTAAATGGATAGTAAATAAATGATTTCTCATTCATACTGAAGTTGCCGCTTTTTTCAAAGACCTTAACATCAAGTTTAGCATTCAAAACTCCGGGGGCATTTTGAGATAAACTTAATTTTACAGGAGCTTTAAACACACCGTTATTATCTGTTCTGCCTGACAAAAGAGGCTTTGTGGTGTAATCAAAATTACCGTGATTATTGATGAAATTATAATCTTTGTATTCCGGGAAAGGATTATAGTTTGGATTAAGGCTTATATTTGTTTTTGTTTCCAGATTGGCAGCATCTGATCCATGAAGCCATTTTGCTGTTATAATCGCATTTACTGTTCCATCACCACATAAGTATTTTTTATCAAGGTTAATGTCGATATTCAAACGATTAGGTCTGATTGTCTCAACCATTAAATTTTTAGAGAAAACATTGCTGCCGATTTTTATTGTAGCATTGTAATAACCTGTTGGATCGCTCAGTTTTGTCGAGAACTTAAAAACGTGAAAAGATTTATCATTTTTATTTTGAACCTCTTTATAAATAAGTTGATTTTTGGGATTTCTAACCTCTAAAACAATAGGATGTCCAGTCGGAATAGGATCTTGTTTGTCGTTGATAATTACGCCTAAATAAATAGTATCACCTGGTCGTCTTACTCCTCTTTCTGTATAAATAAAGGCTCTAATTTTTGCAGGATTGTATTCCCCGTAAACATTGAACTCAGATGTAGAAAGAGCGTTGTAATTTTCGAGTTTGATATAATTTTTTTGTTTTCCTGATGAAGCAACTACAAAATAAGGTTTTTCATTTTTTGGAATATTCAAAATAGAATATCCTTCGGAATTTGTTGTCCCGGAAGCAATAAGCTGTTGTTGATAATTGAAAACCTCAATCTTTGCTCCATTAATAAACTCAGAATTAAGAATATTAGTTACAAAACTGTGTATTTTATTGTCTTTTCCCATCTTGGCGATTAAGCCAATGTCTGTTGCTAGAACGTTGTATTTAATTGCTTTTGAATATCCGTAATAATATGGGGAACAAGGATCTTCATAAAGCTTGCTAATACCATCATAGTCCCAATTGTAATCGTCATAATAATTATCGTCACCATAATAATCCGTTTCAAGTTCATTTGTGCTGAATTCATCAATATTTTCAGGATAATAATATTCATTAAACCAGCTCCAGTCATCATTTTCATTTAAAAGAATCAGTTTATTTTCAGATAAAACACCGGAATTCTTGTCTTCAGAACAAGGATAAATACAATTTTCTTTGCGGAAAGCTATTTCTACTCTGTAAATAGCTCCCGGATCAGGTTCTATGATGTCGCTGAGGTTTAAATGAAACAAATTCCACTCAGAAAAATCTTTTACATCGGTTTGTTCAAGACTGACTGTTTTACATTTAATAACTTTTGCTACTTCGTTCAAATTATATGATTCATTTAGATCATTATCCTGCAAAAATTGCAAAATATTATTTTGAAAAATTTTTGTTATTCTAACATCAACAGCTCTTATGTTTACTGCCTGAAAACTAATGTATTGTCCGTTGGATGTTGAGGGGAGTATTACTCCGTTATCATTTTTGGACAGTGCAGGCTTAAGGTATTTAAAATCTAATTGATATGAATAAGGCATTTTTAATTTTTTTCCATGAATATTTTTTATGTTTTCATTAATGTATAAAGTCACATCATTATCAATCTTGGCATCGGGAATTATTTTAATCATGTTGTCAATAATCAAATATTTAAGGTCTTGATTTTCGCCTAGTGTAATAAGACCTTCTAGCAATTGGTCTTCTTTTATTGGGTCGGAGAATATAAGGTTTATGTATTGCTCGGGATAGGTATTAACTTTGTAATCAAGCAGTTTAAATTCATCGAGCGGGGGAATTTCTAAATTAAGCATGCCTTTTCCACCGGTACCAAACTTTTCGCCGTTAAATTCTATTTTGAGTTCGCGGGGGGTGCTTGTTCGTTCTATGTTTTTTATGTTTAATTGAAACTCTTCATCTTTTAAGGGTTCTATGTTAAATTCAATGGATTTATCGTCAATTATTGCTGTAATTGATTCTTTAATCTGAGTTAAATCTTCTTTATCGTTAAGTTTTATTTTATATGAAACGTCTTGTTTTGAAAAGTCCTGTCGGGCAGTGGTTGTTACTTTTTCTAACGAAATCGAAATATTCTGATGTCGAGTATGAACAGCAAATGTAAAATGCTTTAAATCATCAGGAATTTTTTTATCAATTCTCCGTAAATTTAAAGTGATAAAATATTTTTTGCCGGATTCAAGAGGTTTATCCGGTTTAAATTCAATGATATTTTTATCTTTAATATTTATTTGACCTTTGACTTCAGGGAAAATACTTATTAAATCATCAGTAATTTTTTGAGAATTAAGTTTGTTGAAAAACTCCGGAGTTAATTGAATGAGTATGGGATCATTTTTAGAAATCACATACGAAGAATGTGCAGAAATATATGGAATGTATTTTTCGGGATCTGATATTTTTATTTTTTTAGAATTATCCTGAGATCTGATAATCATAAATACTGTAAGTGCAACTGCTGCAACTAATACTAAAATTGCCGGATTATTTAATTTTTTCATGATTGATATTTTATAGTCTATTAGCAAAAATAAAACAAAAAAACCTATATTAAAATAGGTTTTTTTGTTTTATATAAAATTTTTTTATAGTAATTTAATTTTCGTTTTCTTCTTTTGTATCTTCAAGGTGTTCTGATTCTTTATTGATTTTTATTGTTATTCCTTGTTTTTCGCTAAAGCCAACGACAATTGTATCGCCTTGTTTAATTTCAGCTTTAATAATTGCTTCAGCCATAGTGTCTTCAACGTATTTTTGAATTGCTCTTTTGAGAGGTCTTGCTCCAAATTTCGGGTCGAACCCTTTTTCTGCAAGGAAATTTTTTGCTGCGGGAGTAATTTTTATGTTATATCCAAGCTCTTTAACTCTTTCATAAAGACCTTTTAATTCAATATCAATAATTTTAAAGATATGTTCTTTAGTAAGCGAGTTGAACATAATAACATCATCAATACGATTTAAAAATTCGGGAGCAAAAGTCTTTTTTAAGGCATTTTCAATAATACTTTTAGCCTGAGCATCAACAGCAGCTTTTTTTGCAGTAGTTTCGAAACCTACACCTCTGCCGTATTCGGCAAGTTGTCTTGTCCCGATGTTTGAGGTCATTATTACTATTGTGTTTCTGAAATCAATTCTTCGTCCGAGACTATCAGTTAAACGTCCTTCATCTAAAACCTGAAGTAATATATGGAACACATCAGGATGGGCTTTTTCTATTTCGTCCAGTAAAACTACCGAATAGGGTTTGCGACGTACTTTCTCGGTTAATTGACCACCTTCTTCATAGCCAACATATCCCGGAGGAGCTCCAACAAGTCGTGAAACAGAGAATTTCTCCATGTATTCACTCATGTCAATACGGATTAGAGCATCTTCGGTATCAAAAAGATATTTGGCTAAAATTTTAGCAAGTTGTGTTTTTCCAACACCTGTAGGTCCAAGGAAAATAAATGTGCCAATCGGTTTGTTAGGATCTTTAAGCCCAGCTCTGTTTCTTTGAATTGCAAGTACAACTTTTTTAATTGCTTCATCCTGACCGATAAGACTAACTGCAAGTTCTTCCTCCATTTTAAGCAATCTATTGCCTTCTGTTTGAGCAATACGTTTTACGGGAACACCTGTCATCATTGCAATAACTTCGGCAATATGTTCTTCGTCAACAGTTTCACGTTTTTCGCTCATTTCTTTAATCCATTGATCTTTAGCTCGTTCGATTGCGTTTTCAATTTCACGTTCTTTATCCCTAAGAGCAGCGGCTTTTTCAAATTGCTGATTGCGAACGGCTTGCAATTTTAACTCTTTTGTTTGGGCCAAATCTTCTTCGAGTTTGTTTATTTTGTGAGGAACGGCTGCAGATTTGATGTGAACTCTTGCACCTGCTTCGTCCATTGCATCAATGGCTTTATCGGGCAGAGCTCTGTCGCTGATATATCGCATGGTAAGTTTTACACAAGCTTCGAGAGCTTTATCTGTATAATTTACATTATGATGATCTTCGTATCTTGCTTTTATTTTGCGTAAAATATCGAGTGTTTCTTCAGGGGAAGTTGCTTCGACCATTACTTTCTGAAAACGGCGTTCTAAAGCTCCGTCTTTTTCGATATACTGACGATATTCGTCGAGAGTAGTAGCTCCTATACATTGAATATCACCACGGGATAGTGCAGGCTTTAACATATTGGCAGCATCAAGCGAACCTGTACTACTACCTGCTCCGACAATTGTATGAATTTCGTCAATAAACAAAATTACATCATTAGCCTGAACAAGTTCGTCTATGATTGCTTTCATGCGTTCTTCGAATTGTCCGCGGTATTTTGTTCCGGCAACAATGCTTGCCATATCGAGAGTAATAATTCTTTTATCGAACAAGAGATGAGGAACTTTTTTCTGAACAATTCGAGCTGCCAGACCTTCTACTATTGCAGATTTTCCAACGCCGGGTTCTCCAATTAATACTGGATTATTTTTTTTTCGACGACACAAAATTTGAGATATTCGTTCTATTTCAACATCACGCCCTACAATTGTATCGAGTTTCCCTTCTTCGTAGGATTTTGTAAGATCAACACCAAACGTGTCCAAAACAGGAGTACTGCTTTTGCCTTTTGCAGCAGTTTTTCTGCCAAGTCCCGGATCGTTTAATGATGAACTACCAAGATTTGACGAACTCCCAAAATCATCATTGTCCTCGTCATCATCGTCGTCATCATCAGATCCGAACGAGCCGGTAAATGATTTCATTTCCATACTCATGCGAACCATGTCATATTCAATATTGAACTCATCAAGTAACTGAGAAAAACGACTTGGAACTTTGAGAATGGCTAGGAGCAAATGTCCTGTATTTATTTCATCACTGTTTAATGAAATAGCTTCGGTGTACATAAACTTTTGGATTCGTTCCGTAGTTTTTGTCGGGACAACTCTATCCATATCATTTATTGTGAGGTTAACATTTGGGTTCTTTAACAAATTTTCAATTTTTGCTTTTAAATCCAATAAGTTAACATCAAGTTCTCTAAGTATTTCAACAGCTTCGCAATTCGATTCTCTTAACATCCCCAAAAAAAGATGTTCCGGGCCTAAATAGTCGTTACCTAGACGTATGGCTTCCTCTTTCCCATACTGTATGGCATCCAAAAGTGATTGGGAAAATTTTCTTTTCATTTTTTTAATTTTAATTTCAACTTACAAAAGTAATAAATCTTTATTTATTAAAACTAAAGATTTTCTTAAATGTTTAGAGTTGTTAGTAATAATAATTCATGTATTTTTTTCTCGTGTATTTTATAATATTAAGTTAAAAGTTTATTTAATGTTGTTCATTTTTCTTTAGGTGGCATAAAAAAAAACTCAGCATCAATTCCTTTAAAATTAGGTTCTGGATACTTTTTGTAATCTTCGTTTATGTTTGTGTACTTATAATTTTCTGATATTTTATAATTTTCCGGGCTAAATACAAATCTGTAAAGGTTATACAGAAACATAAAATCCATACCTGCATAATCCCATACTTCAGTAGCATTTCTGTTTCCTTTGTTATTAGGCCAATTTAAACGTGAAGAAGTTGACCAAAACGGACTATAATCCGGACGTGTAAAATCTGTGCTTGGATAGGAAATTGGAGCCTCAAATAAAAGATTTTTATAAAATTCTTTATCGGTTTCATAAATTCTTGTGCCGGGTCGGTAAATAACATCGTATTTGTTCTTGTATAATATATAAAGTACAAGTGGATTATGTTCGTAAGTGTATTTTTTTCGTTTATCGTCCAAACAATAAAAAAGTTCGTAAGAATTTTTATTTATATTTATGTCAGCAATACTTGCCAGAGTTCTAAACATATAGTCATCCATTTCTTCCGGCAAAGGTACTGCGGCAGATTTTATTATATAAAGTTTTTTGAAAAGCAGTGATTTGAATAAATATACAGAAAGTCCTTTATCGGAATTATCGTAATGAAAATCTTTGCCTGTTATTGCCTTTGCAGCTTCGGCCATTCCATATGAATTCATCCATACTCCCATATCTTCGCCGTTACCTTCGGCTACAAGATCGTTAGTAACAGGATTCATTATATACCACGAACTGCTCATAATTCCTCCGAAATGATTTTTCGATGGTCTTGCTCTGCCTTTTAAAGGTTTTAGCACAATTTTAGGCGATGGATATTCGTGATAGCAATGTCTTAACAATCTTTCAACAATGTCGTCAATCCACCTTCCGAAATAAATCATATTACCCGAAATAATATTTTTTGATTTGAGATATTCGGGGATATAATTGTTATAAAAGTGCATTTCAATACCGAAAATGTTTTCATTGTCAACAAGTTTTTTTACTAAAGCCAGTGCCTGCATAAGGTAAATAATATTGTCCTGGGACATTCCCTGGCGTGGAATTGCTCCCTTTTGAAAGACGGATAAAAATGTATTAGTTCCGTCTTTAGTTTCTATGTGCCAGCCGTATTGTGATTTAAAATGTTTATGATATTGACGCCAAAAACCTAAAGTTACATCGTCTCTCAGCAGAAATCCGTTTATATCTTCAGGATATTTTATAGCCTGGTTTAAACAGGTGCTGTCATTGATAAGATTGTGGTGTTTTCGTAAAATGTATTCTGAATATAAATCAAGTCTTTCGAGAGCAAGCATAGAATAGATAAGCATTGTCAAAGTTTCGCGGTAATCCTGGTTGTTGTTTTTTAAAAGCCGATATTCAAGAGCCAGGATGCTTAACCAATGATTAAAATTACTGTTACCATCGCTCCAACTTAACCATTTCACCGAACCATCGGGATTTAATTTACGGTCAACGGCAGGTATATTCGTTCCAAATTGTTCTACGTTTGGGCTTACTAAAATAAATTCATTTAGTAAACGTGTGCGATAATTCAGATATTTTTGATGTAAATCACTGTTTGAATATAAAAGAGTGCTCAAAAAAAGTATAAAAACAATACTCAGAATCTTCATTTTGATATTTTTTTCAAAGTAAATGATTTTCCTCGAGTTTAAAATATGTTATATGCAATTTTACTTTAAAATGATATTTTAACTTAATTGTGTTAATAATATTTGAATGACAGTTTTTTTTAATTTCACAAGCTGTAGTAATTTTGTGTAAATGCAATTTTAATGAAATATTTTATAAATATTATATTTTTTCTGTCAGCGTCAGTAATTGTCTTTTCTCAAATGACTCAAGAGGAATATATAAAGAGATATAGTGATCTTGCAGTCAAGGAAATGAAACGAGCCGGAGTTCCTGCAAGCATCACGCTGGCTCAAGGAATAATAGAATCTGCTAGCGGAAACTCTTATCTTGCCAAAGAAGGGAATAATCATTTCGGAATAAAATGTCATAAGTCGTGGCAAGGAGAGAAAATTTATGCAGATGACGATGCTAAAAACGAGTGTTTTCGTAAATATAAAACCGTAGAAGAATCATATCGTGATCATTCGGATTTTTTACGTTTAAATAGCCGATATCATTTTTTGTTTGAACTTGAAATTACTGACTATGTAGGTTGGAGTAACGGGTTGAAAAAAGCCGGTTACGCCACTAATCCGAATTATGCTAATATTTTGATTTCCATGATAGACAAACATAAACTTTATGAATTTGATACAGGCGAAGCAAAACCTATTACCAGAGAAGAAAAACGTGAAATTCGTCGTGAACAAAGAACTTTGCAGAGAGAAATCAGTTTTGGCGGAATGGAAATCTTCGAAAACAACGGAGTGCCTTATATTATTGTTCAAGACGATATCAGTTTGAAAGATCTAGCTCAAGAACTTGATCTTATGGCTTGGCAACTTGCTCGATATAACGACTTGCAAAAAGACGACAGACTCAAATCAGGAAATATAATTTATATTAAACCTAAGAAAAATAAAGCAGCAAAAACTTATGAAATTTATCAAGCTTCAGATAACGAAAACTTATGGGAAATTTCACAAAAATATGCAGTTAAACTAAACAGACTTAAAAAATACAACAATATTGAAAATGCTTTCGAACCTTTACCAAAAGGGACTAAGGTTAAATTAAGAAGTAAATGATTCTAAAAGTCATAATTTTCTTTTGACCCGAATCCGATTTTTAGACTTATACCAACGGTTTCGTGTTTTAATGACAATTCATTTAATGAATATTGAATGTGATAACCGTAATTTAAGGTTTCGTTAAGTTTTTGTAAATTTATCTTTAAAAGAGGATGGTTATAAAAAGCAATAATGTCTAAATTAAATTTTGGCCCGCCACACGAAATTCCGTAATGCAATTGTAAACTTGGCAATGGTTTGCTAACCGGCGACTTAACAAAAAATGCCATAGTTTCCCCATCGAATATTCGAGCTGTATATTGTTCGATTTTTAATCCAATTCCGGGACCTGTACGAAAAAAATTTGTGTTTACAAACAAGAATCTTGTCGCAACTGTAAAACCATTATGAGCAATAAGCAAATTTTTCTTATATTCAGTGTATGAAGAGTCAATGCCTTCAGAACAGGTTTTATAAGATATAAAGTGAAATTCTGCTCCTAATTCCATAAACCTGTGGTGAATTTTATACCCGAAATTTATTCCATAAAGATATTCAGGAGTTGCAAAGATTTTTTCTGTACTAATGTTATATTGGTTGTGAAAACTGTTGTAATCATCCAGAATTAGATTTAATGCTTGATAATTTCTGATAGTTTCACTTTCCAGACCAATAAAAACATATTTCCTATCTTGTGAAAAACAGAAAAAAGGAAAAATTAAAATGAAAACAAAAAATAGATTTCTCAATGCCTAAATTTTATTTTCTATTACGTTAACAAAGAATTTTTGTTGCAGGAATACGTGAAAAATTGTGGATAAAGGTTAAAAAGATTTTATTATACAAAATTATGTGGGTAAAATTTCATTATAATCCTTATAAGCGAAAGCGTATAATATTTTTTAAAGAGAAAAATGCTTACGATATGATACTTAAGCTAAATTATACAAAATTTTGTGGTTAATTTTTTGTGAAATCATTGAAATTACTCGCAAAAATTACATCTACGCTGGAGAAATACCGCTTGTAATTTTTTGACTTGTCGCAAACATAATTAAGTTGTTAAGAATATTTTAATTTAATTTTGTTAAAGAAATTTTTAGATTTATTATTTTTACAAAAAAATGAAGATGAAGAATTTCTTAATACTATTTTTTATTTTTACTACAGGCATTTTAATTGCTCAAAATTTTTCGTCAAATAAATTTGACAGCAATTTTCGTGGTACTCAGAATCGTATTTTTGCCGGGACAAGTTTTGGTAATTACTATGGGCAAAATATTTTTCTTTCTTATGCAGGAGCAACGAGTTCGTTTAATGTTAATCCGAAACTTCGTTTAAGTGTAGGTTTGTTAAGTACTTATGATAATTTAAACTATGGTAGGACAGATTTTGTTTTAAACTCCAGCACTCAAATTGCAAATAAAATTAATCCTAATGTTTATATTATTGCTTCAGGAGAGTATTTTCTTAATGATAAAATGAAAATACGAAGTAATAATCTTATAAATGTAGAAGACAAGAAATATTCCTATTATTCTTTTGGAATTGACTATAAAATTGGCGAGAAATCGTTTTTCTCAGCAGATGTTTCATTTTCGGGATACGATAACAAATTTCCACGACATGGCATGAATCCCGGTTTGTTTTACGACAATCCTTACATTCGTCCTTTCAGTAATGATATTTTTACAGAACCTTTCAGACAGTGGTAAAATTTGATAAAAGTCTTCATTTACCAACTTCAGCAAAAGAAGTGAAAGATTTAGGTTGGGATTATGTTGACATAATCTTATTTAGTGGAGATGCTTATGTTGACCATCCTTCTTTCGGAATAGCAGTGATTGCTCGTGTATTGGAAAATGGTGGATACAGGGTCGCTGTTGTGCCTCAACCAAATTGGCAGGATGATTTGCGGGATTTTAGGAAACTTGGAGCGCCACGACTTTTCTTTGGGATAAGTGCAGGAAATTTGGATTCTATGCTGAATAATTATACCGGCAACAGACGAAAACGTTCGAATGACGATTACACTCCCGGCGGTCAGGGAGGAAAACGCCCCGATTATCCTACAATAGTTTATACAAAAATTCTAAAAAAATTATTTCCCGATATTCCTGTAATTATTGGAGGTATTGAGGCATCGATGCGTCGTTTTGTACATTATGATTATTGGCAGGACAAAATTCTTACATCCATACTCGAACTTTCCGGTGCAGATTTACTTGTTTATGGAATGGGAGAGAAAACAATTCTACAAATAGCCGAAAGAATAAATCATACCGGACAAGTCTTTGATTGTTATTCATTTAAACAGCTTGCATATCTCTCTGATTTTGACGATAAAACGGAAAATGACCTTATATTACATTCATACAGTCAAGTTATAGAAGACAAAATGAAGTATGCAAAAAATTTTGTTTTAGTTGAATCAGAAACAAACTATATATCCAATCGGCGAATTGTACAGGATTTGCAGAATGCCCGACTTATTGTAAACCCTCCATTACCTCCAATGACCACAGAAGAAATTGACGAAATATATAATCTTCCATTTACTTATCAACCACATCCTCGATATTTTAATAAACCTTCAATTCCTGCTTATGAAATGATTAAACACTCGGTGAATATTCATCGTGGTTGTTTTGGAGGATGTAGTTTTTGTACTATAGCTGCACATCAGGGGAAATTCATTGTTTCGCGTTCGGAAAAATCTATAGTAACAGAAATAAACAAAATAAAGCAATTGCCAGACTTTAAAGGACATTTGACGGATTTGGGAGGACCTAGTGCCAACATGTATAAAATGAAAGGCATAGACCTTGAAAAATGCTCAGTTTGTAGGCGAGTTTCATGTATATTTCCAAAAATTTGTAGAAACTTAGACACTTCTCATGAGAAATTGATAAATTTATATGAAATCGTTTCCAAAATTGAAGGCATAAAAAAAATAACAATAGGCAGCGGCGTGAGGTATGATATTGCTCTTGCTGAAACAGGCAACAAAAAAACTGATGGAATAAACAAAAAGTATATTGAATTGCTGATTAAAAATCATGTCTCGGGAAGGTTAAAAGTCGCTCCAGAACATTCTGAAGAAAAAACCTTAAAGTTGATGCGTAAAACTTCATTCGGCTATTTTAAAAAATTAAAAATTATTTTTAATGAAATCGAAAAAAAATATAACCTGAGACAACAACTAGTTACATATTTTATTGCTGCTCATCCCGGCTGCACCGAAGACGAAATGTGTGAATTAGCTATGGAATTAAAAGAATTAAACATTTATCCCGAACAGGTTCAAATTTTTACACCCACGCCAATGACTCTCTCCACCGTAATGTATTACACTGAAGTAAATCCTTATACAGGAAAAAAAATATTTGTGGAAAAATCAAAATCAGGAAGGGATTTGCAACTGAAATTTTTGTTCTGGTATAAACCTGAAATTAATAGAGAACTTGTAAATTACCTAATAAAGCGGAAAAAGCCGCTTTTAGCCGAAAAATTAAAGTTAAGAAGAAAATAAATATCATTTCATTATGTAATCTTGACTGATAATCGTACTTTCTTAATAACTATATTTTAAAAAGTTATTGGTTTAATAAAAAAAATATTTAATATAATTCAATTTAAAAAAAATTGATATGTTGAAATAATATCTATTTTTGGAATAATTTTGGGGTTGAATCGGTTATTAATTAAGCAACCGTTTATTGATGAAGATAAAAAAAATTATTTTCGAATTTAAAAAAGTATTTTTGTTGATATATCTAATTTTAGGTATAGCATTTTTCTCTTTTACACAATCAACAATACAGTTAAAATTTACACCTGTGGGAGTTCATCCGTTTAATGAAATTAATTCTCAGTTACACGAGAATCGTATAGATGCTAACGGGAACTTTGTTGTAGAGCCTTGTTTTATTTTATCATATGAAAGTTTTCTGTATAGCGACACTTTTGCATGGCGTGGTATGTTTGGTTTTTTAAGTGATGCTGCTTCAAAACCTGCAATAATTATGCATCTGGGAGTAAAACAAAGGCTTGTTCAGATTTGGAGAAACTCCGTTAGTTTATGCGCAGGCTTAAATCTTTATGGTCGTCAATTATGGAGAACTATACCCGGTTATGTTTCGGATGAATCATGGAAGGTCAACGGTACCTGGGAATATAAACCAGGTTTTATGGCTGAACTTGAGTATGCACTATTTTTAAATGACAAAAACGACCTTACATTATCATTGATTTACGGACATCAACCAAACACTTTTACCGCAACAATCGGGTATAAATACTGGTTTTCTTCCATAATAAAAAACCCACCTAAGTGTGGCACTTGTCCTTTTCAAAAAACTAATAAACACTGGAATCCTTAAAATTTAACAAAATTTTGTCATGGAATTAAAAAGAATATTTGATATTTTAGAACTTTACAAAACAGATTATGCTGACTTAAAAGATGCATTTTCTTATAAGGACAAAGGTTCCTGGATAAATTTTACAGCTCAGGATTATGTAAAGTATTCTACGTTATTTGCATGTGGATTAATAAGTAAAGGTTATCAGAAAGGCGATAAAGTAATTACAATGTCGCAAAGTTTGCCACATTGGAATATAGCAGATATGGGTATCAGCCTTGCAGGCTTGGTAAATGTTCCAATATACACAACCTTAGGAAATGAAGAATTGGAATATATTCTGCGTCATTCGGATGCTAAAATTGCTTTTGTCTCTGATGCTTCTCTTTATAAAAAATTAAAACCAATAGCAGAAAAAATTCCTCAAATAGAAAAAGTTTATACGTTTCATCATATCGAAGGAATTGAAAACTGGGTCAGCCTTATTCAAGCTGCTATGGATAATGAAGAAGAATTGATGCGACAACTTGAAGAAAGAAAAAATTCCATAGGAGAAAATGATTTACACACAATAATTTATACCTCAGGAACAACAGGAAATCCTAAAGGTGTAATGATTTCTCATAAAAACATTCTTAGTAATGCTCTCGGAGTTCGTCCTATTGTGCCAATTGATAATGGTCAAAAAGTTTTAAGTTTTTTACCCCTGTGTCATGTTTACGAACGTATGATGAATTATGCCTTTCAATTAAAAGGTATCTCAATTTATTATGCTGAGAATCTTGGAACAATTTCAAATGATTTAAAAGACGTAAAACCTCATTTATTTAATTCAGTTCCGCGTGTACTTGAAAAATTTTATGACAGAATAATTTCCATAGGAAAAGATTTATCCGGAATTAAAAAGTGGATTTTTTTCTGGGCAGTAAGATTGGGAACTCAATACAACGACAGAGGGAAAAATACTTTGTGGTATAACTTTAAATTGTCTATAGCTGATAAATTAGTTTTTAAAAAATGGCGTGCCGGTATGGGTGGAAATCTTGTAGCGGTTGTTTCAGGCGGTGCTTCGTTGCAGGTCCGACTTGCTCGTTTGTTTACAGCCGCCGGCATCAGGATTTGTGAAGGTTACGGGCTTAGTGAAACTTCCCCGGTTATTGCGGTTAACTGGATGGATTGGAATAACGCTTATCTTGGTACTGTTGGCCCGATTCTAGAAGGTGTAACTGTTAAATTAGCCGACGATGGTGAAATTCTAGTTAAAGGGCCTAATGTTATGTTAGGTTATTATAAGAATGAAGAGTTAACAAAACAGGTTATTGACCAGGACGGATGGTTTCATACAGGCGATATAGGTGAATTTGTTGAAGGAAGATTCCTTAAAATTACCGACCGTAAAAAAGAAATTTTTAAAACCTCTTCAGGAAAATATATTGCTCCGCAGGTCATTGAAAACAAATTCAAATCATCTAATATTATCGAACAAATAATGATAGTAGGAGAGAATGAAAAATTTGTAAGTGCTTTAATTTCTCCTAACTTTAACTACTTACACTTTTATGCTTCAAAGCATAAGATTCACTATCGCGATAATATGGAATTAATTAAAAATCCTGAAATAATAAAGAAGGTTCAGAAGGAAATTGATGAAGTAAACAAAACTCTGGGCGAACATGAAAAAATAAAACGGTTTAGATTAGTTTGTGAAGAATGGTCCCCAATAACCGGAGAGTTGTCGCCAACTTTAAAATTACGCCGTGCTGTTATTTATAAAAAATACCAGCATATTCTTGAGGAAATTTACGGACATGGTGCCGATAAAACCGAAAATATGGGGAAAGAAGCCGGGACTGATAGCTTTGAAAGTACTATTACCAACGGATTGAAGAAGCTAATACGTATTAAATCCGATAATAAAGACTAAGTATTTGAATAGTTTAATTAAAAATAATTTTTATTTTTGTTGCGTAAAATATAAAATAAACGATAAATTATGAAAGTATTAGTTTGTATAGGGCATGTTCCTGATACCACTACAAAAATCAGGTTTGATGCCGAAATGAAAAATCTTGATAAAACAGGTGTTCAATGGGTTATAAATCCTTGGGATGAATTAGCATTGACAAGAGCTCTGGAATTAAAAGAAAAATCCGGAGGTTTAATAGAAAAAGTTTCTGTTATTACCGTTGGAAAAGCTGATGTAGAGCCTACAATTCGTAAAGCTCTTGCCATTGGAGCCGACGATGCTTTTAGAGTAGATGCAGAACCATTAGATTCATACACTATTGCAGCTCAAATAGCAAATGTTGCTAAGACCGAGGCTTTTGATATTGTTTTTGCCGGAATAGAATCAAGTGATTTCAACAGTGCAGCTGTTGGTTCCATGATTGCTGAATTTATGGATATTCCTTCGGTTTCTGCAATATCATTTTTCGATATAGAAAACGGAAAAATCATAATTAAACGTGATATTGACGGCGGTAAGGAAACCATTACAATAAATACTCCTTTTGTGGCTATTGTTCAGAAAGGAATTTGTATTAATCCGCGTATTGCCGCTATGCGTGGCATTATGATGGCTCGTACTAAACCTATTAAAGTTTACACTCCTGTAGAAACAGAAGTGCTTACCGAACTTGTAGGTTTTGAAATTCCTGCTCCAAAAGCAGAATGTAAAATGATTGCACCCGAAGATACCGACAAATTATTCGAGTTACTTCATGGTGAGGCAAAAGTAATTTAGTAATAACATAAATATTATAAAATATATGTCAGTTTTAGTATTCGTCGAAAGTCGCATCGGAAGCATCAAGAAACAAAGTTTGGAAGCTGTTACTTATGCAAAATATATTGCCGATAATACATCTTCGGATGTGAAAGCCTTAATTATCGGAACCATTAGTTCTGAAGAATTATCAAAACTTGCTCTCTATGGTGCTTCAAAAATAATTAATGTGTCTTCCGAAACATGGCAAAAACATGATAGCAGAAGATATGCTCAATTAGTAACAGAAGTTGCTGAAAAGGAAAATTGCAACGTAGTTTTGTTTGCACATTCTAATATGGGAAAAGCTTTGGCTCCCAGAGTGGCTGTTCGAATGAAAGCAGGATTTGTACCAAATGTTCTTGCATTGCCGGAATCAAACAATCCTTTAATTCTTAGAAAAAAATCATATAATGGTGCCGCTTTTCAGAAAGTAAAAGTAAATTCTTCTAATGCTGTTTTGAGCATTAATCCTAATGTATGCGGATTAAAAGAATCTCCTGTTTCAGTAAATGTTGAAAAATATGAACCAACAACTCCTGCTCCTGCCGATACAATAATAGAAAACGTTGATGTTACTACCGGTAAAGTTATCTTAACCGAAGCTTCTATAGTAGTATCAGGTGGTAGGGGGATGAAATCTGGTGAAAATTGGAAACCTATCGAAGAACTTGCAGAAGTATTGGGTGCAGGATTGGCATGCTCTAGACCTGTATCGGACGAAGGTTGGAGGTCACATGAAGAACACGTTGGTCAAACTGGTAAAATTATTGCTCCCGATTTATATATCGCAATTGGAATCAGTGGGGCAATTCAACACATTGGCGGTATTTCAGGTTCAAAGGTTATTGTAGCTATTGATAAAGACAAAGATGCTCCGATTTTTAAATATGCCGATTATGGTATTGTAGGAGATGCTTTTGAAGTTTTACCACGTCTAATCGAATCGGCTAAGAAATTTAAAAATTCTTAGTCGTTGTTTCATAATTTCCTCCTTTTTTAAGCTGTCCGGTTTTCCGGCAGCTTTTTTTTGATTAAAATTAATCGCTATGTTCAGAAAATTATCAATTCACGAAATGGGACGTTTAAGTCCGGAAGAGTATAAAAATCAAAAGAAAATTCCTTTGATTTGTATTTTGGAGGATATTCGTTCGCACCATAATACCGGTTCTGTTTTCCGGACTTGTGATGCTTTTGCTTGCGAGGCGGTTTATTTATGTGGAATTACCGGTACCCCACCACACAGAGATATCCATAAAACTGCACTCGGAGCAACCGAAACTGTTGAATGGAAATATTATCAAAATTCCATTGATGCCGTTACTGAACTAAAAAATTCAGGATATAAAATTGTGCTTCTGGAAATTGCCGAAGGAAGCACTCTTATTGATGAATTTGTAGTAAATCCCTACGATAAAATTGCTTTGGTACTTGGAAATGAAGTTAATGGAATTTCTGATGCATTATTTGATTTGGCTGATGATTGTGTTGAAATTCCGCAGTACGGGACAAAGCACTCTCTTAATGTTTCCGTTAGTGCCGGAATAGCTATATGGACAATTTCTAAAAAATATAGAAATTTCTGATTATAAAAACTAAGAACTTAATTATATTGAAAATTTTATTTTGGACAAATCTTAAAATGAATTTATTGTATTCAATTTGAACTATTTTGATAATTTAGTTTTTATACTTCTTTATTTATATTACCTCGGAATTATTCCGTATAGGCAAAGTTTTATTATATTATCAATGAATTGTTTTTTGTCAAAGTCATTATCTATACCGAATAGTGGAATTTCGAGGCTTTTTAGTGTTGTAAAAATTACATAACTTATTTCTTCAACATCTTCAATAAAGAAATCCCCCCTATCAACTCCTTCCTTCAAAATTTGACTCAAAACTTCTATTTCAATATTGTCAAATTCTTTTCTATTGGCATTTATTACATTCAACTGTTCGAATAAATCGTTTTTAAGTGCTGAGTAAAAATTGCTTATTTTCTCAAGATATTGCATTCTTGCATATACATAAGCAAAAAGCCTGTTTATTGGTGTTGCTTCCTGATTTATAGCTTCCCGGAGGTTATTTTGTAACTTTTCAGCCTCAACTTTTATAACTGCTTGAAAAACTTCTTCTTTATTTTTGAAATAATAATATATCCCTGTTTTGCTAACTTTTGTGAAAGCTGAAATGTCGTCCAGAGTGGTTTTTTTATATCCAAATTTACTGAAGGCCAAGGATGCAGCCTTGATAATTTCTTGTTTTGTTAATTCGTGATTATCCATAATCTCATTATTGAAAAAAGTTGACAAATATATAATTTTTATTTTTATATAAAAAATTTAAAAAAAAGTTTTCAATTTTTGTAATACGTTTTTAATTTTGTTGTGTGATAAAAAGCAAATTTAATATTACAGCACCTCCATCAAAAAGTTTTGAACAAAGATTACTTGCTGCCTCTTTATTATCTCAAAAAGAATGTATTATCAGTAATGTAGGTAACAGTGAAGACATTGCTGCAACAAGAGAAATAGTAAAATCTCTTGGAACAGAAATTGAATTTATATCTCCCGAAAAATATAAGATCATACCCCAACCTAAGGATATAGAAAAAATCTTTTTGGATTGCAGAGAGTCCGGATTTTGTGCAAGGTTTTTCCCTGCGGTGGCAATGTTGTTTACTAAAAGATTCACAATAACAGGAAAAGGTAGCCTATTACAAAGACCAATTGTAAAATCTTTTGATGTTTTAGCAAAAAAATCTTGTATAATTGAATCAAACGGGAGTTTTTTACCTGCCGTTTTTAAAAACTGCATTTTACTTCCTGATGTATATTTAATTGATGGTAGCCACACTTCACAATTCACAAGTGGTTTATTAATGGCTCTTCCTGTGTTGAAAGGAAATTCCATGATTATATCTAAAAATACTGTAAGTATTGATTATTTGCTTCTTACAATTAAAGTGATGAATTTGTTTGGGGTAAAAATATATTTCAGTAGTATTGGGAAAGATTATTATTTCGATGTACCGGGAGATCAGAAATATCTGCCAGGGGAATATACTGTTGAAGGCGACTGGAGTAGTGTTGCTACTCTTATTGTTGGGGCTGCAATTATTTCCGAAATTTGCTTTTACGGATTAAATTTTTATTCTTTACAAGCTGACAAAAGAATACTCGATGTGTTAAAAGTTGCAAATGTGAATTTCATTATTGAAAACCAAAATCTTAGGGTCTCAAAATCCGAAATAAAATCATTTGAATTTGATGCAACACATTGCCCTGATCTTATCCCTGCAATCAGCATATTAGCTGTTTTTGGTGATTCGGTCTCAAAAATCAAAGGAGCAAAAAGACTTATCCATAAAGAAAGTAACAGAGCTGAGGCACTTAAAAATGAACTTTCAAAAGTTGGAGTTAATGTTTCCTTGGAAGATGATTTTTTGATTATTGAAGCAAATAAAAAATTAAAATCAGCAATGCTGGATTCTTATAACGACCATAGATTGGCAATGGCATTTTCAATACTAGAAATTTTCACACAAGGAAAAATTTCTGTTAATGATAAAAATTGTGTCAAAAAATCTTATCCAAATTATTTTGAAGATTTAAAAAAACTGATGTAATAATCTTTAATGCTTTCAATTTTTTGAATAAACCTATCCCCAGTATATATATATCCAGTATATATATATAATTTGTCCTATTTTAATAGTATTAAAGTTTTTCTTTTTAAGTATTTATAATAAAAGATAGTTAAAATGTCAACATACAATTATCTGTAATAAAAACAAATTTAAAAAAATATAATCTTTTTATTATCAGTGTATTAAAAAAAAATGTAATTTTATTGTTCATAAACATTGTAATTTGCCATGAAAAAATTTTTAAGCATTATAATCTTGTTTTTTGTTGTACAAACGCTTTATTCTCAGTACGAATTTATTGAGAATAAGGGACAATGGCACGAAAATGTACTTTATAAAATGAACCTTAACGATGGTGCAATATTTTTCGAAAATAATTGCCTTAGTTTTGCTTTTATTTCTCAAAAAGACATGAATTATTCTGCTGCTCATCATGGCAGTGAGAGTCATGTTTCTCCGCTTCTTAAGGCCGCTCATGCTTACAAAATGTATTTTAAAAACTCAAAACCAAATCCAATTGTTCGTCCTGATTTGATTAAGCCGGATTATAATAACTATTTTATTGGAAATGACCATTCAAAATGGGCCTCTTTTGTGAACAAATACGGTTTGATAAGATATTCTGATATCTATCCCGGAATTGACTTTGTATTTTATGCCATGCCTTTTGGTTTAAAGTACGACATTATTCTAGCTCCGGGGGCAGATTACAGTAAAATTGAATTGGAATATCAAGGTGCCGATTATATCTATATTGAAAATGGAAATTTAATAATTAACACCACGGTAAACCAGGTTGTTGAGCAAAAACCTTTTGCATATCAAATTATTAAAGGTGATACCATAGAAATTCCATGTAGTTATGCTTTGAAGAATAACTTGGTAAGTTTTAAAATTTTAGGAAAATATGATAAAACCAAAGAACTTATTATTGACCCAACTTTAGCGTTCTCTACTTATACGGGTTCAACCGGAGATAATTGGGGCTTTACTGCAACATGGGATTATAACGATAATGTTTATAGTGGGGGAATTGTTTTTGCTGTTGGTTATCCAACTTCAGTAGGAGCATATCAGGTTAATTTTGCTGGTGGAACTGCTCCATTGCCATGGGCACCAAATTATTACGGAAATGGTTGTGATATCGGAATTATAAAATACAATTCAACAGGGACTCAGCGTCTTTTTGCAACGTATCTTGGAGGAACAACAGGACAGGAGATGCCTCATAGTCTTGTTGTTAATGAATTTAACGAACTTGTTATTATGGGGACTACAGGTTCTTATGATTTTCCAACCACACCGGGAGCATTTCAGCAGTCGTTTGCAGGCGGGGATTCTTTAGTTTATGATAATGTTATTGGATTTGCCGGCGGTGTGGATATTTTCGTGGCAAAACTCAGCGAAAATGGGTCACAATTATTAGGAGGTACTTATGTTGGAGGTTCTAAAAATGATGGATTAAATTATAAAATTTATTACACATATCCAGATCCAGTTACAGGGATTAATTATGTAGAAATGCATGGAAATGATTCTTTGTATTTTAATTATGGCGATGGTGCAAGAGGCGAAGTAATTGTTGATAAAAAAGGTTTTATTTATGTTGGTACAAATACCTTTTCTACAGATTTTCCACAGGGCATTAATCCCGGTTATCAAACAACCAGTGGAGGTGGACAGGATGGCGTTGTTTTTAAACTTAATCCAAATTTAACTCAACTTGTTTGGAGTTCTTATCTTGGAGGTTCTCAGGATGATGCAATTTTTAGCCTTAGCCTTACCGAAAACGAAGATGTAATTGTTGCCGGGGGTACTGTTTCTCATGATTTCCCGGTTACGCCCGGTGCATATAATACAAGCCATAATGGCGGTAGCACCGATGCTTTTGTGTCAAAACTCAATAAAGACGGAAATCAACTTTTGGGGTCAACTTATTTTGGCTCAAACGTTTATGACAATGCTTTCTTTGTACGCACCGACAGATATGATTATATCTATATTTGTGGTCAAACAAAAGCTCCTGGAACCCAACTGATTTTTAATGCAGCATACAATAATCCGAATAGTGGTCAGTTTATAACAAAGTTTACAAATAATCTTGGCTCTGTAATTTGGTCAACCAGAATTGGTTCCGGAAATGGACGTCCGAATATTTCTATCACAGCTTTTGCTGTTGATGTATGTAACCGCGTTTATCTTTCAGGTTGGGGAAGAGAATGGGTACAAACCTATTATAATGCTCAAGGAAATTATTATACCTGGGCAGACCAATTCGGGACAAAAGGAATGCCCGTTACTCCTGATGCAATTCAAACAACTACCGATGGACAGGATTTTTATGTCGCTGTTCTTAGCGAAGATGCTTCTGCCCTCGAATATGCTAGTTTCTTCGGTGAGTTAAACTATCCTCAATGCGGATATTCAGGTCGAGACCATGTTGACGGGGGAACAAGCCGTTTTGATAAAAAAGGACATATTATTCAGAGTGTTTGTGCATCCTGCGGAGGATGTCAGCATTTTCCTATCAGTCCTAATCCCGGAGCATGGTCAACTTCAAATAATTCTACTAATTGTAACAACGCAGTTTTTAAAATTCGTATCATTGAAAACCTTGCAGAGGCAAGTTTCGACCCTGTACCGGCAGGCTGTGCTCCTTACACGGTGAATTTTGTAAATCATTCTCAGGGTACAACATTTCAATGGGATTTCGGCGACGGTTCTCCCTTTAGTAATGAATATAATCCTTCGCATACCTATACTCAAGGAGGAATTTTTACAGTAACTCTTGTTGTCAGCGACCCTGCAAGTTGTAATCTTTTCGATACTCTTACGCGAGAAATTATTGTAATGGATCCAAATCCAACTTTTCTACCCGATATAAATATTTGCCCCGGACAACAGACTATTATAGGACCTAATTTTACATATCCCCCCGGAACAACTTTTCAATGGCAGGGAGCAGGTTTAAATAATTATAATATTCAAAATCCAATTGCCTCGCCTTCGCAAACAACTAATTACCTACTGGTAGCATCAAGTATTTGTACTGATACTGTTTGGCAAAGAGTTGTAGTGCATCAACCCGATTTTCAGCTGACTGTCTCGAACGATACTATGATTTGTCCGGGAGGGAGTGTTGTTCTTACTGCTAATACAAATGGTGCAGCAAATACTTACCAGTGGTCTTCTAATCCATCGTTTAATCCCATATTATCAACGAACCCTACTTTTAGTGTTTTCCCTGCTACTAACACAACATATTATGTGCGGGCTTATGAAAGTACTTGCAATACTTTTTTGCAGGAACAAGTTAATGTTACATTACATCAGTTCAATTATTCTATACCTCCTCAATTTGTGATATGTCCGGGAGAAACTACTTCGCTTTCGATAACTAACAATAATCCTTCGGATTTACTCTCTTATCAATGGGGTCCAAGTTCTCAGATAATTAGTGGTGCAAATACAGCAAATCCCGAGGTAGGACCGGAAACAAATACAACTTATTACGTTACCGTAACAAATCAAATGGGATGTACTTCAACTGCTTCAACTAATGTAGTTATAAACAATGTTGCACTATCTCCTCCACAGCTTACGCATAACTTATGCTATGGAGATTGTAATGGGACAGCCAACATTTCGGCAACTCAAGGAACACAACCTTTTAATTTTACTTGGAGTACCGGACAAGTAGGTCCCCAAATTAATGAATTATGTGCAGGTAATTATAGCGTTACTTTGTCTGATTTTTATGGATGTACCACAGCTGCTAACTTTACTATAAACCAGCCTCCGCAATTAGTAAGCAGTTTTACAAATGTATCACAACCTCAATGTGATGGCATTGGCTATGGTGCAGCTACAGTAGTTCCGACTGGAGGAACACCTCCGTATTCTTATGCATGGTCCTTTGGTGGAAACCAAAGCACAAACAATCAACTTCTTACGGGTACAAATTATGTTACTATAACCGATGCCAACGGTTGTTCTCATATCAATGAAATTTTTATGGCACCTCCATCGGATTTGGTGTCTTCGGTTCAGGAAATTATAAATATTTCCTGTTACGGAGCTTGCGATGGAAGCATAAGAGTTCAAGCCTCTAACGGAAATCCACCATATAATTATGTTTGGTCTAACGGAAGTGTTGGGGATTATATTACGGGGTTGTGTCCTGGAATTTATACTGTAACTATAATTGATTCGGAAAATTGTGTTACCCATCAACAACAAGTTGTTTCTCAACCATATCCTTTAATTGCTTCTCCTACAATTATTTCGCAGATAAGATGTCATGGTGAAACAGCTACTGTTTCGGCTAATATTACCGGTGGTACTATGCCTTATACTGTTGTCTGGTCTAATTCACACACAGGGATTGGTTACAACACTGTTACTGCAGGCACATATCAACTTACAGTAACAGACGACCACGGTTGTACGACTACAGCGGAAATAACAGTTACTCAGCCCGAACCTCTTAGCATTCAATCAAGTTTGCAAAATCAAATATGCGATGGAGTTTGTAACGGTGAGATTTATGCTGTTGTTTCAGGAGGTGTGCAGCCATATAGCTTTACATGGTCAAATCAGCATAACGGAAATATCATGCTTGGCCTTTGCAGTGGCGATTATTCTCTTACTGTAAGTGATGCAAATAATTGTACAAAAACACAAGAGTATTTTGTTCAGAACTTGAATTATGTTCCCGATTTGAGTGTATCTGCCACCGACACTGTAATTTTCCGCGGTCAAAATGTGGGATTATTCGCAAATTCTACCAGTGCAGGAAGTTACACATGGAATAATGCTCAGGTTCTTAACAATAATCAAATTCAAAATCCAATTGCAACACCTGTTGAGGATGACTATTTTTCTGTAGTATTTAGAGATTCTCAAGGTTGTTTAGTTACTGATTCAATTTTTATCAGAGTTAAAGAAGTAATTTGTGGAGAACCATATATTTTTATTCCTAATGCTTTTACTCCAAATAATGATGGCGTTAATGATTATTTTAAAGCATATTTTCCGCCAAATATGGTAACTGAACTTTATATTGCCGTTTATGACAGATGGGGCAATATTATTTTTGAAACTGAAAATATTAATACTCAAGGTTGGGATGGAACCTACAAAGGCGAAAAACTCGGAACTGATGTTTATGTTTTTATGGTTAAAGCCAGATGCTTGGATAATATGGAGTATGTAAATCAAGGGAATGTAACCTTGTTGAGATAGCAGGTCGAAGTTAGAAGGCATAATGTATAGTATAGAAGTTAAAAGTGAAATTTAAATACTATAAGCTTAAAATTATAACTCAAAGCAAAAATTTAATCAAATTACGAAGCTAAATAAATTACCAAAAATAATTTGTAGAATGCAGGATTATATAAATATCGCATCCTGATTTTTTCATAAAACTTAAAAAAATATAAAGATTTTTTCTGCAATGTTCCTTGCCATAAGTTCATATCCTTTATTGTTGCAATGCTCGGAGCCGGTTTTGCGAGGTTCAAAATATTCACTTTGCTTTTCTCCTAAATTCTTAAAAATACTATCATTATCAACAAAAACAAGATTTTTTTCCTTTGCTATGCTTTTCCATATCTTACCTACATTATTTGCCCAATAATGAATTTCTTCAGAGTTCGGTGGAGGAGTTAATGGATAATTCATACAAATAATTTTCAAACCGTTTTTATGGCATAAATCTATACTACTTCTAATATCACTTTCAATCCACGAAAAAATCTCGGTATCGCGATAATTTGCACTCCGTTTTAAAACATGCGGCAAAAAGTAATGATAATCTTTATAATATACTTGTAATTCATTTTCAAAAATTTCATTTAAAAATTCTAAATCAAAGTTTTTTGAATTAATTTCAGATAAATTATCTATACCGTAATTTTTCAGTTCTTCTCTTAGTGTATTTAACTCGTTTTGTGATAAAATATCATTTATCAGAAAGGCTGTAGCAAAAAGATTGTTTGTATCCGACTTTTGTGTTGAATTATCTTTTAAGGCATTCAACTCATCAAATTTAAGATTTTTCAGCATCAGCCAAATCCGGGCGAGGTTTATTTCAGAATTTTCTTCCTTGTAGTTTTGTAAAAGAAAATTGTTAACTTCTGTAAAATCATTATTAAAAAAATCTTCAAGGGCAATTTGATAAAGGGGGGAGTAGTCGTTTTGCAGAATTAAATATGCTGATTGTGCTCTTAATTTCCGGAATTGTTCATCATTTGTTTTAGATAGTAAATAGTCGTATTTTAAATAAGAGAAAACAGGATTATTGAACTGTTTTTCAAGTTTTTCAAGCAAATCAATGGTTTGGTCAACAATTGTATTTTCATAAACTTGATTATATTCTTTAAAAAATATTTCCATATCAAGCTCTAATATAGCAGTTTTGAGTGCATAAAAAACTTTGCCTTCGTAAGGATTTTTGTTAAGTGCAAAACTTAAATAATTAATGCTTTTATGCCAATTCCTTAAACTCAAAAAATACCTGCCGATGTAGTAGTAAAGCAGATAGGAATTTTTACCTAAAATTGGGTAATAGCTTGCTTTTTCGATAAATGAGTTTGCATATTTCAATACATTTTCGTCGGTGTCAGAACTAAGGTTTTTGTATTTTATGTTTTGAACAATTCTGCGGTAGAGTTTTACAATTTTAATTTTTTCGATGTGGTCTTGTTGCGGATTAAAACCAAGATAATTCCACGAATTTGCCATTCCAAACAACAATACCGCAATATCCGGATTAGTTTGGTCAATATCTTTTTGCAAATTGCTTAATACTTGAAACGAGTTTTGAGCACATCTCCCTCGATTATATACAATAACATTCTTATTGGTTTGGGATTGCAGGATTCTTTGCAGTTGCGAAGGATAATCATTTCCTTTAGTTGCTCCGATTCCATAAGTGAAAGAGTCGCCGATACATAAAATTACGATATCGTCTCCAGATTTTTGTCTCCTCTTTACCTGTGTGTCGCTTGAATAAATTGCTCCGAAAATTCTTAAAAATATTTCTACTAAAACAAGAATTACTAAAGTCCAGAATATTAATCCGACAACAAACACCAATATTTTGTCATACCAAAAATTTTTCCCGCTTAGGTAATTTCGTTTTTTTGTCTTTTTAATTATTAAAAATAAAATAAAAATTACGGTTGATACAATAAATCCAAGAAGTAATTCAAAAACAAAATCTTTTTTTAATTCATATTTTATAATGTAAACGGAGATTTTTAAGAAGTTTTTGCTGAGTTGTGATTTTGAGTTAATAATTAATTTTTTGTCTGGGGATGGTTTTAGTACAATAATTTGATGATTTTCAAAATTCTCAAGATTGAAGTAAATTAAATCTTTAGAGTTATTTTTTGTTGGGATAATTTCTAAATTTTTGTAGTAACCTTCGAGGAAAAGTTCTCCTTTTTCGCTCTGGAGAATTACTTGTTTTCCGAAGACTCCCTGAGCTGTAACTTTAAATTTGCACTCCGGATTAGATGTGTAAATATGATACAATCCAGCTATTGAGACCTGCGAAACATAAATCACAAATGCTATTAATAGCATAACTGCAAGAGAACTAAGAGAGTATAGTAATATTTTTTTTGTTTTAATATTCATAGGCTCCAACAAGTCTGATAGTGAAAATTTCGTTTGAAGTTTGTGATGAAAGCACAAGTTTATCAATTTTTAAAGAAATGGGAAAATAGAAAATTTCTGCCTTAATATTTTCCGTAGCATAATTGTATCTTATTGCTTTGATTTTTTTATTATCTATTGAAGTTAGAGCATAAATTGAAATGTCCTGCGGAGCATCGTTTAAAATAAGATACTCAATTTTATAATTGGAAAGTTTTTGCAGTAAATTCTTAATTTCGATCGTGGAATTAACCGCAGTTTCGATATCAGTGATTCTGTCGAGATTGTTTTTTATACATTCGGTTTCTTTGGGAAAGTTGATGTATGGAATATAAAAATTTTGAGGATTTTTTTGTATTAGAGGATAAAATTCCCTCCAGTAACTTTTACTGTAATGAGGATTTGTTAAAATGCTGTTGCTTAAAGCTGTAAAAGAACCAAAAATCAAACTGAAAAATGAAATCAGAATGTAGTTTATTTGATTTTGTTTTGATTTTAAAGTGTTTTTATTTCGGAAATATAATTGTAAAAGGATTATTAAAACAAAAAATACTGAAACTTTTGCAGGAACAAGATATCTGTGATTTTCGACAACAATTTTCGACAAAACTGATGATTCCGGGAATATTTGTGAGCTTTCTGTATTGTAGCAATAAATAAAACTTGATGCTAACACCGTTAATAAAGCTCCGATAAAAAATATGCCGTAGGAACAGGTGCCGGATTTACTTAATAGTTTAAATATGACTCTAATTAAAAATAGAACAAACAATCCCGACAATAGATAAATAACCTTTGATGGAAAAATTTTTACTATTAAAGGGCTGCCCAAAAAATAGAGTATTTCGTAAAAGAATACAAACAAGGACTCAAACAGGCTAATAAAAATATTTTTTTCGTTTGCCAAAAAAGCAGAGTTATACCGAGTTCCGTATTCAAGACCTGTTAAGTTAATCAAATTTTGGGTATTAAGTTTTGTTACCAAAAACTGCAATAGAATAGCTATACTCAGACCTAAAAAAATGTAAAACAGGGTTATTTCTTTTCGATGATATTTAAAAATTCCGTAAAGAGTGAAAGGCAAAAGTATTATAAAAATAGGTTTAGATAAAATGGCCGGTATAAACAACAATGCAGGTAAAAGAATTTTGTATTTATTATTTTCTTTTTCCAGGTTCGGAATGAAAATCCAAAGATACATCAGAGCAAAAACTACAAAACTGAGATTATAAAGTACAAAATCAAAATTGAAAATTGCAGGGAAAAAACTTAAAACAACAGCAAAAAACAATCTGGTTTTGTCATCTTTTACATAAAACCTAAATATTGGCAGACTTAAAGTTGCAAAACACAAAGCATAAAGTATAAGTGTAAATGTTTGAAATGCTTCGGGGATATAAAACTCAAATCCTAAAATTTTTGAAATAATAAAACCGATGCTTGTAGGAATAAGATTCAAATATCCTGAATCTGTGGTTATAATTGCTTCTAAATAGTTATAGTTTAAAGTTTTAACATAAAATTTGGAAATATCGTCTCTAAAAAGTTCGCCAAATTGAAAAACACCTGGCTTAAAGATAAAAAGTAAGCCCGAAAATATTATACCCGATGTCAGAAAAAATCTAAATGTGTTTGGATTACCAATATATTTATGGAAATAAGCCGTAAATAAAAACATTAAAACCAAACTGCCGTAAACTAACATATATTGAATACGACTAAATGATTGATACAGTAAAATTTCCGGAAAAATTATACTGAAAATTAGCGGGATAAGGCAGCATATAAATGAAATCACAAGAAAATTTCTCCATTTTGTTTTAAAATAAAATTTCAGATGTTGCAGGTTGCGTAATATCAGGTGATAAATTTTTTTTCTTTTACGGCAGCTTGTGTAGGTTAAAAAAAATAACAATAAGGCAAAAAGCGTAAGAAAAATAATTGATAAATACTCGCCGAAAAAAACTTTCAAGTTGTGAAAAAGAAGATTTAAAGTTTCATTTTTTGTGAGTTTTTTGAGTTTGTAAAAAAATCCGGGCGGAGTATAGTTGTTAAGAATTATTTTTTGATTTTCAATGTTGTTACTGTTTACTATGAAAGTTTTTCCGTTTATTTCAGCTTTAATAGGAAATAAGTCTTGGCGATGGTCTTCGAGGAATATATTTTTTACAAATCTTTTTGAGAGAATGAGTTTGTCGTCGGTTTCAGTGAATTCTATGCGTTTTCCTAGCGGGCTTTCTGCATATATTTTAAGTTTGGAGTTGTGGAATACTATTTCGTCCGCAAAATTTGAGTTTGATAAATAGAAAAACGTAAAAATAGAGATTCCACAAATTGCTGCGATAATAAAGGATAGAAATATTTTTGTTTTATTTTTCATTTTTTTTTCACTGTAAAATAAACTCCTAGTGCAAAAATATCAGGAAAAATTCTTGTAAGGATTCTATCTTTTAGGTTGCATGTCTTCAGCATAAATTTAGGGAGTGGTATATATGGAGATTTGTGATATTGTCCTCCAGAATTCATAAAAATAAAAGTTTCTCGATATTGGATGTTTTCTATGTTCAAATTTGGAAAAATTTGCTCAAAACTACTTTTGTTTTTCATTATTAATTTAGCTACTGAATTATTTCCATCAATATTGCTTTTTGAAATTTTAACAAAAGAATATTTTTCGCTTAAGGGAGAGATATTCTCGTAAAAGCTTTCGTGTTTACTTAATTTCAGTAGCAACTTCATCAACAAAGATGTATAGGGTTCAATAAAAACAATTTTTCCTTCAGGTTTTAATATTCTTTCTGCTTCCCTAAAAAACTGCAGTGGCTTATCAAGGTGATGAAGAACGTTTATCATCAAAATATAATCGAAACTTTCGGCCGGAAAATCTGTTTTTTGAGCATCAATGTTTTTTAAGTCCAGCCAATTGCTTTCGCAAAAGTCAGTTATTGTTAGACTGTAATCTTTCAGGAAAAAATTGCTTAATCCTGCTCCAGCTCCGAATTCTATTCCTTTTTGTTCTTTGCTGATATTTTGTTTTATAAACTCATATCTTTTTTCTATCAAAATATAAATGTTGGAGTATGCTCCTTTTAAAAACAGGTTTCTGCAATATTCAAAATTAATTCCTTCAGTTTTCATCAACTCCAACAATTCTTAATGATTTAACATCATTAACCGGTAATTCTCCGTTAACAAAAATAAAACTATTTAGATAAGGATAATCTCTAAGTGAGAAAAAAATAAATTTATATTCCGGACTAACAGGATAAAGCGGACTTATAATTACACTGTCGTTGCTGTAATATGCCTTTAATTTAAGCCGGCTGTTTTTATTGGCGAAATACTTATCGTTTAGAACGATTACTGCAAGTAATTTCTTGTTTTCGATTAAATTAAAAACAATCTTATTGTATGTACCATCGTAAATTGTGTAGGTATTTGGACTGGATATCTCCTGTTTCAATGCCGGATAAAAAACGATTGGAACATAATACGGTTTATGTTTAAGTTCTCTCGAAAGATAATACCACTCTTCGCTCCAGTTTTCGTTTCGTATGTTTTGGTAAAATTCTATACTGCGTAATTCAGGCTGAACAATTATAAAATTCAACAAAATATAAGCACCAGACAGTGTATTTAACGCAACTTGTTTGCTGAGTATGATTTTTTTGTTTTGTATAAAATAAAAAATTGACGGAATAACAGTTAGAGCTAAAATATTGTGTATGCCAATCGTATAACGCGAAAAAAATGGATTTCCGTAGGCTGCATATTTTAAAAATCCGGAAAGAGAAAAATCAATACCTGCATCACTTGGGAAAGTTCTGAACATAAAAACTATACAGCTTAACACAAGTATGTTAGCAAGAAAAAAAACTCTGCTCTGTTCCGAATTTCTAATATTTTTCAGATTTTGAGAAAGAATTAATACTGTTATTACTGTTCCGATGAAGAAGAATAAATATCCTAAAAATCCGGTACTTATACTAAATAACGGAAAACTTAATAGCATATATGATTTTATAAAATAAATAAAACTTCCTATCAGTATCAATCCGATAGGTTTTTTTTCAATGGTAAATGACTGTAAATCTGATTGTTGAATGCTTTGCATCTGCATTAAAGAATTGCTTATATAAACAGCCTGAATAATACATGCAGTAAGAAAAACAGCTGAAAGAATTAAAATGTTGCTGGTAAATTGCTTTTTGTATAATTTATAAAATATAATTATAGCAGACACAGGAGCAAAGGCAATTAAATGGGCTTTAGACAGAATAAACAACGAACCTATTATTGAATAAAAAATTAGTTTTATTTTGGAATTGTTTTCGTTAGTTTTAATCAAAAAAATAGAAATTAAGATAAAACCAAAGTAAGACACATCGGTAATTGAAATGGCATAGTTTAAAGGTGATAGACTGAAAAATCCTAATATTGACATTATGATTACAAATGTGCAACGCAATTTATCGTTTGGAATAAGAAAACTGAAACTTGTTCCGCACAAATACGAAAAAATTGCTGAATAAATTATCAGTGCAACAAATGAAGTAAAAGCAATAGAGTAAGCTCCGTAATTATCGAAAAAGTAGGCAATTCCGTAAAATATTCTTGGAAGTATTGCAAGATAGCCCGTGTCAGGAGTTGTAAGGCTAGAAAAAAATCCCGACTCTGCGGGTCGAATTAAAAATTCGTGAAAAAAACCATGAAATCCATAATTTCCCATGTAATCGGCAGGACAAACAACAAAATACATCAATAAAAAAATCGTCCAAAAACCAAAATTTATAAGTAGAAAGTTTTTGCTGAAATTTTTTTTTAGCAAAAAAATCCCTACCGGAATACTGAGAAAAATTATCCATATAATATTTATCCACCATCCGGTGAAATAAAGTTTTTCGAATTTTACTCCTAAAAGTCTGATTGCTGCAATAAATGCGCTACTAATGCAAAGAGCAACTATTATCGAAATAATGTTTTTAGGATTAAAAAGCAATTTTTTTATTTTATGTATGTATAATCTCAACAGAATTTGCAATTCTTTTAAAGACGAACTATAAAATTTGGGAAATAAAAAAATACTTGTTAGTAAACTCAAAAACAAAAAATTTATTAAAATCAGTGATTGCGAATGCTTTAGGTAATTAAAGAGTTTTTGTTTAATTGACAATTTCTCCTTTATGATAATTAATTGCTCTTGTTTTTTTATGATAAAATTTTTATTATTAACAAGATTTTCCGAATGAGTTTCAACAAATATTTTTGACAGATAACCTGAAAAATAAAAATCATTTTGTTTCTTAACGGGATAAATTTTTCTGCCGATTGGACTTACTCCGTAGATTTGTTCAATATTTCGGGAATTAAGCCTGAAACCAGGATTTACATTAATACGAAAAATGTAAATAATATTTAAAATCAATATAATAAAAATAATTCCGAAGTAAATTAAAGAATATTTACATTTATAATTCATCTGAATTTCAAAAGTTTTTTGTAAAATTAAAAATTATACTAAATATATTAATCACAAACACTTTTTTATTAAAAAAATTCAGATAGTCTTTTGATTTGAGTGATAAATTATTGACTGTAACCTGTTTTTACAATAATAAATGTCAAAATTCATTTTTAAAGACATAATATCTATATATTTTCATAACTAAAACATTATAAAATTTTAATGGTTTTGCATTTTTATTAAAGGTTATTTAACGATTTTTGGACTTAAGTCAATAATCTTTCTCGTTGAAAATAATATTCATGACTTTTTCAAAATTCAATCTTTATATTCTCAAAATTTCTTATTTTTGTAAAAACTGATTTTCGCCAATGAAAGGAGCATTGAAACGTATAACTTGGATTTATATCAGGTTTGTGCAAAAAATTCTGATAAATATATTTTTAACTTTGACTTATTTTTTTGTTATTCCTTTCAATTGGCTGTATTTAATAATTTTCAGAAGAAAACAGATTACGAGGAAGTTTTCTCAAAATCAAACTTATTGGCAAAAGGTTCCGGAGCATAAAAACGAAATTGAAGAATACTTAACACAATCATAAAAAATGAGAAAGGTAGCCTACATATTAAAAGAGATGTTCAGAATGATAAGAAAGCATAAGTTGAGTTTTCTTGCTCCATTATTTATTATTCTGGCATTACTTGCGTTTTTGGTTTATTATATTGGTCCGGCAGTGATTGTTTCATTTATTTATGCGGGGGTGTAAATTATGAATGTTGTTACTGAAATTCTGGATTTAAGAGAAAATCCTTGTCCGGGTAATTGGCCGAAAATTTTAATAAGCCTCGAAACTCTCGACCGTGGCGATGTGCTGGAAGTAATTCTGGATGATATTGTTGCCCTTGACAGAATTCCTGAGATGCTAAAGGAAGAAACTGATTATAAGTTAATAGATTCACAGGTTGTTAATGCTAATATCCATCTGTTCATAAAAGTATTTTAGATGCAGGAGAAACGAATTTGTTCGAGATGTATAATGCCGGAGAGTTTGCCTGAGATTTTTCTGGACGAAAACGGGGTATGTAATTTATGCCACGCTCATGATGCCATGAAAAAATTTGAAGAAACTCGCAAACCACTCGAAACAGACCTTTTGAAAATTCTTGACAAATATCGTGGAAAGAACAAATACGATTGCATGGTGATGTGTTCGGGGGGTAAGGATAGTACCTCTGCATTGTATTTCATGAAAAAAAGATATAAACTCAATGTTCTTGCTTTTATGTTCGACCATGGTTTTGAATCCGAAGAAGCCATTGAGAATGTAAAAAAAGCAACAGATAAACTTGGCGTAGATTTACTTTTTTTCAAGTCAGCATATTTGAGGGATATGTTTCGCAAACTTGTCGAAACAGATTCTCGTGCTGTGATTTGCCATCCTTGTTCGATATGGTATATGGATTTAGCTTTTGATGTTGCTGCCCGTTACGAAATTCCTATAATAGTTGCAGGTTGGACAAAAGGACAATCACAAAAGCAGGAAGTAATGTCAAAGTGTGGGTGTAATGTGCACACGGCAGAGTTTAAAAAAATGGCCGACAACACAGTTGAGTTTTTAAATAATTCGCTCCAAGAGATGCCTCAATATAAAAACTTTCCGAAAAGCATGGAGGAGGTGCTCAGAAAGGCGAAGAGAAAACATAAGGCTCTTGTTATTTCTCCACATTGGTTTTTGCCTTATGGACCGGAAGAATACGTAAAACTAATTAAAGACGAACTCGACTGGAAAGCTCCATTACTAAGCTATCCGCAAGGAAGTACTAATTGCCGGATGAATTTTATGTCGGTGTATTATTCATTAAAACATTATGGATATACTCATTATCATGTTGAGGCATCGAAGCTTATCAGAGAAAATATTTTAACAAGAGATGAGGCAATGGAGCAATTGAAACTTAATTTTGACAGCGAAGAACTAATAAAAATAGCTCGGGAGTTAGGTTTGAATGATAAAGATTTTGAAGATTTTAACTAAAACAATATGAGACGCTCGCAAACATTAAAATTGAGTGAAATTTTAAAAATGACTTTTACCTCGCCAAAACTAGCCGATGGCCTTGATATGGTTCGTGCAAAAAATCTATGGACTGAAATCTGTGGTCAACATGTGGCTTGTGTTACAGAGGATATTTTAGTTAAGAACAATATTATTTACGTTAAAATAAATTCTTCGATTATTAAAACCGAAATCTTAATGATAAAAGCAGAAATTATAAAACGAATAAATCAGGAATTGGGTAGAGATTTTATTAAAGATATTATTTTAAGATAATGTTTATAATCGGAATTTCGGCATATTATCACGACTCGGCTGCATGCATCCTATATAACGACGAGATTATTGCAGCAGCACACGAAGAACGTTTCACACGCAAAAAACACGATTCTTCTTTTCCTATAAATGCACTTAAATATTGCCTCGACGAAGCAGGAATTGATATTTCGGATGTTGACAATATTGTATATTATGAAAAGCCATTCCTGAAATTTGAAAGATTACTGGAAACATATTATAATTTTGCTCCGGCCGGAATTAAATCTTTTGTTACAGCAATTCCTGTTTGGCTAAGAGAGAAACTTTTCATTAAAGATGAAATTTACAGCCAATTAAAAAAACTTGGAAAATTCGATAAATCAAAACTAAAAATTTATTTCAGTGAGCATCATCTGTCGCATGCTGCGTCTGCATATTATCCTTCAGGATATGATGAGGCCGCAATACTCACAATTGACGGAATGGGAGAGTGGGCTTCTGCTTCTATTGCTTACGGTAAAGAGAATAAAATCCAAATTCTGAAAGAACTGCATTTTCCCAATTCTGTGGGTTTATTGTATTCTGCTTTTACTTATTTTACCGGATTTGTCGTTAATAGCGGTGAATATAAACTTATGGGATTGGCTCCATACGGAAATCCTTTTGATGAACAGGTAGATAAATTTAAAAATCTTATTAAAACCGAAATTGTTGAGATAAAAGATGATGGTAGCATAAGGTTTAATATGAAGTACTTTGATTTTGCTACCGGACTAAAAATGATAAAAACAAAAAAATGGGAGCAATTATTTGGGATAAAAATTCGTAAACCCGAAGAAACGCTCACGCAGGCGTATTGCAATCTAGCCCTTGCCATTCAGGAGGTTACTGAGGAAATTATTTTAAAAATGGCGGCAGAAGCAAAATCTCTTACAGGAAGTGAAAATCTTTGTATTGCCGGTGGTGTAGCTTTGAATTGTGTAGCAAATTCAAAAATTTTAAATGCCGGAATTTTTAAAAACATCTTTATTCAACCTGCTGCAGGTGATGCCGGTGGTGCTGTGGGGGCTGCTTTTGCCTTTTTGCATATTCATAAAAATTTTCCCTACAAAGCAGATTATCTTGACAAAATGAAAGGGGCATTTTTAGGACCGAAATTCAGTGATAATGATGTTTTAAAAGTGGCTCGGAAATATAATGCAACGTACAGATACTTTAACGACAGAGAAAAATTTAATGAGTTTATTGCAAGTTGTATTGCAGACGGTAAAGTTATCGGATGGTTCAGGGGACGAATGGAGTATGGTCCGCGAGCCTTAGGAGCACGCAGTATTTTAGCCGATGCCCGAAATCCCCAAATGCAAAAAAAACTTAATCTCAAAATCAAATTCCGCGAAGGATTCAGACCTTTTGCTCCTTCGGTTTTAATCGAAGATTGCAAAACATACTTCGATATAGACATCCCTTCTCCTTATATGCTTTTTACTGCTCCGGTTACTCAGAATCGCAGGAAAGAATTACCGGAAAACTTCCATAATCTAGACTTAACTACAAAACTATATACGCTCAGATCTGATATTCCGGCAGTTACACATTGTGACTTTTCAGCTCGCCTTCAGACCGTACATAAAGAAACAAATCATGATTACCATGCTCTTATAAGCGAGTTTAAACGTCAAACAGGTTATGGAGTGATTGTAAATACAAGTTTTAATGTAAGGGGCGAACCCATAGTATGCACTCCCGACGATGCTTTCAGATGCTTTATGCGAACAGAAATGGATGTGCTCGCAATGGAAAATTTTGTGTTTTTAAAAGAAGAACAAAACATTGATAAAAAAATATTCGACGAAAATTTTAAACCTGATTAATTATGGAATTCTTACGCGATTTGTGGTTGTTTCTTAAAGAAAGAAAAAAATACTGGTTGATACCAATAATTATCGTTTTGTTATTGCTCGGGTTATTAATTGTTTTTGGAGGCTCTTCCGCGGTTGCTCCTTTTGTTTATACTCTTTTCTGAAAACTTATGGAAAAAATTAGGAGACAGTTTACCGATGTACTTGTTATTGTGGTTGCATTTCTGCTTGCAGGAGTTATTACCGATATAGAAACATTTTTTTACATTGCTCTGGGTCTATTGATTTTAGTTGTTTTAGTAAATAAAATTGCTGAATATATTTCTTTCTTATGGCAGGGTTTAGCAAAATTTCTGGGTTTTTTTATTTCAAAAATAATACTTGGACTTGTATTTATCGTTTTTTTAATTCCTGTATCAATTTTTTATAAGCTATTTTCGAAAAATCGTCCCATTTCAAATCAGCAAAAAAACAGCTACTGGATTACTAAAGGAGAAGGAAAAATTGATTTTAACAAAGCCTGGTAAAATTGACAAAAAAGAAGGTCTTAAATATTATTTTTATAATCCTTTTTTTGGGCTTAATTTTATTCCACATTATATTATTGATACTCGGACGAGCATGGATTTTTACCACATTAAGTTTTTATGCAGGATTGTTGTTACTTTTGTTTTTATCCTATAAAAGATTCAGAAGAAAAAAACCTCAAGGCAAAGCTCTGAAAATAATTTATGTTTTATTGGTTACTGTTTTTGTTTTTTTTGTAGCTGATATAATTCTTCGGGTTAGTGGAAAATTTTCATCTTACAGTGAGAAAAATTATTCGTTGTTTTATGTATCGCCATATAATGATAACTTTAGCTTATTGCGGCGGAAAATCTTTTATGGTGAAAAAAATCCTTTGCCATTCATAGCAAGTCCGGGAAAAGAATACAAATTCAAAACCACCGAATTTGAATTTATCCACAAATACAATTCATTGGGGCTCAGAGAAAAAGAATTTACAGACGAACTCTTAACCGGACGAGAAATAATTTTATGTATTGGAGATTCATTTACTGAAGGAGTGGGAGCAGAATACGAAAATTCATGGCCTCAGGTTTTGGAACGAAAATTAAGAGATAGAGAAGAATATGATTTTGTAGTTATAAATGCAGGAATTTCCGGTTCCGACCCTATTAAATATGTCTATGCATATAACTATCTTAACAATTACATAAATCCTGATTATATAATTATCTCTATTGGCAGTAACGATTTGCTTGACATAATTTTCAAAGGTGGAATTGAACGATATGAAAAAGATAATTTTTATCAATGGAATGTACCTAAAGGACATTATTTATATTCCTGGAATTTTGTATTCAGAGCAATATGCAACCTTATTTACGATTATCCTGAAATATACTGTAATGAAAAAGAATTCAGAGTGAAATTAAGTTTTGCATGTGGAGAAATTATAAGGGCTATACATAAAATTTCAACTGAATTTTTGGACAAAAAAATTGTATTGTTTATATATCCCGACCAGCAAGAAGCAAAAACTTTAAAATATCGTTACGAAGAAATGAATTTAATTAAACAAGAATTCATAAATGACGAAACATTCATAGTTGTTGACCAAATAAGTTTTTATAAAAAACATCCTGATAAAAAGCAGTTAATACCTAAAATATATCATAATATTGATGGGCATTGCAATTCTAAAGGCTATAACTTATGGGGCGAATATTTGTTTGATATTTTTGATGAGCAATTGGGTAAGAATAAAATCTAAATCAATTGCAAGCCAACTTCGTTAGCAAAGGTTTTTTGAGAATCAATAACATTATCCTCTGCTGCAATTATAATTTCTAAAGCTTTATCTAATTGAGTGTGTATTTGATTATTGTATTGGTCTTCTGTTTCCCATGTTAGTGAATAGAAATACATTACATTGCTTAATTCGTTCAATAAAACCTTTTCAACAGTTTCGTAATATTCAACCACTGACTTATAAAACCATTTGTCTTTTTTTATAGGCTTGATTTTTTTGAGTTTAGCGGTGTATGCTTTATGAAATTTTTTATGTTTATTGTATTGTTGATTCAATTGTTCAATCGAAACATTATCATCGTAAATGTCTTCAAAAAAATAAGAAACCTGATTGTCGAGCATTGTATAATACATTAAAACTTCATCATTGTATTTGGCAGGGTCTATACCTAAATCACAACTTGCAGGAATAGATACTGATGCAAAAATTAAGAGAAATAATTTTGAAAGATTATTAAAATTTTTCATGACAATTTAGGTTTTGGGATATACAATATCAAATATAAATAAAAAATAATTATACTAAGCAAAATTTTAAAAAAATATTAATTTTATATAATCAAAAATGCAGTATTTTTATCGGTTATTTTAAATTTATGTTTGGAAAAAGATTTTATAATGAATTAAAAGAGTTAGAGGAAAAATTATTAACAAAAAAGAGTTTTATCATTATTCCTCATTATAATCCCGATGGTGATGCCATTGGTTCTGCACTTGCCTTTTATTTGATTTTAAAAAAGTTAAATAAAAAAGTTAAGGTTATAAGTCCGAGTGAGTTTCCTAGTTTTTTAGACTGGTTACCTGAATCGGATAAAATTAAGGTTATATGGAATAAATCTCAAATCAGGAAGGATATTTTTTCAGCGGCAGAAGTTTTGATAGCTGTCGATTTTAATGAAATAAAAAGGTTGGGAGACTTAAGTTCCGAGTTTGAAAAATCAGAAGCTTTTAAAATTTTGATTGACCATCATCCCAATCCTATGCAATTTACAGATTTAATGATTTCTGCCCCGGAATATAGTTCTACCGCAGAATTAGTTTATGATGTATTTAAAAACATCGGCTTGCATAAATTTATTGATGTTGATATTGCAACATGTATTTATGCCGGAATTATGACCGATACAGGTTCATTTAATTATAATTCATCAACGCCCAATACTTTCAGAGTTGTTGCAGATTTGCTTGAATACGGAGTTAATAAAGATGATGCTTACGATAAAACTTATAACAGCTTTTCGGTTGACAGAATGCGTTTTATGGGTCATGTAATGCTAAATCGAATGGTGGTTCTTCCTGAATATAAATCTGCTTATATTCACATAAGTGCCAAGGACAGAAGAGATTTTAACGAAAAATTCGGAGATACCGAAAATTTTGTTAATATTCCGCTGGCTGTAAAAGGAATAAGGTTTACGGCAATTTTTATTGAGCGGGATAATTTTATCAAAATAAGTTTTCGGTCTAAAGGTAATTTTGATGTAAATAAATTCGCATCGAACCATTTTAACGGAGGTGGTCATAAAAATGCTGCCGGTGGAGAAAGTTTTACTTCTTTACAAGAAAGCGTAGAACTTTTCGTTAAATTATTGGAACAATACAAAATCGAATTGCTTTATGAATAATATTCACATAAAAAAAATGCAAGAGCTTTATTTTTGGGTTATGATTTTTATTTTATCGGCATTAACAGTTTCTTGTACTTCCAAAGAAAATAAAGCAGAAGAAAAACCATTACCTTATTCGGTTGTAAAAAAAATGCACCGAAACGAACTTTTGGAATGGAATAAAAATATTGTTGAATTCGATGCAGAGATGATTAGAAAATTTATTGAACGCCGAAGATGGCATATGGAAATGAGTGCTTCAGGCCTATATTATCAGATTTATCATAAAACTAATGATATTAAAGCAGAAATCGGGTTGATAGCTGTTTTTAATTATAAAATATCTTTACTCGACGGAACGGTTTTATATTCTTCAGATGTTGATGGCCCTAGAAATGAAACCTTGGGGAAAATGGAAACAGAATTGGGTTTGCACGAAGGGTTGATGATGTTACGAAAAGGTGAAAAAGCAAGATTTATTTGTCCTCCGCACCTTGCATTTGGAGTTCCGGGGGATGGGTACAAAGTTCCTTATAACAGCATTTTGGTTTACGAAATTGAATTGATTGACCTGGTAAAGCCTGAGATTAAGGAAGAAGAAAACATTAATGGATGGATTTAAAAAATTAAAGGTATGAAAGTACAGATTTTTGTCTTATATTTTTTAACAGGATTATTTTTGTTGTCATGTAATAACAGCTCAGAAGAGAAATTCAATAAATTGTCATCGGGGTTAGAATACAGGATTGTTGAAACAAAAGGAGAAGCTGTCAGAAAAGTTAGTTTGGGCGATATTCTGCAATTGAATTATTCTTATGAAACCGAAGATGGAAGAGAGTTGTTTGCTTCTTCAAAGTCGGGTAGAAAGTATTTAAGAAAAGTTGAAAAATCAGCAAAAACTCATGGTAGTATTGAGGATGGGTTTTTGATTTTGAGAGAAGGCGATTCTGCTGTTTTTAGGGTGCAGGCAGAAAAGTTTTTACAATTTTCGGAAGGATTTGAAAAATTGCCCAAAGGAGTTCAAGCTAATGATATGATTATTGTAAAAATAAGAGTTATTGATATAGTTGACCGCGACGAATACGATGAAATTTTGTTGGACTCATATCATAAAGATAAAGAAACCGAGATGGCAATTTTGCAAAAATTTCTTGTCAACTCAAATATAAATATAAAACCCACAGAAAGTGGATTATACTACGTAGAGCAATTAAAGGGTAACGGACCTAAAGCTGATAGAGGAAAGATTGTTACTGTTCATTACACAGTAAAATACATTGACGGCGAATTGATAGAGTCCTCAATAGGGGGGCAACCGATAAGTTTTGTGCTTGGGAAAGGACAGGTTATTCCTGGTTGGGAAGAAGGTATTACATACATGCATCAAGGTGGCAAAGCAATGCTTATAGTTCCTTCACATCTTGCTTACGGGGATAGAGGGAATGAAAAGATCAGACCTTTTGCCACTTTAGTTTTTGAAGTTGAACTTATAAATGTTAAATAATATTTTCATGATAAAAAAGAATTGGTTATTGTTGGTGGCGATTTTGACAGTATTAGTTATTATTGTTTTATTTGTTTTATTTGTTCGTAAAAAGGACTCGAAATCAGAAAAAAAAACAGACACTAAAGTTTTATCGAATACTGAGGTTAAAATTGACAGCTCCAAATATATTGATTCAGAAACCGGAGAAGTTGCAGTAATAGTTTATAATCCTGATGGAAAAACAGAATATAAAAAAGATAAAGCCGAAAATATTTTTAATAAAACACCCTCAGGTTTAGAGTTTAAATTTATAAAAACTTCTTCAACAAATAAAAAACCTTCGGTAGGTGATGTTGTGTATCTTAATATGACCTATAAAAAAGAAGGAGATACGCAAAATATATTTAATACAGCTGATATAGACGAAAACTTTAAAATGAGAGTATCTCCGCCTTCACACGAAGGAGGTTGTATCGAAGAAGCATTTATGTTAATGAACGAAGGCGACTCGGCAATGTTTAGAATTGATGCCTATGACTTTTTCACTAAAACTCAAAAAAAAGTCAAACTTCCCGACGGAATTAAAAAAGGTGATAAACTCATTTTTAACATTCGATTGGTAAAAATTGTCTCAGGGTCCGAGTTTGTTAAACAAAACAAAGAAATTTATAATTACTATTTGGAGCAAGAAAACAGTTTGATTGAAAGATATTTGCTAGCATTTAATTATCCGGTAGAGAAAAGAATTAACGGCTTGCGAATATTAACAGTAAAAGGAGGAAACGGGAAAAAGGTGGCAAAAGGAGATAAAGTAAAGATGCATTTTACTGTAGGCTATATTGATGGAGGAATTTTTTATTCCACACTCGACAACAATGTCCCTTTTGAATTTGTTACCGGTAAAGGCGAAGTTATCGAAGGTCTTGATGATGCTGTAATTGGTATGAATGTTGGTGATGTTAAATTGGTTATAGTCCCATTTCGATTAGCTTACGGTGACCAACGTTATGGAGAAATTCCTCCTTTTAGCACTTTGGTTTTTGAAGTCGAAATTATAAGTGCAAATGCAAAATAAAAGAGAAGTATTATTATTTTTTGGGTCCTTCAATCCGATTCATATCGGTCATCTGGCCATTGCCAATTATATGGTGGAGTTTTGCGATATTGATGAGTTGTGGTTTGTAATAACTCCTCAAAACCCGCTTAAGAAAGCAAAAGATTTACTTCCAGACCGAGACCGTCAACATTTAGTTAATCTTGCAATTGGTAATTTTCATAAATTTAAAGCCTGCGACATTGAGTTTTATCTTCAAAAACCGAATTATACTATCAACACTCTAACATATTTATCCGAAAAATATCCGACTTGTAAATTCAGTTTACTTATAGGAGGTGATAATCTTGAAACTTTTTATAAATGGAAAAACTATAAAATGATTCTTGAAAAATACAGAATCTATGTATACAAGCGTCCGGGAGCAAAAATCGTAGAATATGAAAATTCTGACATTGTTGTTCCGGATGTTCCCCAAATGGAAATTTCTGCCAGCTTTATTCGTGATGCAATTTCAAAAAACAAAGATGTAAGATATTTTCTTCCAGAAAAAGTTTATGAGTACATTTTAAAAATGGGATGGTGGAAGTAAATGCCAAAATTAAGTCAAGATATATTGCCCTATAATGATTATTCGAGGTACATAAAGAGGAGATTCGGGAAACGAGTTCAAAAAATTTCTGTTGATGCAGGGTTTACGTGCCCAAATAGAGATGGTACAAAATCTACCGGAGCCTGTATTTATTGTGCAAATGAAAGTTTCAGTCCTTTTTATTGTAATCCAAAAATTAGTATTACCGAGCAGCTGCTTAAAGGAATAGAATTTTTTAGTCCAAAATATAAAACACAGGAATACCTTGCTTATTTTCAATCTTATACAAATACATACAGCAATATAGAACTATTAAAGGAAAAATATTCCGAAGCTCTCGATGTGAAAGGAATATGTGGTTTGGTAATAGCTACTCGTCCGGATTGCATTAACGAGGAAATTTTAGAAATGATTACTAATCTTGGTAATGATAAATATGTTGCCATCGAATATGGAGTGGAATCAACAAAAGACGATACTTTGAATTTTATCAACAGAGGACATAGTTGGTCGGATACTATTAAAGCAATAAAACTTACTGCTAAATTTAAAATAAATATCGGTGTTCATTTAATACTTGGACTTCCGGGAGAAAATCATAATGATTTTATGGTTCATGCAGAACGTATTTCAAAGTTACCTATAAACTTTTTGAAAATACATCAATTACAAATTTTGAAAAACACGCCGATAGAAAAAATTTTTAAAGAAACACCGGAATTGTTTATGGATTTATCTTTAGAAAATTATGTTAAGATTGTTGTTGATTTTGTTGAAAGATTAAATCCTAACATCATTATTGAAAGATTTACCGGTGAATCACCTTTGGAAATGATTATCTACCCAAGATGGGAAGGCAAAAAGAACTATGAAATAACTCATTTAGTGGTTAATGAATTAAAAAGACGAAATTCTTATCAAGGAAAGCTTTATAGTAATGAGATTTTTTGATTTTCATACTCATAACAAAACTGTCGAAAACGGAATAATAAATCTTATGCCGTACGAACATTCCGATGTTTCGAAACTTTATTCTATGGGGATTCATCCTTATTTTATAAGTGATGATTATATAAATCAAATTGACTACATAAAAGAAAAAGCTGCAAATAAAGAGATTAAAGCAATAGGAGAGTGTGGTTTTGACCCTAAATCTGTTGCAGAGTTAAACTTACAAAAAGAAATTTTTAAATTACAAGTACAAATAAGTGAGGAATATGAATTGCCCTTAATTATTCATTGCGTGAAATTTTACAATGAATTAATTAAACTTAAGAAAGAGTTAAAGCCTAAACAGATGTGGGTTTTACATGGATTTAACTCTAAAATCGGATTGTTTAAAGCATTGATTGATGAGGGATTTTGGTTTTCTTTTGGGGCTTCTGTTCTGAAAAATGCAGAAAAAATTTATGTTTTCTATAAAAATTACGGCATGAGATTTTTTTTAGAAACAGATGATAGTCAAATGAGTATTGAAGAAATTTATAAACAAACGGCACAATACTTAAATCTCGACAAAGAAATACTGGTAAAATCGATTGAAGAAAATTTGAAAAAAATTGGATTATGAGCTGGTATGAAAGGACAGAACTTTTATTGGGAAATGAAAATATTGAGAAACTTAAAGGCTCCAAGGTTTTAGTTTGTGGATTGGGTGGAGTAGGCGGTGCGGCAGCAGAACAGCTTGTGCGTGCAGGAATAGGAACTATAGGAATAGTTGATGCTGATACAGTGGCAGTTTCAAATATAAATCGTCAAATAATAGCGACACATAATAATATCGGAAAAAATAAAGTTGATGAATTTGAAACAAGACTTAAATCAATAAATCCCGAAATTAAATTAATTACAAAAAAAATATATTTACGCGATGAGATACTTCTAGATACTTTGCTTGAAGGTTGGGATTATGTAGTTGATGCAATAGATACTCTTTCTCCAAAACTGAATTTAATAAGAATTTGTTATCAAAATAATATTCCTGTAGTTAGCAGTATGGGCTCGGGAGGGAAAACCGACCCCATGAAAGTAAAAATTGCAGACATAAGCGAATCATACAATTGCGGATTGGCAAGAATGCTGCGAAAACGATTGCACCGTCTTGGAATATATTCAGGAATAGACGTTGTTTTTTCTGTCGAAAAGGTGAATAAAGAGGTAATTGTTGAAGAGGAATCTATGAATAAGAAGTCCAATATTGGAACAATAAGTTATATGCCTGTGATTTTTGGGTGTTTTTGTGCATCAGTTGTGATTAGAAAACTTTGTAAACTTAATCAAGAATGAAATTGCAAATTACAAGAGCGGTTTGGATTTTGTCGTTGGTGAGTTTTTTTACAGACTTGGCAAGTGAAATGTTGTATCCTGTTATGCCTATTTATTTAAAAGAAATTGGTTTTTCAATTTTATTAATTGGGATTTTAGAGGGAATCGCAGAAGGAGTTGCAGGATTAAGCAAAGGTTATTTTGGGAAATTCTCCGATGCAATTGGGAAACGAGTTCCATTTGTAAGAGTTGGTTATAGTTTTAGTGCTATTTCAAAACCAATGATGGCAATTTTCACGTGGCCGTTATGGATATTTTTTGCCCGAACCATTGACAGATTTGGTAAAGGAATTAGAACAGGAGCAAGAGATGCTCTTCTTAGTGATGAAGCCACCCCCGAGATAAAAGGAAAAGTTTTTGGATTTCATAGGTCAATGGATACTTTTGGGGCAGTTTTCGGACCTTTAGTTGCATTGGTATTTTTGCATTTTTTCCCTCAAAATTATAAACTTCTATTTTTTGTTGCTTTTATACCGGGTGTAATAGCAATATTTTTTACATTTTTAATTAAAGAACAAAAAAAAACTAATAATATTATTACAGTAGAAAAGTTTTCATTTTTTTCATTTTTTAAATATTGGAAACAAAGTCCGGCATTATATAGAAAACTTGTGATTGGATTATTGATTTTTACGCTCATAAACAGTTCCGATATGTTTTTGCTATTAAAAATCAAGGAAGTGGTAAACGATGATAAAGCAGTTATAGGAGTGTATGTTTTTTACAACCTGATTTATGCTTTATTTGCTTTTCCACTTGGCATTGCAGCAGATAAAATTGGATTAAAAACCATGTTAATAATCGGAATCTTTTTGTTTTCCGGGGTTTACTTTGGAATGACAATAGCGACAGGATTGTATTCATTTATGTTTTTATTTTTTATTTATGGTATTTATGCTGCTGCAACCGAAGGAATATCAAAAGCTTGGATTACCAATGTTTGCAACAAAAAAGATACTGCTACTGCAATAGGAACATACACGGCTTTTCAAAGCATATTTGCAATGCTGGCAAGTTCTATTACGGGAGTTTTGTGGTATAAATTTGGTACGTCTGCTGCATTTGTAACATCAGCGATTGTTGCTGCTTTGGTCGGAATTTACTTAATATTTATTCCTACAACTGAAAAAATAATAACAAAAGAAGAATAAAATGTTTATTTATCGGAGGCATAACCAAACCAAACTACCGCGTAATTTCCATAAATACCTATTCCGATAGCTTTCCATTCTTTTTTCCATTTGTTTTTGTTTAGGATGACATCATTATGTCCGTGGCTATTTTTCCATAGGTCAAGAGCACTCTGGGCTGAAATGTAATTTCCTGAATATGCTGCTATTTCAAATCCAGAATCGTTATATTTTGTAAGTTCCCGGGGTTTTTCCCACATACAATCAGATTTTGCATGGTTACTAGTATAGCAGCAAGGTCTCCAATTACCTTTGTTTGACCAACTATGCAAATTACAATCAGCAGTATCAGGTCTGTTAATCATTAAATCTCTGACATGTATTTGAGCAACAAAAGTTAGGGATTTGGAAATCGGAATTTCAGGAAGCCCATAACTTTTTCTATATTCCATTATGAGGTTATAGAGTTTTAACTCTTCGCTAGTTAACTCTTGAGAAAAAGAAAATATTGATGATATTAAGAATAATGTTAGTATTGAAAAAACTATTTTCATGTAGTATTTTTTAATAACGAAACTAATTTTTAAATTATTTTCCTATAAGAACAAGTGTTAAAAAATTAAGTTTAGAGAAAATTTATTTAATATTGATTTAAGTGTCCCCTTTTATTAGGACAGTTTTTTTAATTTGTTAATATTTTATTTTTCAAAGAACTTAAATCTTTAATTTTGCAAAGTTAAATATTTTTTTGAAACTTTCAAGTGTTTTACACAATTTT
>Ga0209204_1000023_pt1 | contig 161008 bp, 148 predicted proteins | sample AD_JPNMR2_MetaG_FD_184425 | JGI IMG/M metagenome (GOLD analysis project Ga0209204, IMG submission 184425) | Active sludge microbial communities of municipal wastewater-treating anaerobic digesters from Japan - AD_JPNMR2_MetaG (SPAdes) (version 2) | ecosystem: Engineered > Bioreactor >...
TTTAACAATAACAGGGTAATTTTCAGATACAACTTCTGTTACAGCAGAACCAAGGCCACCTATTATATTATGGTCTTCAATTGTTAATATACATCCAGTCTCTTTAGCAGATCTTATTATCTCTTCTTTATCAATGGGTTTAATAGAACTTGCATTAAAAAGCCTTACATTTATTCCCTCTTTTCTCAAGATATCAACAGCTTCTAAAGCAAAAAAAGTAACACTACCAGTAGATATTATTGTTGCATCATTACCATCTGAAATTTTAATAAACTTCCCTTCAACAAAATCATTATTAGAATAATAATCATGCATAAATATAGGCGTTGTCTCTCTTGTAAGTCTTACATAGTAAGGCCCCTTATTATAAGCAATATATTCAATTATTTTCTGGGTCTCAATAGCATCAGCTGGAGACAAAACTTTCATTTCCGGTATTGCTCTTATTATTGCAATATCTTCTGTAGCTTGGTGCGAATAACCATCCTCTCCTACAGCAACACCTGAGTGAGAAGCAACTATTTTCACATTGAGCCTATCATGAGCAATAGTATTTCTTATCATCTCCCATGCCCTGCCACTTGCAAACATAGAAAAAGAACTTACAAAAACAATTTTATTTGTTAAAGAAACTCCAGCAGCAAACAGCATAAGATTAGCCTCTGCAATTCCTAAATTAAAGTGTCTCTCTGGAAACTCATTTTTAAACTTAACTGTCTTTGTTGAAGATGCAAGGTCTGCATCCATAACTACAAGATTAGGCATTTTATATCCCAATTCTATTAATTTATCACCATAATAATCCCTTTGTGAAGCCATTCTAAGCATTTACCTACTCCTTAGAAATTTCATTTTTTGCAGCTTTATACTCATTTTCATTTGGTGCTTTACCATGCCATTCACTCTTATTTTCCATAAAAGAGACACCTTTACCTTTTACAGTATCAGCAACTATAACAGATGGTTTATCACCTTTATATTCTAAAAACCATTTATAAGCATCCTCTACTTGTTTAATATCATGTCCATTAATTCTTATACTCCTCCACCCAAAAGCCTCAAACTTTTTATCAATAGGCTCAACTCTCATAACATCATCAACCCTACCATCAATCTGAAACTTGTTAACATCAATTATAGCACATATATTTGAAAGCTTGTAATGAGCACAAGCCATAGCAGTCTCCCATACACTACCCTCCTGTATTTCACCATCACCCAAAAGTGCATAAACCTTATTTTTTTTACCACTGATTTTAAGGCCCAATGCTATACCACCTGCAACACCAAAACCCTGCCCTAATGAACCTGTTGAAACCTCAACACCTGGGACTTTAAGAGCATCAGGATGGCCCTGAAGTCTTGAACCAATTTTTCTTAGTGTTGCAAGTTCCTCTATCTCAAAAAATTTTTTATACGCAAGCACAGTATATAAAAGAGGGGCTGCATGCCCTTTAGAAAGTATAAAATAATCCCTATCCTCCCATTTAGGATTATCTGGATCAAACTTAAGAAACTTATCAAAAAGAGTATAAACAAGTTCAACTGCAGACAAAGATCCACCAGGATGCCCTGAACCAGCTTTAAAAACACTATCAATTATTAACTTCCTTATCTGGTTAATATCCTGTTTTAATTTTATTAACTCTTTATCTTTTTTTGATCTTATCAACCCTTTCTCCTTAAAAAACAATTTAAAAAAACTAAATACTTTAATCCTTTTTATCAATTAAAAAACTCCCAGTAAAATAATATCTACTATTCCCATTCTTACCAGGATAATATGTCATCTTTATATAAAGATTATCGTATGCAGAATTGGGTATAAAATATATTGGCTTAGGTTGATCTATATTCTTTAATCTAACCCACTTTTTCTTTAAAGGATCCTGGATAAATATATTAACCTGAAGTAAATGTTTCTCATAACTTGTTTCAAACTCAAAGTTTTTTTCCTGAGAAAGAAGTTTTTGCTCTGTTATTCCTACATTTTTTTTATCAATATATATTTCTGCATATGACTCAACATCTTCTTGATAATTGTTAACAACAGCATCAAATATAAATCTTATCTTTATTTTTTTATCCTTAGGATAAGCAGTTATTGGCTTTGTAGAAATATTAAGCATTAAATCATTATCTTTTTCTCTCTTTTCTAACAGCATTAAATAATATTTTGTCAGGTCTGGATAATAATAAACACTTAAGTTATTGTTATTATAAATACTTGAATCGACAATATCGCCTGTAAATACTTTATCTTTAATAATTTTAAACTCTTTTGTCTCTTTTTGTGACAAAGTCCTTAAGGGGATAAATATAAGCCTGTTAAAAATTGGTGGTTGAATATAAAAATCATAATCAAGTTCTATTGTATATACAAAAGAATATATAAAGAAAAAAAATAGTAGAACTGTTTTTTTCATAATAGATTTTACCTGTTACATTTTTATTTAATTAAATATACTTTATTATACAAAAAAATTAAATATTAAAATAAAATAAAAAATTTTAAATATTTAAAATTTAAAAAAAGAAGGGGTCCCCCTTCTTAAAAAGTAAAATTAAAGATATTCTACAACAAAAAGAGGTGTTCCAAACTCAACGGCTTGACCATTGTCAACCAATACTTTTAATATCTTCATTTTTTTCTCAGCCTCTATCTGATTAAACATTTTCATAGCTTCAATTATACATATAGGTTTACCAGGTTCAACAATATCTCCCTCTTTTACAAAAGGTTCAGCATCTGGTGAAGGTTTTCTATAAAAAGTACCAACCATAGGTGATTTTATTGTCTCCCCAATCTCACTTTTATCAGACTTTCCAATTCTATTTTCTTTATGAGAAGCTGTCTCTATAAGATTACTTGTACCAACTGTTGTATTTGAGTTAGCACTAAGTTTTATTCTTCTATCTTTCTCTTCAAACTCTATTAGGTCAACTCTTGTAGTATCAATTATTTTTGCAAGTTCAGATATTTCTTTAACTATAGATGTTGTCTCTTTTACTGTTTCAACTACTATCTTAGGTTCTTCCTTTTGCTTTTTAAGAGGATCATAGACATCACTTGGTGCAGGATTTTTAGTAGGATTATCTCTCCACTTAAAGTAAGTCAATGCTATTTCAGGAAATAATGCATATGTTATATAATCTTCCTCACTTCTTACCAGTGAAGGATCAAGTTCTTTTTTAACCTTAGGCATCATTGGTTCAAGATTATCAGCAGGTCTTGTTGTTATCTCTTTTCTATCACCAAGTATCATCTTTTTTATCTTATCATTTATAGGTACAGGGGGTCTTCCATAAAAACCTGCAACATAATTTTTAACTTCTTCTGGGACTATCTTATACCTTTCACCTGTTAAAACATTAAAAACAGCCTGAGTACCTACTATCTGACTTGTAGGTGTAACAAGTGGTGGATATCCAAGGTCTTTTCTTACCTTTGGAACCTCATTTAATACTTCCTCTAATTTATCAAGTGCTTTTTGTTGTTCAAGCTGTGTAAGTAGGTTAGATACCATACCACCTGGTATTTGGTGAATTACAACAGAAATATCTATAAGATTCTGCATTTTAGTATAATCTTTCTTCTTATAAGACACTCTTTCAAAATATTCAGAGACTTTTACAACATCATTAAGTTGAATACTAAGATCTATATCCTCATATTCTCTTAATATTGCAACAAGACTTTCAACAGGTGGTTGAGAAGTAAACAATGCCATAGGAGCAACTGCACAATCAATAACATCAGCCCCAGCCTCTATTGCTTTAACATATGCTGCTGTTGCCATCCCACTACTTGAATGACAATGCATTTGAATAGGTATCTTTAATTCACTCTTAAGCCCTAAAACAAGTTCATAAGCCATTTTAGGTGAAAGAATACCAGACATATCTTTTATACATAAAGAATCTATCCCAATATTAACCTGTTGTTTTGCTCTTTCTATATAATATTCTATAGTATGAACAGGACTAATAGTATAACAGATAGTACCCTGCAAATGTTTGCCTGTTTTTTTTACAAACTTAAAGGAAGATTCAAGGTTCCTTACATCATTTAAAGCATCAAAAACTCTGAATATATCTATTCCAAACTCGGCAGCCTTAAATATGAAAGCCTCAAGAACATCATCAGGGTAATTTTTATAACCTACTACATTTTGCCCCCTAAGCAACATTTGAAGAGGAGTCTTTTTTATAACTTCTTTTACCTTTTTAAGACGATTCCATGGATCCTCATCAAGATACCTTAACATAACATCAAAAGTAGCACCTCCCCATACTTCAACAGAGTTGTAACCAACATCATCAATATCTTTAGCAATCTCAATTATCTCATCAGTCCTTATCCTTGTTGCCCATAGTGATTGGGGAGCATCCCTTAAAGTTGTATCTGTTATGGCTATTTTTCTTTTTTTTATCATGTTTAATTCCTCATATTTTTTATTTTATGTAAAAAAAGTAATGCTATAGAAGATATTACAATCTTTATAACATCACCAACAATAAAAGGCATAACTCCTAATTTTAAAGACTTTACCAGGTCTTTAATAAAAAATAGATTAAGGTGTAAAATACCAAAAGTATATATTATTATGTTCGCAATAATCATTAGTGGTAAAGAAATATGTAATTTAGAAAAATCAAGTCTTTCAGAAAAATAAGATAATAGAAATCCTGCTACAACGAATCCTGAAATATACCCACCTGTAGGACCTAATAATGCTATAATTCCACTTTTACCATAAGCAAATACTGGAAAACCTATAATACCTTCCAAAATATAAAGAGACAACACAATAAAACCAGTTTTCCCAAGAAATCCTGTTATTATGAACAATGCCAAAGTCTGAAGAGTAATAGGCACTGGGCTAAATGGCAAAAAAATAGATAGATAAGCTGATAGTATAAGTAAAATATTACTTAGTATAATAGTAGATACTTTTTTAATATTAAAAATATCTTTATTAATTAAAGTAAAACTATTCATATTTCCTCCTAAAATTATTTCAATATTAAAAATGGTATATAAATTTATAATATTTCTTATTCATATAAAAATTATTCAATTTTACTTTAATTCATAATATTTCTATTTTAAAATAGAAAAATAAAAAAGTTAGACTATAATAGTAGTTATTTATCTTAACTAAGTTATAAAATTTGATAAAATATTTATTTATAAATAAAGAAAAAATCTAAAGATTCAAATCTTACTTTAAAGAAACTAAGAGAGAAGGCTTTATAAAAGCCTCTCTATAAATATATACAAAAGAGTTATATTATTTATTATTAACCTCTTTTTGAGGGTTTAGTATTTTTGTTTCAAAAAAATCATTAATTTGCTTTAATGTTAGAGTATCAGGATTATACCCTGCATCCTTTAACATATTAGGAAGGTTTTCTTTAAAAGTTTTAACAATATCAAGTTCTCTCTCAGCATACATCATTCTCTCATAATTTATTATTTTCCATGTTTCACCATACTTTTTCAATACAAATACTATTCCTAAAGATACTTTTGGCAACTTTAAGTTTTTCTCTTCTTCTGTCTGTTTTCTTGAGTATACAACTGTTATTTTTTTTAGATCTGGTTTATCTTCTACAATCTCCATTGATTCTATATAAGAGTTTGATGCCATTTTTTGGTTTAACTTAGCAACTGTCTTTGAGAACTTTTCAATATTAGAAATTAATCTATCAAGATCTTCTTTTGATGCTGTTGCAATATATTTATCATAATATATTTTCGCAAACTCAGTTAAGTCCCACATATCAGTATAAAACTCACCTTTTTGAAGTCCTGCTGTATACTCTTTAAGAAGCTCCTTAGGGTCTGAAAACTCTCTCTTCCCACAAGATACTATCAGTAATAATGATAGTGTTAATAAAAAAAATTTTTTCATATAATCCTCCTTAGTTTAAATAGTTTGTTAAACTTTAGTTTAAAAATCAGCATTTAAAAGATAATATAATTTTAACTAAAATTTATTATATTTAAATTTTTGATATAATTATGGAGGATAATAAAATTGTCAGATGATATAATAAAAAAAATCATGCAAAATAATAAAGAATTTGTTGAAGAAGCAGTAAAAAATGATCCTTATTACTTTAAAAAATTATCAGAGGGTCAAAAACCTTCAATTTTATACATAGGTTGTTCAGACTCAAGAATGCCGATAACATCATTCACCAAAACAATGCCTGGTGATATCTTTATTCATAGAAATATAGGGAATCAAGTCTTTACAAATGATATTAATATATTATCTGTTCTTGAATATGCGGTTGAAGTTCTTAACATAAAATACATAGTTATTGCAGGACACTATCAGTGTGGAGCAGTCCAGTCTGCCATAAAAGGGGTTAACAATCCACTTACTTCAAACTGGATCTCAACAATTAGAGAGTTATATCTTGAAAATAAAGAGGAAATTGAAAAAATGAATTCATTTGATAATAAAGCTGATTATCTTTCAGAATTAAATGTAATATATCAGATAAAAAGACTTTTGAAAACATCTATTATGAAAAATAGACTTAAAAAGAAACCATATCCTCTTATAATAGGATGGATTATTGACATATATACTGGATATATTAAAGAGTTGCCATTACCAATTGATATTTGGAAAAAGCTTGAGTTATTACCTTTTGATTATTAAAATATTTTAAATTCTTTTATTTTCCTTAATTTATTTTACATTATTATTTTCTGTTTAAATTTTTTAATTTATAAATTTATTCTATATTCTGATGAAAATAAAGTGGTATTAAGATGGAAGTTATTAGAAAAAAAAGCTTTAGTATTGCCCTTAAACTATCATTATTAATTGCTGTTATAATACTTATATCATTTTTCTTTGTTTTCGCGTTTTATATAAACTCAGTAAAATATGACTTTATAGAAAGAATAGATTCAGAAATATCTATAAAGATAGATACACTTAAACAGGATATAATTAACTTTTCATTAGGAATTGAAGAGGGTGACTTCAGGCTCTCTATACTTGAGGACAAAATAATAAGCCTATATAAGTCTTCACAGGATAAACTGGCAGTATTTGATTCAATAAAATTCATAAATAAAAATTCTCTCATAATTGTGGATAGTGATCCAAAAAATAAATTAAAATACTTTTTTGATGTAGAAAAAAAATATGGCAAAGAACATTACAATTATATTATAAATTTCTGGAGTAATATAAAGACAAGTCCTTTACTTGATTATCAAAAAGACTTTACTACAATAAACAAAAAATCAATATATCAGATATTTCTACCTGTATACTATTTTCTAGGTGCTAATGAAAACTTCAGATTAAACCTATTTTCTGAGTTTTATAGAATGTATCAAAAAGAAAATATTTTAACAAAAATAAAAGTTGATAATTTTTTCCTTAACTCTTTTTATATTTTTACTACTTTAAACAATTATTCACATCTTTACGAAGATGAAAAACCAACGACTTACGGTAATTCTATAATAAGTGAAAGTAAAGAGTATTATCAAACTGTGATAAGATTAAATAGAAAAACAAGAGGCTTTGTTCCCCCATTTTATCCTATTACCTTATCAGATATAAAAACAATATCAATAGCAGTAAATGGACTTCAATACTTCTTTAAGACCTACTGGTATACAAGAATCAAAAGTGGAAAAAATATTATAAAAGCTATTGAAAACATAAAGATTTTAACTGATAAAAAAATAATAAACCAGATTCTTAATGATATTATTGAAGAGATCAAACTTTTAAATGAAGAAAAAGCATCTTTTGAAGATATAAAACCAAAAATAACAATTAAAATAAAAAAGTTGGAAGAAATATATAATAAAAATATATATCCATTTAAGGATATACTCACTGAGAGAGAAGAAAATTTATCAACATATATTGAATCAATGTTAAACTTTTTAGAATATCTTGAAGCTAATCTAAAGTCAGTAGATAAAGTAATAGCAAGAATAAAAAATTTTGATAATAATATAAAAAATCTATCTGAAAGAACAATAAAACTTTTTAATAATTATCTTAGTGTATCTGTTAAAGAACAGGACTATTATGCCCTTAATAAGTCTATATTAATTAAAGGATTGGATGCAATTTATAAAATAAAAATATTTGAAGCTTATAAAGACAACAGTAACAATTTTGATGAAAATAAGAAAAAAATTGAAGAGGAAATAAAATATCTTAAAGAACTTATATTAAATAATAATGCAATTTATAGAAACATCCAGATAACTGATGAAAATATTGAAAACACTCTTACGCTAAAAGATTATAATAGCATGATCTCATATTTCTTTTTAATCTATATAAATGACTTTATAAAAGTATTTAAGACTAGTGATACTTTAAAAGAAAGAATAAAGTCAATATTATCAAATCCAATACCATCAGTATACAAGACATTTTCTGAAAATGATATAAATAAACTTGATGAAAAAATAAAAGAGATAAATAATTTGATACTTAACTTTAGAGAAAATTACAATAAAGGTTTAATATCTGAATCTCTTATAAATATTAACAATAATAGTATTGAAGAACTTTTTAATCTTTTATTTAACAGATACCATATAGGATACCTTTTAGTAAGAATATCACAGGATAAACTAGAAGAAGCTCTTAATCAGAGAATAAACTCACTTATAGACCTATTTTTAAATCTCTTAATAAGGTTTATATTCCTTGGTGTAATACTATCACTTCTATTTTTAAATAGGTTTAAAAAAATAAATGAAGGTATTAAGGCAATAGGTGAAGGAAATTTAAATTATAAAATTTTGATTAAAGGCAATGATGAGATAGGACAACTTGCAGACCACTTAAACATAATGGCTGAACACCTTAAAGAAAAGACAAGAATGGAAAGTGAATTAAATGCTGCAAGATTAATTCAGGAAACACTATTGCCAAAAGAGTATCCAACTTTTGAATCACTTAAGTTTGCATCATACTATAGTGCACAAGTTGAAACAGGTGGAGACTATTTTGACTTTATAAAAATAGATGAAGATAATCTTGCAATTGTTATTGCAGATGTATCAGGACATGGAGTTGGTGCATGTCTTGTAATGTCAATGATTAGAACAATAATCAGGACATATGCAAGTTCTCTATTAGATCCAAAAAAAATGTTACTTGTAATAAATGATTATATATTTAAGAATACACCATCAAACATGTATGCTACAATATTATATGGCATTGTAAATAGTAGTGGAGAGTTAATATATAGTGTAGCAGGCCATAATCCATCAATCGTATTTTCACCAGACAAAAAAGAGATTAAAATACTTGAAACTGGTGGAATGGTATGTGGTTTAGTTGATAGAAAAATATTTGAAAATACAATAAAAAACTATAGCTTTAAATTAGAAAAAAATAATATATTTATTCAATATACTGATGGAGTTACAGAAGCTGAAAACTTAAACAGAGAACAGTACGGATTTGAAAGATTGAAAGAAACAATAGTAAAATATAATGGGAATAATATAAACGAACTCTTTAAGATGATAATAGATGATGTTAATCTATTTACAGGTGGGATAGTCCAGTCAGATGATATAACAATGATGGGCATTCAGTTCTTAGGTAAAACTAAATAAGGAGAATATTTATGAGAAAACTTTTATTATTATCAATAACTTTTATTATTATCTCCTGTGTTAAAGACAATAATGGAATAATATTAAACTTTTATAACTTTCCAAATCCATTCCATCCTGAGACTGAAAATACAAAGTTCAGAGCTATATTGGATTTAACAGGTGTATCATCATTTGATTGGGAACTTAAAATATACAGTGAAGATTCATCTACTGTTTATGAAGCATCTGGTAGTGTTGGAACTCCATCAAGTCCATTTGACATACTCTGGGCTGGAAGAGACAACAGAGGAAATATTGTCAAAAACGGGATTTATAGATCATGGCTTATCATAAAAGTTACTAAAACAACATCAGGTTATAGCGGTGACACATACAAGGCAGATTTTTACACAGTTGTAAAATAAGGTCAAATATAATGATAACTGGGAAAACAAATGTCTATGCTGTTTTTGGCAATCCTGTTGAGCACTCACTTTCTCCAGTTATTCATAATTATGGTTTTGAAAAACTTGGAATAGATTCAATATATATTGCTTTTAAACCAAAAGATGCAAAAATAATTGCTGACTCTATAAGGGGACTTGGGATAAAAGGTGCAAGTATAACAATACCTTTTAAAATTGATATAATGAAACACATTGATTATATTGATCCCATCGCTAAAAAAATAGGGGCAGTAAATACATTAATTAATGAAAATGATAAAATATCAGGTTTTAATACTGACGGTATAGGTGCTATTAAAGCTATTGAAGAGATAACAGAGTTAAAGGATAAAAGAGTTGTAATATTAGGTTATGGTGGTTCTGCAAGAGCTATCTCTTTTACTTTAATAGACAAAGTCAAGTCCTTATGTATAGCAGGTAGAGATAGATTAAAGGCTAAAGAGCTAATAGATGATCTTAATAGTATAAATCAAACTTACTTTTCTTATCTTGATAATATACCTGAATATGATATTATGATAAATACTACTCCATTAGGTATGAAAGGAGAAATACCTGTAGAAAATAAATTTATCATTGAAAACTCTATTGTTTTTGATATAGTCTATAAACCAAAAGATACCAGATTAATAATGGAAGCAAAAAATAAAAACTGCAAAATAGTATATGGATATAAAATGCTTCTGTATCAGGCAATAGAGCAATTTAGAATATGGACAGGCAAAAATATCCCAAACACTGTTGAAAATATTTTAATAAACAATTTATATTGATCTTATTATTATCTTAATTTTTAATAATTATAAATTTTAATTCAAAGTTTTTTAAAGATTTTGTCCAGTTAATAAAGATTGTACTTATTCCTTAAATTTTATATTTTTTATTAATAGTGTACAATGTCGATTTAGCCGAAAAAGTTTTTTAGAAATTAACTTTCAGTTTTGCAAACTTTTTTGTTATATTTAACTCATTACTTTATTAAAAGAAGGGGGAACCTTTGATAGCAAAAAAAGGGGACAGAGTAAAAGTCCATTATACTGGAATGTTGGAAGACGGCACAGTATTTGATTCTTCAGAAGGAGTAGAACCATTAGAGTTTGTAATAGGAGAAGGGTATCTTATTGAAGAGTTTGAGAACGCAGTTATAGGTATGGAAATAAATCAGGAAAAAGAGATAAGAATATCAAAAGAAAATGCTTATGGTGAACCAAGAGAAGACCTTATTTTTGAAATACCAAGAGAAGATGTTGAAGATGATATACAGGCTGGTGAGTTCCTATTTATTTCAAATGGTGAAAATAAAATACCTGTAAAAGTACTTGAGGTTAAAAACTCAACAGTAATAATAGATGCCAATCATCCCTTAGCAGGGCATGACCTTCTATTTAAGATAAGACTCCTTGAACTCAACTAATATAATCAAAATATAAAGGCTACTTTGTAGCCTTTTATTCAAGATCAAGTATAACAATATGTCTTTCAAAATCAGTAAAAGGTACTAGAACATTTTCTATTTTTATTTTATTTTTATTTAATACCCCACTTAACTCTTTAATTTCATCAATTATTTTATTATACCTTCCCTTATATGCTATTATTTTTTTATTAGTATAGAGTTTAGCTGTTTTATATATTTTAGATAGACTACCAAAAGCCCTTGTTGTAACTATATCAAAATCATTTTTTATTTTTTCTACTGTAGGATTATAGACCTTAAAATCAATTTTAAGTATATTGGAAAGATCATTAAGGTATTTTACTTTTTTTGAAACACTCTCAATTAGAGATACTTCAATTTCTGGTTTTAACAGTTTAATTATAACCCCAGGAAAGCCTGCACCTGATCCAAGGTCAGCAACTTTTTTACCATTTATAAACTTTATACCTGAAGCCGAATCAAGTATATGCTTTTTTATAAAGCTATCCTCATCCTCTATCGAGGAAAGATTTATATTATTATTCCAATAACTATAAAACTCAAACAAAATATTAAACTTATCAATAGTGTTATCTTCAGGTTCTATACCTAATATTTTAAGTCCATTTTTTAAAGTTTCTATTCCCTTTTCTGAAAACATTCATTTACTCAAATATTGATTCTACAAAATCTTTTTTATCAAAATCTTCTATATCATCAAGTTTTTCACCAGTTCCAACAAATACAACTGGTATTTTTAATTCATTAGCTATAGTTATTGCTATACCGCCCTTTGCTGTTGAATCTATCTTTGACAAAAATATACCATCTATTCCTATATGTTCACTAAAAGTCTTTGCCTGTTGAAGTGCATTCTGTCCCGTAGTTGCATCCAATACTAAAAGATTGTATTTATAAGCATCCTGAGCCTTAGTTTTTAGTATTTTATTAAGTTTTTCAAGTTCCTGTATAAGATTTTCTCTGTTATGTAATCTACCTGCTGTATCAACTATTAAAAGGTCTCTTTCTCTTGCAATAGCTGAATCTATTGCATCAAATATTACAGCTGACGGTTTACTTTTACCCTCATGTTTCACAAGATGAACACCCACCCTTTCAGCCCATACACTTATCTGATCTACAGCACCACTCCTATATGTATCAGCAGCAGCAAGTGTTATAGAAAAACCCTGGTCTTTATAAAACTTAGCAAGTTTAGCTATCGTTGTAGTTTTCCCAACACCATTTACACCAAAAACAAATATAATATTAAGTCTTCCTTTTTCTATCTTAAGATTATTATCAGGCATAATCTCTTCAATTATGTTTTTAAAAATCTCAATAGGTTCTCTGCTATTTTTCTTTCTTTCCTCTCTAAACCTTTTTATTATCTTTAATGTTGTGTCAACAGAAACATCAGAAAGTATAAGGTCTTCTTCTATCTTTTCAATAATTTCCTCAGTAATATCAGACTTAAAAAGATTTTTTATCTTTTCACCAAAACTCTTTTTTGTCTTTTCAAGTCCTTCATACTTATGTTTTCTTTTAAAAATACCCATCTTACTCTCCTTTTAAACCCCAACATATAATATATATCTCTTTACTATTCTGTCTCACAGCTTTTGGTTTAAACGACTTATATTTTTCAAAGCAATTTTTAATCTTTTCTCTATAAAAGATATCAAAGTCTTCTCCCTGAAAAACCTTTACTATAAACACACCATTTTTTTTCATACATTTCAAAGCAGTATCAACAGCTAAACCCGAGAGTTCTATAGACTTATAAACATCAACATCTATTATACCAGATGTATTAGGTGCCATATCACTTAAAACAATATCAAAAGGCCCATAATTTTTTATATCTTCATAAGCTTCCTCTATTCCCTTCTTTATAAAAACAAAATTGTCTGCTTTAATCTTGACATCTTTTATATCTATACCAAGAACAAAACCCTTTCTACCAACTTTCTTTATGCAATACTGACTCCATGATCCAGGTGATGCACCAAGGTCAAGTACTTTCATGCCCTGTTTTATTATATTATACTTTTTATCGATTTCCTCAAGTTTATAAACACTACGGGCAACATAACCATCTTTTTTCGCTTTTTGAAAATAAAAATCACTACTGTTATAAGGCAATTTAACCTCAAAGAATAGTTTTTTAGATAGGATATTAAAATTTAATAATTTTAAATTTTTTTTATTTCTAAATATTCTAAGTCATACTCATAATCTAAAACATAAAAAATATTAGATACACAATATATTTTTTCAAAACAATATATTTTTATGGTTAAATAATGTATAAATTTTAAATATATACAATTCTCTTTTTATGAAAGGGTAAATTTTGGAAATTAAATTTGATTTAACTGATAAAATTAATAAAGATTATATTATAGAACTTATAAATAAGAATGATGTTTTTTATTTAGCCCATATATCATATAAAATAAAAAAAGAATTTGCAAATAGTTTCCATACCTGTTCAATTTCAAACTCAAAGTCAGGAGTCTGTGACCAGAATTGTAGTTATTGTGCTCAATCATCATTCCATAAAACTGATATAAAAACATACAATCTTTTACCAAAAGAAGAGATATATAAAGAGGCTGAAAAAGCTTACCTAAATGATGTTAGACACTTTGGTATAGTTACAAGTGGTTATGGATATCCTAAGCCTAATAAAGAGTTTGAAAAAATACTGGAGACAATAAGATATATAAAAGAAAGATTAAATGACCTTGAAGTCTGTTGTTCACTAGGAGTATTAAGCGAAGAAACAGCAAGTATGCTTGTTGAAACAGGTATTGTTGAATACAATCACAACTTACAGGTTAATCCTCCAAAATATAAAGAACTTATTGCAACAACCCATAGTGTAGAAGAAAGAATAAATACTATAAAGATTTTAAGAAAATACCCTATAAGAATATGTTCAGGTGCAATAATTGGGCTTGGTGAAACAATGGAGGACAGGATTAATCTAGCATTTTTACTTAAGGACCTTAATGTTGATATTGTTCCTATAAATGTACTTATACCTATAAAAGGTACAAGACTTGAGAACCAGAAACCCATAACTGCTGTTGATGTAATAAAAACATTCTGTGCATATAGAATAATATTAAAAGATAAGGTAATAAAGTTTGCTGCTGGAAGAGAGACAATAATGAAAGACTTCCAGGGACTTATACTTGCTTGTGCTGCAAATGGAATGTTGACAGGTGGTTATCTTACAACAAGGGGAAGAAGTGTTGAAGAAGATAAAGAGCTTATTGAACAGATATTTAAGTTCTAAAAAGATAGAATATTATAGATATATTGATAAAAATCATATATGGCACCCTTTTACTCAGGCTAAAGACTATGAAAATATAAATATGAGCATAATAGTAAAGGGTAAAAAACTCAAAGTATATGATATAGAAGGAAACTTTTATTATGATGCCATATCATCATGGTGGACAAGCTCAATAGGACACTGTAATAAAAATATAATCAAATCAATAACAAAACAGTTAAAAAAACTTGATCATATAATATTTGCAGGTTTCACACATATAAGTGCTATAGAACTTATAGAAAAACTTAAAAAGCTATTAGACTCATCAATCTCAAGATTCTTCTTTTCAGACAATGGATCAACATCAGTAGAGGTTGCCTTAAAGATAGCTTTTCAATATTGGTATAATAAAGGAGAAAAAAAAGACCTTTTTATCTATCTTAAAGACTCTTATCATGGTGATACAATAGGATCAATGAGTGTTGGTGGTATTCCTTTATATCAGGAAATATTTAAACCTTTATTATTCAAAGGGCTTGAGGTTGCATCACCTGACTGTGCAAATTGTAAACATAGAAAAAATGAGTTTACATTCGATGCTGACAATATATGTAATATTGAATGTTTTGAACACATGTATGATGCTATTGAAAAAAATAAAGGAAGGATAGCTGCAGTTATTGTTGAGCCACTATTACAGGGTGCTGCAGGAATGAAAGTATATCCTGCACTCTATCTTAAAAAATTAAGAGAATTATTAAATACTTATAATATACTCCTAATATTTGATGAAGTTGCAACAGGATTTGGGAGAACAGGGCAAATGTTTGCTTTCAAAAAAGCAGGTGTCGAACCTGATATAATCTGTTTATCAAAAGCTTTAGGCTCAGGTGTTTTACCTTTAGGTTTAACAGGCGTAAGGGAAGAAATATATAAAAGTTTTTATGGTGATTACTTTTCATACAAAACATTTTTCCATGGCCATAGTTACACAGCATACCCTGCAGCATGTGCAGTTGCTAAATCTCATATTGACTATATCGTAAAAAATAATTTACCATACTCTAATAAAAAGTCTTTTGAACACTTTCATAAAAGACTAAAAAACTTTTCAAAATTTGACTTTGTTAATGATATAAGGTTTATTGGTAGTATTGGTGCCATTGATATAGTAAAAAGTAGAAAAAATAATATTAATTACGATCTTTCTGAAAGAATAGGATTTAAAATACATTTGGAAGGTCTTAAAAATAATATAATACTAAGGCCGTTAGGTAATACTGTGTATTGGTTTTTACCCATTAACTTTACGATAAAAGATATAGATAGAATTTTAGATATCAGCGAGTATACAATAAGGAAAGTCTTAAATGTATGAGTTTTTTCTTGAAAAGCTTAATTCTTTAAAAATTGATTCAATTTACAGAACCATAAAAAAACCAATGTTGCATGAGGGCCATTTCTTAATTGAAAAAGAGACTGGAAAAAAGATTCTTAATCTTTCATCAAACGATTATCTTGGAATAGGGTTTGATAAATCAATACTAAATGAGTTCCTTAAAAAAATAAAAGATGAAAATATTGAATACTATTTTTTTTCAAGTTCAGGCTCAAGACTCTTATCTGGAAACTCATTAAGTTACGAAGAGCTTGAGGCAACACTAAAAGAGTTTTATAAAAAAGATGTAATAGTCTTAAATAGTGGTTACCATGCCAACATTGGATTAATATCATCATTATTTGACTATGAAACTATAATTTTCTTTGATAAATTATGCCATGCAAGTATAATAGATGGTATTAAGCTAAGTGGAGCTAAGTTTTATAGATATAATCACCTTGATTACAACCACCTTGAAAAATTGCTAAAAAATCACCGGAACAATTATAAAAACTCAGTCATAATAACTGAATCTGTTTTTAGTATGGATGGTGATATAGCTGATATTGAAACATTATTATACCTAAAAGAAAAATATAATTGCCTATTGTATATAGATGAAGCACATTCAGTTGGTTGTATGGGACAAAATGGTCTTGGAGTCTCATTTAAAGAAAATTTATTTGATAGAATTGATATCTTCTTAGGAACATTTGGTAAAGCTTACGCATCTATAGGGAGTTTTATAGTAGCAGACAAAATAATAATAGATTATATAATAAACAAAACAAGGACATTTATATACACGACAGCTCTCCCCCCTATTGTTCTTTCATGGAATAATTTTATTCTAAAAAAGTCTTTTCATAAGTTCCATAACAGGAGAGAGAGTTTAAATTATATTGCCAAATACACAAGAGAAAAACTTTCATCACTGGGCTTAAAAGTATTAGGAGAAAGCCATATCATACCTTTAGTTATAGGAACTAATGAGGATACAATAATTTTATCAGAATACCTCTATAAAAATGGATTTTATGCTCTCCCTATACGATATCCTACTGTACCTAAAATGAGTGCAAGAATAAGGTTTTCTCTAAACTCGCTTGTAGAAAAAAATAATATAGATACTCTGTATGATCAAATAAAGGAATATTATGAAAGAAATATGGCTAAATAAAGAGGGAAATGATAATCTTATAATCTTTTTTAACGGTTGGGGGCTTGATGAAAAACCATTTTTATTTTTGGATAAAAAAAACTTTGATATCCTAATGTTCTACAACTACCAGAATATTGATAATTATGGTAGTATTAATCTAAAGAGGGATTATAAAGAGATATTTATAATTTCCTTCTCTTTTGGTGTTGCTGTAAGCTCTATACTATTTAAAAAGGGTTTTTTTGATAGCCTTAAAAATATTAAATCTATAGCAATAAATGGGACACCTTTTATGATCTCAGAAAAATATGGCATCCATCCAGTAATATTTACAAAAACATTAGAGAATCTTGATAAAAAAAATATAATAGAGTTTTATAAAAATATGTTTATAAAAGAGGAGGAGTTTAAGAACTTTTATGAGTATTTTTCAGTCAGTAGAGATTTTAACGACATAAAGGAGGAACTTAAAAAACTTTCACTTATAAGTTTTGAGTTTAAAGAAGGCTTTATAAATAAAGCTATAATATCTTCTAAAGATAAAATTGTATTCAGTTTGAATCAAAAAAGATTTTATAAGGATTTTAATATAGAGTTTAAACTAATAGAGTCAGGGCATTTTCCTTTTTACAAATGGATGTCATGGAATGAGATAATAGGTGAAGTTTATGGATAAAACACTTATTGAAAAAAGGTTTTTTAATTCACTTGTTTTATATGATAAAAATGCTATAGTACAAAAAATAATGGCTGACAAGTTAATTGATTACATAGAAGTATTCAAAAGATTTAATAAAATATTTGAAATAGGTTGTGGTACAGGAACCCTAACAAAAAAAATAATAAAAAAAATAGATTTCAAAACCCTGATAGCAAACGATATTGTAGACTGTAAAAAATATGTATGCATAGATGAAAGAGTCAATTTTATTAAAGGAGATTGTGAATATATTCAGTTCCCATCAAATAATAACCTTGTTATCTCAAATGCAACATTTCAATGGATAAATGACTATAAAAAAATGTTTGAAAAAATATTCCAATCATTAGACGATAATGGAATTCTTGCATTTACAACATTTGGTCCTGAAAACTTTATAGAACTTAGAGAAATAGGCATGCCATCAATTAATTACTACACAATAGAAGAAATAGAATCATTTTTTTACGAAATGTTTGATATTATAGATATTAAAGAAAATAAAATAATAATAAGATTCAATTCATACAAAGAATTATTCAACCATATAAAAGCAACAGGTGTAAATGCTATAAAATACAACAAAAACGAAGTTTTACCTAATCTTTTAAAATATTACAGATTAGAAAAAGAAACCACTCTTACATACCATCCATTATATTTTATTTTAAGGGCAAAAAAATGAAAATATTTATAACTGGAATAGACACAGGGGTTGGAAAAACATTTTTTACTGGTCTACTTGGTAAAGAGATTATGAAATATAAGAGAGTAATAACATTCAAATTTATACAGACTGGAAACAAAGATAATATTTCAGAAGATATTATCACACATAGGAAAATAATGGGAATAGATACCCTAAAAGAAGATATTGAAGGTTTAACATGCCCTTATGTATTTAAATTTCCATCTTCTCCCCATTTAGCAGCCAGGTTAGAAAATAATGTAATTGATACTTTTATTGTAGAAAAAAATATAGATATTCTTTTAAAAAATTATGATTACGTATTAATAGAGGGGGCCGGAGGAGTATACGTTCCAATAAGAGAAAACTTTTTTACTATAGAATGGATCAAAAAGGAAAAACTACCTGTAATAATTGTGTCAAATCCTAGATTAGGTAGTATAAACCACACTTTACTTACTTTTGAAGCATTAAAGACAAAAAATATAAAAATAATTGGAATTTTTTATAATAGATTTTTTAAAGAGAATAACGAAATAGAAAACGATACTTTTAACTTATTTAAGACATATTTTAAAGATATAATTGTTTCAGACAATGTAACAGATTTTTTAAATCCGATATTATCATTATAAACATTTTAATTATTATAAACATCTTAATTATTAAAATCCTCTTTTTAAATAACTATAAACCATTCCATTATCTTATGGTTATTTTCAAAAATGAATTTTATCTATATTTTCAATTCAACAAAATTAAAAATTTTGTTTTTTTAAATTTTGTTTATAAATTTTAATACTACAGATGGGGATATAGCTCAGCTGGGAGAGCATCTGCTTTGCACGCAGGCGGCCAGGGGTTCAATTCCCCTTATCTCCACTTAATGATCAAAAAAATCAGTAAAAAAATCAATGAATAGAAGATATAACTTTATAGACATAAGCCGCGGTATAGCTACTCTTTTCATGATAGAGACCCATGTTCTTAACTCTATATTAAAACTTGATTTAAGAAAAAACATATTTTATGACATAATCACCTTTTTTAATGGACTTGTTGCCCCATTATTTCTCTTTGTTTCTGGGTTCACTTTTTTTATAACAACAATAAACAAAAAGGATGATCTTAGAAAACTTAGAAAACCATTCTGGAAAACACTTGGTAAAATATTATTACTCTTTGTACTTGGTTACTCACTTCACTTGCCATATCTAAGTCTTCACAATATCCTCCGTTATACCTCTGAAGATCAATGGTTAAAGTTTTACGGCATTGACGTACTTCAGTGTATAGGACTAGGATTATTAATAATATTATTACTAAGAACTCTTATATCTAATGATAAAATATATTCCTATTCTATTTTGATAGTTGGAACTATTATATTTTTCGCAACACCAATTGTCAATAAACTAAAATTAGATTTTTTACCAGTCCCTATACTTGTATACATAAAAGATATAAACTACTCTCTTTTTCCAATATTTCCATGGTTAAGCTATATATTATTGGGAACTTTTTTTGGATATTTATACTTTATCCATAAAGAAAATAATGAAATCTCTTTTTCAAATAAAGTAGTAAAATACTCTTTAATAACATCTATAGTATCAGCAATACTATTCTACTTTTTATTAAATGAAAACTCAAAAACATCATATTCATTTTTTGCACTTAAGTTTTCACTTGTGATACTAATAGTATTTTTATTTAATATAGTCTCTTTAAAGCACCAGAAAAGCTTTAAAATAATAGAAAAGTTTGGTAGTTACAGTCTTCTTGTATACTGGTTTCATCTTGTACTGTTATATAAAAAGATAAAAGATAATCAATCTATAGTAGAACTTATAGGGTACAGTGCTGACTTTTTAACTTCATTTATTATATCATTTATTATAGCTTTCTCATGTCTTGGTTTAATATTAGTCTGGGAAACTCTTAAAACTAAAAAGATATATAAATATGGAATACTTTACGGATTGCTATTTAGCTTTCTATATATATTTTTATTCACATACTACTAGTAAATTTTTTAATTCTTAAAATTTTATAGTAATTTCTTAGTTTTATAATTAATTTTTAAATGCAATTTTAAAGAGGAGTAAAAAATATGAGTTACTATAGTATACCATCTTTTGGTCAGAAAGTTGAAATAAAAAACGGCAAAGCTTTAAAAAATAATAATCCTATAATACTTTTTATTGAAGGGGATGGAACAGGGATTGATATATGGCCTGCTACAAAACTTGTAGTTGATGAAGCATTAAAGAAATGCTATTCTAACGTAAAAATAGCATGGGTTGAGATACTTGCAGGTGAAAAGGCTTATAAAGAGACAGGTGATTATCTCCCAGAAAAAAGTGTTGAGTTCTTAAAAGAGTATAATATTGCTATAAAGGGACCATTAACAACACCGGTTGGAGGTGGTTTCAGGAGTTTAAATGTAACATTAAGGCAGGTTTTTGACCTCTACGCTTGTATAAGACCTGTTAAATATTATGAGGGTGTGCCATCACCCCTTAAAAATCCGTCTGTTGATATGGTTATTTTTAGAGAAAATACTGAAGATATATATACCGGAATAGAATGGGCATCATTAACTCCGGAAGCTAAAAAAGTTATTGACTTTGTTATGTCAATATCAAATAAAAAGATAAGAGAAGATTCTGGAATAGGAATAAAACCAGTAAGTGAATATGGGAGCAAAAGACTTGTAAGAATGGCTATAGAGTATGCTATAAAAAATAATAGAAGGTCAGTTACTCTAATGCATAAAGGTAATATTATGAAGTTTACAGAAGGTGCTTTTAAAAACTGGGGATATAATGTTGCAAAAAATGAGTTTTCAGATTATGTATACTTTGAAAATGAGGAACCAAACAATAAAAAAATAATGATTAATGACAGGATTGCTGATAACATGTTCCAGCAAATAATAATATCACCTCAAAACTATGATGTTATTGCAACAACAAACCTTAATGGTGATTATATATCCGATGCTGCTGCAGCACTTGTTGGTGGGCTTGGGATGGCACCTGGGGCAAATATAGGTGAGAAGACAGCAGTATTTGAAGCAACACATGGAACAGCACCAAAATACGCAGGTCTTGATAAAGTAAATCCATCTTCACTTATACTCTCAGCAAAAATGATGCTTGAATTCTTAGGATTTAATGAAGCTGCAGATATTATAGAAAAAGCACTTCAAAAAACAATACTTGAAAAGAGTGTAACATACGACCTTGCAAGAGGAATGGAGGGTGCAAAAGAATTAAAATGTAGTCAGTTCGCAGAACAGATTGTTAAAAATATGGACAGTGTAAAATAAAGGAGAGGAAATAATGGATATAATGAAAGAGGTTGTAAATCTTTGTAAAAACAGGGGGATAATATTCCAAAACTCTCAAATATATGGTGGACTTGCAAGCACATGGGACTATGGCCCATTGGGAGTTGAACTTAAAAATAATATAAAAAAAGTCTGGTGGAAGTTTTTTATACATAATAGAGAAGATATGGTAGGACTTGATTCTGCTATACTCATGCACCCAAGAGTTTGGGAAGCATCAGGGCATGTTAAAAACTTTCATGATCCACTTGTTGATTGTAAAAAATGTAAAGAAAGGTTTAGAGCCGACCATCTTATAGAAAACATACTTGGTATATCAACTGCCGGAATGAAAAATGAGGAGTTAAATCAGATAATACAGAATAACCAGAATATAAAGTGTCCAACATGTGGTGCAAAAGATTTTACAACAATAAGGTTTTTTAATCTTATGTTCAAGACATACCAGGGGCCAGTAGAAGAGGCAGCAAACATTGTTTATTTAAGACCTGAGACTGCACAGGGTATATTTATAAACTTTAAGTCTGTTCTAAACTCATCAAGAAAAAAGATACCATTTGGGGTAGGACAGATAGGTAAGGCTTTCAGGAATGAAATAACTCCCGGAAACTTTATTTTTAGAACAAGAGAGTTTGAACAGATGGAGATAGAATACTTTGTTGAACCAGGCACTGAAATGGAACACCTTGAACACTGGGTAGATTATTCTATGAAATTTTTTACTAAAATTTTAGGTATAAAAGATGAAAATCTAAGAAAAAGAGAGCACTCAAAAGATGAACTTGCACACTATTCTAATAGGACAATAGATATAGAGTATAAGTTTCCTTTTGGTTGGGGTGAGCTTGAAGGTATTGCATCAAGAACAGACTTTGATTTATCCAACCACTCACAACATAGCAATGAAGACCTTATATACTTTGATGAAAAAAAGAATAAAAAGTATATACCTTATGTTGTTGAACCATCATTTGGTGTTGACAGAACACTGCTTACTGTACTCGTTGACGCTTATACTGTTGAAAAACTTCAGGACGGGACAGAGAGAGTAGTATTAAAACTTGCTCCATATATTGCACCAATACAGGTTGCAGTATTTCCATTAAAGAAAAATGAGCCAAGAATCGTTGAGGTTGCAAAAAAAATTCTCAAATCTCTTATAGGTGATTTTAATGTTATATATGACGATACTGCAAGTATAGGTAAACTCTACAGAAGACAGGATGAGATAGGTACACCTTACTGTATAACTGTTGACTTTCAGAGCCTTGAAGACAATACAGTAACAGTCAGAAACAGGGATACTATGAAACAGGAAAGAGTCTCAATAAACTCTTTGAAAGAATTTTTTACTAAGAGTTTTAGTATAAATCTTGACATATAACAAATAACAGGGATATAATATTATGGACATTTTTGTAAATAGAATTATTGTCGGTGATATGGGTGTAAATTGTTACATTGTAGGAAATGAAGAATCTGTCTTTATAATAGACCCTGGCGATGAGGCTGAATATATAATAAATGAAGTAGGAAATAAAAAAATAGAGTTTATATTACTTACTCACGGGCACATAGATCACATAATGGCATTAAATAAAATAAAAGAAATGATAAATACAAAAGTCTATATAAGTGAACTTGATAAAGATTTTTTATTTGACTCAAAAAAGAATCTATCCTATTTTTTAGGCTATAATTATGTTTATAAATACGATGTTGAAGTATTAAAAGACTCGGATACTATAGAGTTTAAAAACACAAAGATAAAAGTAATAAGTACTCCAGGGCATACACCTGGTGGTTTATGTTTCTATATTAATAATATGCTCTTCTCTGGAGACACACTTTTCAGACAATCAATAGGAAGAACAGACTTTCCTGGTGGTGATTATGCAACTCTTATCAAGAGTATAAGAGAAAAACTACTTAAACTACCACCTGATACAATAGTATACCCTGGGCATATGGAAGAGACAACAATAGGTTTTGAAAAAGATCATAACCCATTTTTAATATGATTTATTTTATAAAATTTTAAAAACCCCATTTTATTTAAAAAATGGGGCCTTTTTACTAAAAAAAATCACCTGATAATTTATCAATTAAATCAAGATAATTATAATACGTTGTTTGATATTCAACTATATAATTTGTTAAAGCAAGTTTTGCATTTGAAAGATCAGATGATGTTCTTACAACTTCAGCTAAAGGTAAAATTCCTTGTCTATATTGATCCCTTTGATAACCCAATTTTATTTCAAGAGATTTTATATACTCTCTCTGTTTATCTATAATAATCTTAGTATTGTTAAGACTATTAAATAAAGAAATTGCTAAGGTATTGATATCTTTTAAAGTTTTCTCTTTTTCAAGTTGTAACCTCTGATATTCAGACTCCCATTTTTTAATCTCACCTCTAACATCAAAGTCAAATATAGGTAGCGATAATTGGATACCTATAAAAAACTCAGAAGTCGAAATATTGGAATACGATTTACTTAAACTATCAGCACTCCCATACAGAGTATAAGACCCAATAAGATCAAGGGATGGAAGTCTCTTATTTTTTGCAATAGAAAGTGATAGGGAAACCTGGGAAATATATTTATCCACAAGCTTAACCAGTCTTAAATTATCAATATTATAATTATTACTAATACTCTTATCAAATACCTCAATTTCAGCAGGATAATCATCATCCGAAAGATTATAATACTTTTTTATTTCTTCAACAAGAGTTTCATAAGCCTTTTTAACTTCAAAAAGTGTTCTTTCATACATTAATATACCAACCCTTGCAGTTTCAAGGTCTGCTTTACTTGATATACCACTCTTTACCATTTCTTCAGCTTGTTTAAATACATCCCTGTTTTCATTTATTATCTCCTCAACCAATTTTATCTGTTTACTTAAAAATAACCATCTTAAATACAATGATATAGCAGATGTTATCTCTTTCTCAAAAGACTCTTCATTCATAATCTCTCTTATATCTTTTCCTAGTTTAGATGCCTCAAGTGGATACCTATCTACAAGACCAAAAAAATTCTTAAGTAATGGTTGAGTCACTGAAAACTTTATTGAGTTCATATAAAAAGTTTTTTCCTGGCCTGCAAATACTGCAAGTTGAGGAATAAATGCTGAATACATTGAGAGCCCTGTCTCTGAGTTTACTCTAACAAGACTTGTATCAACCTTGACCCTTGTACCAGTATCAGAGAATGCTTTAGAAAGGCCAGCAATAAGGGAGTATGAGTTTGATTTTTCAGTAGGTATTAAACTATCCTTACCACCACCCTTAGAGTATGTATATCCTGTATTCCCATAAAGATATATATCATCAATAGCATTTGCTCTCATTATATCAGCAAGTGATTGGTTCAATAATTCTTTTTCCTGTTTTATCTTATAGCTGTTTTCAATATATGATTTTACAAACTCATCAATTTTTACAGGTTTTGAGTATAAAAAAACAGGCAAAATTAACAATAGTAAATATCTTTTCATAAAAATCTCCTAAACAATAAGTCTTTGTATTATCTTAACTAGGACACTTATTTCTGGATTATTACTGAATATTTTATCCTCTTTTATAGCTTTATAAACATCATCTAAACTTATAAAAGTTGGTTCTTCCTCTTTTATTATCTCATCTTTTTTACACAAATTACATCTACAAAGATATGTTTTTACTGTCTCAACAGATTCATAACACTTTTTATTACTTGTAGTAGTGCAAAAATCAGTTATTGTATAACCCTCTTTTATTATCTCAAGTTCACCATTACAATAGTAACACTTTCTATTTTTTAACATCTATTTACCCTCCAATTTTTCCCTTCTTCTTCTTATTATATAAGACTCTACTATAGAATAGAGAGTAGGAAGAAATATAAGTGTAAGTATAGTTGACACAGTAAGTCCACCTATTATTGTAACAGCCATAGGTTTTACTTCACTGCCTGATCCTGTCTTAAGTGCTAAAGGCATCATCCCAACAATAGTTGTCAAACTCGTCATTAAAACAGGTCTTAATCTTGTTTTACCAGCCTCAATTATTGCCTCAAATAGGCCAAAACCATGTTTTTCTCTTAACTGTTTAGTATAGTCTATCAAAACTATACCATTATTTACAACTATTCCCAAAAGTATTATTGCACCGATAAAACCAACAACATTAAATTCTGTACCAGTAAGGAATAACAACCAGATAACACCTATAAGTGATAATGGTATTGTAAACAGAATTAAGAAGGGGTCTAATAATGATTCAAACTGGGCAGCCATTATCATATATACAAGTAAAATACCAAGCAAAAATGCAAGGGAAAGGTCTGCAAAAGAGCTTTGAGTATCCTCGTAATTACCTCCATAAAGAATTGTAACACCCTCAGGTAAAACAATGTTTGATACAATATACTCCCTCAACTTTTCAACAACATTAACAAGACCTACTCCCTCCTGATTATTTGCTTTAACATAAACAACTCTCTGTTGGTTTTTTCTTTCTATAACTGACGGCGAAAGTTCTCTTGTAATAGTAACTACTTTTGATAAAGGTACACTTATACCAAAGGGAGACTTTATCCTTATGTTTTTTATATCATCAAGTGTGAGTCTATCCTCCTCCCTTAACCTCACAATAACATCTGTTTCCTCTCCTTTAAATCTGTATTGTGTTGCTGTGATACCTGAAAGTGCTGCAAGAAGGGTTGACGATATAGTATACACATTAAGACCAATTGTAGCTGCTTTAACCCTATCTATATTTATTACATATTCATATGAACCATCTGTTCTGGATATATCAATATCTTTAAGTTCTTCAGAAAAATTTTTTTCCATAATATTTTTAATCTCTTTTGCAACCTGATATATAGTATCAATATCATTACCCCTTACCTCAACCTCAAGTGGGCTCTTATTAGACTGCACCATACTTGGCTGTGTAAACTTTACCTTTGCACCAGGAATACCAGTTAGAATTTCCCTTGCTTTAGACAAATTATCAACTGTTGAGTATTTTCTGAACTGAGGGTCTTTAAGTCTTATACTGCCTGATATTTTATTAGATGCTGTACCTCGAACAGCAGAAACAAAACTCTTTTTACCACCACCTATTACTGTTATAACAACATGCACATCTTCCAAAGATTTTTTAATTTTTTCAGCAACCTGATAAGCAAGCTGTTCAGTTACCTCAAGCCTTGTGCCCTCTTTAAGTTCAATTACAAACTGGATCATATCGTTATTAGATTGAGACATAAAACCTTTTTGGACAAAACCAAAAATAAATAGAGAAAAGAAAAACAAGATAACAATACCAAAAACAACTGTTTTTCTTTTATAAAGTGCCCATTCAAGAAGAGTAGAATATTTTTGAGTCAGGTTATCTAAACCCCTCTTTATCAGGTTAAGAATTTTATTAAAAAATTTAATTCTATATTCAACATTATCAAGACTAAAACCTTCCTTGAAAAGTTTTGAGGCAAACATTGGGATTATAGTTATTGCAACAAATAGAGAAGCTAATAATGAAAATGTTATTGTCAAAGACATCTCTTTAAAAAACTCACCAGCAATACCTTCTGTAAACATAAGTGGCAAAAATACTACAATAGTTGTAAATGTTGATGCAGTTATAGCAAGTCCAACCTCCTCTGTACCAATAATAGCTGCATTGTAAGGACTTTCCCCAAGTGTTCGGTGTCTGTATATATTTTCAATAACAACAATTGCGTTATCAACAAGCATCCCAACTCCAAGAGCAAGACCACCAAATGACATAAGGTTAAGAGTCATGTTGGCAGCATACATAAGAAGAAATGTAGCAATAATAGATATAGGTATAGCAAGGCCAACTATCAGAGTTGGTCTTATACTCCTTAGAAATATAAATACAACAATTATAGCAAGTAGACCAGCATTATAGGCAGATGATGTAAGATTACCTATTGACTGTTGAATATAGTCACCACCACTAAAAATCTTATTTATTTTTATATTTTTGGGTTTTATTCTTTCAAAGTCAATAAGTTTGTTTATTATCCTATCTGCAACCTCTACAGTATTAGCACCAGACCTCTTATAACAGATCCCAACAACAGCTTCCGATGTGTCAAGTGTTCTTATTTGTTCTCTGTCAGCAAATCCCCTTTTTACATCAGCAATATCTTTTAAAAATACTGGTTTTTGTGAATATGCACCCTTAACACTTATGATAGTATTTTTAATCTCTTCCAGGTCTTGAAACTCACCTTTTATTCTTAATGTATAATCATCATAACCAACCTTTATACTACCTGCTGGCATATTAACATTTTCAGCTGAAATAATTCTTGTAAGATCATCAAAAGTAAGACCAAGAGCATTCATTTTAGCACTGTTTAAAAATATCTGGATCTCCTCATCTCTACCACCTTCAATATTAACAGATGAAACACCATCAAGCTGTTCAAGTAATGGTTTAATTACATCCTCACCATATTTTTTAGCTTTAGCAAGGTCAAGTCCTGTAATTGAAAATATATAAACTGGAATCATTGAAGCATCAAACTTGAATGTTGTTGGTCTTGTAGCAGTAGAAGGTAATTTATCAATAACAAGGTCAAGTTTCTCGCGGACATCTGAAGATGCCTCAGCCATATTAGTACCCCAGCTAAATTCAATTGTTACTATTGATAAACCTTCAAGAGACCTTGACTTTATATTTTCTATATTATTAACAGTACCAACAGCCTGTTCTATTTTTTGAGTTATATTCTCTTCAATCTCTTTTGGTCCTGCTCCAGTATTTTGAGTCATAACTGTTATAACTGGAAACTCAATATCTGGCATAAGGTCAACAGAAAGTTTAGACAGAGAAAATAAAGATAATGCAATAACAGCAAGTATTAACATCAATATTGTAACAGGTCTTCTTACAGAAACCTCTGTTATTTTCATAGTTTACTCCTTAATTATTATTATTGTTTTGATCAACTGGCCCATACTCCTTTCCCTCATATATAAACTTTATCCTGTCACCATCGTTTAAGAACTGATGCCCCATATATACTATAAAGTCACCTGGCTTAATTTCATTTGTTATTATCTGTATTTTTGCGGTTTGAGTATCACCATAATACTTTGTTGCACCAGTTTTAACAAATATTCTTTTTGCAATACCATTATCAAACTTAAATACATAATAATTATCTTTATCATCCTTTAAAACTGCTGAATACGGAATAAGAAGTGCTTTATCTATTCTTGCTACATCTATCCATACCCTCACATACATACCAGGTAAAAGCTTATCAGAATACTTTGAATTATCTACTAGTATCTTTACTTCCTGAAGTCTTGAAACTGGATCAAGCATTGGTGTAATCTCAGAGACAACCCCTTTAAAAATCAGATTTTTATAAGCATCTGAAAAAACTTCTACTGTTTGACCTTTTTTAACTTTTTTTATGCTCTCCTCGGAGAGTCCAACCTTAACAAAAACACTTTCAAAGTTCTCAACCCTAAATATTGGTTGAACACTTGTGGCAGTATCACCCTCTTCAAGATATATTTTTGTAACTATACCACTTATCAACGTCTTAATAGGATAGTTTGAAAATGTACCTGCAACAACATCCCTATTTATATAACCTATAATCTGATTTGAAGCAACATAATCACCGGTTTTAACAAGTATTTTAACAATCTTACCAGGATAATCAGAATATATATTAGACTTTTTTATACCCTCAACATCACCTGTCGAATACACTCTCTCAGTAATCCAGTCCTCAATAACCTTTTCAGCTTTAACAGGGAGTGCTATCTTTTGCATAAGCTCAGCTTTTTTAGCCAGAGCTTTTTTATTTTTAATAGAACTTGATATTCTCATAAAAACAAGCAATAATAAAAGGGCTATTAAAATAAATCTTATAAACTTTCTTAATTTTTTATTCTTTTTCTTAGGTTTTAAATACTTTTCATCAAGATTCATCTATTTCCTCCTAATTTTTTTATTTCTTTATTTATAAGATCTGCAATAGTTGCCCCAATATCCTGTTTTATATTTTTTAAACCAATACTCGCAAATAACTTGCTGTCTGTTATACTAAAAGCAATAACCCTTGTTATATGTAAAAACCATATTCTAATACTTTCTTTAAGTGGATCAATACCTTGCATAATTTCACCTTTCTCTATTCCCTCTCTTATTATCTCAGCAATAACATCCCATACATGTATTTTTTTACACTGCATATCTTTAATCATGCTCTTTATTTTTTCTATTACTTCTAATGGCAATTGATGGTGTAATATCATAAATATAGAAATATACTCAGGATATGTACTTATAAACTCGTTAAAAATGTTTAAAATATATTCTATTTTGTCAAATGTTGAAATATTTTTCTTTTCTTCAAGAAACTTATAAACCTTTTTCATTGTCATCTCTTCAGCAAACCTTAAAACCTCAATAAATAATTCATATTTATTCTCAAAATATAAATATATTGTCCCTTTTGCTATACCAGCCTCTTTTGCTATCTCATTTATACTAACAGACTCAAATCCTTTTGACGCAAAAAGCTTTCTTGCAGTGTTTATTATATGTTCTCTTTTTTCTGTTTTAATCTTTTCCTTAAGCCTCATTATAAACCTTAAACAATTTAGTGAACAAAGGTCATAAAATGACCAATGGTCATTAATTAAATATAATAAAATATTTTTTTTTGTCAACAATTTTTTGTTAAAAAATACACATATATTTAGAGTATTAAAATAACCTATATTGTAAAAAATTTTTTTAAAAAAAATTTTGAAACAGAGAATTAACTATATAATTTTATCTAAGTTAAAATGTTTCTATATAAAAGAACAGGAGGCTTTAATGAAAAAAATATCATTACCAGATAACAGGATGCCAAAGAAATGGTATAATATTCAAGCTGATATAGGACCTACTGATCCACCCTTAGATCCAGAAACAAATAAACCAATGGAACCATCAAAACTTGCTGTATTATTTCCAGTCTCACTCCTTGATCAGGAGGTCTCAACAGAAAGGTGGATAGATATACCAGAGGAGGTTTTGGATATATATAAAATATGGAGACCAACACCATTAATAAGGGCAGAAAGGCTTGAGAAATACCTTGATACCCCAGCAAAAATATATTTTAAGTATGAAGGTGTAAGCCCTGCAGGAAGTCACAAACCAAACACAGCTGTACCACAAGTATATTACAATGCGAAAGAGGGGATAAAAAGCCTTACGACTGAAACAGGTGCAGGTCAGTGGGGTTCATCATTATGTTTTGCAGGTCAATACTTTGGTGTTGATGTACTTGTATATATGGTTAAAGTAAGTTATCATCAAAAACCATATAGAAGAGTATTGATGGAAACATGGGGTGGGAAAGTAATAGCAAGCCCAAGTAATACAACAGAATCAGGTAAAAAAATACTTGAGATAAATCCAGATAGCCCAGGAAGTCTAGGTATAGCAATAAGTGAAGCTGTTGAGGTTGCAATAAAAAGTGGTGGAAAAGCACACTATGCATTAGGAAGTGTTTTAAATCATGTACTATTGCACCAGACAGTAATCGGACTTGAGGCTAAAGAACAGTTTGAAACAATTAATGATTATCCTGATATAATAATAGGCTGTGCAGGTGGTGGTAGTAATTTTGCAGGAATAGCATTCCCTTTTATACCCGATAAAATGAATAAAAAGAAAGACTTAAGAATAATAGCTGTTGAACCAGCTTCATGTCCAAGTTTAACTAAGGGAAAGTTTGAATATGACTTTGGCGATGTTGCAGGATTTACTCCATTACTTAAAATGTATACATTAGGCCATGACTTTGTCCCTCCATCAATACATGCAGGTGGTTTAAGATACCATGGTATGGCACCACTTGTTTCAAAAATCTATCATGAAAAACTGATAGAGGCTGTTGCAATACCTCAAAAAGAGACTTTCCAGGCAGCAATAACCTTTGCAAGGACAGAGGGGCTTATCCCAGCACCAGAATCAGCACACGCAATAGCAGCAACAATAAGAGAAGCACTTGAATGCAAAAAAAGAAAAGAATCAAAAACAATACTTTTTAATTTAAGTGGACATGGATTTTTAGACCTTGGTGCCTATCAAATGTTTTTAGAGGGGAAGTTAGAATAATAAATTAATAATAACTGAGGTCTCACCTCAGTTATTAAAAATATTTAGAATAGATTATTTATTATTTAATCTCAAAACTGTTTTTAATAAACTCGTTTATAACCTTAAGTTCAATCTCATCAATACTCTTATAGCCAAGATTTTGCATTAAAGTCGATAAATTGTTACTAAATACCTGTGCTGTATCCATCTCTTTATCTGCATATTTTATTTTTTCATAATTTATGATCTTCCATTGGCCCCTTATGTTTTTAAGAATAAAGTCAGTGTATGAATCACCTTTAATCTCAAGCCCTTTTATTTCAAAAACTACCCTATACTTTGCAGTATCATTATTCTTTTCAATCTCTTTAATATCTTTTATAACAAGTTTACTGAATAGATCCTTATGAGATGCAACCATTTTGTTTGCAATCCTCTGTATAATAGACAGCTGCTCTTTTTTATCAGCCTCATTAGCATTTTCCCATATCTTACCATAATATATTTTACAGAACTCATTTAAGTCCCAATATTCAGTATCAAAAACAGCTTTTGATATAATACTATCAAAATAATTTTTTAAAGTCTTTTCTGGAGTGCCCATACTACTACAAAAATACAAAATAAAAATAAAAAAAACTGGTAAAAACTTTTTCATAACTACTATCCCCCTATTATTTTTTCATAGACAGATAAAATTTAATCTTTTTCATCCATTTATAAAAAAAAGGATTATCTAAAGCATTATAAAATTATCATCTTCATCATTAATCCCACCATCAAACTCATTAGATATATCATACTTTTTCTTTAAATTTTCAAGAATCTTTCTTTCATTTTTTGTTGTAATTATTTTATCAAGATAAGAAATAATATCAATAACAATCTCTTTTTCAACATCTTTGCTTGCAGATGGTATACCGATTTCTTTTCTCGAAAGATTAAACTCATTCAGTATAAAATTATTAAGAAGTTCAAGATGTTCAATCTCTTGTCTAACAATATCATAAGACTGGAGTTGGATAATACTCTCCTTAACATCTTTATCAAGTTTTGAGGCAAAGTCTCTAAGTTCTTTAACTGCTTCATCAAGTTTTGGCGTACTATAAGATAAAGAGGACTTAAGTTTTAGAAGATATTCTTTTATTACATCAATATAATGAAAAACACTTGACAGGTTAATCTCATAACCCTCTTTTAAACCTATTGTGTTTTTAACTGCCTCACTGATCTTCTTTTTCACAGAGACAACAAAGTTTGATGTCCTCTCTGCAAACTCTCGAATGTCCCTGGCCAAAATCTGAAAACCCTTTGCATTCTCTCCAGCATTTGCAGCCTCTATCCCAACATTTATAGAAAGTATATGCATTGTTTTGGCAATCCTTTGAATCTCATCGTTTATCTTTTCTATCTCTTTAAGTGTATTTATTGTTGTCTCTATAAAATTATATGAAGAGTTTTTAAGCTGAAGCATATTCTCATAAAAAATAGAAAAAGCATTAGTAAGGTATTCTGCACCTTTTTCCATACTCTTAAAACTATTTTCGTCATCAGGATTAATTAGCCTAGATATAGACTCTTCAACACTCTTTTCTATATTTTGTGCATAATCTGATATCTTTGTAAAATTGTTTATTACATTAATAAGTGAATTATATGAAAAATCATTTATATTATTTACATAATCTTTCATTATAATAGTACTTATACCAAGATACTCTGTAAGTCTTATGATTTGATTCTTCAAAATCTCTTTTTTAGTCCTCTCTTTAATAAAGTTTTCCTTATTAATATCATTTTCTAAAACCATAAGGCCTATAAAATTACTACCAATTTTTCTTATATCATTAATACTTTCGTATAAATCATCAATTAAAGAAAAATCGAATAATTTTCTCTTATAAATTTTAGTATAAACTTTACCAATTGCATCTTTAGCACTATTTAGACACTTCATTTCAGATCTGCTAACAATCTCATATAAATAATCACTATTTTTTAGTGAAAAAGCTTTATTTGAAGTATTTCCTAAATCTTTATAAGTAACAGAATAATTCAAATATAACTGTAAAAGACTATAATAATCAGAAAGTAAATTTTCGATAGTTTTAACAAGATTTTTTTTTACTTTACTAGAAAGAAATAAAAGGTTATAAATATCAGATAAAAATATAAAAAATAAAAACAAAAAAAATAAAACAGAGAATATATTAAGTTGACATTCATTATAAAAAAAATAAAAAATAGAATAAAGAATTAAAGACCCTGAAAAAATAATTCTTAACTTAAAAAGATTAGACTTAATAAAGTTAAAAACAATCAAAATTAACTCTTTTAAAGACTTCATTAAACTTCCTTATATATTATAAATAAATATTCAATAAAATGGGGAGAAATATCCCCTATTTATTAAAAATCATCAAGGTTATCAAATGGTATCTCCTCCTCAGGTTTAACTATATGAACACTCTTTCCGTTTGTTTTTGGTTTCCCTCCTGTACCTGTCTTTGTTTGGGTCTGTACTGTCTTTGTTTGTAGTTTTTTTGTCTCCTGTTGTTTTGTTTGAATCTTTTTGGTATCAAAACCTGAATGAGTACCTGTCGATGAGACCGCATTTTTACCTTTTACTATTACTGTAAGAGCATTTACTATATCAGTCATCGACTCAACCTGTGCTGTTATCTCCTGAGCTGCTGATGCTATCTCTTCTGAACCTGCTGCTGTCTGTTGTGCAACAGTATTTACCTGACTTATTGCCTGTGTAACCTGGTTTGCACCCTTTAACTGTTCCTCTGATGCTTTTGCAACCTCTTGAAGTATAACAGCTGTTTTCTTAATACTATCTATTACAGCTTTTTGAAAATCAAAAAGCTCTTTTGTAACAGTCTCACCTTTTTCAACATTATTCAATACACTCTCTATAAAGTCTGCTGTCTCTTTTGCAGCCTCAGCACTCTTCTGAGCAAGGTTTTTAACCTGCTCTGCTACAACAACAAACCCCCTTCCTGCATCACCTGCCCTTGCTGCCTCAACCGCAGCATTAAGTGCAAGTATGTTTGTCTGAAAAGCTATATCATCAATAACTTTTATTATCTTACCTATCTGCTTACTTCCATCACTTATAAGTTTCATAGCATTTTCCATATTCTTCATAGAAGCATCAAGACTTTCAGCAGCCCTCATATTCTCTTTCATAAGGCCCTCAACCTCTTTTATATTCTTCGTGTTTGACTCAATAGTTGCCTGCAACTCTTCAGTTGAACTTGTTATCTCCTCAACTGAACTTGCAAGTTCTGACGCATTGCTTGAAAGTTCCTCAGACGATGCTGCAAGTTCAACAGATGCCTGTTCTGATTGTGATGTTGACTTAACTATAAGGTCTATATTTTCACCTATGCCCTTTTCAGTTGACCTTGTTATAAACATGCCAAGTAAGAGTGAGATAATAAACGCTATAATTGAGATAATAAGTATAAGTATTATAGAAGAACTGGCTAAGGCTTCAGCATCATTCGAATTTGATACCAATTTTTCATTTATAAACTTTAATAAAAATAACCCAGTAGTACTTACATCGTCATAGACCTTACTTACTTCACTACTTAAGATATATTTGCCCAATTCCTCAATCTGTTTAAGAAAAATAGTGTTATCATTTATAGTGAATAAATATTCAAATTTTTTAGAAAGATTTTTATTTAATTCTTTCTCTTCATTCAATTTATTTAAAAAATCTTTATACAACCTCTCTTCCTCTTTTTCTTTTGCTATCTTATCATATTCAGCTAAATCCTTCTCATATTCTTTACTTACTTCAATTATATATTTTAAAATTTTACTCCTCTCCTCCCTGGCTAAAGTAGGTATAGCAAGTGTCCTATAAGAAGTTTTTATATTCTCAAGTTTTAGGGAAATATTTTGAAAGTAATTTATACTGGGAACCAATCTCCTAGAAACATTACCAACAGTACCAGATACACTCCTAAGTCCAATGAAACCAATTAAACCAACCAATAACCCAATTACAGCAGTTATTACAAAACCACTTAAGACCCTCTTTTTAAGCGTCATATTTTTAAACATAAAATCCTCCTGATATTTTATTTAAAAACTAAAATTTTATCCAAAAAAATTTTATTTCTCAATACTCTCTTTCTCTTTTATTATCTCATTGACATCTATAACATCCTCTTTAGTAAGTATCTTATCAATATTTAATATCATTATCATATTATTATTAACCTGTGCTATACCAGTCAGGTAACCACTCCTTAGTTTAAGTCCTATCTCTGGTGTCCTCTCAAGGTTTGACTCAGATATATCAACCACATCATTAACAGAATCAACAGCAATACCAACAGAATAGATATAACCTGATTCTCTATTAACAATATCTACTATTATAAAAACAGTCCTATCATTATATGTAGACTCTTTAAGATTAAACTTAAGTCTCATATCAATTATGGGTATAATCTTTCCACGCAAGTTTATTACACCTTTAAGAAATGAAAGAGCATCATGCACTGGGGTTATTGTTGTATACCTTATTATCTCCCTAACCTTAGTTATAGGTATTGCATAAAGTTCATTCTCTATTTTAAATGTAAGGTACTTTTCTGACTTTTCCATTTTATCCCTCCTTTTCAAGAAGCATTCTTATAACTTTTAAAAAAGGCTCTCTTTCAAAAGGTTTTATTATCCACCCTGTTGCACCCAATCCCTTTGCCTTCATTATTTTTGACTTGTCTGTCTCTGTTGTAAGCATAACAACAGGTGTTGTAGTATCAAACTTTCTTATTTCACCAAGTAGTGTTATTCCATCCATCTCCGGCATATTAACATCAAGTATGTAGATATCAACCTTAGGTTTCTTGCTGTTTATAATCTCAAGTGCTTGCTTACCGTTTTCAGCCTCAAGAACATTAAAACCTTCACTCTGAAGAACCTGTTTTATTATATTTCTTACAACAAGAGAATCCTCAACACTAAATACAGTCTTCACTTTAAAGCTCCTCCAAAAATATTTTAAAAAATTTTAATTTATAAATTTTAAAGTTTAAAATTTCAAACAACTAAATATTCAATCCCTCTTTCCTTTTAACACTATTTATAAAACCTTCAACATCGATAACAAAACCTATTGTTCCATCACCAAAAATTGTACCACCTGAAAATACAGGATTTGAAGCAAATAAAATACCAAGACTCTTTATTACTGTCTCCTGTTTACCAAGAACAGAATCAACAGCAATTCCATAAGGAATATTATCATACTCTATTACAAGCACAATTGCATCTTTAATATCAGTCTTGTAATTCATCTCCTTAAGAACCTTTCCTGCCAAAACTATAGGTATATGTTTTCCCCGATGAAAGACCATATAATCACCATCTCCCATTTTTGTTACATCTTTATCTGAAAAAGTTATAATCTCTTCAATAATATCAAAAGGAAATATATATGTATTTGTACCAACCTTAGTAATAAAACCCTCTATTATTGCAAGTGTAAGTGGTATCTTTATAATAAATTTTGTGCCTTTACCCTTATAACTTTCAATCTCAACCTTACCTTTAATACTCTCAATATTTTTCTTGACAACATCAAGTCCAACACCCCTACCAGATATATTAGTAACACCCTCTTTTGTTGAAAATCCTGGGAGAAATAGAAAGTTAAAAACTTCCTTATCAGACAAATTATCAGAATTTTCAATAAGCCCCATAGAAATAGCTTTATTTATTATCTTCTCTCTATTTATTCCTGCCCCATCATCTCTTATAACTATCTCTATATTATTACCCCTATGTGAAGCCCCTATGTAAAGTAGCCCTGCTCTTGGTTTGCCAACTTTTTCTCTCTCATCAGGCATCTCTATACCATGGTCAATAGCATTACGAACAATATGAACAAGTGGGTCATAAATCTTTTCTATAACATTCTTATCAAGTTCAGTCTCTTCACCCTCCATTTGAATATTAACAATCTTATTAACCTCCCTTGCTGTATTTCTTATAACAACCTTTAATTTATTGAATATTTCACCTATTGGTATCATTCCCATCGATATTACTATATTTTTCATGCTTGTTATTATCTGTTCAAACGAGTTTAATATTCTTTCAAGTTCAACATCTTTTATCATATTTGATAGTTTCTGCTTTATCATAGACTGGTTTATAACAAGTTCACCTACATTATCAATAAGTTCATTAAGTTTGTCGTAAGAAACTTTAACATAATTTGAAACAAACTTTTTAAGTTCCTCCTGCTGTTTAGCTACAGCTGTTTTAATATCCTCCTCTGTTACTTTCTCTTTTTCAACTGCAATCTCTCCAAACTTTTTCTTTGTCTCAATCTGTTCAAGGAGAATTTCCTGGATATCCTCATCATCTATTCTTTTCTCCTCTTTTAATATCTCACCTATTTTTTTATGGCCTGTAATACCTCTTATTTCAGAGATGTATGAGTATATATTGATACTTTTAAAATCATTTTTTATTTTATCAATATTAAAGTCATTTATAGTTATAACATTTATTATATTTTTTAAAAACTCTATCCCCTCCAGTATCTTGTCTATTATCTCCTTGGTTGCTCTTAACTTACTATCTCTTACCATTGAAAAAAGGTTTTCAAGTTCATGTGAAACCTCTTCTATATTCTTAAGCCCTAAAAATGAAGCTGAACCTTTAATAGAATGAAATGCCCTAAAGATAGAATCTATCTTATCCTTATTTGTTGGGTCATATTCAAGGTCAACAATATCAACTTGTGCCCTCTCAAGGTGTTCAAGAGACTCAATAATAAAGTCCTGAAGCATCTTCTTATCTGTTGTTATATTATCAAAAAAGTCTTCCGGATACTCTTTTTTCTCTTTATGTTTTAGCTCATCAACAAAATATTTTTTCAGTATAGAGTTTATTTGGGGAATTAATAGGTTAATAGAATCTATAATCTCTTTTTTTTCATCATAACTCTCTTTGATATTAAGCTCTTTTATAAGCTTTAAAACATCTATAATCACATTAAGAGAACTCTCATTAGACTCTCTTATTTGAAAAAGCTTAATAAGCCTCTTTGAGAGTTTATCAATATTTTTAATCCCAATAAGAAAGCTTGCCTATATAATTTAAACATTCATTAATTTCTGCTATTGCAATAAGATTACCTTCTTCAAAACTGGATAAATATGTTATTACTCTACTTATCTTTTGATCAATCTCTTCTCTTTTTAACAAGTCAGTCATTGTAAAACTCCGTATTTGTAATTTGTATTTATATAAAGATTTATGTTACATAAAGATTTATTTGATATAAAGGGGCATATTTGTGATATATATATATATATATATATGAGAGAGGAAATGTGGATTAAAAATTATATATAAATACTTATCGATTTTTAAATCAATATCATTCATGTCATAAAAATTACGATCTCTTAAAATTCTTAAATTACAAGCCCACATTTAACAAAAATCCTTAACAGTTTTACATTTTTATAATAAAAAACATTCTTTTTAAAAAGTCAATACATTCTTTAAAGCTTTACTAAGAAACATAAAAACCTCAAGGCAAGTCTTTTTTCTTATTCTATCTCTATTACCCTTAAGGTTAAGCCTTTTAACATATGTATTATCGTAAATTGAGACCGCAAAATAAACAAGCCCAACAGGTTTATCTTCTGTCCCACCTCCAGGTCCTGCTATTCCAGTAATACCTATACCAATATCGGAATCTCCCTTAACTTTTTCTGCCATTAGCCTGGCAACAGGCTCACTTACAGCACCATGTTTTTTAATAATTTCATCAGGAACACCAAGCCTCTTTATTTTTGAATCATTAGAGTATGAGACAATAGACTCAATAAAGACTTTTGATACACCAGGAAAATAGGTCACATAACTTGAGAAAAGGCCTCCAGTACATGATTCTGCAATTGAGATTTTAAGATTTTTTTCTAAAATCCTAGATACAAACTTTTTAGCCTCTCTTTTTATCCTTATATCAAGCATTAAACAACTTTTCCATCCCTATAAAGATCTTCAACCCTTATCTCTTTAATTATTTCAACATTAATTACATTGTATTCTGTTGAAAAAACAACTTTCCTGCCGTTTTCACCACCTGTATTCCTATATTTTATATATACTTTCCTCTCCCTCAAAATATTTTCAGCCACATCAACATTCCTGTCTCCAACAAAAAATATCTCACGTGCAGAAAATATAATAAAAGCACCGCCTGTTATTGTTGCCTCAAGATTTTTTATATCTGAACCATTATCAATAAACTTCTTAATAAGGTATTTTATCGCAATATCGCCATACTTGGTACTCTTTAGATTAGCTGGGGCAATTGGTAAAAGATAATGGCACATACCTCCCCATCTATTAACCTTATCAAAAATAGTAACAGCAACACAACTCCCTAAAACAGTCTTAATAACCATAGGTTCTTTTGAAAATATAAGTTCACCTGGATTTAAAAAATATTCCAAACCTCTCTCCTTAAAATATAGGTACTAAATATAATTAAAATTAATTTTTAAATTTTACAAATAGAAATTTATTTTTTCAAGTAAGAGCCTATTTAAAATAGTTATTTTCCTTAAAATAATCTATTACTCTCTCTATTGTTCCCCCATCAAATCCCCTTGAAAAAAGATATCTTCGTATCTTTTCATAAATCTCAAATAAACTATTAGCTTTCTCTTTATAAGCCTTAATTTTATGAATTATTAAATCCCTTGCTCTCTCAAAAGTCTGATCAATATCTATCTCTTTTAAATACTCATCTATTGTATTACTATCAATTCCCTTTTCAATAAGTTTTTTCCTTAGAGTAAATGGACCATAACCTTTTTTAGTATAACTTTCAATAAGATTTTTTGTAAACCTTCTGTCATTCAAAAGTCTATTCTTTAATAAATCTCCTATTACATAATCTATCTCAGCATCACAAAAACCCTTATCTTTCAACCTATTCCTGATCTCATATTCACTCCTGTCTCTTATTTTAATAAGTCTATTTACATGTTTATACGCATCAGATATTGCTTTTTTATATGCTTCTTCAAAACTAGAAAACTTATCTATCTCATCTGGCTTTACTGAAACCTTTTTATTATCTATAATCACTATTATTCTTTTATTCAATTTTAAATTTTCTCCATTTTATAATAAAAAAAATTTGTTTTTTAAAAATTTAATTTTTAAATTTAAATAAATTTTTAACTTCAAGGATAAAGTTATACTTGTAGACACTAAAGAAAAAGAAAATATAACATATCTTTTAAAGTCAAAAAACATATCTATAACTATTCCTAGAATAGAAATTTTAAACTTTTTATTAAACACTACCTCTCATCCATCAGCAGAAGATATTTATAATTATATTTCAAATATACATCCAAACATATCAAGGGCAACAGTATACAATAATATTTCAAGCCTTAAAGAGGCCAGAATAATTCAGGAAATTACAATAGAAAAAGATAAAGCAAGGTACGATGCAAACCTTAAACCCCATGCACACTTTTTTTGTAACTCCTGTAAAAACGTTATAGATATTGAAATAGATGAAGAATATTACAACAAAGTAATGAATATAGATTACATAAATACAAACTCTAGTAGTTTTATGGTTGATTGCTGTCATATATACTTCTATGGTATTTGTGACAAGTGTGAACAGGATAATAAATCTATAATATCTTTTGAAGTCATTAAATAAAATAATAAAACTAGTTCTATCCTAGTAAGATCTTTCAAGAACATTAAGTATATCATTAAAACCCATAGGTTCTATGTTAAGTAGTTTATTTTCTTTGTTTCCTTTCAAAATCAATGTCTTTTCTGCTATAACATTTAGGTCCTCTTTTTTAACTCCAAGGTCTTTAAGTCCCTTAAAAGCTTTAATAGAAACAATAAAATTTTTTATAACCTCCGAAGCCTCTTTAGCTGTATTAACCTCATATCCAAATATTTTTATATACTGTTTTACCCTCTCAATATTTCTTTCCCCATCCCATTCAACTATTGCAGGAAATATAGCAGCAAGTCCAGAGCCATGACTTATATCAGGATACAACCCACTTATTGCATGTTCTATTGCATGCATTGGCCATCCGCCAGATCTTGGGTATAATATACCATACATTGCCATTGTGCTTGCAAGTGCAATCTCTGTTCTTGCTTTAATATCAGTAGTGTTAGCAATTATTTTAGGGCCATTCTCTATTACCATTTTAACTATAGTTTCTGTTACACCATCACAAAAAACGTTTCTATCTTTTGTTGAAAGAAATGTCTCACTTGCATGAACTATGATATCTATAAAACCATCAACAGTAGCATTTAAAGGTGTTGTTATAGTAAGTTCAGGGTCTATTATAGAAAATTTAGGATAAAGACACATTCCTGAAACTGATTTCTTTTCGCCTGTATTCAAATTATTTATAACTGCAATGGGATCAGCCTCAGAACCAGTTGCAGATAGTGTTGGTATTGTAATTATAGGATAAGCATCCTTTGGTTTTTTATTAGCAGTATATTCCCATGGATCAAACCCCTCTTTTGCAACAAGACTTATAACCTTTGCTGCATCCATAACACTACCACCACCAAGAGCAATAACAGAGTCACATCCATTTTCTAAAAAAATATTTTTTCCTCTGATAACATCATCAACAGTAGGGTTAGGTTTTATATTTTCACAAATAGCATATTTAAAATCCTTCAGTAATTCAAGAACTCTATCTAAAATACCATTCTTTTTAACACTCCCCTGCCCTATAACAATAAGAGGTTTATTTATACCAATACTCTGGCTCTCTTTTGGTAATTTTGATAGACTACCAACTCCAAATACAATCCTGGTAGGATTATGCAATATAAAGTTCATTTTAATTCTCCATTTTTATTTATTGAAAGTTTATTATAGTTTATATTTCAGTAATAAATTTAATTACAGAAAAAATCTATAAGGAGAATAAATTGAAAATAAACTTTTGGAAGTTTGTACTATATTCAAGAAACCATAATATATGGTTCTTTTTATTTGCAATGCTAATTCTGTTAAAAATACCAACAATATTTTACACTAATTATTATGATATATCTATTACAGAAACAGTATCATATCTATTAGACAACCCTGTAAGAAACATTTACGAACTTATAGTAAAACTTTCAATAGATAATGGCAGTTTCTTACTGTTAAGAATTATTAATATTTTACTTATCAGCCTTACATCAATCTTTGTATTCCTATTAACAAAAAAAATATATTCCTCAAGAGTAGGATTCATATCAACAATAATATATACTTTATCCTTATCATCTTTTGGACCATCATTTCTGGAGTTTAGTGAAGAAATTTTACTTTCCCCATTCTTTATGTTAGGTCTATACTCTTTCTACATGATAGAGTTTGAAGAAAAAAAAATATATATACTAACATTAACACTTTCAGTTATTTTTTCACTATTAATATCTTTTAAAGGTGTATACCTGATACTTGCAATTATATTCTATATACTTATTGCAAGGCCGTTCTGGGTATTTAGAAAAAACAGAGAAGATGTTTCAAAGTATTTTATTCTAATAATAGTTATAACACTTATGGGTTTAAGTTTTTTTATAATAGACTGGGTTACTACAAATAAAGTAATGAATGAAAACTTTAAAAAAATAGTTTCTAACTATTACATAAACTATATAGAAAATAATTTATTACTCTTTATACCAAATTTTATTCATAAAATTTTAATTATATTTATATTCCACTCTATCTTATGGTTTTTTGGCATAAAAGGCATAATAAACTTTTTTAATGATAAGATAAAGAGAGCAAAAGAGTTTTACATTATATCTACAATAATATTTTTGGGTTTTACAGTCTTATTATCAGGGCTTGATATAAAACTTCAAAGTTTTATACCAATATACCCTGTAATTTCAATAATAGCAGGTTTTCAGATATTTGAGAATGTGAAACAACAAAAACTTAGAAAAACAATTATTACTCTAATACTTTTACCAGTAATTTTCTTCTTTTTATGGAACACAAAAGAGATTTTTGTTAATAAGAATACTAACAAAATAAGTTATACATTTAACAAGATAATGGGAGAAAAGACAATAGATATAGAGAGAGTATCAGAATTAGAAGAAATAATCGATTTTATTAAAAGAGAGGAAGCAAGTGTATACTCTTATAATAGCTATCTAAAATATTTAGGGTACTCTGAAAAAGTTAAAATAAATTTTATTACAGATAAAAAAGAGATAGATCCTTTAAAGATCAAAACAATTATAATAAATACTCAAAATAAAGAAAAAGATAATTTTGAAGAGGTCTTAAAAAATTATTTTTATGTAAAAAACATTGGTAACTTTCAGATATGGAAAATAAAAGAGTAAGAAAGTTCCAGGTACTTTTAATAGGAGACAGTGCTGAATTTGAGTACAATAATATTGTTGCATATGAGATAGGTGCCTTTATTGCAAAAAAGAATTGGGTTTTAATAACAGGTGGTAGAAGCGGAGTTATGAGGTCTGCCTGTAAAGGTGCTATAGATAACAATGGACTTACTGTATCAATAATACCTGATAGTAATATAGAAAGTTCAAATGAGTATTCATCAATCGTAATAGCTACAGGTATAGGATTTGCAAGAAATTATACTAATGCTCTATCATGTGATATAGCTGTTGTTGTTGGAGGAGGTGCAGGAACATTATCTGAAATAACGTATCTGTGGCTTGCTGACAAACCTATAATAGCTTGTTCTTTTGTCCCGGGTGTATCAAAAGAATATGCAGGTAAAAACATAGATTACAGGAAAAACAGTCCAATAATAGATGCAAAAAATATTGATGAAGTATTTTACAATATGGAGCTTATTGCTCAAAAATTAATTTAAATAAAAAAGGTTTTAAATATATGATCGATGATATAAGAAAAAAAGCTGAAAGTTACCTTACTACAAAAAGACTTGTTCATACACTCTCTGTTGAAGAGACTGCTGTTAAAATAGCAAGTTTTTACAGTGTTGATGAAAATAAGGTAAGAATTGCAAGTATTCTTCATGATATTGCAAAAGATATACCAATTGAAAAGTCTTTAGAAATAGCAAAAGAATATAATATAGATATTTCTGATATATTTATAAAAAATCCAGACTTAATTCATGCGTTTTTAGGAGCCATAATAGCAAAAAATGATTTTGGAATAGATGATCAAGAGATAATAGAAAGCATTAAATACCATACACTTGGAAAAGAAAATATGGGCCTTATATCGCTTATAGTTTATATTTCTGACTTTGTTGAACCTAATAAAAAAGTAAGTAATAAAATAAAAGAGATAATTGTAAAGGAAGCTATGTCAGGTTATATATACAGGGCTGCTTTTATGGTCTGTGTTGAAAAAATAAAATATGTAATATCTGAAATGAAATACATGCACCCTGATACACTATTTTTTTACAACTTCCTCTGTGAAAATGAAAGGAAGTGTCTTTTGCCTAACTCATAACCAGATATAAATAGTAAAGAATCTCTTTTATCAATCCCTCTCTTAATAAAATATTGAAGTTCTATTTTATTTATTTTTATTCCTAAGATTTCCTCAACTATTAATTTAATCTCATTATCATTCATTATTTCAAAACCATTTTTAATTATAATGTCAAAAATTCCATTTTTAAATATAAAATTTCTTTTCATTTTATATCCTTTTGTTTTATTTTTTATTACTTAAACAAAATATTTTTTAATTTTATCTTTGTCTTAATAAATTTGTCTTAATAAAATTTTTTAAACAAGAAGGTTTTATGAGCGAGAATATTTTTGCTATACTTGCTTTTTTTATATTCTTCTCAAAAATAATTTCTGACTTGTGTTACAGGATAAAAATACCACCTGTAATTGGGATGATATTAATAGGTATTATCATTGGGCCAACAGGTTTCAATTTAATAAAAGACCATAATGACCTTGATAAACTAAGATTCTTTTCAAATATAGGAGTTGTACTTCTTCTTTTTATTGCAGGAATGGATACAGAAATAGAAATGATAAAAAGAGTTGGAAAAAACTCTTTTATAATCGCATTAGGTGGTGTAATTCTACCATTCTTAATGGGATCTGCTATTGTTTATCTATTTACACAAAATACTATTTTAAGCATAGTTATAGGTACAATATTAACCGCAACATCAGTTTCAATAACTGTTATGACATTATTAAATATGAAAAAAATAAATACTATTGAAGGGAATACAATACTAAGTGCTGCTGTGATTGATGATATATTGGGTATAATAGTACTAAGTATAACTTTAAGTTTTATAGGTGGCAGTAATTTAACATTAACACTCGTATATATGATTATTTATATATTAGGTGCTATACTTATTGGTATTTTTATAATCCCTTATCTACTTGATATTGCTGAAAAGTTTAAGTCTGAAAAAGCCATAATATCTGTAACCCTTTCACTACTTTTTATTTTTTCATGGGCTGCTGAAAAAACAGAACTTGCTGCAATAACAGGTGCATACATAGCAGGTCTTTTTGTTGGTAATACAAAGTTCAAATCAAAGATAGAAGAAGGTATAGCAACGATTGGAGATTCTATATTTATTTCTCTCTTTTTTGTGTATATTGGTCTTGAAACACACTTAGACATATCACACTTGGATCCAATTTTTTCTTTACTTTTAGTTGCTATTGCAGTAATATCTAAAATAATAGGAAATGGAATTTTTGCCAAGTTTGTTGGTTTTGACACACCAAGATCACTTATAATAGGTGTGGGGATGGTTCCACGTGGTGAAGTTGCACTCGTTATTACATCAGTTGTAATGCATAAAGTACCTAATCTTATTCCTGAAACCTATTTTGCAAGCATAGTATTTATGATAATGGTAACATCTATAATTACTCCAATATTAATAACTTTATCATATAAAAAAATAAAAGAAGGGGGTGTCCATGATAGTTAATATGATAAAAAAGAATAGAATTCTAATAAATCCAGATATAGATTTTTATTCTATTATAAAAAAGTTCTTAACAGAAAGTTATAATGAAAATACAATCACTGATATAGAAATAGTATTTAATGATTTTCTCAAAAGAGAATCTGAAGGAAGTTTTGAACTATTACCTCATATAGTAATACCTCACCTAAGATCAAAAAATATAAAAGAACTTACACTATTTATAGCAGTAAGCAAAAAAGGGATACCTTACAAAAACGCAAAGTCTGGCAAAGTTAATATAATATTTTTTGTGCTTATCCCAGATGAAGACACTAACTATATAAAACTACTTGCTTCAATATCAAGATTCATTAAGAATGAAAGTTTTGTAAAAGAGCTTATAGATGCTAAACTATTTGATGATGTAGTATACACATTTAAAAAATATTCACTTGATATTATAAAAAAAGAGAAAAAAGGGGTAGAAAAATACCTTGTTATTCTCTCCTTAAATAAGAATGTTGACGATGTTTTTATTCCAACAACACTGGCTGAAGTTGGTGTATCACTATCTATAGCTTTTGATGGTAAAAATATGGGTAATATATCAACATTCCTACCTTTTCTTTCCTCATTTTTTATCAGTACAAAAATAACAAAATACAATAAGACATATATAGGCATTACTGATGAACCTGAAGCAGGGGCTAAAATATATACAATCTTAAAAAATAATAAAATAGATATTGAAAAGAACGGAGTAGGTTTCATTGCTACAATAAAAATAAATGAATGGTATGGCGGTTACAGTGGTATTGACTTTTAATCTTTTAAACTTAGTAGTTTATAAATACGATATTTTATTTATGTTAAATAAAATAGTAAAAAACAAAATAAAATTTTATAAAAAAATTTTTCTAATATTATTTATAACATCCATTTCTCTAATAAACGCATATGCTAAAGACATAAGTATAAAATTCAATATGACAGGTTTTATCAAACAGGAATATTTTACATACTTAAATGATACAATAAAATACTGGATTGAAACAAATACAAAACTAAAATTAAGCCAGAGTTCTTTGACCAGCCTTGAAATAAATATAAAAAGAGTTACAAACTCATTTGTATTGGAAGCAACACTTAAAGAATCAAACAGTATAGTATCTCAGTACTATTCAAAATTCTATACATTAACAGATTTTTTTAACGCTCTTGATGATGTACTTTATAAGACATTTTACAATTCTACACTTGATAAAAACATAACCTCTATTCAGACTGCTGATGTAATATTCCTTATAGACTCAACAAGTAGTATGAATGATGAGATAGAGTTCTTAAAAAGAAATATAGAAAAATTACTTTTCAGAATAATATATAACCTAAAAAATTATAGAATAAGGTTTGGAATAAGTGATTATAGAGAATCAAGAGAATATAAAATAAAATTTAATAACTTAACTCAAAGGCTTGAACCCATAATAAAACATATACTTTCAACAAAACCAGCTGGTTATAACTCTGACCTATACTATGCTATGGATTATGTACTAAAATATGGAGATTGGAAAGATAATAGATTTCTAATAGTTATAACTGACAGCATAAATATAGAAAAAGATAAACTCAAAGAAATTAAAAAAAGAGTTGAATGTGCAAACATACAATTAATTTTTTTACTAGCTGATAGTATTAAGCCAATTCATAAAAAACTACTATTATCAGTATTCCCTAATAGTGTTTTCGATTTAACTTATATTTTAACATTTTTAGATGATAAAATGAGCCTAAGGAATTTTATTTATAAAAATAAGTACATATATGAAATAAAAGAAAATGAGATTACTGACATAACTCTTGGGAGAGAGGTTGAAACAATATCTACTGTACAAAACTTTCTTAACGAGAATTTTTTGGATATTAAAGAAATGAAAGAATTAAGGATAAACTTCGAGCAAGAAATTGATAAGATATTTACAAGATCAGAATCAAAAAAAATTATTTTTGAAGATGATGATGGAAAAATATTATTTGTACCATTAAAGGATAAAAAGCAAGTTGAATATTATAAAAAGAGACTTATAAAGAACAAAAAATATATTATTGGTGGCACTTTCCTGCAATATGAAGATAAAATAACTATACTCCCCTATACTTTTAAAATACTTGAAAAAAAACCAGTTGAACCAATATATCAAAACTTCACAAAAATAGCAAAAGACCCAGTATTTTTTTATGATAAAGGTATTTTTGAACCATCATTTTGGGCAACAACACTGATATTCAAAGGAATAGAATAAATCATGGAACTTATTCTTGATCTTCATTCCCATTCAGGGTATTCAGGTGGAGTTGGCAAAATAGATATGTATAAATTAAGTGACTCTATGAAAATCAAAGGTATAGATATATATGGTACAGGAGATATCCTACACCCACTATGGTCTTCATACTTGAGATTAAACTTAATTGAAGAATCAGACGGCATTTTTAAATTGAAAAAAGATATTAATAAATCTTTTTTTATACTTCAAAGTGAGTTTATAGCATCATATCCCTATACCAAAAATAGTAAAAAGTCTTTTCACCTACTTATACTTTTTCCATCCTTTGATTCTGTATTATCTATAACAAAATTATTTGAAAAATGGGGTGTAAAAAATACAATAGGAAGACCATTTCTAGTGTGTTCAAGTAAAAAGGAACTTATACAAAGACTTTTTAGTATAAAGGAAGTTAACAGTTATATAGAGATAATCCCAGCACACATAATGACTCCTGAAGGTGTATTAGGAAGTAAAAGTCCTGTCTATTATATTGAAGAGGTTTTTGATGAGTTTAAGAAAAATATATATGCTATAGAAACAGGACTTTCAGCTGACCCTTTTATGCTTGAGGCAATACCTGAGTTATCAAATTTATCTTTTATTTCAAACTCTGATTCACATTCTGTATCCCCACTTAGAATAGGAAGAGAGTTTACCTGTATTAAAGTTGAAAAATTATCTTACAAAAACATAATAGATTCAATAAGAAACAATAATATACTATATACAGGTGAGTTCAATCCTATGGAAGGTAGATACTTTCTTACAGGTCACAGAGGAACAAGAAGTAAGCATAATGGTAAAAGTCTATTCTTTAATACATTTAAAAGGCCAAAAAAATGTAGTATATGTAACAAAGAGTTTCAAATGGGAGTTATTGAAAGAACAATTGATATTGCACTTCATCAAGGAATGAAAGAATTTGATTATACACCAAAAAGGAATTATATAAGTATAATACCATTAATAGAAATTATATCTATTGCAATTAATAAAAAGACAGACTCAAAAGAGGTATTGAATATATACAGATCACTAATTGAAATATTTGGGAACGAGATAAATCTTTTCTCTGATAAAAAACATAGCATAAAAATAATTGAAAATATAAACATAGATGATAAAGTAAAAAAATGTTTAATAGATGTGCTTGAAAAAAAATTCACATATGATCCCCCTGGGTTTGATGGAGAGTATGGCAAACCTGTAATAGGGCAAAAAATAGAACTAAAAGATTTTATAAGGAGTTTTCTTGATAGACCTTAAACTTTTTAAAAAGTTTATAGAAAGAGTTGATAAAATAGATACAGAACAGATAAAGATTTTTTTAAACGATTTTTATTGTAATATTTCAAACTTTCTTAGAGTATTAGACTTCAATAATGAAGGTTTTATCATATTTGATACAGAAGGCATAGTAAAATATGCTAATATAACTGCTGCTGAAGTACTAAAGTTTGAAACTCCAGAAGAACTTATTGATAAGTCTATCCAAGAAGTAATATACAACAAAGATATAAAATATTACCTTATAAACAAGATAAAAAAACAGGAACCAATAATAGAAGAAGAGCATATAATGGGTGTTCCCCATATAAGAGTAATGAGAACAAATCTTATCCCAATAAGAGATAATACTAATAAAGTAATACTTTTTTTGTTTAGATTTGTTGATATTACCAGAAAAAAAATGGAGGAGATAAAAAACAGGCGTCAGGATAATATAGAATCAATGAAACACCTTGCCTCAGGATTAGCCCATGAAATAAAAAATCCATTAGCATCAATAACTATTCACCTTGACCTTATATTAAGATATATATCAAAATTAGAGATAGAAAATATTAAAAAAGATATATATGAAATTGTCAACATATTAAAAGATGAAGTTCAAAGATTAAACTCAATAGTCCAAGACTTTCTCTCATCTATAAGACCAATAAGCCTTGACCTTACAAAAGTCGATATTATTGAACTTATTAAAGATGTAATAAAGTTTTTAAGCTATGAACTTGAAGAAAAAAAGATAACAATAGAATTTTCACCTGAGGATAATCTTCCACCAGTTTTAGGTGACCAAAAATATCTTAGGGTTGTCTTTCTTAATCTTATAAAAAATGCTATGGAAGCATTTGACAACGTAAAAAGGGATAAAAAATTAATAACAATAAAAATGTTTGAAAATCACCCATATATAGAAATAATAATAAAAGATAATGGCAAAGGGATTGAACCTAAAAATATTGAAAAAATTTTTACCCCCTATTTTACAACAAAAGAAACTGGCAATGGTATAGGTCTTACACTTGTACACAAAATAATCAGTGAACATCATGGTAATATAAGAGTTGAAAGTGAAGTTAATGTCGGTACAACATTTTACATAATCTTGCCATCTTATAAAGGTGAAAGTAAAAAATATCTGCCTTAAGATTATTAAATTTTTATATTCAAAATCTTATTTGGCGGTTATCAATATGAAACTTAAAGAAATTTTGAAAGTTATAAATATAGATTACAATAGTGATGAATCTATTAACAATCTTGTGGAAGACTCAAGATTAGCTAACAAAAATGATCTTTTTGTTGCAATAAAAGGGACTAATATTGATTCTCATTCTTTTATAGATGATGTGGTTTCTAAAGGTAGCTTTGTTATTGCCCAAAAAGGATTGTATAATAAAAACAAAGAGAGAGTTTTTTTTGTTGATGATACTAAAAAAGCCTTAACAATGCTTTCAAAACACTATTTTGATTATCCTGACTCAAAACTACTGATAATTGGTGTAACAGGTACAAATGGTAAAACAACAACAACATACATGATAAGATCAATACTTGAGGCTGAAGGAATACCAACAGGCATAATAGGAACAATAAGATACATAATAGGTGATGAAATTGAAGATGCAAAAAACACAACACCAGGCCAATATCAGTTATATTCACTATTTAACAGAATGGTAAAAAAAGGGCTTAAAGCGTGCGTAATGGAAATATCTTCTCACTCATTAATTATGGGAAGAGTTGATAGTCTTGATATTGATGTTGCTATATTTACAAATATAACCCAGGACCACCTTGATTTTCATAAAACAAAAGAAGAATACTTTAAAGCAAAATTGCTTATTTTTGATCTTTTAGCTAAAAGTAATAAAAAAAACAGACTTGCTGTATTTAACGCTGATATCCCAGAATCAGAACATATAAAAAAATATATTTTAGATTTAGGCCTTAAAAGTATAAGTTATGGTATAAAAAATGGGGATATAAAAGCTCAAATTTCAGGATTCGAGTTAAGTCATAACAAGTTTAATGTAGTACTTGATGACAAAAAAGAGATATTTATCGATACACCCATGCTAGGTAGGTTTAATGTATACAATGCACTAGCCTCAATCTCTGCGGTGAAGGATATAGTAAAACTATCAAGTATTATTAAGGGGCTTAAATCAGTCAAAGTAGATGGTAGGTTTGAAAGTATTACCACATCACTTGGTTTTATTGTTGTTATAGACTATGCTCATACACCAGATGCACTTAAAAACATACTGGAAACAACTAAAGAACTTAATCCAGTTAACATAATTACTGTATTTGGTGCAGGTGGTGACAGAGATAAAACCAAAAGGCCATTAATGGGAGAAATAGTATCAAGTTTAAGTAATTACACAATAATAACTTCTGATAATCCAAGGACTGAAGATCCATATTCAATAATAGAAGATATAAAAAAAGGAATAGTTGGAGAAAATTATACTATTGAGCCTGACAGAGAAAATGCAATAAAAAAAGCTATATTCATGGCTGATGAAGGTGACATAGTAATTATCGCAGGTAAAGGGCATGAAGACTACCAGATAATAGGAAATACAAAGTATCATTTCAGTGACAAAGAGATTGCCTTAAAATATATTTATGAGAGAGAAGCAAATGTTTAAAAATTACAAAATTAAAAAAAATATAATTTATGCAGGTAAAGTATTACATAACTTAGGACTTGTTGCTGGCTTTGACGGGAATATAAGCATAAAGTCAGGTAATACTATATTTATAACAGGCACAATGTCATATAAAGGTAATCTAAAAAATAGTGACATAGTATCTGTAAAAATTGGAGAAAAATTAATTATTAAAGGGAAAAAAAATCCTTCATCTGAGTTCCCGATGCATAAAAAATCATATGAGGTAAGAACTGACATAAATGCTGTTATTCATGCCCACCCATTTTATACAGTCCTACTTTCGGTAATAGAAATAAGACCTAATACCAATCTTACACCAGAGGCTTTTATATTTCTTAAAGATATACCTGTTGCTCCTTACAAAACACCGGGAAGTTTTGAACTTGCTGAGTCTGCAAAAATGTTAGTAAACTCAAATATTGTAATACTTGAAAAACATGGAGTCTTAGCTGTTGGAAAAGATATTTACCATGCACTTGATATTATTGAAAAGACGGAAAATATAGCAAAAAAAACTTATTATACACTAATTTCAGGCAAATATCCTAAACTTTTTAAAGATGAAGAAATTATGGAACTTAACATTATAAGAAACAAATTATCAGGAAAACTATTATGAAAGATGAAAAAATAAATAGTAAAAGAAAATTTGTGCTATTTCTTTTACTTTTAATAGTATTAGCTATTTTCTTTTTGTGGGAAGCAGTTTATCCTATTATCTTTGGGATTATATTCTTTTTTATCATAGATATTTTCAACAGAAAGCTTTTAAAAATTGGAATAAAACATAATATAAGTATTATAATTACGATAATGACTTTCTTAGTAATTATAATGTTTATTATTGGATTAATACTACCGTTTATATTAAAACAATCTTATAATATTTTAACCAATATAAGCGACTATGCTAAAAAAGGACAAGAACTTATTGATAGTATAGTAAAAGTATTTAAAAAAATAGGTTTCCCAGTTAAAAAAGAAATGTTAATAAACAATATAAGCAATTCAATAAATAGTATTGTATACTCTATTTTTAACTCTTTAATAGATTATGCTGCTTATAGTGTAAGGTTTATTATTGATACAATTGTAATAATACTTACCGTTTATTATTTTCTAAAAGATAGAAGTAACATAAAAAATTTTATAAATGAAAATTTTTCAACTATAATAACAGAAAAAGAAAAAAAGTTTATAACTCAGATTGGTATAAAACTTAAGTCTTATATTAAGTCTGTTGCTGTTATAAGTGTTGTGGTAATGGTATTTATAATCTTAATTTTAATTATTTATAAAATACCATATTCAATAGCTATAGGAGTATTTTCCGGTATAATATCAATAATCCCTTATGTTGGGCCTCTTATACATATTATCTTTATTGCTATGATCCAGTTAACAAATGACTATAGTGTGACATCTATTGTTTCTGTTATATTATTACAACTTATATTTTATACTTTTATAGGATTTTATTTACAGCCAAAAATATTAAGTTCATCTCTTAAAATCCATCCGTTAATAGTAATAATGAGTATTATAATAGGAAGTTATATTTATGGAATAGTAGGGATGATATTTGCAGTACCTGTTGCTATATTTATACAATCTTTATTTGAAGTATATTTCAAAACTTATATAAAGTCTTAAAATATGGATTATCTTAAAAACCAAATTATAGCATATATAGGAAATAAAAGAAGGTTATTAAATTTTATAGAATCTGTTATACTCAAACTCGAACCAGAATATAAGGGTTTTCTTGATCTTTTTGCAGGTAGTTCATCAGTCTCAAGACTCGCAAAAAAAATGGGTTTTAGTGTATACTCAAATGATTGGGAATTTTACTCTTACGTTATTAACAAAGCCTATATTGAAATAGATAAAAATAATCTGGATCTAATTTTTAAAGATTATGGTGGTATAGATAATGTTTTAAACTTACTAAACTCTCTAGAAAAACCAAAAGAACCATACATAAGTAAATACTATTCACCTACTTCAGATAATCCTGACCCTAAAAAAGAAAGAATGTTCTATACAAAAGAAAATGGAATTAAAATAGATGCCATAAGAGAATGGATAGAAGAGAATTTTAAGGAGTGGAAGGAACCAAAGTTTATTCTTGTAAGTTTACTACTTTATGAGGCTGCAACACATACAAACACATCTGGAGTATTTAAAGCTTACCATGCAGGCTTTGGTGGCCACGGAAAAGATGCATTAAAAAGAATACTCTCACCAATACATCTTGAAAGACCTGTACTTTATCATAACCTGGTTGATAAAGAGTATAAAGTATTTCAAGAAGATGCAAATAGACTTGTAAAAAATATAGAATGGGACAAAATAGAAATAACATACCTTGACCCACCATACAATCAACATCAATATGGTTCAAATTATCATTTATTAAATACTATAGCTTTATGGGACAAACCCCCAATAGACAATGAGTTTAAAAACACTGGGAAATCAGGTATAAGAAAAGATTGGTTAAAAACAAAGTCTGATTATTGTATTAAAGACAGAGCAATAGAAGCTTTCCAAAATCTTATTGAAAATATAAAATCAAGATATATTATGGTAAGTTATAATACTGAAGGTATTATTCCACTTCAAATGATTGTAGACATTTTGAAAAAAAAAGGAGAAATTAATCTATATTCAAGTAATTATACTAAATATAGAGGTGGTAAGCAAAGTATCAAAAGAAAAATAAAAAACATAGAATTTATTCTCACTGTTGACACCTTAAAAAAAGGATTTGTAAAACAGCAAGTCTATAATATAATAAACCAAAAAAAGATTGAATCCTTAAAAGAGCTGGCAATAGATATTAAAAAACTTGAGAATAAAGGATGGGAAATATTTTTAGAATACGCCCAAAAAGATAATGCAAGACTTATTCTTGAAAACAGATTAATAATAAAAGATTTTGAAGGAAGTTTTAATAATGAGCAAATAAATGATATAGAAGACTCAATCTTACCAAAGGATATAGAAATAATTAAACTTATAAATATAAACCCTAAACTTTATAAAGAGAGGATAATAAACTCTTTCAATAAATTAAATCATAAAAAATATAGAGAAAGCTTTATTAAAATAATGGAAATTATAAAAGACAAGATAAAGGATCAAAGGATAGAAAGAATAATAGACATTGCAAAGAAAAGAGGAGTTATTTTAAACTAGATTTTAATTTATAGTATTTGTTTTGTATTTAAATTTTTTTCTTAAAATTTTTTGTTATTTTAAAATTTAGAATTGTAAGTAAAATTAGTATTTTTAAACACTAAACAATAATCAAACAAGGAGACAGAATGAAGATAAAATCATATATATTTATTTTAGCTATAATAAATATTTTCCAACTAATTTCTTACCCAACATACGCAAACTTTGATCCTGGGGATGTTTTAAGTGCAACAAAAAGGTCATTGGGTTTAATTAATATTTTTAGAGAAAGATGGAATATTATGAAAAACTCAAAGTCTATCTACGAACTTACGACAGAAAAAAAGAGCAGAGAAACTAACTATTATTTTGATAAAAAAGAATCAAATGAATACACAGAAAGAGAGGTAACAGATACAGAGAATAATAACCTTAAAAAAGATATAAGAGAGCTATACTACTACTTAAATAGAGGTAGTTATTCAAAGTATGTTGACCTATTTTTAAAATATGACTACATACCAGACTTCGATGTAAATACACCATTCGGCAAAAAAGAGCTTGATATGAACTACCTAATACTCTCTTCAATGGTTAAGTTTGATAATATTATTAAAACCGATCTTTTTTCATGGGGACTTGGTATTGGAGTAAGTGGTGCAAGGTATGGTCTTACAAGAAACGTTGAACTTACAGGCCCAAATGGAGAAAAGTTTGAGACAATAGATATGGTATACAATCAGGTATATGATGACCTTGTTGTAGTTTCAAATACATTTAATCCAATTGGCGATATACACATAGGACTTCTGTTTAATAGAGATATTGATGTAGGAATCGATAATGTTATTGGAACATCTGATGACTACGAGAAAAAGTTCAAAACACTGTTTATTAATACAAACATTTTAAATGTTGAATTTACATTAGGTTATAATTATGAAAAAGATGAGAGTAATAACCTTGAGATAGGTGTTAATGTAATGGACATGTTATATGATTATACTAATTGGGTAGAAAATAGATATTTATGGCCTGATTTTAAGTTATCATATATCTATTACAAAAATGAGTTTGAAAAACTTGCAAATCATATACTTTATTTCGATTTTATGTACAGTACATACTCATATTTCTATATCAAACTAAAAGGTGGGATCCCATTATATGGCCAGGAAGGATTTGAGAAAGAGGTGGGAATTAAAGAAATTTTATGTGAAATAGGTTTTCACCCTAAATTTGCTAAAATAGCAAGAAATCCAGAAGAATATTATAGTGAAGAATATAAAACTGCATTTTTCTATTATATCCTAGCAGGTTTTAGCTTATTTAATGACAACAGACTTACCAATTTTGGTAATAAAAACTCAACAGTTTATGGTTTTATGGTAGGTATTAAAGTAAGTTTTGCTGCATTTATTGGTGGTATTGATTCATATATTAAGTTTTCAAGAAACTATTCTGAAAAAATAAACAGAATGATTGAAACTTATAATAAAAATTATATTGAGTTTGCTATTCAGATAGGTTTTTAGGGGGATAATATGAAAAAGTTACTAATAATAAGTTTAAGCTTTTTGTTAATTAATTGTTCAAAAATAATAGGTAGTATGTTTGATAAGGATAATAAAACAGACTTTGCTATAAAATCATATGGTATATCAAAAAATACTGTAGTTGTAGAAATACCAAGAGTAGATCATACCCCTATAAAAACACTATCATCAGTCGGTGACTACTTTTTCGGATACTATATTTATAGAAGTGAAATATCACCTTACGAAGGGTATACACTAATAGGTTTCGACACAAGACCAGATTATAACAATTCTTATTCTGAAGATTACTACACTGGAAAATACTCAGGCTCATCTGAAATATCACTTAATGGAGACTCAAGTCCTGCCAGATTTATGGATAATTGCACTGGTGGTAAAATATACTACTATAGAGTTGTTGTTGGATACAAAAAATACAATGGAACAGCCTTTGAAAGTGAACTTAAAGAAAAAGGAATAAGTAGTTGGACTGCATCAATATGTCCTACTGAAATTTTGTTCCAGCCATAATTAAAACTCAAGGTTTTTAATACTACATTTATGAAAAATATTAGGCAGAACAGGTATCTAAAAAATTTTTAGAATAAAATTTTTTCATATCACCCTCAACAAGGCCTTTTCTAATTAACCTGGCATCTGACTTTTTTTCAATCCATATGTTTTTTATATCTTTATTCTTTAAGACCCCAATAATATTTTCATCATTTATATTTAAAAGTTCACAATCTTTTATATCATTAATATTTTCTACAACAGATGTATTAAAAAAGTCAGAGAAGAAGGATATAAGATTTTTATCCTCTCTATTAATATCTTTTCTTAAAAAAACAATTGTTTCTACATATGTAAATATCTTCTTTATCTCGAAATTAGGATCAAACTTAATATCCAAACTTACAATCCCCTTAATTTAGAAATAAATTATTTTATAACAATATTTATAAGTTTATTTTTAACAAAAATTGTTTTAACTATTGTCTTATTTTCTATATGTTTTTTAACATTTTCAATTTCTTTTGCTTTAGCTATAATCTGCTCTTCATTTTCATCAATAGAAGTTTCAAAGGTTGCTCTTAGTTTACCGTTTACCTGAACAGCATAATTTACAGTTTCATCTTTAGTAAGATTATCATCATAAGACGGCCATTTTTTCTCATATATAGATTTACCTGTTAACTCTAGGTATATATAATCACAAATATGTGGTGCAACAGGAAACAAAAGTATCAATAAATTCTCAATAGCATGTCTTAAAACAGCAATATCTGCTTCATTTTTAGGTTCAAAATCAGATATTGAGTTCAAAAACTCCATCATAGCAGCAATACCTGTATTAAAATGGTACCTGTTAATAAAGTCGTGAGTAACTTTTTTTATAGTTTTATGAGTAAGTTTAAGAAGGTCATAACCCTCTTTTGAAATTTTGTTAATATCAATATTATCTACACTTACATCTTTGATTTTATCAAAATTTTTATCAACAAAAGAATATACTCTTTTTAAGAACCTGAAACTACCTTCAATGCCCTTATCACTCCATTCAAGGTCTTTTTCAGGTGGTGCAGCAAATAACATAAAAAGTCTTACAGTATCAGCACCATACTTTTGAACAATATCGTCAGGATCAACCCCATTTTTTTTAGACTTTGACATTTTATCAAGCGTAACAACAAGTTCCTTATTACATAAAGGACATTTATTATCAACAACCTCTTTTGGTGGTATATACTTTCTACACTCTTTACAGTAGTATGAATTAGCAACAACCATACCTTGAGTAAGCAAGTTTAAAAAAGGTTCTTCACAGTTAACAAGTCCAAGGTCCTTCATTACCTTATGAAAAAATCTTGCATATAAAAGATGGAGCACAGCATGTTCAATACCACCTATGTATTGATTAACAGGAAGCCATTTTTCAGCATTTTTAGTATCAAAAGGAGATGTATCACAATTAGGTGAAACATATCTTGCATAGTACCATGAAGAATCTATAAATGTATCCATTGTATCTGTTTCTCTTTTAGCTATTCCTCCACATTTAGGGCATTTAGTGTTAACAAAAGATGAAGATGTTGTTAAAGGATTTGCTCCAACACTGAACTTTACATCTGTTGGAAGTATTACTGGAAGGTCATTTTCGTTTAATACTACAGTACCACACTTATCGCAATAAACAACAGGGATAGGAGTTCCCCAATACCTCTGTCTTGATATTAACCAGTCTTTAAGCCTGTAATTGTAAACCCCTTTTCCTATTTTTAAATTTTCTGCCTCTTTTATTATAGCTTCTATAGCATCCTTATTATACATACCTGTGAATTTACCAGAGTCTACAAGGAAACCATCATCTGTATAGGCATCAGTAGTTATATCTATATCCTCTTTTTCTGGTTTTATTACCTGTTTTATAGGTATATTATACTTTTTTGCAAACCTGAAATCTCTCTTATCATGAGCCGGTACTGCCATTATAGCCCCTGTACCATACTCCATAAGTACAAAATCAGCAATATATAATGGTATTTTGTCGCCTGTAAATGGATGGATTACATATCTTCCTGTAAATATACCTTTCTTGTCAACACCCTCGCTTGTCCTCTCTATTTTTGTCTCTTTTTTAACAACTCTAATAAACTCTTTTATCTTCTCTGACAATTCCTTATCAGATTTTTCTATTATCTCATCCACTAATGGATGTTCAGGTGCAATTGCCATATAAGTAACACCAAATATTGTATCAGGTCTTGTAGTAAATATAGGAAAATCTCTACCATCATCAAGTTTAAAGTTTATATGAAGGCCATAAGACTTACCTATCCAGTTTTTTTGCATAACAATTACTCTCTCAGGCCAACCCTTTTCTATTATAGAATGTCCAGAAAGAAGTCTATCAGCATATTTAGTTATTTTAAGATACCATTGAGAAAGTTCTTTTATCTCAATCTCAGAATCACATCTCCAACACCTATTCTCTTCAACCTGTTCATTAGCAAGAACTGTCTGACACTTAGGGCACCAGTTAACACTACCATTTTTTTTCTCAACAAGACCCATTTCATACATTTTTATAAAAAACCACTGGTTCCATTTATAATATTCTGGTTTACAAGTTGTAACCTCCCTATCCCAGTCATAAGAAAAACCCATTTTTTTTAACTGATTTTTCATATAATCAATATTCTCAAAAGTCCATTTAGCAGGATGTATATTATTATCTATTGCAGCATTTTCAGCAGGAAGGCCAAATGAGTCCCATCCAATAGGATGTAGTACATCATAACCTTCAAGTTTCTTAACTCTTGCTATTATATCACCTATTGTATAATTTCTTATATGCCCCATATGTATTCTTCCAGAAGGATATGGAAACATAACAAGTGTATAAAATTTTTTTTCACCATCATCTTTAGTTTTAAAGTACCCTTTTTCATACCATATATGCTGGATCTTATTTTCTATTTCCCAAAACTTATACTCTTTTTCCATAAAATAACCCCTTATTAAAGATAATCGAAGAATATTATTAAGTCTGAAAATTATAAATATTAAAATTAATAAAAATCTCTATAATTTTATATCTTTACCTATAAGTGTATGACCTGATAAAGACTCTATTTTAACATTAGTTATCTGCCCTTGTTGCAGATTAAAATCTTTCAATATAATATTAAGCCCATAATCTGTTATACCAAATACACCATTATTTTTTTTATTTATATTTTCAATAAATACTGATGAAAAAGTACCAATAAATCTTTTAAGTTTTTCTACAGTTATCTTGTTTTGAATCTCTATAATTTTTTTAAGTCTCTCTTTTTTTTCATCAATAGATAAAGTTTCTTCCAGATTGTATGAAGCTGTTCCTTCCCTTGGTGAATACATAAACATAAAAGCTTTATCAAACTCAATCTCTTTAACAGCATCATAAGTTTCTAAAAAGTCTTTTTCATCTTCTCCAGGAAAACCAACAAGTATATCTGTTGTAATACTTATCATAGGCAATCTCTTTCTCAAATTCTCAACTATTGAAAAATAGTGTTTATAGTTATATTTTCTATTCATCATAGACAATACTTTATCAGATGCAGACTGTAATGGCAAGTGAACTTGCTTAACAACCTTATCAAGCGAAGCAATAGCCTCAATAAGTTCATTACTGAAATCTTTTGGATGAGATGTAAGAAATCTTATTCTTTTTACACCATCAATGTTATTAATTTTTTCAAGTAATTGATAAAATTTTATATCACCTGTATCAAGACCATATGAATTAACGTTCTGCCCAAGTAAAAATACCTCTTTTATACCTTTATCAACCAACTTTTTAATATCATCTATTATTTTTTTACTATTAAGGGAATATTCAGGGCCCCTTGTATAAGGAACTATACAATAAGAACAAAAATTGCTACATCCTCTTATTATAGATACAAAACCTCTATACTTGTTAAAAGGGTCTATAGAAGGTTCAATATATTCTGGTGTTTCCATATCTGTAAAAATATATTCATTTAAAGGAGCATTAATTATCTTAGATATTTTAGTAATATTTCTTGTCCCAACAACAAAATCAACAGCAGGAAACCTTTTTTTAATGTTATCTTTTTCTTTCTGAGCATAACACCCTATTACAAATATTTTAAGATTATTATTTTTTTTTATCTGAGAGTAATAAGCTAATCGTCCCTCTAGTCTCTCTTCAGCAGACCTACGTACTGAGCATGTATTAACAAATATAATATCAGCATTTTCAAGAGAATCAGATTCTCTTAAACCCTTGTTAATTAAAATATCTTTTAAATAGGCTGAGTCAGATATATTCATCTGACAGCCATAAGTTTCAATATAAAACTTCAAACCTTGCATACTAAAGATTAATAATCATCTTCATCTTCCCAATATTCATCAGAATCAAGGTACTCTTCATATTCCTCTTCATCAAACTCCTCATCAAAGTCCTCATCATCATCAAAGTCCTCATCATCTTCGAAGTCCTCATCATCTTCGAAGTCTTCATCATCTTCAAAGTCTTCATCGTCCTCGAAGTCCTCATCATCATCAAAGTCTTCATCATCTTCAAAGTCTTCATCGTCTTCAAAGTCCTCATCGTCTTCAAAGTCCTCATCGTCCTCGAAGTCTTCATCGTCCTCGAAGTCTTCATCGTCCTCGAAGTCTTCATCATTAGAATTAAGTATATTTTTTTTCTTATATTCAATATAATCTACTAACATTATTGTCCTCCCTCCTATTTCTTTTTAGGCTTTCTTAAAAAGATAACAAAATTTAAATAAAAAATTTTATTTTCAAAATTTTTTAATTTATTTTTTTAGCTTTTTGATAAGCAGCATATACTGCTTCAATTATACTACTTCTAAACCCCTTTTCCTCTAATTTTGCAATCCCCTCAATGGTTGTTCCTGCAGGTGATGCAACAATTTCTTTGAGATGTGCTGGATGATTCTTTGTCTTTTTAATAAGTTCTATAGAACCTAAAATAGTCTCTTCAACTAATATAGATGCTGTTTCTCTATCAAGTCCTATCCTTATACCTGCATTTACCATTGATTCAAAAAACATAAAAACAAAAGCAGGGCCACTACCTGATAAACTCGTTATACTGTCAATTAAGTCCTGATTTGAAACTTCAACAATCTTAGTTATTTCATTTAAAAAAGACCTATCTTTCTCTTTCTCATTACCATCTATACCATCAAAATATACACCTGCTATACCTTTTCCAACAGTAAGCCCTATATTTGGCATAAGTCTTATAACTTTATCTACTTTTAATTTATTTTTTAAAGTAGATGTATCCACACCAGCAAGTATAGAGATATATTTACCTTTCCAATTAGTCGAAAAACTAGCAAGGTCTTTAGGTTTAATAGCAAGTATTATATAGTCTAACTCTAATTTTTCATCAAGCTGGATATTGTTTATTTTATATTTGCTAATTCTATCAAGATTCTTTTCTGACACATAAATCTGATGCTTATTCTTCAAAGTTTTATATATACTTGCTCCCATATTTCCAAAGCCAATTATTCCTACCTTCATATAATGCCCCTATTTTATTACAATTATTGCTTCTTGATAATATGAACTATCTTCAACATATCCTTCTATACTTTTTATATTAGGATTTATTCCTATATTAACTATTTGTTCTTTAAGAGGTGGTACTTTATTAATAAGTCTTTGGAAATCTACAAAAAGAAACCTTTTAGACGTATAATTAGCCACATTAAAATCTCTTGGTGATACTAAAAGATAATCTTGCTGAATACTAACATTCATCATTACACCTGGTAGTAAAAGTGTATATGCAGGATAAGGCTTATTTATTGGTTGTAACATACCCTGGCTGTTTTTCATTAAAAACTCTATTACCCTATTTTGATTATTAATTTTTATTCCTAAAATAAAATCGAGACTATTATAGACATTATTCATAAGTCCCTGATAATCAAAATCATTAACAACTATAAAAAACTGATCTCCTATTAAATCTTTTAATTCCTCTTGTTGTGGTTCTAGCCCAGAAAACAACATTTTTTTAATATTTTTATTCAAAGGCAATATAAAAGAAAATAATGGAGATTTTATTTGAATTGGTATAGGTTTTATCTCTTCTTTTTCTGAAGACCTTGCAACTATTTTAAACTCTGAATCAGCTTCAAATCTTATCATAACAGGCTTTTCTATATCGAATTTTTCTACTAACTCCCCTATATAAATAAAACCTATTGGATTTGATGTAAGATCTATTATCTTATTATCAGGCTCCTGTTTGTTGTTTATATACTCATTTATTATACTACTCTGCGGTGCAATAATAATCTTATTCTTATCAATAATATAGACCATTTCAACAATATTATTGTTTTTAACTATATGGATATTATCAATTACCTCAACTTTTATTTTATTTTTGTTTTTTCCCCTCATAATATCTATTATACTATTAATCGAATTTTCAGGTTCCTCACTCACAAGAACAATAAATAAATTATTATCATTTTTAATATTAATACCAACATAAAGATAATCAGATGCTAATTTAATCCTTTTTTTAAGTTCACTAATTGTCATCTTAAACTCTTTTGTTATACCCTGTTCTATACTATTTTTAATCTCATTAAACTTATTTTTTGTAAAGAATTTTCCTATAGTATTATAGATTTTCTTTTCATCAGAGCTTATACCAATTAAGGCATAATCTTTAACAAATAGATCTTTGTCTATAACTTTTGAATATGATGTTACTGATAGAAAAAAGACAAAAATGAAAAATATTTTTTTCATAAAAATCTCCTTAAATTTTATTAAATCTTAGCTTTTAAATAATACCAAATAATTTTACAAATTTAAATTTTTTTAAAAAAAATTTAAATTAATATTAAAAAATCAAATAATTGTTAATATTATAAAGATATTTAAAAAATCATATAGGAAAAGGAGCCAATTATAAGGCCCCTTATTTTCTGATTATTCAATTTTAACAATTTTATTTGAAACATTATCCTCTTTTCTGTCTTTCAGAACTTCCCTTATTTTCAGGATTTAACTTAACAGTAACTTTATTGTTAGCTTTATTTATTTCTGCAACCTGATCTGTAGAATCAATATAAACTGATACATCAGACTCAGAAGTCAGGTTAAAGTCTTTAAGTATATAAACTACTTCACCATATTTTAGTTTTTTTTCAGGGTCAAAAACAGATAGTGGTATATCAAAAACTTTATTAGAAACTGTTATTTTCAACATAACCGCCTTATCTCCTGTAAGTTTCCAGAGTGCATCAGGCATCCATCCCTTATCTTTAGATAATCTAACCACTATCTGATTAGATCTATTAAGAGAAACATCTTTCACAATAAGGTCTGCTTTATTTGGTATACTCTCCCATAAGTCTCTCTCAACATCAAAAATATCTCCTGGAAAATCTATCAAAATAACACCTTCTAAATTAGAATTACTATAATTATTTATAGTCACAACATATTTTCCCTCTGTTGTTTTTATTTCTAAATCATCAACTACATATTCTATCTTACCATTGTTATTCATAGAAGCATTATCATGACCATGAAACCAAACTGGTGGTTTCTCTTTTTTACCTATAATATTATTTATTTGACGCCTACCATAATCAACAATACTTCTAACATAATCACCGTCAACAAAGTTTATAATGTGGTATTTATTAGCTTTATTAAGCCAATCCTGCCACCATTTAGTATTATCTTTTTTATCAAAAGCCCTTACATCAACAAGAGAGAAAGATAATTTACCATTACCCTTTTGAACTTGTAAATATACTCTTATTTTACCAGGACCTGTTATTTCTAATGGATATACAAGTGTATAAGGATCAACACCATTTGCAGGATACATTTTGAATTTTGTATAGATAAGCCCCTTTTTTTCATCAATAGAATAAACACTTGATATAAAGAAAAAAACAACAAAAAAACAGACGTACAATAATTTTTTCATATAAACCTCCTAAAAAATATACAAGCTGATAAAACAGATAAGATTAAAATAAAGAATTATATATAAATTAAAAAGAAAAAAGAGAGGGATGAAAGTCCCTCTGAAAATAATTCTTAATTTCCTGTTGCTGGTTTATAATTAAAATTATTATATATTGCCCCAAGAAGTTCCTTTTCTTTATAAGCTCTATCAAGCGGTGCCATAATTATAAGGCTTATTTTAACGTCTCTATTATCAGGTGAAAATATAAAATATGTCCTTACAGAATATCTTCCCCCACTCATGTCTTCACCCTGGAAAGCCCTAAAATAAACATAGTTATTTCCTTTTCTCATCCACTCTCTATCAGTAACTATTCTAAGACTCTTAAATATATAAAGAAGGTCACCCTCTTTCCTGTCAGCAATTGTTATTATTCTCTCTGGACTATCCTCTATAGCAATAACTACCCTTATGTTTTTTGATGTTTCCCAGTATTCAGCAACTTTTCCATTTGTATTTATCATAGCAGTATTCTTATCAGTCAACATCCATTTAGCTTCTGGCAGTTTAAAATCAATATTATAAGTTGAGTTAGTATAACCCTCTTTGGTTGCATTTCCTTTATCTTTGTAAGGTTCTTTTACATCCTTCTTTTCTTCTTGAGCAAAAGAAATAACAGCAAAAACCAGAACTGCTAGAAAAATTATTTTTTTCATGTCTCCTCCTCCATAAAAATATCAAAATAATAATAAAATATAACAAAAATCTAATCACTCATAACCATATCTTTTATTTTCATAAGTCTTGCTATATTAGACCTCTCCATCTCATTAAGTTTATCTTTTATGTACTTTATAGTTTCAATAAGATTAGGGATAAGTATATATTCTAATGCATTAACCCTTCTTCTTGTATTAATAATTTCGTTCGCAAGTTCTATTATTGCTTTCTCTTTCTCAGCAAGAATAAGCATTTTTTCAAGAACTTCTCTAAACTTAATAACAGAGTCATCAAGATAAGTTGAAGTCTCAATAGTACTGTAAGAGAGGATTTCTCCCTCTATTACAGGTTTAAAAGTTGGAACCTGAAGATTCATTATCTGATTCTTACCATACTCTATTTTTATTTTTACAGTAGGCATAAGTATAGCTTCTTCAACTTTCTGGTCACCCATAAAAGACTTAGCAACTAAAAAACTTTGATAAGCTTCAATAAGAGCATTTTCTACATTTTTTCTTAACTCTCTATTTTCCTTTACAATCTGAAAAAAACTTCTTATTAATTGTTCCTGTTTATCTTTAAGTAATTTATGACCTTTTCTTGCAAGTGTAAGTCTTTTCTTTAATTTCATAAGTTCCATTCTATTAGGATTAACTTTAAGAATCATAATCTATATCCTAATTATTTATTTTTCAAAAACTTTGGTAAAAACTCTTCAAGGTACTCTGGTCTTATTCTTTTTAATTCTGATTTTGGTAACATAGCAAGTAGTTCCCAACCAAGGTCAAGTGTCTCTTCTATATTCCTATCTTCATTATAACCTTGATTTATATACCTTCTTTCAAACTCATAGGCAAACTTATAATACAATCTGTCCATTTCACCGAGTGCAGCCTCACCTAATATTGCTTCAAGTTCTCTTGCCTGAAGTCCCCTTGCATAAGCAGCAAATAACTGGTTAAAAACATCTGAATGGTCTTTTCTTGTCTTACCTTTACCTATACCTTTATCTTTAAGCCTTGAAAGTGACTGAAGTACATCAACAGGAGGATATATACCACTGTTTAATAATGATCTACTTAACACTATCTGTCCCTCAGTTATATAACCAGTAAGGTCAGGTATTGGATGTGTTTTATCATCCTCTGGCATTGTTAATATTGGTATCTGGGTAATCGATCCCTTTTTATTCTTTATCCTACCAGCTCTCTCATACAGTGTTGCAAGGTCAGTATAAAGATAACCTGGATAACCTCTTCTACCAGGAACCTCTTTTCTTGCTGCAGATATTTCTCTTAACGCTTCACAATAGTTTGTCATATCTATAAGTATAACCAGTACATGCATATCTTTTTCATATGCAAGGTATTCAGCTGCTGTTAAAGCAAGTCTTGGAGTAGTAATTCTTTCAATAGCAGGGTCATCAGCAAGATTTATAAACAGAACACTTCTTTCAAGTGCCCCAGTTCTTTTAAAGTCATCAATAAAGAACTGTGATTCTTCAAAAGTAATACCCATTGCAGCAAAAACAACTGCAAAACTTGACTCACTACCAAGAACCTTTGCCTGTCTTGCAATCTGAGCAGCCATTTTTGAGTGTGGCATACCACTACCTGAAAATATAGGAAGTTTTTGTCCTCTTACAAGAGTATTAAGTCCATCTATTGTAGATATACCGGTTTGAATAAACTCATTAGGATAGTCGCGTTCATAAGGATTTATAGGGCTACCATTAACATCAAGTCTTTTTTCAGGTATTATTTCATCCCCACCATCTATCGGCCTACCCTGTCCATCAAATATTCTACCAAGCATATCAATAGAAACACCTAATTCAACTCCCCTACCCTGAAAAATAACCTTTGTATTAGTTGTCTCCATACCATTAGTTCCTTCGAACAACTGAACTATTGCAAGGTCTCTATTTACCTCAAGTACTTTTCCGGTTCTAATCTCGCCGGTTGCAAGTTCAACTTTAACAAGTTCATCATATTTTGCACCCTCAACACCGGAAACAACCATAAGAGGACCATATATTTCTTTAACACTTTTATATTCTTTTACCATATTAATCCCCCTTAAATCTTAGAAAAGGTCTCAAATATTTTTGTTTTTATTTTTTCAAACTCATTAGCAGCCTCATTTTCTGGTATATACCTGAACCTTGCTATATCTTCCCTTACCTCAAGTCCTATAATTTTCTTTATATCAACACCAGACTTTAAAGACGTTTCAGCCTCCTGATGGAAAAGTAGAATCATTTTTAGCATCATATACATCTTTTTTGGAGAACAGTAGCTATCAACCTCATGAAAAGCATTCTGGTGCAAAAAGTCCTCTCTTATTGACCTTGCAGTTTCCATAATAAGCCTGTTTTCAGGAGAGAGTGATTCGATACCTATAAGTCTTGCTATCTCTTCAAGTTCAGATTCTCTTTGTAAAAACTCCATAGCTTTTGTTCTCATATCTATCCAGTCTTCACCTATAATCTCAACAAGATAATCATCTATATTTGAATAATAGAGTGAATAGCTTGTAAGCCAGTTTATTGCTGGGAAATGTCTCTTATACGCAAGTGATGCATCAAGCCCCCAAAATACTTTTACAACTCTTAGAGTAGATTGTACAACAGGGTCAGAGAGGTCACCACCTGGAGGAGAAACAGCACCTATAGCACTTACACTACCTATCCTTTGAGTAGAACCTAAGGTTTCAACCCTTCCTGCTCTTTCATAAAACTCAGCAAGTCTTCTACCCAGATATGCAGGATATCCCTCTTCACCTGGCATCTCCTCAAGTCTTCCAGATATCTCTCTCATTGCCTCAGCCCATCTTGAAGTAGAGTCAGCCATCAAAGCAACATCATATCCCATATCTCTGAAATATTCTGCTATTGTAATACCTGTATATATAGATGCCTCTCTTGCCGCAACTGGCATGTTTGATGTATTTGCAATTAAAACTGTCCTTTTCATCAAAGGTTCACCAGACTTTGGGTCCTGAAGTTCAGGGAACTCTATAAGTACATCTGTCATTTCATTACCACGTTCACCACAACCAATATAAACAACTATTTGAGCATCAGCCCATTTTGCAAGCTGGTGTTGAGTTACTGTTTTACCACTCCCAAAAGGCCCAGGGATACACGCTGTACCACCTTTAACTATAGGGAAGAAAGCATCAACTACCCTTTGACCTGTAAAGAGTGGCTCTTTTGGATTTATTTTTCTTTTATAAGGTCTTCCTATTCTGACCGGCCATTTTTGATACATTTTTATATCAATCTTTTCACCTTTATTATTTTCAATAATAGCAACAACATCTTCAACAGTAAAACTACCTGATTTTATATCAATTATTTTACCATTTATTCCTGGTGGAACCATTATTTTATGATTAACAAGAGTAGTTTCTTTAACCTCACCTATAACATCCCCAGCCTCTACTGTATCGCCTTTTTTAACAACAGGATTAAAGTCCCATTTTTTTGATCTATCAAGTGCTGGTACTACAAGACCCCTTGATATAAACGCACCCGAACTTTTTGCAAGTTCTGATAATGGCCTTTGAATCCCATCATATATATTTTCAATAAGCCCAGGACCTAACTCAACTACAAGTGGCTCACCAGTAGATATAACCTTCTGCCCAACTCCTATACCAGATGTCTCTTCATATACTTGAATAGATGCCCTACCACTTTTAAGTTCAATTATCTCACCTATAAGCCCAAGGTCCCCTACTCTAACCATATCAAACATTTTAGCATTAGAAAGTCCTTCAGCAATTACAAGAGGACCTGCGACCCTTACAATTTTTCCCTCTATCATTCTATCCTCCATTCTTTAATTAGAAAGTATCCGTACCAAGGGCACGGACAACAAGACTTCTTATATTTTCCTCAGCTATTCCCTCACTACCTTTTATCTCAGGAATAGGAACAAAAATAGGGTATGGTTTACCAAAAAAAGTATTAATATATTTATTTAATTTTACAAAAACACTCTCAGTAATAAAAAATATTTTAGCACCCTGTTCTATAGTATTATTAATCTGATTTATTAAATCATCTACATCATTCTCATAATAAACAAGGTCTAAACCTATTGTTTTAAATCCAAGTATTGTATCTCTATGACCAACAACTACTATCTCCATTTTAGTCCCTCAACTTTTCTAAAAATAGTTTTGACACATTATTAATCTTGGCTGATAATAACAATCTTACTTTTTCAATCTCTCTTTTTTTTCTCCAAAAATATGAGAATATTATCTCAGGCCCAAAAATTCTATTAGACGCAAAACCCAGATACTCATTGTACAAAAAGTCATAAAGTGAGTTCTCAAGGAATGTAAGACTCCCTCTTCTCCTATACTCTTCATAACCTTTTTTAATATAGGGTGCAATATCTAAAAATGAAAGCTTAGCAACTATAATATCAAGATCCTCTTTATATAATTTAAGCAATATATAACTATAATCGTTTGCGGAAGGCATAAGAGTTTTTTGAAAAACTTTATAATCCTTATTAAAAGACTTTAGCCTAAATAGAGATAAAATGTTATTAATGTCTGCTTTTATATTATGAAACTTTATTATAAAATCGTTATTAAGTTCTCTAGCTTTTTTAATAAAAAAAAGATTAAGGTATTTATCCCAGGTCACATCAACATCAAAAGGAGTATTATCCACTATATTTTTTTCAAAAAACTTTATACCAGCCTCTATATCAGGATGTAAAACTCTTTTATATTCATCAGAATATATCATTTTAAGATCATCATTTTTAAGAATACCGCCATTATAAAACGCTAAATTTTCAAATGGTTCATTCTTCAAAAGAGCCTTGTATATAGTTTTAAGGTTTAATATATCATATTGAATTCTGTAATATTCAGTAAAAATTTTATTTTTAGAAAATTTTATAACATCATTAAGAAGCTTTGATTCTTCAGTTATAAAATCAATATTCCTTGAAGATACATTATAACCTCTATCAGAAAGGGAGGAGAGTATATTATCAATATTATCACTCTCCAGGAGCCTATTATAATCCTCTGATCCTATAAGGTTATACATCCTCATATTAACAAGAGATGCTTCAAAAATATAGTCATTTGTCTGACTAAACTTTACATTATAATACATTTAACTTCTTCCCTATAATTTTTTCAAGTTCAGCATATTTTTGCTCTATAAGAGCTTTAAGAGAAAAATTATAGTTAAACTGTGGCTTTTCTATAACAACCCCATAATCATTAAACTCTTTATATTCAACTTTTTTGCTAATATCCTTTAAAAGTCTATCTTTGAAAAGCTTAATATCATTTGGATTAAGTTTTACAACATCATTATTATCCGAATACTTTTCTATTACCAACTTTAAAAACTTATAATATTCATCCTCACCAAGTAGAGAAATAATATTCTGATGTATGTAATCAAGTACATCCTTTATTGCCTTTTTTTTATAAGACAGTTCTATCTTACCAGCCTCTATTTTAGCAGTTAACAATTGTCCTCTTTTTATCTCCTCAATAGCAGACTCTATTTTTATATTTTCACTTTTAACAAAGTCCTCTTGTTGTTTTTTAGCATAACTTTTTAATTCTTCTATTTTTTTATTATAATAATCTCTAAGAGATTCTATCTCTTTTTTACCTTGAGCTTTAATATTTTCTATAATATCCTTTACACTCATAGTTAAAACCTAATAATTTATTTAAAGAAACCACTGTTAAGCAGCATTATTGAGATTACAAATCCCAATATAGCATAAAACTCAACAAATACCCCCAATACAAGTGCTTTACCAGACTCTTCTGGGTGTTTAACAGTCATATTTATACCAGCTGCCGTTACTTTTCCCTGATATATAGCTGAAAATAAGCCCGCAAGTGCAATCGGTAAGCATGCAAATAATAATGCCAATCCATCGCCAAAAGCCATTTCAGCTCTTAACTTAGCTAAAGCAAGGAATCCAATAACAAATCCATATATACCTTGAGTACCAGGTAATGCTGTCAATACAAGATATTTACCAAAGTTTTTAGGTTCTTCTATCATTGCTGCATTTGCAGCCTCAGCAGCAACCCTTATACCAATCGAAGAACCTATACCTGCTAATGCTACAGCAAGACCTATCCCAAATATACCTATTGCTAAACCAATCATTTTTCCTCCTCAATATTTTCTTTATTTTTTATTAAAAAATATCTTAACCTAAAACTAAGTGGTTTAAATACTTCACCACCACCCTCAAAAAATTTAGTAAAAAACTCAACAAATTGTAAACGCATTGTGTGAATAAAAGCACCAAGTGTATTTATAACAATATTAAAGATCTGGCCAAACAATAGAATAGCAGAAAATAAAACTATGCTTATAATAGACGAAATAGCAGCAGTAAGACTTGCAAAACTTATATCACCTAAAAGAGCAGAAGATAGTTTATTTATTACTCCACCTATTATACCTGTTGCAATACCTAAGGCAAATAGACGAGCGTATGAGAGAATATCACCAAATATACCGGTTACCCCATAAAGACCATACAAACCATTAAGTAGTCTTACAACAGGATTTTTACTTTCTCGCCCAGCAAATAAAAGTATAACAGAGGCACCTAATAACATCAGTACCAAACCAATGTTGTATATAATATCTTTATTTCCAGTTAAACCAAACTTTACTATTCCTATAGCACCAACCATTATTAATATCCAAGGCAAAACATCAAGTAATGCTGTTTTATTATCTTTATTCTTTATCTTATATATAAGATTTATAAAATAACCAAACAATACATGTATATATCCGAGTCCAAGAGCTATACCTAAAAATAACATAATATCTTTTGAAGGGTCAATTACTCTTAAACTCTCTATAAATTTTCTTACAATATTATTTTCAGATAATAAACTTGTATCAATGCCAAAAACACCACCCACAAGAAGTCCTATGACTATTGTTGCAATACCTGAAAAATTAAGTATTTTAACAAGCTTTCTCATATTTTCCGGGAGATTAAGCTTTTTTAAAGCAAAAAAAGTGACTAAAAAAAGAACAAGGCCATAACCTGCATCTGTTAAACAGAAACCAACAAAAAGAGCAAAAAATGGTGCAAAGAAAGGTGTTGGATCAGGGTCCTTTTCACCAGGATATGAATACATACCAGTTACAAACTCAAATGCTTCTGAAAATCCTCCATTTTTAACAAAAACTGGAGGGGCCTCATTCTTATCAGGCTCCACAAACTCATAATCAACACTATCATATTTATTAATTAAATCATTCAATTTATCCACATATATTTCAGGTATCCATGCAGAAACAGTAAATGTATAAAGACCATATTCAAGACTGTTATTAGCTTCAGTAAGCTTATAATAATTAGTTATAAAGTCATAAAATAATCTTATATCATCTATTTTTTCAAGATAGCTATCTATTGAAAAATTTATAGCCTCTATTTTCTTTTCTATTTCTATTATCTCTTTTTTAACATTTTCAAACTCTTTAGCAAAGTTTGTATTTTCATCAACATTGTACTCTTCAAAACCATAATTTCTAAAAGTATTAAGAAAATCATTCTTTTTATTTTTTAGTGTTATTACAAAAACATAAACAACACCAGAAATTATAGATAATACTTCAACATCATATTCTTTTAATAAACCTTTATCCTCAGCTTCTCTATACATTTTTTCTGGGAATTTACCAAGGAAACTGGATATATATGTATTCTCTTTTATCTCTTCTGTATTTATATCAAACTTTGACCATGGCTCAAGTTCAATAAGCAACGACTTTTTATCTGACAGAATACCTTCAAGTTCCTCTCTTTCCTTAATTAATCCCCATATTTTTTCAATTATCTCTTTTCTTTTTTCTATCTCTTTTTCATTAGCAAAAATATCTTCACTAACATATCTTACCTTGAACTTATCCAGAATGCCCTCTTTTGCTTTCTTTGCAAGTAAATCAAGGATTATTTCTGTCTTATAAATTAATGTCTGTATATCATTTTTACTAGTTTTTTTAGAATCTTCAACAGAAATTATCTGAACAATACCTTTTTTCTGAAGTGTCCCCAGAAAAGAATCCTTATCCTTATTAAGACCAAATATCCTTATTTTTTTAACATTTACTTTTGCCATTTAAGTCTCCAAAATTAGATTTTAATTATTTCTCTTACAACCTCTCTTGCAATAGATTCTATTTTACTCTTATCAACAACAAAAGATTCAGCTTTTTTCCTGGCAGCTTCTATTATTCTGTTTTTTTCTTCCTCATACTTTTTTTGAGCATCTTCAATACTCTTATGTCTTTTTTCTCTCATCTCATTTTTCAATATATTAAACTCATTTTCCAATAATTCTTCAATCTCAGATACCTTCTTTTCCAGTTCTTGTTTCTCTCTTTCAAGATCTTCTTTGATTTTTGCTTCAACTTCTTTTATCTCTTTAAACTTATTTAACATAAAAGACCCCTTAATCACATTTTAGACATTAGAAAAAATTAATAAACTTTTATATTTTTGTCAAGAAAATTTTTTATTTTAAAAATCTTCTTACACCAGGTCCTATACCTGTCAAAACCTCATAAGGTATTAAACCAGTTCTTTTTGAGATATCGTTTATTCTTATGCCATCAATACTATCACATATAATAACTTCATCTCCTATCTTAGCCTCTATACCTGAAATATCTACAATTGTGTAATCCATACATACTCTACCAATTATATTAGCTCTTCTACCGTTTATATAAAAAAAGCCATTATTAGAGTTTAAAGATAAAAATCCATCTGCATATCCAACTCCAACCACACCTATTTTCATATCCTTATCTGTTTTAAAAGTTCTACCATAAGAAACTGAGGAACCCTTTTTTATTTTTTTTATCTCAAGTATATTTGAAAACCATTTTATAGAATTATTTACATTAATAGCTTTTTCAACAGCCTCTGATGGATAAGCTCCATACATTAATAAACCAGGCCTTACAAGATTAAAAAAGGTGTCATTATAAAAAACAATACCACCAGAGTTTGCAGAATGTAAATATTTAAAAAGTATGTTATGCTCTTTAAGTTTATCGATAAGCCTCTTAAAAAGAGATATCTGTTCTAAAGTAAAATCATCTTTAATATCAGCTGAAGGAAAATGTGTAAAAACACCTTCTAAATTTATATTTTTTAATTCTTTAACTTTTTTTATTAATTCCTCAGCATCATCATAAACAACACCAAGCCTTCCCATCCCAGTATCAACTTTAACATGGGCCCTTACTACCTTCCCTTTCGAATAAGCAATCCTATTTATAAGGACAGCTCTATCTATGTCAGTTATTGTAGTAATTATATTGGATGTTAAATATAAATCGACTTCTTCTGGGAGAAAAGGAGATAAAACAATAATATCTACTTCCTTGAAAGTCTCTCTTATAGATAATGCTTCATAGATAGAAGCGACTCCAAAAAACTTTATACCTTTTTCAACAAGTACTTTAACAACACTCTTAGCATCTGTGCCGTATCCATTAGCTTTAACTATAGCTAAAATCTGTTGATGAGGATATATTTTAGACTTTATAATATTAATATTATTTATTATTCTATCACTGTAAATAAATATACTGCTATGTCTCAAACAAAGTCCTTCTAATTATAAATTTTTAAAATTAAAATTTTATATTTTTTTAACTTATATGTTATATATTTTTTGTGCTTCTATAACATTTATCTTATTATCAAGAAGAATTTTTAATGCTTTTTCCATATCATCAAACCTCATAACAAGCAATGCTTTATCACTATGCTTCTCAACAAAAGCATACATATATTCTATATTTATATTATTCTTCTCCAAAACCTCAAGTACATTATCAAATCCACCTGGTCTATCATCAACCTCAACAGCAAGTACTTTTGTTTTTTTAACTATAAAACCATTTTCTCTAAGTTTTTCATAAGCTAAATCAGGGTTGTTAACAATAAGTCTTAAAACACCAAAGTCCTGAGTTTCTGCTATAGAAAGTGCTCTTATATCAATACCTGTATCTTTTAAAACTTTTGTAACACCTCTTAATCTCCCCTTTCTGTTTTCTATAAAAACTGAAAGCTGTATCAAGTTTTCCATATATCCTCCTTATTTTTTATTAATTTATCCTTTTATCTATAATTCTTTTAGCTTTTCCCATACTTCTTTCAATAGTTTTAGGTTCAACTAGTCTTAAATTTACTCTCAAGTTCAATATACTCTCTATCTCTCTTTTTATTTTTGTTTCAAGTCTTTCTATCTCTTTAACCTCATCTGAAAATATTGTCTCATTAACTTCAACAACAACTGTAAGCTGGTCAAGAGAACCGATCCTGTCAACCTCCAAAACATAATGGGGCTCAACACCCTCAATTTTAAGAAGAACTTCCTCAATTTGAGAAGGAAATACATTAACCCCTCTTATTATAAGCATGTCATCTGTTCTACCTTTAACCTTACTTATTCTTGGTAGTGTCCTGCCACAATGAGGGCAAACTGAATAATTTATACTTACAATATCTCTTGTCCTGTATCTTATAAGTGGTAGAGCCTCTTTTGTTAGTGTTGTTATTACAAGCTCTCCATCTTCCCCCTCTTTCACATGCTCTCCTGTAGCTGGATTAATAACTTCTGGGAAAAAATGATCGGCAAATATATGAAGTCCATCCTGTCCAGGGCATTCCATTGCAACCCCAGGTCCTATTATTTCAGACAGACCATATATATCAAGTGCCTTAAGCCCCCATATTTTTTCTATCTCTTTTCTCATAGACTGACTCCATGGTTCAGCACCAAATATTCCAATCTCAAGTGAAAGTTCTCTTGGGTCAACACCCATCTCTTTAGCTTCCTCAGCCATATGAAGTGAGTATGATGGTGTACATGTAAGTATTCTTGGTTTAAAGTCCTGAATAAGCATAATCTGTCTTTTTGTTGCCCCAGATGAAACAGGAACAACAGGGAAACCACCCGTTAATGCTCCATAATGAACACCAAGCCCCCCTGTAAAAAGACCATAACCATAACCATTATGTATTATATCCCCCTTCCTTCCTCCAGCACAGACTATTGCTCTTGCCATTACCTCTCCCCAAAGCTTAAGGTCATTATTAGTATAAGCAACAACTGTTGGTTTGCCGGTTGTACCAGAAGAAGCATGTATCTCAGCAACCTCAGATAATGAAACAGCAAGGAGTTTAAATGGATAATTTTCCCTTAAATCATCTTTAGTAGTAAATGGCAATTTTTTTATATCATCCACACTCTTTATATCTGAAGGTTTTATCCCAATCTCATCAAACTTACTTTGATAAAAGTGTTGCCTTGAATATACATACTTTACAAGTTCACAAAGTCTTTTACTCTGTAGATCTCTTAATTTTTCAGGATCCATTGTCTCAATATCTTTCTGGTAATAAATACTCATAAAAACTACCTCCTTATTAGTAAGAAATTTATTTTTTTATAAATTTTTAGTAACAAACCCAAGTAATATACTGTTTAATGTATCAGGTTTCTCAAATATTGTAACATGGCCACAATCAGGTATTATAACATATTCACACTTTGGTATATTATTAACTATAATATCAGACAATTTTCTTCTTTTTAATATATCATCTTCCCCAACAACAACTATAGTTGGTGCCTTAATTTTATGAAGCTCTGGAGTAAGATTAAGAGTTAAAAAAGTATCATAAAGTGCAACCTGCCCATCAAAATAAGAAGGATCAACATTTTTCAGACCCTCACCCCTTGTCTCCAAAAATTTCCTATTATTTTTTATAAATGTATTTCCATATATAGAAGGAAGCATACCGTAATAAAACTTGATAGGGTCTTTATCTACTGCAAGTTGTCTCCACTGTAAAGCAAACATTCTTAAAAGGTCATCAACCTCACTTACAGAATCTATTATAGCAAGAGACTTAACCATTTCAGGATACTCAATTGCAAACTTTATCCCAACTTCACCACCATATGAAGTCCCTATTATATGAGCCTTTTTTATTCCAACATGGTCTAATAAAGCCTTAAGGTCATCAGCATGCATTTTAAAACTGTAAGGCCCTTTTGGTTTATCAGACAACAACTGTCCTCTAAAATCATGTAATAGTATTTTAAAACCTTTTTCAAAAACAGGGATCTGAAAACCCCAGCTATTAAAAGTTGCCATTACTCCGTTAAGAAATACAACAACATCATTAGAATTTTCATTACCCCTTACCTCATAGTATATATTACACCCATTTACATTAAGTTTTGGCATAATATCCCCCTAAAAAATTATTCTACCTTTTCAAATTTAATTCTTGGATCAACTATATAATATAATATATCAGAAATTAAAATACCAATAAGTGTAAGAAAACTTGAAATCAAAGCAAGTGCATTTATTACAGGATAATCTCTATTCATCACAGCCTCAAAAGAGAGTTTCCCCATTCCATTAATACTAAATATTTCTTCTATTATTATAGAGCCACTTAACATAGCAGGAAGAACCCCACCAAGCAAAGTAATAATAGGTATAAGAGCATTCCTTAACGCATGTTTATAAATAACATCTTTTTCACTAAGCCCTTTTGCAATTGCTGTTCTTATATAATCTGCTGAAAGAACATCAAGCATACTCATTTTCATCTGCCGGGAAAGATAGGCAAGCGAACCATATGTTAAAACAAAAACAGGAAGAAAAAGGTGCCATATATGATCAAGTATGTAGCCAAAAAAAGATAGTTTATCAGCATCTGGTGAATGAAGATAACTTGCAGGAAAAATATTTAGTGAATCTGAACCAGTAAAAAACATAATAAGAAGGTTTGCAACCCAGAATGATGGCAATGAATAGAGTATAAAAAGTATAAGGCTTATTATTCTCTCTTTCCTAGTATTGTGTATAAGTGATGACCTTATCCCAATAAAAAGTGCAAGTAAATAAATAATAACCATTGATATAATATTTAATTCAATTGTAGGGCCAATCCTCTCTTTAATAAGAGTTGTAACCGGTATATTGTAAGCGTAAGATATATCAAAGTCAAGCCTTATAACCTTATAAACCCATATTCCAAACTGTGTATCTGAAAAAACTCTTAAAAACTTTTCAAAAAAAGAAAACTCAACATAATACTCTTTTTCATATTCCCAAAACTTTTTTATAGAGTAAATAGTATTATCAAACTCTCTTTTACTCATATCAGGATTATAAACCCATGGTTTACCTGTTATAACACCTAAAAGATTTATAAACTCCCCTGCTCTGTCTCTATTTTTTTCTTTAAATAGGTATTCAACCAATAGAGGAATAGAAGCAGATTTAGCAGAAAGAACTTTATTTTTATCAAGTATTCCAGTTTCATAATATTTTTTCAGATAAGACTCTATTTTACTTTTTTGAAAATCTTCCTTTATACTTTCATAATACTTCTCTATCTTAAAAATATCTTGTGAAAACTCTTTAATTTCAAGAGCTTCCAGAATAAGCTTTATAAGCCTTTCTTTATCATTATCATTAACATTATTTTTTTTTAGAAATTCAATTATGTAAGGGACTGCAATAGTATTTAAGTTCCTTATTTTTTCAAAGACTCTATCTTTAAAATATCCTTCTTCCTCATTTATAAACTCATTAAGTAGAGATAAAACTGAATAAGGTAATCCTTTACTCTTAAAGTTAAGTATAAGTGGTTTATCAAATCCATATAGTTTTCTATTTTCTTCTATCATTTTTTTTGTTATGGGCTGGGCTTTGGGGGAAGTTAATGAAGACTGGAGTTTAAGAGTAGCAGGGTCACCAGGTGCTATTCGTGTTATAATAAATGTTATAAGTGTTATACCAAACAATGTAACAAAAAGTACTGTGATTCTCTTTATTATATAATTTTTCATAATATAAGTCTCATAATTATTCTATAAATTTACTCTTAAAAAATTTATTGAAAAATTTTAAGATTAAATTATAATAAAACAAAAAAATTAAACTTAAATCACAAGAGGAAAAATGGATAAAATAAAAGTATTGATAGTTGATGATTCAGCAATAGTAAGAGAGTACTTAACAAAAGCATTATCCAAAGAACCTGAAATAGATATCATAGGAACTGCACCAGATCCATATATAGCAAGAGATAAAATTGTAAGGCTTAACCCTGACGTTATAACTTTAGATATTGAGATGCCAAGGATGGATGGGCTTACATTCTTACAATACTTAATGAAATATAAACCAACCCCTGTAATAATAGTAAGTTCAATAACTGCTGAAGACGAGTCTGCTTCAATAAAGGCACTTGAACTTGGTGCTTTTGATATTGTAAACAAGCCAGGTGGAAGGTATTCGGTACAGGACCTTGAAAACGACATCATAATAAAAATAAAAAATGCATATAAGGCCAAAGATGAGTTTCTAAAAAACTTTAAGAAATATGAAAACATAAGCAGTTCTATAAAAAGAGATATTAAGATCGATAAAAAAAATGTACTTCAATTTGTTAAAACAACTGATAAAATAATAGGAATAGGTGCTTCAACAGGTGGAACAGTTGCAATAGAGTATATAATAAGTAAATTGCCTTCAAAAATGCCACCAATAGTAATAACACAACATATGCCACCACAATTTACTTTCAATTTTGCTCAAAGACTAGATTCACTTACTGAGCTTAAAGTAAAAGAAGCTGAAAATGGAGAATTATTATTACCCAACACTGTCTATCTTGCCCCTGGCGGCTATCATATGGAAATAGAAAGAAGAGGAGCAAATTATTATTCAAAAATAGTTGATGGTGAAAAGGTAAACTTTCAAAAACCAGCTGTTGACGTAATGTTCAAAAGTATGGCAAAATGTGTATCAAAAAATACTCTTGCCATTTTACTTACAGGCATGGGAAAAGATGGTGCAGAAGGACTTTTAGAATTAAAAAATATAGGAGCAATAACAGTAGCACAGGATGAAGAAAGCTCAGTAGTATGGGGAATGCCAAAAGCTGCAATAGATATTGGAGCTTCTAACTACATACTTGGTCTTGAAAAAATCCCAGAATTTATAATAAACTTTGCCAACCAGTAAAAAAGGATATAAAGCTATGAAAAAAGAAAAAACAGATAAAAGAAAAAAGATAGGCCTTCCCCCAGGAAGTTTAATATATGTTGGTAAGAACTTAAAAGAGAAAGTAACAATTGAAGCTTTTATATATGACGAGGAATCTTATATAGAAACAGAAATAAAAAAAATAGATGAGATAAAGAGTCTAAAAGAAAATAAAAAAACAATGTGGTTAAACATAAATGGAGTTCATGATATTAAAATAATTGAAAAGATAGGCGAAATATTTAACTTACACCCACTTTTATTGGAAGATGTACTAAATACTACTCAAAAACCTAAACTGGATGAATATGATGAATATATTTTTCTGTGCTGTCAAATGTTATCACTAGATAATGAATATAATATTATAGAAGAACATATAAGTTTTGTAATAGGAAAGAATTATGTAATAAGTTTTCAGGAGAGAAAGGGTGATGTATTTGATCCTATAAGAGATAGAATAAGGTTTAATAAAGGAAAAATAAAAAAAATGAAGGCAGACTATCTGGCTTACTGTTTACTCGACGTACTTATAGACAACTATTATCTAATAACTGAAAAAATAAGTGATAAAATAGAAAATGTTGAAGATGTTATAATAAATGAAACAAAAGAAGATTTAATTACAGATATATACAAAATAAAAAAGGATGTGATTATCATAAGAAAATATATATGGCCATTAAGAACAATAATAGCTAAATTAAGAAAAAACGAAAATGGTATAATTAATAAGTCAATTAATATATTCCTTAAAGATATTTATGATCATACTGTCGAAATACTTGAAACAATAGAAATATTCAGAGAAATATTATCTGGTTTGCTAGAAATTAATCTATCTGCTATAAGTTATAAAATGAACTCTATTATGAAAGTATTAACAATAATATCAACAATATTTATACCTCTTACCTTTATTGCTGGAGTTTACGGAATGAATTTTGAAAACATGCCTGAACTTAAATGGAAGTATGGATACTTTGCAGCATTAGGTCTTATGCTATTAGTAGCTCTTATTATGATAAAATATTTTAGAAAAAATAAATGGATATAAATATTATTAAATTGATTATAAAAAACTAATTTTTGACATAATTACTAATTTTCTCGATATTTTCTTTTTCCCCATAACTATAAGTACATCGTTTTTATTTATAGTATAATCAGCTTTTGGATTAAATATATATTCCGAGAAATCCTGACTCTTAACAGCAACCACAAGCAAATCAAAATTATTAGGTAAATTAAGCTCTCTTAGAGTCTTCCCAATAACTTTTGAATCAGATGAAATAACAATATCAGCAATATAATATGACCTATCTCTTATAAAGCTAATCTGCTCAATAAAAGAGAGTATATTTTCATTAACCATAGATGTTGCAAGCCTCTTTCCTATTATAAAATTGCCTGATATTACATCATCAACACCAAGAAGATAAAACTTTGGTATATTCTCCTCTTCAATAACAAAAGCTGATACCTTAACTCTTGGATTAAGGTTTTTCACAGTAAGGCTTATAAGAAGGTTACTCGAATCATTTGGAAGACATGTCACAAGCCCATAAGCATTGTTTATATTCGCATGATTTAATAAAATATCCTCTTTTGAGGGATCCCCTTCAACAAAAAATAAACTTTTTTCATTATAATCGATATCCTTTAAATCCTTTTGTGCAAGGTTAATAAAGTTTGGATCATTATCTATAACTACAACAGGTCTCTTATTTTCTCTAACAAGTTCTTTTATAACATACCTTCCTATATTACCTGCTCCACAAACTATAACATGATTTTTTAACCTGCTAATAGACTTTTCCATCTTTTTTCTCCTATAGTTTTCAATTATTTTTGTCTGAGTTATAATAGAACTTATAATACTTATAAAAGTTGTAATTACTCCAATCCCTATCAAAGCAAATAATATTGTAAAGACTCTACCATAAACCGAAAGTGGCCTTACCTCAGTAAAACCTATAGTAGTAACTGTTATAACAGTCATATATAGAGAATCAATAAAGTTCCAACCTTCTATAATCATATATCCTGAGGTACCAGTTAATATTATTAGAAGGAATATAAAAATAAAAAAAAGCTTTTTTGCCATATATTATATAACCTTTGATTTTAAGAATTTTAAAGTAAAAAAATTTAAGAAAACAATAAAAAATACTTAAAACCATTATAAAAAAAGATTAGAGCATTTTATTTAGGAAATAATATTTTTAAATCAATTAAATAGAACAGTAAAACTTAAGAAATTTAAATTTAATAAGACTAAAAAATAGAAACAGGTTAAATAATGGACAAAAAAGAAAAAATGCAGGAATTAATAAAAAAAATTCAGTACCATGATTATCTATACTACGTACTAAATAAACCAGAAATATCTGATATACAGTATGATAAACTTGTAAATGAACTTAAAGAGTTAGAAAAAGAAACTGGTATAATATTAGCTGGCTCTCCAACTCAAAGAGTACCAAGTGATATTACAAACAATTTTGCAGAAGTCGAGCATAAAATCCCTGTACTCAGTCTTGACAAAGCCTACAATATAGATGAATTAATTAAATGGCTTAACTCAAACAAAATAGAAGATTTTGTTGCAGAACCTAAAATAGATGGTTTTTCAGTAGTCTTGTATTATACAAACGGTATTTTAGAATATGCTCTAAGTAGGGGTGATGGAAAAATAGGTAATGATCTTACAAATAACATAAAGACAATAAGATCAATACCAGTTGTACTAGAAAATAAAATAAATATGGCAATAAGAGGAGAGGTATTTATAAACAGAGATGACTTTATAAAATACAATGAAAAAATGGGTAACATATATGCTAACCCAAGAAACTTTGCAGCAGGGAGTATAAGAAGAATAAGTCCTGAGGATGTTGCAAAAATACCCTTAAGAATCTTCGTATATGACCTTTATACTACAGACATAAAGTTTAAAACACATATTGAAAGTCTTGAGTTTTTAGTAGAAAATAGGTTCCCAACACCAATTGAAAACATTGCTCTATTTTCTGATAAAGAGACCTCAAAGCACTTTCAAAGCTACAAAGTAGATCAAATTGCTGAGTTTATAAAAAATATAACAGAAAAAAGAAAAAAACTTCAATATGATATAGACGGTATAGTATTAAAAACAAATAACATAGATTTAAGAGAAAAACTGGGATACACTTCACACCATCCAAAATGGGCAATAGCTTATAAATTTGAATCACCAACAAACATATCAGAAGTCCTGGATATAAAAGTTCAAGTTGGGAGAACAGGTAAAATTACACCGCTTGCTATAATAAGGCCTATAAAAATATCAGGTAGTACAGTACAAAAAGCAACACTTCATAATCAAGAATATATAGATGAACTTGAAATAGGTATAGGAGATACTGTCTTAGTATCAAAAAGAGGTGATATAATACCTGCAATAGAAAAAGTTATAGAAAAAAAGGGTGAAGTTTTTAAAATACCTGAGAAATGCCCTGAATGCTATTCAAAACTTGAAAAAGATGGAGCACACCTATTTTGTAAAAACAGACACTGCCCTGCCAGAATAAGAGAATCAATATTCTTTTTTGTTGATAAGTTAGAGATCAATGGTATAGGAAAAAACACTGTTGAAAAATTACTTGAAAATAAAATAATAAAAAACATTAAAGACCTCTTTATAATAGATTTTGATATTATAAAAAACCTGGAAGGTTTTGCTGACAAAAAAGTAAAAATAATAAAAGATAGCATAGAAAATGTTAAGAAAAAAGAGTTCGCAAAACTCTTTGAAGCAATAGGTATAGAATCAATAGGTCCAAATGTAATAAAACTATTAATAGAAAATAGGTATGATTCTTTTGATAAATTGATAGAAATAGCAAAAAATAAAAAAACTGAAGAACTATCAAAAATAGAAGGAATAGGCCCAATTACAGCTTTAAAAATAGTAGAAGCATTTAATGACCCGGAAATCCTTGATCTTATTCAATTCTTTAAAGAAAAAGGGTTCCAGGTAGGAGTAGAGAAAAAAACAGAGGAGAGTTCGAGCAATAAAATATTTGAAAATACAGTCTGGGTAATTACAGGAAGCTTTGATAATTTTAAACCAAGGGAAAAAGCAAAAGAAATAATAGAAAAACTTGGAGGAAAAGTAACTGATTCTGTTTCAAAAAACACAACTTATCTACTTGTTGGTAAAGAGCCAGGCTCAAAACTAGAAAAAGCTTTAAAAATTGGAATAAGAACAATAAGTGAAGAAGAGTTTTTAAAGATCATAACCAATAAACAAGATAGTAACTAAAATAAACTTATTTGATTAAAATAGAAAATATTTTTGTAATTGATTAATATTAATTTTATATATTATATATTTGAAAAATTTAAATAATAAATAAGAATCTTATTAAAGAGATTAATATTAAGATACCTTAATCAAAATAAGGTTTAAAAAAATAAATTTTTTTGACAAAATTTAAAAAGTAATTAATATATATAATAATACTATAAAATTACTATAAAATGAAATTAAAAATACATAAGGAATAAAAATGTTAAAACTTGACAGAACAGCACTCCTTATTCAGGGAATGGCTGGTTTTGAAACATTACTTTTAGGTTTTTTCAAAGCATTTCAAGAAAATAATATAATGTTTAAGGCTATATCAACAGAAGGTGCATCAATAAAAGCAGCAATGATATACTCAGCAAATTATCCAATAGAAAAAGCTCTAAAAGAAATAAAAAACGCAAACTTATTTGCAACACCACCAGAAGCTGTATTCACAAACTCATATTTTAATTCCACTTTTCACTCAACTTCATATTTCAGTTACTACAATGACATATTAACAAATAATTATTCTACACCATTTTCTTACCACTATAAAATAACAGAAGAAACAATTTTAATACAGAAAAATATGAAAATACCTGTCTACACTTCTATAGTAAACCTTCTAACTGGTGAACACAAAACAATTAATTTACAAGAGTTTGATCTTGAGAAAAAGCATCTATGGCTTGGTACAAGGATCCCATACTTCAAACCTGTTAAAATAGATGGTGAAATATTTATTGAAGACCATTTTAACAATCCACCTGTTAATATTCTACTTGATAAATATAACGAAATAGAAAAGTTTATAATAGTAAGGTCATACCCTAAAATGTCAAAGCCACCCTCAAGTCTGCTTGAACTTAATGATAGAGCAAATGATATTGCTATGAACTCATATTTAGATCAACAGTTATATTTTATAGAAAAAGTTAATAAATGGGTAAAAGAGGGCCTTTTACCAAAAGAAAAATATAGAAATATACAAATATTTTCACTTAATATAGACCCTGAACCATTAGAATATCTTGACTATCGACCATCCCAATTACAAAAAAAGTTTGATATTGGTTATAAAAAAGGAACTGAATTATTAAGAGAATTAAACAAATAATTAGGTTAACTGATGAATAAAGAAAACCTTAAAAAAAATCTTGATTTTTTACTTATTGACCTTTCATTAGAAAAAATATTCCTTACATTAGTTGATACTATACTAGAAAACATCAATGTAGACGCAATAATATTACATAGAATAATAAATAAAGATAATAGAGTCTTTATAAAAAGAATAAAAAAATATATAAATGAAAAGTACAATCATATAAAAGCATTTTGGGATTCACTTGAATCGGGAGAATTTCCTATAGAAAATTCATTATCGATAAAAGATCATTATTTAATAAATAAAGATAAATCCTCTCTAACAGTAAACAGAATTAACGACCCAGAAATGAAAAATTATTTAAAGATATCAATGTCAGACGCTAAAAGAATAGATACATATTCATTTAAGAGAAATAATAATATAATTGCTTTACTGCAATTGATATGGTTTGAAAATAATGAACAAGATAATGATGTATCTGAAATAATAAAATACTTTAATCCCTATATGGAAATATCACTTAAAATACGTGAACTTGAAGAGAAAGAGAATAATTTCAATAAAACAGAGGAGACTTATAAAAAATTACTTAACCTTACAGCAACAATAAATAAAATAGATGAAAAAGAACTGTACTCTCACATACTAATAAACCTTAATCAAATATTTGGCTTTGATATGATTTTCACTCAAATAGAAGAAAACGGATTATTACCAATAGATGAAGGGGCTGTAATTGAATCTAATTTTAGAGAATGTCTTGAAAGACTTACACAAATGTTTGGGAAAAATGGTTCTCCACCTGTCATAAACCCACCTGAAATGGCTAACTGTATAGTATTTACCTCTAAAATGCCAATCTATTTTAAAGATATAAACTCTATAAAAAATCTTCCAATGAGAGAAAAAGATAAAATAGCAATAGAATCTGTAGAAAAAATTATAAATATAAAGTCTGTACTTATATTGCCAATATTAGAAAAAGGAAAGGCTGTTGGGGTTGCTCAGTTATGGTCTTTTAATAATTCTGTAGATATTACAACCACAGAAATAAGCATGTTAAAAGACCTATTCTCACTTATCCCATCAATAAAAAGGAATTATCTGTTACATAAAGAGGTAGAAGAAAAAAATAAGATACTGGAAGAAAAGAATAGATTTATAAAAAACATAAATAATCAAATTAAAAAAGAGCTTCAAATAGCAAACAAAATACAACAATCATTAATTGTCAAAAATATTCCAAAAATAGAAGGACTCAAAATAAGTTCAATATACAAACCAATGGAAGAGTTAGGTGGTGATTTCTATGATATTACTAACATACAGAATAAGATAATAGGAATTTTTATTTCAGATGTTTCAGGTCATGGAGTGCCAGCCGCACTTGTTACAATGATTCTAAAGTCTATAATAGACAATGCAGGAATTAAAAAACTTAGACCCAAAGAGCTTATTGAGGATATAAACAAAAAAATAGTCTCCTATAATACAGGACAATTTCTTACAGCATTTTATGGATTATATAACTCTGCAAATAAAAAACTTACATATGTTAAAGCATCCCATCCAGAACCAATACTTATAAGAGATGGTAAAATTATAAAACTTGAGGGAAAAGGAAAAATACTTGGCATGTTAGAAGACATAAATGTTGAGGAAAAAGTAATAGAATTACAAAAAAATGACAAATTAATTTTCTATACAGATGGTCTAACAGAGGCTATTAACCAAAATAAAGATATGTTTGAAGATACATTCTATAAAATAATAGAATGCAACTATCAATTAAAAATAGAAGAACTAATAGATAAAATATACTTTAATCTTCTAGAATTTTGTGAAACATACGATCTTGAAGATGATGTATGTTTAATTGGTATAGAAATAATTAATTAGATACTATTATTCCAAAATAAAAGGCATTTTAGGTTCAATTTTTAAAATAACACAAATATATTTACCATCTTTTGTTGCCCAAAATCTATCAGAAAACTTTTCAGTCATATATAAACCAAGTTTAAGAGAATCACTCTTTACATTTTTAATTATATTATTTCTAATTAAGTCTTCATCATTTTTATTATCTATAGCATTTATAAAATCCCATGGATTAAAACTAGTATCACTTATATTTTGAAAAATAAAAATTACTTTTTGATGATCAATTTTATACGATATTTTCCCACCGAGCCCATATTTTATCATATTACTTATAATCTCTTCAAGAACTACAAAACACCTCTTTTTAAAACCAAAAGATATATCAAATCTATTAATAATATCAAGTATACTGTTTGTTATACCATCAATAGATGAAGACCTGTTTACAGTAACTCTTTCTTTTATAGGTTTATTGAAGTTAAAAAACAATAAAAAGCCTGTTTTATTTTTTATATTTTCAGAGTCTTTTATCATTCTAAGGTCTTCAAGAGCATTATTAATATTTGATGTCAAAAACTTATCTATAATAAAATAATCTATATCCTTACCATTTTTATGAGTAAATTCAACAATCTCATCCGAATACATTGAAAACTTGGCAAAATTAGAAAAATCAAAACTGGCTTTTTTATAATCAAAATAATTTTTAGCTATACCAATAGGAAAGTTCCATTCTTTAACAAAAAGATTGTTCAAAACATTATTATTATCAACAATCCTTGGTTGATTAAATCCACAGAGTGAAAAACTAATCTCCTCTTTCTTCTCATCAATATAACCTGTAAATATATTTATTATCTCTTTAAACTTGTTAGAATAGTAAAAATCTTGAAAACTCTTTAAAAATAGGTCTATATCTTTCTTTAATTTATCAATATTTTTATCAATAAACTCTTTAAATATTGCAGATGAATAATATGAAGAAACACTATTATCTAACGTTTTTAAAACTACATAGTATAATCTCTCTTTATCTTTATAAAACCTATAAATAATACTACTTGCATTATTACTAAATAAAATCTCACAAATATTTATACTGAACTTTTTAAAAACTGGCAATTGTTCTGATAAAATTTTCCTGTATGTAGTATACTGTTTATAAATATAATCTTTAAAGTAAGCGTAATTATTATCACCATTTAAATCTGGTTTAAAAAAATTTATAAATATAATAAAAGCACTATTATCACAAAAATAATTGAATATATTTACTTTATAATGTTCCTCTTTAAAAATAAACTCAAGATGATTATTTGAAAAATCATCTGAAATATTCTCTATTTTTTCTTTTATAAAATCAATTATAACACCAGGGAAAAACCTTCTTAATTTATCAAGATAGGATATCTGACCAAAAGAGTTTAAAAACTCAAAATTAGAGTAAAGTATATTAAGTTTTTTATCAACAATAAAAATAATATTATTAATTTCATCAGCTAATTTTTTGAAAACTTCTTGCGAATATAATATATTCAATGCTTTTTTATAATAGTTTATATGAAAATTTAACTGTTTTATAACAAGATTTTCAGAAAATGGAGTATATATAAACCCATCAATAATATCAAAGTCAGCAATATTAGAACTTGATATGCCCCGAGAAGTAACAAATATAACCTGACTATTCTCATCTTTTGTCTTTAACACATCAGCAATTTCAATTCCATTGCTATTATTTATAACAAAATCAAGTATAGAAAGTGCTATCCTGTTCTGATTAACAATAGATATAGCATCTTTAACATTATTTGCTATAAATAAATTAAACTCAGGGTAATTATTCTTAAACAGAGATTTAAAATACTCTATCTTTTCATTATCAAGTGCAAGCAAAATACTTGTGTTCATATAAACCTCTTCTGGTATTTACTGAAACTTTGTATAAACTTTAATAAAGCCAGACCTTTTAAAATTATGTTTTATATCATCTATTGTTTCAGTAATACCAATAAAAAAATATCCACCCTCCTCTATTGAATTATAAACCTTATTTAAAGCAACCTCTCTCTTTTCAGTTGAAAAATACATTATAGTATTTTTCATAAAAATTATATCAAAAATATCAAATATTTTAGAATCTATTATATTATCAAAAACAAATGATATTCTATCTCTTAAAAACGATCTTATTCTATAACTTTTTTCATTTTTCATACTTTCAATTATAAAATACTTGTCTCTTATTTCATCAGGTACACCAGACAACTGATGTTCAAGATACACTCCATCCCTTGCAACTCTTAAAGACTCAATATTTATATCTGTAGCTAATATAGAAAAAAAGCCATTAATAAAATTGTTTCTAATATACATATCTATCATAATACCAAGAGAATATGGTTCTTCACCTGTAGAAGAACCAATACTCCAAACCTTAATGGTTTTTTTCTTAGAAAATAAGATAGGTAAAATATTATTCAAAAGTATATTAAAATGTTCCTTTTCTCTAAAAAAACCAGTTTTTCCTGTTGTTAAAAGTCCTATTATTTTAAAATTTTCTCTTGTATTATCCTCTTTTATAGCATATTTTATATAGTCTTCAATGCTTTCAAAACCCAATTCATCAGCTCTCTTTTTTAGTCTATTCATTACCATTATTTTTTTAGATAATGGTAAAAAAAGACCACTTTTTTTTAATATAAAATCACTTAAAAGATTGAAAATACTGTTACTAATTTCTTTCAATTTTAAACGTCTATATACCAAATAATTTATCAAGTCTTAAAAGTTCAAAAGTCTCCCTTAATTCAGGATTTATAGCTTTTATCTTTAAACTTCCACCCTCTTCACTAAGTTTTTTATAGAAAAATAGTATTTTACCAATACCATTTGAGTTTGTTGCTTTAACCTTAGAAAGGTCTATTTCTATATTTTTATAACCTTTTGTATAAAGTTCATTTAAAATTGTCTTTAACTCTTCTGAGTTCTGAGTATTAAGTAAGTCCTCTTCTATTTTAAGAAGAACAGAACCCTTTTCTTCCTCAATAACATATTTCATTTTTAACTCCTATTAAAATTTTATTTTAAAATTTTTAATTACTAAATAAAAAAATAAAAAAGTTTCAAAAAAAGTCAATAGTTTTTAAAAATATAAATAATCAGATATTATCAAGACCTATCAAGTGAAAAAGCTTTTTTAACTCAGGATGCATGTCAATTATTTTTAAACTACCCCCTTTTTCAGAAATTTTTTTCTGAAAAAAAAGTATTTTAGCAATACCACTTGAATTGGTAGCCTTAACATTTGATAAATCAAGTTCTATATTTTTAATACCATCGTTTATACTCTCAGATAATAAAAACCTTAAAGCTTCAGAATTTTCATTATTAAGAAGTTCTTCTTCTATCTTAATTATTATTTTATTTTTATCTTCTTTAATAGTATAATTCATACTATAGCCTTATATTTGATAATTTTATATCATTTATATATAATAGTATAAAAAAATATAAAAGTCAATAGTTTATTTATAATCAGAATTTTTTTCTAGATTATAAGCAACCCTAAACATAGTTTCCTCATCAAGCCATTTTGACATTATCTGAATTCCTATTGGAAGTTTTTTACTATCTCTACCAATAGGAATCGACATTGCAGGAATACCAGCAATATTTGCTGATATTGTAAAAATGTCAGAAAGATACATACTTATAGGATCATCAATTTTTTCTCCTATCTTAAATGCTGTAGTAGGTGATGTTGGTGATATAATAACATCAACATTATCAAATGCTTTTTTAAAGTCATCCCTTATAAGAGTTCTAACCTTCTGTGCACTAAGATAATACGCATCATAATAACCACTTGATAGAACATAGGTTCCTATCATTATTCTTCTCTTAACCTCTTTTCCAAAACCATTACCCCTTGTCTTTTTATATGTTTCAATAAGAGTATCAGCTTTCTCTCTTACACCATACCTTATGCCATCAAATCTTGCAAGGTTAGAACTTGCCTCAGCAGGTGCAATAATATAGTATGTAGCAACAGCATATTCAGTATGTGGCAAACTTATATCAACAATTTTAGCTTCAAGTTCCTTTAATACCTCTATACTCTTTTTTATACCCTTCTCAACCTCTTCATTAATCCCACCAGTAAAATATTCCTTAGGAATACCAACCCTCAGCCCTTTAATATCTTTTTTAATATTATCAATATTAACTTCATGATCCTTATTCAAACTTGTTGAATCCATTGGGTCATGCCCACCTATAACATTATAAACAATAGCAGCATCCTCAACACTCCTTGCAAAAGGTCCAATCTGATCAAGAGATGAAGCAAATGCAACCAAACCAAACCTTGAAACCCTCCCATAAGTGGGTTTAACTCCAACAACACCACAAAATGAAGCAGGCTGTCTTATAGAACCACCAGTATCTGAGCCTAAAGATATTGGTACAAAACTTATTACACTTGCTGCTGACCCACCTGATGAGCCCCCTGGAACTCTATCCCTATCATGTGGATTTCTTACAGGTCCAAAATATGATGTTTCATTAGATGAACCCATAGCAAACTCATCCATATTAGTTTTGCCAATTATTATTGCACCAGCATCTTTAAGTTTTTTTATAACAAAAGCATCAAATATTGCCCTATAATTTGAAAGAATTCGTGAACCACAAGTTGTAAGTTCACCTTCCACATTTATATTATCTTTTACAGCAATTGGAATACCAGCAAGAGGTTTCGAAAAATCATTAATAACCGATGCTTCCTCTAATGCCTTCTCTTTCCTTAAACTAATAAAAGCATTTAGAGGTTTCTCACTCTTGTTATCAGACTCTATATTTTTAAATATCTCATCTATAACTTCGATAGGTCTTTTTTCACCTGATAAGTATAATTCCTTATAGTCTTTAATGTTCATTACAAATTCTCCCATCTTTATTAACAAGATAAAATTTATTAAAAAAATTAAAATATATATCACTTATAAATTTTTAAACACTATTTTCTAATTAACATTACACTTTTAAATAAAAAACAGTCAAAAGTTAAAGATGATTTAATAAAAAACCATTTTATTTTATAATAAAAAAATTAGAAAATAGTAATTAAAATATATGATTATTTAAAAAAAATTAATAGTTTTTTAGTTTTCTAATTTAATATTACATTGTTTTATATTGCTTTTTTATTATTATAAATTATAAAACTATTATGAAATATTTTAAATTTTAACTTAAAAAAATTAAAAACACAGAAGGAAAATCTCTTATGTCAATAAACATAGATGAACAGATAAATACTCTTGAAGAAACAAAAAATAAACTAAACCAATATTTTAAAGACCTTGGTATAATAGATTATAAAGATAAAGTAAAAGAACTTGAAAATCAAATGACATCACCATCTTTCTGGAATGACCAGGAAAATGCCAATAAAATAACAAAAGAGGTTTCAAATCTAAAAAAAACATATAATGAATGGGATAATCTTATAAAATCAGTTGATAACCTTATAGAAATAGGATACATGATAAAAGAAGGTTATGAAGAGTTTTACGAAGACTTTTTAAAAGAATATAAAAAAATAATTGAAGAATTTACAAAAAAAGAAACTTTAATATATTTCAATGGTAAATTCGATAAGTCCTCTGCATATCTTTCAATAAATGCTGGTGCAGGTGGGACTGAATCAAACGATTGGGTTTCAATGTTAACAAGAATGTATTTAAGATGGGCTGAAAGGATGGGATACGAAACAGAAATAATAGATAAGATTGATGGGGAGGAGGCTGGAATAAAAAGTATTACGATATATTTTAACGGTGAATACGCTTACGGCTACTTAAGTAGTGAGATAGGTGTTCACAGACTTGTTAGGATCTCACCTTTTGATGCTAATGCAAGAAGACATACATCGTTTGCATCTGTAAGCGTATTACCAGAAATAAAAGAGGATATAGAGATAAACATAAATCCAAACGATCTTAAAATAGACACATATAGAGCATCAGGTGCAGGTGGCCAGTATGTCAATAAAACAGAATCAGCAATAAGAATAACACATATACCTACAGGAATAGTTGTACAGTGTCAACAAGAAAGGTCTCAACATAAAAATAGAGAAAAAGCAATGATGTTCCTTAAAGCAAAACTATATGACTATTATGAAAAAAAGAAAAATGATGAATTAAAAAGTATAGAAGGAGAAAAAAAAGAGATAGGATGGGGCAATCAGATAAGAAGTTACGTATTCCAACCTTATAGACTTGTAAAAGACCATAGAACAAATTATGAAACTGGAAATGTCGATAAAGTTATGGACGGGTATATAGACGATTTTATGACAGAGTTTTTAAAGTGGAAAATAAAAAAATAATTATTAGCTTATTATTACCAATTTTTATCTCATCATGTTTTCTCACTGAAAAAAAAGTAAAAAAAATTGATTTTGAAAAACCTGAGTTTAAACTTGAAAAAAAAATAATAATATCAAAATTTGAATCGGATGGAACAATAGAACTAAAGATCTTAAGTGAATACTTACCAGAATTATTATATACATACCTAAAACACATTGATAAAATACCTTTTATAATAGACATTGCAACTATAAAAAACAATAGTTTTTTTACAAAATTTGGTTATAAGCCAGAAAAATTAAGTCAGAGAGAAAAAATAAAATTAATAAAATATGGGATTTTATCAGATAATTTTTCACTCTACTTATATCCTTTATTCCTAAGGCCAGATGAAATAGATGATAAAAATATAAAATTCCCTGAGAGTTTTAAGATAAAAACTGAAAAGTTTAGAGAAAATGAGAAATATAGTGAAGATATATTATTCCTCACAGGAAATATAAGAAAAGATGGAATAAATGTGAAAATTTATGATCCATATACAGAAAAAACAATATTTGAGTGGGAAGAAAAAACAAAAATTGATCTTACAAAAATAGATATTGAAAAAATAGATTTAAACTTTATAAAACCAATAGTATTATCCATTATGAAAAAATTAATAAACAATCTTACAAAAGATGAATATTACCTACTCGAGATAGAAAATACAGAGGGTGCAATAATCTATATAGATGAACAATATATCAATACAGATGCAATATATATTAATAAAGGAAAGCACATTCTAAAAGCAATAAAAGACAACTATAAAACAAAAAAATTAGAATTAGAAATCAATAATGACACAAAAATAAAAATAGAGATGGAAAAAAATGAAGAAAAAGAGATTACTGTAAATTCAAGCCCTAATGGAGCAGCATTATTTTTAGACGATCTTTTTATAGGATTTACTCCAGTATCGTTTAAAGTGATAAAAAATAAGACTTACAATATAAGGTTATCACTTGAAGGCTTTGAACATTATAATTTAAATTTTAATACAAAAAATCAGGAAAACAATAATATAAAAATTATATTGAAAAAGTATAATTACGAAGTTGAAGAAAAGAAAAAAACAATAAATAAAATAAAAAACTTTACCTTTTATTCATTCTTCCCATTTTTTGCAGGTTTTATATATACAAAAGAGAGAGCTGATTATTATCAGAGTAAGTTTGAGACAATACAATCAATGGAGGTAAGTCAATGGAGTAAATATAATATAAATCAAGTTTACGACAGAGCTATATTTTTTAACAACGCACAACAATTCTTTAAAAATACAAGCATAATAATGCTTATTACAGCCGGTATTTTACAATTGCTTGAACTTGAGATGGATGATGTAGGTGTCGGTGTTGATCAAGATAAAAATCTTGGAATATTTTATAAATGGTAGCCCAGAAGGGCCACCAAAAATAAAAATTTATTTTGCTCTTGACTTGTTATAAGAAACACCAGCTGTTATTTCAATAGTAGTTGCATCTATTGCATCATTTTTAACAACATATTTTATTAAATCAGCTATTTCTTCTGGCTCTATTAATCTACCAAGGTGTACATCTGCAAGTATTGCTTTTAAAGCATCCTGATTCATTCCTCTAACCATTGGAGTACCAACATATCCTGGTGCTATACCTACAACTCTTATGTTCTTTATTCCCCTCATGTGGAACTCACCAACAAGTATCTTTGGCCATAACGCAACTGCAACCTTAGTAGAAGAGTAGTTTATCTGTCCTACTTGGCCCTCTTTGTTAATAGATGCAACTGTAAAAAGTACACCTTCCCACTTGTTATCAACCATTCTTCTTGCTGCTTCTCTTAAAGTTAAAAATGTACCAAGAAGGTTTACGTTAATTACAGCCATAAAATCATCTGTTGACATTACTTTTTTAACTTTACCAGTCTCCTTGTCAGTGTTTAACATAAGACCATCTTTGATTATACCAGCCGATGGAACAACTATATTAATAGCCCCAAACTTTTGAACAGCAGTATCCATAAGTTTTGCAACTTCATCCTCTTTTGTTACATTACAGAGAACACCCTCAGCTTCTCCTTTTGAATCTTTGATCTCTTTTACAACTCTATCAATAGCTTCTTGGTTCATATCACCTATAACTACTTTTACACCATCCTGTGCTAAAGACTTTGCAACAGCTTCACCTATACCACTGGCACCGCCAGTAATAACAGCAACTTTACCTTTTAATTCCATGCTTCTCTCCTTTATTTTTTTAAAAATTTTGATATAAAATATACAAAAAAAAAGAGATTAAATTAAAATTTTAATTTAACTATAATTTACTTGAAAATGAAAAATATTTTCTAAAGATTTTTTTAAATAAAACAATTATTTAATTATATCAAAATAATCAAAAAAATCTGAATTCTTAATCAAGAAACTGTCCTTAAACATAACAAAATAAAAACCTGATATCCCAATCCTTGATAATTCACTTGCAAACTCTGAATAATAAACTTTATATAATGTTGAGTCATATCCTCCGTTATCCCCAAATTTTTCTAATTCTGAAACCACAATATCTCTATTTATCTCCATATTTTTTTCAAACCCTCTCCTTACTGTTTCATAAATAATATCTCCTATACTCCAACCAATAAGATTGTAATTATTTGGTTCTTTATCATAATTTTTTTTATATTCCCCAATAAAAAACTCAACAGAAGGTTCATTAGCAGGTTTAACCCAGTTGATAAAAATAGAATTATTTAGTAATTTCTTCTCATCATCTTCTTGAAACTTATTAATTATGTTAATATTGTCATGATTAAAAAATATTTTTGTCTTATCTTTCACTTTTTTTAAAACACTAATAATATCATCTTTTGAAGAAAGGAAAAGTACTGTATTTTCTTTTATTTTATCAACAAGTGATGGATCATTAACATCAATTAGTTTATCATTCTCAAAAATAGTAAAAGCATTCTCTTTTGTATCTTGGTTATAAATAACAGAATATTCCAAATTTTCTTTTCTGAAATATTCTCTTAAAAACTTATATCCTGTTTGAACATCAGGTATAACAGGAAAAACATATTTACTGAAATTTTTTTTAAAACTAACATTTATTGGGAAAATATAAGGTATTTTTTCTCTTTCAGCAAAATCTGATAAATATAATATCTCTTCATCATATAAACATCCTGCAGTAATTATGAAACTATCCTTATTTTTAATAAAATAGGACTTTATTGAATCATTTATACTTTTAGAACCATTATCAATAATCTTGAAAACTATATCATAAGAATTAAAGCCCCCTACACTATCCATATATTTTAAAAATGTATTAAGACCCTCTTTTATATCATTGCCAATAGCAGCATCATTGCCAGTTAATGGTATTATTAAAACTACATTATAAACAGGCTTTGAAAAAATATTAATATAAATAAGGATTAACAGGCATGATAAAAAAAATTTTTTCATTTTAAAATCCCCAAATAATTTAAATCTTATTACAAAATTCTATTTATAAATTTCGTAAATAATCAAATAAATGTAAATTTAAAATTAAAATTTTAGAATATTATTAAAATAAAATTTGGATTTAACTATTCAAGTTTTATAAATTTTAATTGGATGAACATTGGTGTTAGGTTAAAGGGCTTGTAGCTCAGGTGGTTAGAGCACACCCCTGATAAGGGTGAGGCCGATGGTTCAAGTCCATCCAGGCCCATTGTGGGGGCGTGGTTCAGTCCGGTTAGAACGCTTGCCTGTCACGCAAGAGGCCGCGGGTTCAAGTCCCGTCGTCCCCGCTTAAAACAACCTATTTTAAATATAAAAAATTAGAATGTATCTCTTTTTTAAGAAATTCATTTTTTTAAATAAAAAAATGACAGTTTTTTATTTATACTTTAATTCTAAACCCAAAATACTTTAATTATTACACCAAATATTTTTGTTAACTATCTTTATTTCTATATTTCTTAAGTTAAATTGAACTTGTTTAAAGATTGAAAAACCATGCATTTTAGTTAAAAAATTGATAATATTTAAAACTTAGATATTAACCTTTTGCCTCTCAATTAGATCTTTTATAATTTCCTCTCTCTCAACAAGATTAAGTTTTTCTATTATTTCATCAAGATACCCATTCATAACCTGGTCAAGGTTATAAACAGTAAAGTTTATTCTGTGATCAGTAACCCTATTTTGAGGATAATTGTATGTTCTTATTTTCTCAGATCTTTCACCACTACCAACCTGATTTTTTCTTTTAGTGTCTATCTCATCTTTTTTTTGTCTATCATACAACTCTTTAAGCTTTGCTCTTAAGATACGCATAGCCTTTTCTCTATTTTTATGCTGTGATCTTTCATCCTGACAATGAACTATTATACCAGTCGGTAGGTGAGTTATTTTAACAGCTGATTCAGTCTTATTAACATGCTGTCCACCTGCCCCCTGTGACCTTGTTGTCTCTACTTTTATTTCATCAGGCAAAATTTTTACCTCTGTTTCTCCAACTTCAGGCAGGACAGCAACTGTAACAGTTGATGTATGTATTCTTCCTGCAGCCTCTGTTTTTGGAACTCTTTGAACTCTATGAACACCACTCTCAAATTTTAATAAACCGTAAGCATTTTCACCTTTTACACCAAAAACTATCTCTTTATAACCACCAGCTTCTTCAGGATTTGAATCTATTATTTCAACAATAAGTCCTTTACTCTCACAGAACATATTATACATTCTAAAAAGGTCACCTGCAAATATACCAGCCTCATCACCCCCTGCACCCGCTCTTATTTCAACAATTATATTTTTTCCTTCATTAGGGTCAGGAGGAATTATACTGTACTTTATTCCTTCCTCTATTTCTAATAATTTTTTCTCCTTTTCAGACAACTCAGATTGTATAAGAGACAACATTTCATCATCTTTTTCAATCTTTAACATATCTTTAAGTTCATTAATATTATCCATTAATTGATTATATTCATTATTAAGATTAATTATTTTTTCAAGCCACTTATACTCTTTATTTATCTGGAAATAATCTGGTGAAGAATAATCTATATTACCACTAGAAAACTCAGATTCCAGAAACTTATACCTCTTAATTAAAGGTTCAATAAGTCTCTCTAAATAATCAACCATTAAAATTAACCCTTACTTACTGCTATAACTTTATTATTTTCATCAACATGAACAACAGTCGGTTTATGATTATCAGCCTCTTTTAAATCAATATAACCATAAGCAATTATTATAACAAGGTCTCCTTTATGAACCAGTCTGGCAGCAGCCCCATTTATGCATATCTCGCCTGTTCCACTCTTTCCCTCAATAACATATGTCTCAAACCTTGCACCATTGTTTATATCAAGTACAGCCACCTTTTCAAAAGGTTTTATACCTGACTTTTCCAAAAGTTCTTTATCTATTGTTATACTTCCTACATAATGAAGATCAGCTTCTGTTATTTTTGCCCTGTGTATTTTTGCTCTCATAACTTCTATTAACAATTTTAACCCCCTAAAATATTTTGGGTATTAAAGAGTAATTAAGATATGTAACATATCTTTTTTTAATATCTTCCAAAGTAATATTTTCAATTCCTTTTACTCCAAATCCTTCTATGTTAAAAGAAGCAAGAATATTAGCATAAACAATTGAGTTTTTGAAACAATCAATATCTATTTTACCAGAATTAAAGTCACAATTCTTAACAAGATAACTTAAAAAACCTCCTGCAAAACTGTCACCTGCACCTGTGGGGTCTTTAGGATATTGAACAAAAAAAGATGGGTAGTTAACTATATCGCCAAAACTTGAAAAAAACATTACACCACTTCCACCTCTTTTTAACACAATATATTTTATTCCCTTATCAAATATAAGTTTAATACTCTCTGAAATATTTTTCTTTTCAGTAAGAAGATAAAGTTCCCCTTCATTTAAGATAATACCTGATGCTTTTGATAACACTTTATTAAGAGAATTCTTCTTGCCTTCTATCCAAAAGTTCATAGTATCTAGAAAACAGAGACTATAACTAACAGTGTTCATAACTTCAAATTGAATATCAGGGTCTATATTAGCAAGAAAAAGTATTTTTGTTTTTTTATTAGAATCAGATATTATTGGTTTAAAACTCGCAAAAGAATTAAGTTCTGTTTTTAAACTTATTGCATTATCAAGTTCTTCATAATATCCTTCCCAGTAAAATGTTTTATCCTCTTTTTTAACCTGAACATCTGTTATATCAACAGATCTATCTATAAAAAAAGAGATATCCTTAAAGTCACCACCAACAACACCTATAATACCGATTTTAGGAGAAAGTTTTGATGCAGCATTAACAAAATGAGTAAGAGAACCACCTAATGTATTCCTTACTTCCCCAAAAGGCGTTCTTATACTATCATAAGCAATTGAACCTACAGCAACTATATCTTTCATTTCAAACCTTTAAAATAATTTTTACTATAACTAATAAAATCTAATAACAATTATATATAATAGTTACTTTAAAAATTAATTTTAAAATTATTTAATTTAAATTTTTAATAACATGTAGTTTTTCAACAAGATGTTGTTGTTCTTATTTCTTATAGATAATTTGATGGATAAAAATACTAATCTTTATAGAAAAATAAAAAATAAATATTAAATCAATTTGAAATATCAATCTTTTCAGAGTCTATAATAATTGTCTTTTTTTCAAGTTCTGGATTATTTTTTATATTATTTTTTTCAAGTAAAAAAAGTTTTTCTTTTATCTCTTCCTGCAACTTATGTACATCTTTTATTAATTCTTTTTGCTCTTTTAAAAGATTATTATAAATAAAATTATTCTGAAGTATCAGAAAACTTATTGAGATTATAAATATTATGAAAAACAAGTATTTTGACATTTGAGAACCTCCATTTTCTCAGCAGCCCTTAGTTTTGCACTCCTTGCACTTGGATTAATCTTTATCTCTTCATAATCTGGTATTATCGGCTTTTTTGTAATTATCTTTAAAAAAGATATTTTAGAAAACTGTTTAAACATATTTTTTACAACCCTATCTTCTATTGAATGATAAGTCAATATTACTATCCTTCCCCCCGTATTTAAAATTTCAATACTATCTGTTATCATCTTTTTAAGATTTTCAATTTCATTATTAACAAATATTCTTAAAGCCTGAAATGTTTTTGTTGCAGGGTGAATTCTGCTATTTTTATTATAATATTTACCTATCGCTTTTTTTATTATATCAGCTAACTCTTTTGTTGTCTCTATTCTTTTTATTTTTCTTGCACTAACAATCTCTCTGGCAATTTTTTTTGAATGGATCTCATCAGAATTAAAATATATTATATCTGCTATCTCTTTTTCACTAAAACTATTGACAACATCATATGCATTAGGTCTCTTATTATCAAGGCTCATATCAAGTTTCATGTCATTCATAAAAGAAAACCCTTTTTGTGATTCTCTATAATGATACATTGATAGTCCAAGGTCTGCAAGTATGCCATCAACACTATCTATTCCTATTTTTTTAAGAGCATTCTTTATATTAGCAAAATTTTCATTAATAAAAATTATGTTATCATAAGAAGAGAGATTATTTTTTGCAATTCTCTGAATATCAGGATCCCTATCAAAACATATTAATTTTTCACACATTGAACTTTCAGCTATCTTTTTACTATGCCCACCCTCCCCTGTAGTAAGGTCAACATATATACCCTTTTTTTTTAATAATAATTCTAAACTCTTTTCAAGTAATACTGGAATATGAAACATAATATCTTATTTTATTATTTTCTCTATAAACTTTAGATTAACTATAACATTTGTATATATAAGAATCCCTATAATTGATGAAACTAATTGAATCGTTGACCCAAAAACAGCGTATTTTCTTGAAGATACAATAACTTGAAAAATAGAAAGTATTCCAAGTATTAAAAGAGAGAAAATAACAACTTTTGTATTTGAAGTAAAATTAATAATATTAAAAACAAATAAACCATATATAACAGATATTATAACATTTACAAGTGATGATATTGAAGGAAGGTTAACAATAAAGTATATTATAGCACCCAAAAATATTAATATTGCAATAACTTGAGTAAGAGAAAGGTCCATAAAATCCCCCGTTATAATTTTTTAACAATAAAAATTATCGGAAAAAATAAAAATTTTAAAAATATATCTAATAGTTGATTCCTTAGAATAAGGAAATATTAAAAATAGTTATTTCAGAAATTTTAAATTTAAAAAATTTATTTTCTTTAAAGTGAGTAGTCATCAAAAACTAACATATATATTTTACTAAAAAACTTTACTTATTTTTACTTTTTTTATCTTTTTCCATTAATTCTTTAAAAGCAAGTTCTTCAACTTTTTCATGTGCTTCTATTATTTTATCTCTATCTTTTAATTCTTCCCTGGCAAGTTCCTGGGCCTTCTCATATGCTTTTATTATCTTCTCTTTTTCTATCTGCTCCTCTCTACTTAATTCAAGGGCAGTTTCATAGGCTTCAAGTGCTTTGGTTATCTCATAAAGTTTATAGCTTACGTTCTTCTTTATATTATCATAAGAGTATATTATTTTATATGCAATCCTGAGTTCTTCTCTCATCTCCTCTATTATTTTTATAAGTTCATCTTTTGTTTTATTATGAAGGTCCATCTATTCCTCCTCTATCAAAATAAAGTCATCAAAGTCTTCCCCATTATTATTTTCTTTTGGGATACTCTCTTTATTATCTAATTCAAGAAGATTATCTTCTTTTATCTCTTTTAATCTGTTATCTTTTTCTTTTAATTCCTCTATTGTGAGTTCCTGAACTTTTTCCTGAGCCTCAATTATTTTATCTTTCTCCCTAAGTTCTTCTAAAGTCATTTCCTGAACTTTCTGGTGTGCCTCAATTAATTTATCTTTTTCTTCAAGCTCTTTTCTTGCAACCTCCTGAACAGCCTCATGTGCTTTTATTATCTCCTCTTTTTGTATCTGTTCTTCTCTCTGCAATTCTGTAAGTTTTTCATAACTTTGAACTATATGATCAAGTTCATACAATTTCTCACCCATATCTTTCTTAATATTCTCATGAGTTGACATTATTTTGTATGCAACTTCAAGCTCTTTTTGAAGTTCACTTATCTTTTCAACAAGCTCCTCTTTAGATAAAGCCTTAAGGCTATTCTCTTTTTTATTTATGTCAGGAGTTTCAACCTTATTTTCTTCAACCTTTCGTTCTCTTTCCGTAATTTCAATCATCTCTTTTCTTGAGAGTTCTTCAACCTGTTCATGTGCCTCTATTATCTTATCTTTCTGTTCCAATTCACTTCTTGCATAGTCAATAACCTGCTGATAAGCTTCAACTATTTTATTAATTTCTATCTGCTCTTTTCTTGCTATCTCTTCAAAGTGTTCATAAGCCTGTATAATCTTATCTTTATCCATTATCTCCTGTCTTGCTAGATCAAAAATAAGATTTTCATAAGACCTAAGTAGTTTCTCTTTTTCCAGTAATTCCTGTCTTGCAAGCTCTGCAGCCAGTTCCTGAGCCTTTATAACCTCATCCCTCTGCTTTATCTCCTCTTGTGATAACTCCTCAACAACCTCATAAGCTTTTATAGTAGTATCTTTCTCTATCATCTCAGACCTTGAAAACTCAACAAGTTTTTCATAAGCTTTTAGTATTTTTTCTTTATCAATTTTCCTTTGCCTTGTAATCTCTTCAAGATTTTGCAAAGCTTTTATTATATTATCTTTATCAATAAGCTCTTTTCTTGTATATTCAATAGCATTCTCAAAAGCAGTCAATAACTCTTCAAAACTTTTTAACTGATTATCTTTTTCTTTTATAATTTTCTTGAGTTTTTCATTTGTTTCTTCAAGTTCCTTAATATAATTCAGCCCAACATTGAATCCCATTTATATAACCTCTTGATTATTTAAATCAAGTACTTTAATTCTTTTTAAACCTCTAATATTATAATTTTTTATGTTTTTAAAATCATTACACGGCACAAAAAATATTATTTTATCTTCCTCTTCTTTAAAATTATACCTTTCTTTAATAAAAGATAATAAATCAATTTTGTCAAGTAAAAACTTATTAGCAGAAAATAAAAAAAACTTACTCATTGACTGGAGTGATTCCGGTTTAGAATAATAGGAACCTGTTTTAACAATCTTAATGATAGCAGAGCTTGCATCCTCTATTTTTTTTGCAACCTCATTTTCATCAACATCAGCCCCTAAAAAAACTCTAAAATTTTCATACTCACTTTGATATCCTACTGGTGATATGTATCCAAACTCAAGTTTTACCTTAGGATTAAAACCAGAAGTAAAAACAAGCGGTAAACAAGTTTTAACAACAACTTTTTCTATAAACTTTAAAATATCAATAGTTGAAAGATATGATAAAGAGCCTTTTTTCTCAAAAACAATCCCAACTATCTTTTTCCACTCACCTTTTTTAAAAAAAACTTGTGGGGAATAATTGTAAACTCTTGGTTCAGCTTTTAAATTCTTATTCTGACTACCACATGCACCACAATAATCATTACAGCCATCATTGCACGAAGGTGAAGATTGAAAACTTAAAGACCTTATATACTCTTTATTAATAAAATCACTTGATACCAAAGGATTAATAAAATGCCATGGTAATTTATAATTACTGTCAATATCACTTTCAAATATTGATAGATCAAAATCTCTTAAAACATCAAACCATATATCTTTATTAAAAAACTCATCCCACCCATCAAACCTTGAACCTTTCTTAAAAACAGCCTCTATAATTTTAGCTGTCTCTCTACTACCCCTTGCAAGTATACCTTCAATATAACTCATATAAGGATCCGAATAACTTAATTTTATTTTTTTAAATTTTTTACTTAAAATTTTTATTTCTTTTAATACATCAATAACCTCATAAGGTTTATAAAGCTTTTTCCTTTCAAATGGAGTAAAAGGTTTAGGTATAAAAACATTAAGACTTATATTAAACTCAATTCCCCTCTCTTTTCCAAGTCTTTCAATAAAAGAAATTATTCTATTTTTCTCATCTATAATATCAAAAAAACCAATCATAAGATATATTTTAATATGTTGCCAACCCCTTTTTTTTGCCTCTTTTATTATTTCAAATAACTTTTCATCAGAAACATCTTTATTTATTGCTTTTCTGTAATCTTCATCAGGGCACTCAAGTGCAAGTGTAAGACCTGTCTTTTTTACAGAATATAATTTATCTAAAAGATCAAGTGAAAATGAGTTTACCTTTATAGATGGCAGATAAAAGGTAACAAAGTTAGAAGACCAGTTTTCGTTTAGTCTATCAAGTAATAAATCTATCCTGGAATAATCAGCACTACTTAAAGACAGGAGTGAAAACTCAAGTGAACCATTGTTAAAAAAATATTCTTTAATTGATTCTTCTATTTTATCTATATTTTTTTCTCTTACTGGCTTATAAAAGATTGAAGAAGAACAAAACCTACACCTATGGTAACAGCCCCTCGAGATTTCAATAGACTCTTTATCATGAACAGTATCCCATGGTATAGGAAACTTATAATATACAGGTAAGGTATTAATATCTTTTTCAATTCTTTTTTCTATACTAAAATCAAACTCTTCTACAAAAAAATTATTACTGTACTTAATATCATGAAGAGATGGGGAATAAAAACCCTTTATAGACTCAAGTTTTTTAAGTAGTTGATACTTATCAAGTTTATCTTTATTATCTTTTATACATTCCAATATTTCAATTATTGCATTATCAGCTTCACCAACAAAAAAACCATCAAAAAAATAGGCTAAAGGTTCTGGATTAAGTATAGGCCCCCCACCTATTACAAGAGGATATTCTCTATCTTTAGAATATAAAGGTATCTTGCCAAGTTCTATTATATTTAATATATTTGTATAAACAAGCTCATAGGGTATTGTTATAGCAAGTACGTCAAGGTCTTTAAGTTCTGTAAATGTTTCAAGTGTGTAAAGGCCTATGTTATTTTTTCTTAAGAATTCCTCAAAATCATGAGCTGGAGCAAACACTCTTTCAGCTGAAAACTCTTTTATTCTATTTATTCTATCATAAAGTATTTTTAGTGCAAGATTACCCATTCCCACTTCATAAAGGTCTGGATAACATAATCCAATTCTAAGTTTAACATCCTCTTTTATTACTGAGTTTAATTCTCCACCAATATACCTTAATGGCTTTTTAAAATTTATAAGATTTTCAAGTATAAAGTCTTTAGTCTCAATATTCATAAAACCTTCTTAAAGAAAGTAAGAGATTAAAATTTATGAAATATGAAATAAAAATTTTATAAGATACTAAAAATTTAAAATTAACATGAATAATAGCTAAGCTCAAGCCTATTTATATATATCTTTTGTCTTAATATACCAGAACAAAAAATCAAGTTCATCAAGTGGAATATTTATTGACAAGGAAAAATCTTTTAATAACAACTCAAGCCTTAAGTATTCTTTTCTACTAAGATTAGGAATTTTGTCTATAATTTTAAGTTTTAACATAATATCAAGTATATGTCTATCAAGTATAGCTATATTTTTGCCAAGACCAATATTTCTTAAAAAATGACTTGCCTCTTTATAACCTATACCTTTAACCTCTTTAACAATTATGTCTCTTAATTTTATTATATCATCTTTATACTCTTCTATAATCTCTTTTAAAGATATATTACCATAGGGTTTAAACTTTTTATAAGCATACTGTATATATGCTGCTTTGTGGTTTTTAAACCTTACAAACCTTAACTCGTTTGACAACTTATCAAAGTCATTAATAATTGATATCTTATCTTTTAATAAATCTACTATTTTTCCAGCATTCCGTGCTTTGGATTGAGGGGTAAGTATACAAAAGAAAAGTTCATAAAGGAGAGAGGAATCATCAAAAAAAATATTGTTAATCTGAGCTATTCTCTCCTTTATAAGGTCTTTAATCTCATAATAGGTCTTTATAATATTATCAATCATAGTTTGGGTGTTTTAATACACAATCATGATAGACAACAGATATTCCATTATCTTCACAAAACTTTATTGCATCAGGTGATTCAGCACCAGGTTGCATCCAGACCTTTTTTATTCCCAATTCTTTACACTCTCTTACTATCTTTTCTGTAACAGATGACGGCACTATTATATCTACAGCTTCTGGAACTTCAGGCAATTCAGATAAAGTTTTATATACTTTAACTCCTTCTATCTCCTTTTCCTGAGGATGAATAGGATAAACTGGCTTTCCCAGGTTTAAAAGTCTTTTAAAAACCAAATAACCAAACTTTTCTTTTTTTGATGTAGCTCCCACAACAGCAAAGCTCTTACTCTTAAAAAACTCTTCTTGCTTTGTCATTTATAAACTCCCAACAAAATATTTTCTTAAAATTAACCAAAATTCAACAACTGGTCAATCTTTGGCTTATTAAATCCAACTATAACCTGCCCTTTTAAAACTATAACAGGAACACCCATTTGTCCACTCTTTTGTACCATTTCTTGAGCTTTTATAGGGTCTTTTGATACATCGTATTCCTTTATAGATACACCAAGCTTTTTTAAGTAATCCTTAGCCTTAACACAGTAAGGGCATGTAGGTGTTGTATAGATTGTAGCTTCCATTTTATACTCCTTATAAAATTTTATTTATATATATAAATATATGAATATTTATAATAAAAGTCAAGAAAATTTTAAAGATAAAATTAAAATATATTATTTTAAAAAAATTGATTAAATTTCATATATAAAAAAATATATATCTAAATACAAATATACATAAATAGGAGATTATTTTATGAAGGTCAATAAAAATAGATGCCCTCAAAATCACAGATGTCCTGCTGTTAGAATATGCCCTGTTGGTGCTATTGAGCAAAAAGGTTTTGGTTTGCCAATAATAAATAATAAATGTATAAAATGTGGTAGATGTATTAGTTTTTGTCCTATGGGTGCAATAAATAAATAAAAAACCTGCATTTAAGCAGGTTTTAAAATACTATTTTTCTATTTCAACATCATCTTTATCACTATCATATTTGCCTTTACCAATAAATGTCTCATCCTCAGCAAAAATTAACATATCTTTCTCTTTGTACTCTTTATCATTCATGACAACTTTATCTTTAATAACAATTGCCTTTACCTTACCAGTTTCATAAAAAAACATTTTATCCATAACATTAAAAGAGAGTTTACCAATTTTAATAATTTGTGGTTTAGAAAGGACAATTTTTATTATCTTACCTTTATCATTAAAACCTAAATAATTTACAAAAAATCTTTTATTAAAAACATTTACTGGTTTTTCTATAATAGAACCACCTTTAACAATTTTATCAGAATAGAACAATGATGTCATCCTTAAACTACCAACAGGAGTTCTTACAAAAGTAGGCTTATCAAAGTTAATACCAATAATTTTTGTACTATCAGATATATCAAAATAAAAACCAATTACTGAAAAATTACCCAAGGGAGATTGATAAAGGATTGGTTTATTAATAACAGCATTAAATAGAGACCCATTGTGATAAAAACTTAATTTTATACAGTTATTTATACTATTTACTGAAACAGGTTCTACAAGCTCAATACTTTTTAGTTTATTATTTTCATAAAAATATATGGTTTTTACATTAAAACTACCTACTGATGTTTTAATCTCGACAGGAGATATATCAAATCCTATCTTATTCATATTTTCATCAAGGTATACACTAGTTATATTTATAACCTTACCATCAAAGTCATAAGGTTTTACCTTATCAAGTATTAGTCTACGTACAGCACCACTTTCATAAAATTGGATCTCTTTTACATTAAAAATACCATCTAAATTAATGTTTTGAGGAACAATTTCAACTGAAAGAATTTTTCCATTTTCATAAAAAGATGCTCCTTTAATTTTAAAATTACCAAGGTTATTTGCAAAGTCTGTTGGCTCAGATGTTTGAATACTTTTTAATTTATTATTTTCATAAAAGCTTACATATTTTACTTTAAAATTACCAACTGGTGTTTTAATTATCTGGTGTTCTGCAAGATATGCACCTAAAAACTTACCAGATTGATGAAAATATAGGGTCCCATCCATTTTAAGTTTACCAACACTTGTATTTATAATTTGAGCAGAAGATAAATCAACCCTATCAATATTACCATTATCATAGAAAAATGCTATTCCTTCAACTGTCATAACTCCAACTGGAAGCCTTGCTTTTTGAGGTTCTGCTATATTAATCTCTTTTATTTTCCCATTTTCATAAAAAGATATTTTTCCTTCAAGTTTAAGCCTACCAATAAGTGTATTAACAAATTGATTTTCAATTTCTCCCTCTTTTATTTTTCCATTTTCATAAAAGTTTATTACACCTTTAAATATTAATTTCCCAACAGGGCTATTAAGAGGTGTAGGATCAACAAGTGTAGCCTTTATTATCTTACCATCTTTTTCTTGTACATCTTTTACAACTGCATCAGTTTTTTCAGGCAATAATAAAGGAAATAGTGAGTTAAATAATGACACAGTAATAAAAAAGATAATTATAAAACTTCTCTTCATAGTATAATCTCCTAGTTAAGATTTTAAGATATTAAATAAATAATATTATAAAAATTATAAAAATATTTTTCAAATATTTAAAAAAACTTGCAACATTTTTCTGAAATACATGTCTTACTATATTAAAAAATTAATAAGGGGTTTTATAATGGAAATAGAGATAATAGGAAGAGGTGGACAAGGTGTTGTCGTTGCAGGTGAAATACTTGCCTCAGCCCTATTTTATGAAGGATATTTCGTAAAAGAGTTCCCATTTTTTGGTACAGAAAGAAGAGGAGCACCAGTTAGAGCATATCTTAGAGTCTCAAATAATAAAATATTAGGTGCATACCAGATATATAAACCAGACTATTCAATAGTATTTAATTACTCACAGTTATCACTTGTTCAAAAAAATATACCTGTACTTGTTAATTCAACTCATATAATAAAAGAGGTAGACGGTGATAATGTAATTAATATTGATGCAAATCATATAGCTATAAAAAACAATCTAGGTACAGAAGCAAATCCAATAATTAACACAATCATGTGTGGAGCATTCGCAAGAATCTTTGGAATAAGGTTTCATAATCTTGAAAGAGCAATAAGAAATATATTATCAGATAATTTATTGAAAAATAATATAAATGCTGCCAGAGAAGTATACAACACACTGAAAATAAAAGAGAGAGAATTATGCATAGTATAGACCAGATTATATCATACTCTTATATACCAATAACTGAAAATAAAGTTGGGACATGGAGGTTCAGTGAGCCTTTTTTTGATGAAAAAACAAGTCCATGTTCATTTCACTGCCCTATAAATCAAGAAATAAGTCATATAATGATACTACTTGAAAACAAAAAATATAAAGAAGCTTTTTTAAATATGTTTGAAAAAAACCCATTACTTTATACAACAGGTAGCGTATGTCCTGCTTTCTGTAAACAGAATTGTAATAGAAAAGAGATAGATAGTTCTATAGATATAAACAATATAGAATCTTACCTTGGTAAAATGTTTATAGATTATGACATATCAGAAACTTTAAGTAATGAAAAAAGAGATGATAGAATATGTATAATTGGTTTTGGTCCTGCTGGGATATCATTATCATATCAACTTGCAAAAAAAGGTTTTATAGTTGATGTTTTTGAAAAAATGGAAAAAGGAGGTGGGATGCCAATATATGGTATCCCTGACATAAGATTAGATAAAAAAATAGCTGAAAAGGAGATTAAAAGAATTGAGGCTATAAAAAAAATAAATGTTTATTACTCAACTGAAATAAAAAAAGATGATATTGAAAAACTTAAAAAAGAGTACAAAAGAGTAATAGTTGCAACTGGTCTGCAGGATCCAGTTAAGATTGAAGGGCTCGAAGATGTTTATTATGGTATTGACGTATTAATAAAATATCATACAAAAAAATTTAGTTTCCCATCTAATGGTCACTATCTTGTGTTAGGTGGTGGGAACACTGCTATGGATGTTGCACTATATCTTCTTAATAACTCAAACAAGGTAGATATAATTGCAAGAAGAGATGTATTAAGAGCATTTGAAAAAGAGGTAGAAGAGGTAAAAAAACTTGGTGCTAACATAATATTTAAAGCTGAACTTAAGGAATGGGATAAAAAGAGGGGAGGGGCTCTAATAAACATTAATGGAAAAGAAGATAAAATAAAAGCAGACGGTATATTTATATGTTTTGGGCAAAAAGATAAAAACTTTACTGATTTGAAAAACATTGAAAAGATAGGTGATATAGGTGGTTTTGAAGCAAATCTATCTACTGCTATAGCAAGTGGTTTAAAAAAAGCTTACGAAATAATTGGGATAGAAAAAGAAAACAAAAATATAAAAATTGCTACAATTGAAATGATAAATAAAGATATTATAGAAAAAAAAGATAAAACTGAAATTATAAATAATGAAACACTTATAGAAGAAGCCTCAAGGTGTATAAAGTGCGGTATCTGTACAGAATGTAAAGTATGTGAGACATTTTGTCCAGACCTTGCTATAGATGTAAATAAAAGGCCAGAATTTGACTATGACTACTGTAAAGGTTGTGGCATATGTTACATGGAATGCCCAAGAGGTGTTATATCATTAAGGGAGGTAAATAGGTGAAAAAAGAGGTATTAAAAGGAAACTATGTAGTCGCATATGCTGTTAAACAGTCTGATATTGACTTTATACCTGTATATCCTATAACTCCCCAAACTTCTATAATAGAAAAACTTGCTGACTTTAAAGCAAAAAATGAAATTAAAGCAGATTATGTTCCTATGGAATCTGAGCACTCTGTTATGGCAGCATGCATAGGAGCCTCTCTTGCAAACGCAAGGGTTTTCACTGCAACATCAGGGCAAGGACTTTTATATATGCATGAACTCCTTCATTGGGCCTCAGGTTCAAGACTCCCTATTGTAATGAGTGTAGTAAATAGAGCAGTTGCACCTGGATGGAATATCTGGATGGATCAAAGTGATACAATATCTCAACGAGACACAGGATGGATACAAATATATACTTCAAACCATCAGGAGGTTTATGACCATATAATTATGGCATATAAACTTGCTGAAAAAATTAATCTACCTGTAATGGTTATACTCGATGCTTTTTTTCTTTCACATACAATATCAGACCTTATAATAGAAGATGATGAAAAGATAAAAAAGTTTTTACCTCCTAAAAAAGATCTTCCTTTTGGAATAGACTTTAATAATCCAAGATCAATAGGAAGTCTTTCCGACCCATCAAACTATATGGAGTTTAGAAAAAAGATAGCAGATGCTTTTATTGAGGCTGAAAGTGAGATAGAAAAAATATATGATGAGTTTAATATTATATTTAACAGAAAATATGAAGTTTATGAAAAATATATGGATCATGATGCAGATTATATTATAGTTACAACTGGAACACTATTTGAAAACTCAATGTTAGCAGCCGATTCTTTACGAAAAAGTGGAATAAAAACTGGAGTATTAAAGGTAAGGTTTTTAAGACCATTTATAAAAAATAACCTAAGAAATTTTCTTAAAGGCAAAAAAGTAATAGTTATAGACAGAAACTATTCTTTTGGTAAAGGTGGTGTATTTGCTGAAGAGCTAAGAAGTATAATTAACGAAGATGTTTATTCTGTTATAGCAGGACTTGGGGGAAGGGATGTCCCACCAAAAACTATTGAGCAAATAGTTATAAAAGTTATTAAAGAAAAAAAAGACTTTTGGGAGACAAATATATATGTATGAGACTAAAATGAATAAAGGCCACCTGGCATGTGCAGGGTGTGGTGCAACTATAGCAATGGGGTTAGCCTCAGGAAAATTCCCTGAAAAATCTGTTGTTGTAATTCCAGCATCATGCTGGTCTGTAATAGGTGGGCCTTTACCTTATAGAACATTAAATATTCCTTCAGTACACACAGCTTTTGCATGTGCTCCAGCTGTTGCAACAGGAATATACTATGCTCTTGCTAAAAAGTATAAAGACCATAGAGTTATAGTATGGGCAGGTGATGGTAGCAGTTTTGATATAGGACTTCAATCATTATCTGGTGCATTAGAGAGAGGAATACCTTTTACCTATATATGCTATGATAATGAAGCTTACATGAATACAGGAATACAAAGATCATCAGCAACACCACTATATACAATTACTACCACTACTCCGGAAAATGCGTTTAAAAAAGAGAATAAAAAAAACTTTCTGGAGATAGCAATAGCTCACAATATTGAATATGCTGCAACAGCAACAATTGCATTTCCCGATGACTTAAAAAAGAAAGTAGAAAAAGCAGTATCAACAAAAGGCCCCTCAGTAATTCATATTTTTTCACCATGCCCAACAGGTCAAGGTTTTAAAGAGATGGAGAGTGTAAAAATATCAAGACTTGCTGGAATATCAGGTTTTTTCCCTATCTATGAATATGAAAATGAAAAATACAAAATCAATATAGAACCTGACTTTTCAAGGCTCAAAGAATATATTACTATGCAAAAGAGATTTGCCTCTATTGACGATGAGTCATTAAAAAAAATTGAAAAGATTGTTATACAAAACTTTAATAGACTGAAAAAAAAGAGTTTATTATCTTTAAATAACTAAAAATTTGAGGTTTAAAAATGGTAGTAGAACTATCTGATCAAAGTATTGAGAAACTTGTCAATTTATTATCTCAAAAATCAAGCCCAACTGTAGATATAATTGTATCACTAATTCCTATAGTAGGAATAATTGGTGGGTGTTTTGTATTCTTTTCAATATTCTTATTCTATTACAAACAGAGGATTTTAATAATTCAAACTGGAAATTACAAACCATTTAAAGTAAATTGGAACCTTGTGCTTATACTTACAGGCATGGTAACAACATTTGTAGGTATTGCTATAACAACAGTCTTTATTATTAACAAGGTTTATGGTTTTGAACTTTTAGGTGGATTAATTCCACTTTTCACTGGACTTGCTATTATATTTACTTATATTATAAGTAATAAGGTGAGAAGTGGAAGAGAAGAAAATAATAGATGAAATTAAAAATGGTAATTTTAATAGAATAAAAGAGATTATAGAAAAATATAGCCCTTTAGGATTTAGAATACTTTTAAACTTTACTGGTTCAAAAATAGAAGCAGAGGAAATATTGCAAGATATATGGGTAAAAATATATGACAAAATTATATATATAAAAGAGCCTGATAAGTTTAAATATTGGTTTTTAAAAGTTATTTATAATAGAATAAAAAATATGAAATACCCCCCAAAAAACGAAGATATAAATGAAAATAATTTAACTATAATTTACAACCAAAATGAAGTTTTAGATAAAGAGATAATTAATAAATTAGATAAAATTGTAAGAAATCTTGATATAAAATACCAGATGCCAATAGTTTTATTTTATTTTGAAAACTTTGATTATAATCAGATAAGTGAAGTTTTAGAAAAAAACATAAATACAGTAAAGTCCCTTATTAAAAGGGGGAAAGAGATTATAAGAAAAAAATTGGAAGAGGAAGGTATAAAATGGAAAGATTAGATGAATTACTATATAAACTAGGAGAAAATAAAAGAAATAATCCGGAAGAGAGTATAAACCCAAACTTTACAGAAAAAACAATTGAAATAATAAAAAGAAAAAAAAGAGATTTTTTTATACATTCAGCTTTAATATTTGCAATTTTTATACTTATAACTTATATAAGTGGGTTAACATTAACTTCTGTTAAACATAATATGAATAGTCTAAAAATATACATATTTTTATCATTATCTTTCTTCCTAATTTCATTTACACTATTCTGGATTATAAGTAATGAAAGATTAATAGAAAAGTTTATAAATAAATTTTTTGGTAAAAATTTTGTTAATAATTACATAAATAACAAAAAATGCCATTTTACAGAGTAAAAAGTAAGATCTTAAATACTACAAAATTATAATATTAAAAGACAATTAAAATCATATTATTCACTTTTTTTACATATAGTTTAAAAAATTAATACTCAAACGTAACTTCAAAACCAAAATAATTAGATACATAATTATTGTTGAGTAAAAGATCATTATTATTAGACTTGCCTATCCTTAAAACGTAAACAGGCTTAAAAGAAAAAACATCATCATTTTTATAATCATAAGCTAAAGATAAACCATAATATAAATCCCACTCAGTCTTTGAATAATCAAGAGCCCCACTCCCATCATTTTTAGAAGGATGCCTAGCAGAATAAGACTTATACCCAATGTTTGGAGTTATAGAAATTGTACTACTTGATGAAAGAAAAATTAATAAAGATAATGAAAACTCAATAGAATTGTAATCCAAATAATCCTTATTAAAGTCTATTTGAAGTGTTGAATAATCAATAATTTTTCTATAATTATAGTTTGAATTATAATTTATAAAGTTTATTGACAATTCAAGACTAAAATCATATTTCTGATAAACAGCATTAAACTTTAACATATTTATAAAATCATACTGATTTTCCTTGCTCATTATATTAACTGAATTTACATAAAGATCTGGATATATTCTATATATTAATGAATATTCAAAAATTAAAAGTAAAAAACTCTTAAAATCTATTGATGCATCAAAATCAAACTGCCAAAAGTTTTGCTTTACAGAACCTGAAACACCTTCTATAAGATTAATTGCTTCAGTTTCAAGGTCAGTATAATTTGGAAACCACACATAAGATATATTAACACCAGATCCTAAAATAAGTTTAGGTGATAAATTATAGGTAAGACTACTACCTATCCCAGTTTTACCAAAGTTATATAATCCCTCAGTCCATTTTTCATTACCAATATTGTAAAACTCATACAAAAAATCCAGTTTAAACTCAAAAACAGTATTATCAATAGGATAAAAAAACTTTGTCAAAAAATAGTTATCAAAACTCCTTGATGTAAAGTTTCCTGAAGAATAACCTTTTATCCCAGGTCCATTATAATCAAGGTTATATACAAATAGAGTATCAAGACCTATTAAATTATCTTTGTAAGCAAAGTATGCATTTATTGAGTTTGTAGCATCAAGGTCTAAATCTACATTTTTTGGTTTATTAAAAATAAAACCCTGCTCCACTCCCATCTTAGCAAGGAATACTGATGAAGAATAAAGATTAATAGAAAATACTATGCTTAATAAAAATAAAAATTTTTTTATCACCATACTTGCCCCCTAAAAACTAACACTTATTCCTGGATGGATTATTACAGGTGAATCAGGATAGAAACCTAAAAAAAACGAAAAAGTCTCACCACCAAAAACAAGTTTTGCAAATAACCTTGCAGAAATTATATTATACCCTATCTGAATTCCTTTATAAGAACCCTCTTTTTCTATAAGCATACTTACAAAAAAAGCAGGATCAATATAAAACTCTTTAATATATGAAGCACTCTTGATCATATCTTTTAAAGTTCTGTCAGAGACTTGCTCTTCAATAATATCTCTAAAGTTAAAACTTACATATCCTATAGATATCTTTGAACCAAAAGAAAATATAACATTATCAAGGTCCTTTGAAATACTTATAAAGGGGCTTGCACCAAACATGTTTATATCTTTTGCTTTATCAAGCCCATCGATGTATTTTATAAGCTTTATTCCCCAGAAATACCACAAACCACAACCTGCATTAAAATTTAAGTCATTAATTCTTAGTTTTGCATTATAAGAACCATTTGCAACACCTATAACATGGAGTAATAAGTTTGTACTTATTCTGTTACTAGAAAATGGAAGATTATTATCAGTATCTGTTTCAATATCAAGAAAAAATATTTTTGGGTTCTTTACAAAGTCCGATAGTGTTTTATAAAGATCACTCTCAAAACTTGCAAAATTATAAAAAGGAATAAATATTAACAATATAAAAATATATCTTTTCATATTATTTACCTTTTTACTTTACAAGTTCATTTATAATCATAAAGCCTATATCAGGTAATACATGAAAATATATACCACTTGGGTTTGTAATAAGCCCACCAATCTGCGTCATATCATCAAAAATAAACTTAAATGACATACTCATCAAAAAGTCAGATGAAAGTTCCATATCTTTATATACAGGTACTATACTACCATCCTCTTTTAAAAGATATACCTTTAAAACAAGACTTGAAGCCCCCAAAGTATAATTTGCACTAAGATATGGATCAGTCTCATTTACCTGTTTAAGCTTTGTATAATCAACACTACTTAAACTTGGTTCGCTAAGATTATTACTTATACCCATCTGGACAACTTTTGCCATAGGATTTGATTTATCTTCATATATCTTCATTCTTGTTGTGTATATTCCGTCTATCTGAATAATATTTATAATTCGCTCCCTCTCTTTACTACTCCCAGATATTATATCCATCACACCATCAATATTTGTAGGTATAACATCCTCATATATTCCTCTATATTCAAGAACATTTAAAAAACCATTATTTTTTTTAGTAATATTAACTATCTGTAAAGTATTATCTGAAAGCTTTCTTAATGTCTGACTTACTCTTACAACATTACCCTCTTCATCAGTTACAGTCCTTCCAGTTATAAAGTCTGTTTTCCTATTCTCCCCTATAAAAAACCTGTCTCTATTAGCAAAACCTATTGATTTGTAAAGACTTTTTCTTAAAAAATTCTTTTCAAAATATGATTTTAAGTCTTTAAATCTAATAATAGATGGAAGGTTAGATTTCGCAAGAACAAGATCTTCTGTACTAAAATCTCTTATATCAAGACCTGACTTCTTTAATATACCAACTTTCCCTTTTTCAATAAGTCTTTCAACACTTTTATTACCAAAATATACACTACCCTCAAGTACATAAAGTTTATGAGAATCACTATCTTCAATATCGTATATAAACTCTGTTCCCCTTACACCAGCATTCGAAGTTGGTGTTTTTACCATAAAAGTATTTCCAGATAAAAGCTTATTTACCTTAACCCATATCTTACCATTAGAAAAATCAACGTTAATATTAGGTAATAATGACAACACTGAAACTCTTGTATTTGATGATAGTTTTATACTAAACTCATCACTACCTATTATTGCAACAGACTTATTACCAGTTTCAACAACAGCATTTAGAGGTATCAAATCCCCTGTCTTAACTATAAAAACATTATTATCTACATAATACTTAACATCACCTATAACAAATAATATTTTGACCTCATTTGCAAAAACATTAATAGATAAAATAAAAAATAGAGAAAATAAAAACTTTTTCATACATCCTCCTTTTCTATCTTCAGTATTTACAATTAAAAATTAAATTGTAAATTAAAAATAAAAGGAAATTTTAGACTTAATATATAATAATAACTAAAAAAGAATAAAAATAAAATTTTTTAAATAAAATTTAAGATTTATTATTAATGTTATTTCTATTCTTCCCTTTTTTTATTTTCAATGTATAAGAGCATTCAGGATATCTTTCACATCCAAAAAAAGGCCCATACTTTCCCTCTCTTTTTATAAGCCTTGAACCACATTTTGGGCATGGTTCACTGTAATAAACCTGTATCCCTTGAACATATTTTGACTTTAAAATAGTGTAATCAAAAGACTGACTATTATTTAATGAAGATGTAACTACAGAGTAAAACTCATTTAAAACCTTTAATCTGGATGAATCTCTTGTTTCTATTTTATCAAGTTCTTCTTCCATTTTTGATGTAAACTCTTTACAAATAAGGTCTTTAAAATAATTAGAAAGTATAGCATCAACTGTAAAACCAAGTTTTGTAGGTTTCAACGAGTTTTTATATCTTTCTATATATCTTCTACTAAGCAGTATTGAGACAGTTGTACTATATGTTGAAGGTCTTCCTATCCCCTCCTTTTCCATTTTTTCAATTATTGAAGCTTCAGTATATCTGGGTGGGGGGCTTGTTTCTCTTTTTTTTATAGTAATTTTATAAGGTATTAAATTCCCCAAATTAAACTCTTCAATAACATTGAATTTGGATACTGGATAAAACTTCTCAAATCCAATATCTATAAGTTTATAAAAAACACCTTCCCATATACCTCCATTATTATTAAGCTTAACCTCTATTTTTTCCCACACTGACGGTTTCATCTGTGTTGCAATAAACCTGTTATATATAAGTTCATAAAGTTTAAAAGAATCAGGATCAAGATATTTTTTAACCACCTCTGGAGTAAGTCTTATATCAGTAGGCCTTATAGCTTCATGGGCATCTTGTACCTTATTTGAGTTTTTAAAAGTCCTTATAGCAGGAGAAATAAATTCTGGATAATTCTCCTTTATATAAAATCTAAGTGATTTAAGAGCAAGATCAGAAACCCTCACCGAGTCTGTTCTCATATAGGTTATGAGTCCTGTAATCTTGTTATCAATCTTTACTCCCTCATAAAGTTCCTGTGCTATTTTCATAGTCTTATAAGAACTGAACTTAAGCCTATTAAAAGCCTCTTTTTGTAAAGAACTTGTAGTAAAAGGGGGTAGAGAATAAACAAACTTCTTTTCTCTTGATATACTTTCTATTTTAAACTCTTTTTCAAGAGATCTTTTATAATTATCAAGTTCATCTTTATTTTTAAAAGGTGACTTTTTATCAGCAATACTTAAAAGATTAAACTTATATATATCTTGATTATTTTTAAACTCAGCAAACATTTGAAAAAATGTCTCAGGAACAAAGTCAATTATCTCTTTTTCTCTCTCAACAATAAAATTAAGTACTGTTGATTGAACTCTACCTGCTGAAAGTTTATTATTTTTTAGTCTTTTCCATAAGAAAGGTGACAGATAAAAACCAATTATCCTATCAATTATTCTCCTGGTGATTTGAGATTCAACCCTATCAATATTTATTTGTGTTGGATTTTCAAGTGCTTTTAATACTTCATCTCTTGTTATTTCATGAAGAATAAGTCTCTTTATATCTTTATCTGGAGAGTCTTTTTTTATCTCCCTTTCTATATGATATCCAATAGCCTCTCCTTCTCTATCAGGGTCTGTTGCTAAAAAGACAGTAGTTGAGACTTTAGCCTTCTCTTTTATAGCTTCAAGATCCTTTTCTCTATTCTTAATAACTTCAAAAAAAGGTATAAACATATTATCAACATCAATTCCTAAACTCTTCTTTGGAAGGTCTATAACATGCCCTTTTGATGCAATAACACTGTAACCTTTATCTTTAAGATATGCTGATATTGTTTTTGCTTTTTTGGGTGACTCAACAATTATAAGTTTCATTTTTTTCCAGTACTCCCAAATCCATTTTTACCTCTGTCAGTTTCTTTAAGATTACTAAAATCATATACTTCAACAAAAAGAGAATCATTATTATAAACTTTTCTTATCACAGCTTGAGCAATCCTTTCACCATGTCTTATCTGAATATCTTTTTTACCTAAATTAATTACCATTATACCTATCTCTCCCCTATAGTCAGGGTCTATTGTCCCTATAGCAAGGAGCCCTTCTCTTGAAAAAAGGCCACTCCTTGACTTTATATCCATCTCCATATCAGGCTCAAGTTCAACATGCAGCCCAGTAGGTATTACTCTGATTTCATGGGGTTTTATAATAATACTAAAGTCAATTAAGAACTCATCAAAACTAACATTTCTAACCCCATTATTATATTCTTCAAGTGCTAAACTAGATAAATCAGCTCTTATATCCCAACCAACAGCATGGCTACTTCCTTTTTGTGGTAATAAAGCATACTTACTTGATCTATATATTTTTATTTTTTCATTCATAAAAAACCTTCTTATTTTTTTAAAATTCTAATTTATTAAATTTTAATTAAATATAAACTAAAAGGATAAAGATTGAAAAATATAATATCAATTATATTATCTATTTTATTACTAATAACTTCAATAATTGCTGCTGAAAAACAAAAAAAGAATAAAGAGGATGAAAAACCTCAAAAAGATTATTACCATAAAGACTTTGATTCTATGGACGATGAACTTGAAAAAAAAATTGATGATAAAAAAAGAGAGGATTTTAAAAGAAGACCTAAAAAATCATAAATTGGTTTCAATTATTTCAGCATCTTTTACAGAAAACATAAACTTTTTACTTTTAGCAATATCGTTTAATTTCTTACTAAGACCAGCAATAAATATTGTAGTATTTGGAAAAGCTCTTCCTCTTATTTTTAAAACTGCATTAAACTCCTGTTGAACCTCTTTTCTTTTTTCAGCAAAAGTAGTATCTAATTTGTGTATAAGTTCTTTAAGTTTTTTAAGCTCTTCTACATTTTTGACAACTATTACCCTATCTTTTTGAGAAAGTCTAGGTAATTGGTCCTTTAATGGGATATCGAGTCTGATTAATTCTTTTAATATATCTATTATTTTTTCCTCGTTCTTTTTTAGAATATTAATCTTTTCAATCAGTTTTGATATTATTTTTTCAGTATAAAAATTAACTCCAAGATTAATAGTATTTTTAACAAACTGGTCATTTCCAACCTCAAAAAGGTCTGCTCCTTTTGCAGCCTCAATAAAAGAATTAAAAACCTTAGAATTATCTTCTCCCTGAATAATTCCATTAGTATAAACCTGAGATGAAAGTATATACTTTTTAAAATATATATTCCCAAGTGCCTCAACATGTGAGTTCTGACAAAACTCAAACCTTAAGTCTCCTTTTGAAAATACCCATGTCTTACCATTCCCTGTAAGCCCTCTTATAAAAACATCAGCACCACCTACTACTTTTGCATCCTCCACTGTACCTTTAACAACAATATTTCCCTTTGCTTCAAGAAGCATATCTGGCATTACATTTCCTTCAACTATAACATTTTTGTTTGAATGTATGTTACCAACTTTTATATCAAGGTCACCCTTTATAACAAGAGTATCTAAAAGTGCTACCTCTCTTTTTTTAAATACAAGCATTCCATCTATTGACGCAATATAATTCCCTGTAGTTTTATCAAACTCTATATTCTCACCTATTATCACTTCCTCTTTTCTGAGCATTTTTGCAGCTATTTTTTCACCACTTACATAATACCCGTCAATTGGGATTTTTGCAGGTATTAACTTGGCTATCAATGTACCTTTTGTAACATTCAAAAAATTAGAATGTTCATGATAATCTATCTGTTCTGTTTTTTCATTTACTATTTTACCTATATACTCAGGTTTCTTTTTTATAAGTTCTATATATTCTGGATAGCCATCCTCAGGAGTTTTACCTTCCGCAACTTCTATATAATATATTTCCTTCTCTTTAGATGCTTTTACGTAAATATCTTTTATTAGATCATAGTTTATCCCAGCCTTTATTCCGTAATCCTCTAAACCCTGACTTATTATTTCCATTGCATTATTAATATCTGTCTCAATAGGAGTTATAAAACCATAAGCATGCATCCTGTCCTCTTTTATTTTAAATGCTGGATAAAACTCAAGTTTTCCAAACTTATACTCAATAAAACCCATTTTTTTAGCCACAAGTGATTTTATAGAATCATCATACTCAAAATAATCATAATCATAATATATCCCCGAACTACTCACATTTTTTATAATAACCTTGCCTTTCCACACAAAATTAGAAGATATTTTACTATAAATTCCCTTCTGGCCATTTTCTATATAATGCAAATATTTATTTATGCCAATTAACTCGGTGTCAAAATAAAATATTTTTTTACTGGTTAAATCCTGAACATTAGAAGATGCTATATCGTCTAGTTTATTAATAGAAATATTAATGTCCTCTTTTATATGATTAATAAAGTTTATACCTTTTTTAATCTCTTTTATAATCTCATCCTGTTTAAAGGGATGATATATTATACTTTCGCAGAGGTTTTCAAGAGAAAAATCCTTAAACATTGAGAAAATAACAGAATAAAATATAATGTTTTTTGAATTAAGCAAATTATAAAAATCAGAGACTTCCTCTATTCCTTTATTATTAAATAAAAAAAATACTATAACACTCGGTTCTTTACCATCAGATTCAATTGCTTTTTTAGCATTTAAAATACTATCAAAAACTAATAATTGTTGGTCTTTAAAATATTCACTGAAAAACTTTACCCATTTATCTTTTTCCTGTGGTTCTTGAAAAATAAGAAACACACTACACCTCTTAAATCTAATTTATCCAATTACAAATAATAATTAAATAATTAAAATACTCAAGAAATTTTTATATAAGATTTTCCAATTTCAAAATAAGTTCAATCTCAGTTTTAGATAACCCAACCTTTTCTGATATTTTATCTATACTCTCACCATTTTTAAACATATTAACAATATAAAGATTCTTTTCATTAGCATTTTCTTTCTCACTAGAGTCTTCATTTTTAACTGTTTTAATACCTTCACTGACTTTTATATTAGTATTATCTTTTATTTCATTAGAGTTTAAAGTATCTTTAATAACTTGATTATCTTTTCCCTCGACTAATTTAATATTTTTTTTAATTTCTTCATAAGCTTTTGCTATTATTGTCTTCGTATTCGTTGAATTTATGACAGATTTTGAATTTATTAAAAGGTTATTTAATTTAATTTCAGCCTCTTTTATCTCTCTTTCAAGTGTCTTTTTTAATTTTTCCATATATACAACCTGATTTGCTATTTCAGATGCTACACTTTTTGCAATATTAACCTTCTCTTCTATAAGTGTTATATTTCTTTCAGCAGATTGGTTAAACTCTGCTATTAGTGATATTATTTCTGATTTTAATTCATCCGAAAGCTCAAGTTCAATTCCTGCAATTTTTTTAGAAAGTTTTAAGTAAAATATTGCTGCAACAAGAATGGAAAGAAGAAAAAGAAAAAACTCCATTTTACTCTCTTATATCTATTATCATCCCTTTGTCAGGGTCTGTAAAAATATTATCTTTATCTTCCTCAATATCTTTCGAAGATTCTTTATTTTTTTTATTATGCTTCATCTCTTTTTTTCTTTCATCTTTTTTTTCATTTTCAGTCGCAGGTATTGTTGATTGTATCTTATCTGTTTTTTCAACTTTTGATTTTCCCTCAATAGACTCTCTTTCAATCAAAGATGCTGCATAGTTCTGTTGATTTACATCAACTTTTTTTTGTTTCTGAATCTCCTGGCTTGCATTATCCATTTGAAGTATATTAACCTGAAGGTCTATAGGTTTCATAGCCATTATTTACCCCCTTTTCATACTCTCTCTACGAAGAGTGTTTTCAATATCAAGATCATCATATTTATCTGGCTTTATAATACCATTAGAATATTTAAAAGTAACGAACTTAAACTCTTGTCTAATTTCATATTCAGCATTTTTTATTTTTATTGTTACTCCAGGATAAATAGTATATTTTACTGATACTTTTCCTTCACTCTGAAGATTATTTATATATGTTGATACTCTTCTTATCTCAGATTCTATTTTTGCTAATTGAACAGAATATTTTTCCTTAGCAAGTAACATTTTTTCAAGTAACTTTTTTTTAGACTTATCTTTTTTCTGATCCTCATCAAGATTACCTATATATATAATTAATTTATTAAACTTCTCTTCAAGATTTTTTTTAATCTCTTCTAATTCAGCAAGTTTTTTTCTTAAAGCAGGGTCTGTTCCAACCTCAATAAGAGTCTTAGTATAACTTTCAGAACCTATTCTTTTTGCCACAATAAACTTACCAGCCGTTATTTCTCCACCTACTACACCACCTTTACCACTAACACATATAATCCTGCCGCCTGCTTCAACCTTTGAGTTTATTATCTCCTCAGATACAACAACATCAATGCCAGCAGAGATCTCAGCATTATCTATATATTTTGTGTAAATACTCTGCCCACACTTTATCTTACCACCCTTTAAACCTCCTTTACAAAAAACTTTACCTTCCGCAATAATTTCAGCATTATGTATAACACCTACAATCCTTACATCACCTGCAGCTTTTATTTTAAAGTTAGGATTTAAGTTGCCATGTATTATTACAGTACCCACAAAGTCTATATTACCTATATTAAAGTCAACATCCCCTCTTACCTCAAATATCTCTTTAACTACTATTTCTCCACCAGACAAAAATACATGTCCTTCCTTAGTTGCATAAAGCTTTAAACCATCATCTGATAACCTTGTGTTTTTACCGCCCTTAAGAGGCACATCTTTACCATCTTTCGCAGGTAATATCTTATTAGTTACAGTTCTTCCTGGCTTTCCCTGAGTAGCAGGTATTTTTTCTGCAAGTATCTGAGATGCAACAACATTTTGAACAATATTAAGTTTTCTAAAATCAACTTTGCCATCTTCCTCTTCTTCAGGTTTAACTTTATCTGTCCCAACATTAAACTTATATACTATCTTGGCATTTTTACCATCAACAGGTGGTGTTCCCTTTGCAACAACAACAGGAATATTAACAATCTCCTCTTCACACATTTCATTTATCTTATCATACAATATACCATACTTAACACCCTCAGCCTCAAGTGCAGCTATTATTTCATCAGGGTCAAGTGTTCTACCAGAATATATTGGAGCACTCATTATCACTGTTGCTTCCATTACATCTGGAGAAATATTTACAGTAATTTTACTATCATACTCTGGATTTGGTATCCATTCACCTATCTTTATCCATACCCCTTTAGCCTCATCAATAATATCTTGTACCTTTTTTTTACTAAAATAATGCACACCCCTACGATAAAGAAGTGTTTCGACATCCTTATATACAACTTTTTCCCCACCGTACATTGGTGGAATAATTTTAAGGAATATACCTTCCCTTTTTATTTTTATTTTAGCTTCACCATTTTTAGGTATTTTAGCTTCTTCAATTATCTCTTCTTTTTTAATATCAACTTTTGAAAAATCAAAGTTACCAGACTTCCAGACTTTTAACTTAAAAGGTTTTTTACCAAAACCAAAAAAACCTTTATTACCCTTTTCTATTATCTCATAATCAATATTTATTATTGAGGTATTAAGTATATCTGCAGCTTTTTTCAATGCACCTTCAAGAGTATAATCACTTACTTCAACAATGTTATCAAGGTTAAGTTCTATATCCATAATAAACCTCATAATTTTAAATTATATATGCTATAAAATATTTTTATATCTATTATAAATATAATAATATAATTAATTTATAGTCTATAATACAATTATTTTAAAAAACATATTAATTTTCGATTAAATAATATTCAATTCTTAATCTTATTTAACACAATTATTTTTTATTACAAATAAAATTCTTTATATTAAATTTCAATTTTATTTATTATCTTTTAAAAAACTTTACAAAGGGACTAAAATAAATGTACAAAATACTTATAGTTGATGATGAGCAGATAAACCATACAGTCTTAAACTCATATTTTAAAAAGCAATCCCAATTTGAAACAACAAATGTAATGAGTGGCAAAGAGGCAATAAAACTAATAGAAAATGGAAACATTTATGATCTTATAATCCTGGATGCAATGATGCCTGATGTAGATGGTTTTGAGACAGCAAAGAAAATAAGAGAGATAGAAAAAGACTTTATACCTATAATAATGCTTACCGCACTTTCTGATAAAAACTCAAGAAGTAAGGCAGTAGACTCAAAAATAAATGACTTTATTACAAAACCAATAGACTTTTTTGAGTTTGAACTTTCAATAAAAAACATGTTACAGCTAAAATCACTATTTAGCAAACTTAATATATATAAAGAAATATATTTAGGACTACTTAACAATATAAGTGATATAATAATACTCTCTGATGAGAAAGGCAAGGTAAAATTCACAAATTCTATGGGTAAAAAATTTATAGACAGTTATAATATTAAAAGAGAGAATATAATAGAATCTCTTAAAAATACTTTTGAGTGTAAAAATTTGGATAATATTGATTCCATGAAACATCTTAAAAAAGGCTCAATGACGGTAAATATAAACAAGGATAATAATTATTATCAATTGATTATAATAGTAACCCCACTTATAAACGATAATGATATAGAAGAAAAAAATTTTATTTTTATATTCAAAGATACAACAGAATACTTAAACAAAACTAAACAACTTGAAACAAGCTTAGAGAAAAGAAAAAAAGATCTTCAAAGAGCATCTTTTATTCAAAAAAATCTTATAATGAGAAAAATAAAACCAAGTAAAAAATATATAATAAAATCATTTTATATCCCATCATCATCAATAGGTGGTGATTACCATACTCTTTACAATAGTGGTGACATTATTGCTGGTATAATTGCAGATGTTTCTGGTCATGGAGTTGAAGCAGCATTGTATGGTACAATACTTCTTATGTCTGTTGAACAAAATAAAAATGAATTATTTAAGAATACAGGGGATTTTTTAACACTAGTAGATCAAACTATATCAAGTTTTAATCTTGATTATAATTTTATAACCGCATTTGCTTTCAGGTTAGATAAGAAAAAAAATGTATTTTATTACTCAAACGCAGGACACAATGCTCCTTTCTATAAAAAAGATAATCAAACTGAAAAAGAACCATTGCCAATAGAAAAAGGTGGCCCACCATTAGGAATAGGTTTTAAGTTCGAGTTTCAGGAAGAATCATTAAATTTTGCAAATGAGAATTTTAAAATTATAATATACACAGATGGACTCGTAGAAGATTTTCTAAATGAATCAAAAGTAGCAAGTACCAAGAAAATAAACAGAATATTATACAGTGATAACTGGCTAAAAGAGATGGATAGTATAAAAAAAGAGTTTCTTGCTCTTGATGATCACCCAGATGTTGATGATACAACTATAATAATTATAGAAAAAAAGAACCCAATAAAACTACAGGCCAATATAAAAAAAATAAATGAAATAGATATAGTTTCTAAAAAGATTTCAGCAATACTTGAAAGATTTAATTACACAGAAAAAGAGATAAGGAACTTTTTTACAATATATCAGGAACTATCATCTAATGCTGTAAAGTATGGTAAAGAAGCAAAGATAGATATAAAGTTTAATGCAAGCTGGTCAATAATAAGAATAATAGATAGTGGAGAAGGTTTTGATATTGAAAGCTATTTTAAGAAAAATATAGATGAAAAATATCAGAGTTTTTTAGAAGAAAAGTATTCTGAATACCCTAAAAAAGACAGTTTAGGATTTGGCTTATACCTTGCAAGGAAAAAATCATATAAGTTTCTATACAATAATAAAGGAACAAAAATAATTGCAGTACTGAAGAAAGAACCTGTAATAACCGAATATATATCCAAATATGAGGTATAGGAAGTATGATAAAAATCTTATTAAAAAACTTTGAAAAAATTCCAGAAATAAAAGAAAAAATAATAGAAACAATACCTGTTTTATCTTCTGATATATATGAATTCAGCCCTCTAATATTAAACAATAACTATATACTACTATCTTATATTGAGAATAATAAAGAAATTGAACATATCAAAAAAATATATACGCAAAAAAACGAAAAAAGCTTTATAATATCAATAGTAAAGAATAATGAAATAATACCTGAAATATTGGATTATATAGACGATTACATATTACTTGATAATAGTATGTTTTTTAAAATACTTAAAAAAAAGTTATCAACAATAATACAGTTAGACAAAAGATATGAAATTGATGAAGAACTTGCAAACAATATACAGAAAATAATATCAAATGAAATTGCCCCATATTCATCAAAACTTGATATCTCTTCAGAATATATAGAATCTGGCCTTGTTGGTGGAGATATATATGACTTTATTTCAATGAGTAACAATCACTATGGTATCTTTATAGCTGATGCTTCAGGTCATGGCCCAAGTTCTGCATTAATAGCAGCTATGGTTAAAATAACTTTCAAAAGTTTTGGAATAGATGTAAGTAATCCAGCATGGGTAATAGAAAGTATAAACAAGATAGTATATCCTACAATAAGTCTAAGTGGTAAGTTTGTATCAGCATTTTATGCTATTTTTGGGAATGATAAAATAGAATATTCAAACGCAGGGCATATTAATCCTATATTTTATAGAACTGTAGAAGATAAGTTTTTAGAATTACCACAAACAAACACACTTATTATAGGAATATCAAGAAATTTCAGATATGAAAATAAAAGTATTGATATAATAAAAGGTGATATAATACTTTTTTATACAGATGGTCTTATAGAAGCAAAAAACTCACAAAATCAGCTTTTTGGAAAAGAAAGAATAAAAAACATAATAAAAGAAAACAGCAAGAAAAGTGTTGAAGAAATAAAAAAGATAATATATGATGAGTTAATTAAATTTACAGAAAATAATCTGCAGGACGATATAACTTTTATTGTGGTGAAAGTAAAATAATGGAAAATATAGTAATAGGTTTTAATCCTGTAATCGCACTACTTCAATCAAATATTAAAATCGAAGAAGTTTTAATAAGCATTAATATTGATAAGAGTAAAAACAGGTCTCTATTAGATATTTTAGATAAAAAAAGCAAAAATATAAAAGTCTCATATTTAAAAAAAGAAGAACTTGATAAAATTGCTGGTACTAATAACAATCAGGGAATAGTTGCAAAAATAAAAACACAGATAAATTATAGAGAAATAAATGAGTTTAAAGAATCAAATACACTTCTTATCCTGGACCATATTCAAGACCCTCAAAACTTGGGAGCAATAATAAGGAGTGCAAATTTATTTAAAGTAGATGCAGTAGTAATCCCAGAAAAAAGAGCATGCCCAATAACTTCGACAGTAATAAAAGCATCATCAGGAGCTATATTTTTTACACCTATAGTCAAGATCAATAGCATATTATCAACAATTAAAAACTTAAAAGAATGGGGATTCTGGATATATACAGCTGATATGTCTGGGGAGGATGTAAGAAAAATAAACTTTGATGGTAAAACAGCATTAATAATAGGTTCAGAGGATGGAGTAAGTCAAAAAGTTATTGAAAATTCTGATTTTCTTGTAAAAATACCAACAGCAGGAAATATAGATTCACTTAATGCTTCTGTTGCTTCAGGTATTTTACTTTACAATGTTTTTATAAATAAAAACCATTTTTAAACAAAATTTAATCTTTGTATCTGAAAATCAAATAATCTAAGATTTAAATTTTTTAAATTTTATTTTTAAAATAAAAAGGTCTAAAATATGACTTTAATAAAAAATGATGGCATTAATCAACATATATTGCTATTAAGCATTGGCGATTATTTTGCAACAAGTCATCAGACTATATTATCAGTCAATATCTGTGAAGCTGTATCAGTATGTTTATTTGATATTGAAAACTCAATTGGTGGTATGAATAATTTTTTATTACCAGAAGTTGACCTTAATAACGGAACAATATACACAAAAGAAACAAGGATAGGTGTCTATGTAATGGATATGCTTATAAATGAAATGTTAAAAAATGGGGCCAAAAGAAAAAACATAAAAGCAAAGGTCTTCGGTGGGGCATTAAATGGAATATCTAATATATATTTTGCAAAAAAATACCTTGAAATAGAAGAGATAGAAATTATATCATCTGACTTAGGTGGTAATAATGCACGAAAAATATTTTTTTATCCAGTCGGCGGAAAAGTTTTATTAAAAAAAATAAATGACACTAATAAGATCAATGAAATAAATAATAAAGAAAGAAAAGAATTTAAAAACTTTGAAAATATTTTTATGAATAAGAAAAGGTTTGTAGATTTCGATGAATTTTAATTTAAACTATATCTTTAATCTCTGATTAAAGACAGTAAGTCTAAAGTCTTCTATTATTTTTTCCAGTATTTTTAAAAATTCTTTTACCTCTTCATTATCTATCTTCGAATCTTTAAAAATAGAATATATATTATTTATAGCAATACCCCAATCTTTGATTATATCCTGTTCCATCTTCTCGAGATACTTATTATCTTGAAAAAAAGGATTTGATACATTTCTTAAATATTCTGAAAACCTCCCTGAAAAAGGTTTTAGTACAAAGTCCTTAAATACATTTATACTTCTTCTATACTCATCCTGAAACTCCCTTTTTATAAAATAAAAATATTCTTCTAATATGGGATAAATAACCTTGATCGCACCAGCAAGTTTTCTTATTTCATATCTGACCCTATCACTAACATCTTCGAGTTCTGGATAATTTTTAATTTTATCAAGTATCTTATTTTCAATATTATCAAAATATTTTTTTATCTCCTCCTGCTTTTTTCTTTTCTCTCTTTTTTCTTCAATCTCTTTTACCCTGTCCTCTAATGCTTGTATTTCTGCATACAAAAATATTTCTATATCAGATCTTGACTTAAGATATTGATAATACCTATCTTTAAAAGACTTGTAAGAAAAGAACTCTTTCCCATATTTAGAAGCATACTCATCATACTTTTTTTTAATTTTATCAAGAATCATATCTATCTCTTTTTGAGTAAGCCTCATAGTTATAACTCTTCCTCTAGAGAACTATATCAGAAAGTAAAAAAGCAGGTCCATCTTTACAAACATATTTAAAATTGTTATCTTTAGTCTGAACAGCACAACCAAGACATGCACCAAAACCACAACCCATTCTTTCCTCTAAGGATACCCATATTTTTTCAATATCATAATATTTTTCAAATCTGTATAAAGAAGCTAACATTTTATGTGGACCACATGAATATATAGTTTTTTTGCCTTTTATATTATCTATCTCTTTTTCTAAAAGCTCTATAACATTACCTTTAAACCCATACCCTCCATCCATACTACTTATAAAAATTTCTGACCCATTTTTAGAAAAAATCTCATAAAAATACCTTGATTCATCAGAAGAAGAAAAGCCCAAAAAAATATATTTTTCACCTTCAATCTTATTTGATAAATAATAAAGTGAAGCTATACCTGTCCCACCACCAACCATAACTGTAATATTATTATCAAGAGCAAAAGGTTTGCCAAGTGGACCAAGACACTCTGTTTTTAACCCTGTTTGCCAATCGCTCATTATTTTTGTTCCTTCACCCACAACCTTATATAGTATAGAAAGAACATTATTTTCATAATTAAATACAGTAAAAGGTCTTTTAAGAAACTTCCCCGGGACACTTATATTAACAAACTGGCCTGGTAATGGTTCAGTTCCATTCCATAAAAAGCTCATTAAATAAAAGTTTTCAGTTATTTTCTTATTTTCTATTACATCAACAATATTATCCAATTTCATCATTAACCCTCCTCTTAATAGAGTCAGCAAAAATATTCAAGAAATAATCGATATCATCCTTACCAATAATTAATGGGGGCAAAAGTCTTATAACCTTATTTTTTATATTTGATACAATTATTTTATTTTCAAACATAATATCGAAGATATTTTTAGCATAATCAGTCTCAATCCCTATCATAAGTCCAATTCCCCTTACCTGTTTTATTATAGCCGGGTAAGAGTCCTGAATTTTTTTAAGACCCGATATAAAATAATCTCCTATTTCTAAAACTCTTCTTAAAAAAGCTTTTTTTGATACTATTCTCAAAACTTCATAAGCAACAGCTGTAACCAAATGATTACCACCAAAAGTCGAAGCATGTTCCCCTGGGTTTAATACAGCCACATCATCTTTTGCATGCATTACACCTATAGGTATTCCGTTGCCAAGCCCTTTAGCAAGTGTTATTACATCAGGTTCAATCCCAAAGTGTTTATATGCAAAAATTTTGCCAGTTCTTCCAATTCCAGTCTGAACCTCATCAACAATAAAAAGAGCATTATATTTTCCAGAAAGTCTCCTTACCTCTTTTACAAAGTCTTTATTAAGAGGAAGCACACCACCCTCGCCCTGAATAACCTCGATGAAAATGCCACACACATCGGAATTAAACTTTGCCCGTAGTTCATCTATATTATTAGGTTCAATATATTCAATTCCAGGCAAAAGAGGCTCAAATCCCTGTTGATAAACCTGTTGCCCTGTCAGTGTTAATGAACCTAATGTCCTGCCATGAAAAGAGTTTTTTAATGAAATAATCCTGTTTTTTGTATCACTAAACTTTTTTCCCCATCTTCTTGCCAGTTTTAAAGCAGCTTCATTTGCTTCAGCACCACTATTACAGAAAAATGTCTTGCCTTTAAACGATAATTCAGATATATACTTAGCAACCTTATACTGTTTCTCTATCAAAAAAAGATTAGAAGTATGCCATAAAAGAGCTGCCTGTTTTTTCAATGTTCTAACTATTTTTGGATTTGAGTGCCCAAGATTAACAACACCAATCCCAGATATCATATCCATCCATCTATTATTATCAGAATCAAAAAGATAAACCCCATCTCCATAAGAAAAACTTACATTCAATCTATTATATGTACCCATTACATACTCATTAAAATCATTCATTGTCATCTTCAAAATCTCCTTTCCTAAAATTATCTATACTTATCTCATATTTTTTTAGCATATCATATAAGTCAGTCCTGTGCTTACCAGATATTTCAGACGCTTTCTTTATATTGCCTCTTGTATACTCCAACAACCTTGTGATATACTCTTTTTCAAATATCTCTTTTGCTCTTTTATAAGATATAATTATATCATTACTACTAAAGTATTCATCATTTTTCTTACTGGCAGTAATATCTTCAGGAAGGTCATTAATCTGAATTACAGAAGTTTTTGTCAGTAAAACCGCCCTTTCTATCACATTTTCCATCTCTCTTACATTTCCTGGCCAGTTATATTTTATAAATAGATCCATAACAATATTTGAAAAACCAGATATATTTTTATTGTATTTATGAGCAAATTTAGCAAGAAAATAGTTAGCAAGTACAGGTATATCATCCGGTCTTTCTCTTAAAGGTGGTATATGAATATTAACAACATTGAGTCTATAATAGAGGTCACTCCTGAATTGTCCACTTTCTACAAGTTTTGCAAGATCTCTATTTGTTGCTGCAATAACTCTAACATTTATTTTTGTTGAAACATTACTACCAATAGGTTTTATCTCTCGCTCCTGTAACACACGAAGAAGTTTAACCTGTAATGATAAAGGCAGTTCCCCTATTTCATCTAAGAATATAGTACCATTATTAGCTTCCTGAAAAAGACCTGCTTTATCAAAGTCAGCCCCAGTGAAAGCACCCTTTTTATAGCCAAAAAACTCAGATTCAAGTAGTGTTTCAGGAATAGCACCACAATTTACTGCAACAAAGTTTTTGTCCCTTCTATTACTCAAATGGTGTATTGTCCTTGCAAATAACTCTTTGCCAGTTCCACTCTCACCAGTTATAAGAACTGTAGAATCTGTTGAAGATATAATGCTTATATTTTCAAGAATACTTTTTATTGACTTACTTATACCAATAATCTTATACTGTGTTTCAAAGTCCTGTTGTATAACTTTTTTTATCTTTTCAAGTTCAGAAGTCAAAAACTTATTATGCAATGCTCTCTTTACTTTTAATATAAGAATATCATTATTTATTGGCCTTTGAATAAAATCATATGCACCGGATTTAATTGCTCTTACAGCACTCTCTATATCCCCATAAGCAGTAAGTATTATAACCTCTGAACCAGGAGACCTCTTTTTTATCTCTTTTGTAAGTTCAATCCCATCTATACCAGGTGGCATAAGAAAGTCTGTTATAACAAGGTCAAAATTATCTCTTTTTATCTTCCTTAAAGCATCATTTGCATCTGATGAAGTTACAATACTAAACCCCTCTTCGCTTAATACAATCCTCATAAGTTCTATATTACTCTTGTTATCATCAACTATAAGAATCTTAGAATTGTTAAACTCCATAAAAAAACCTTAAAATTTTCATAAAAAAATTTAAAAATAGTCTACTAAATTCTACTTGTTAATATAACTAAAATAAAACCAAAAAAAGCTGAAAAAATATACAAAAAAATATTTAAAAGTCCAGTCTCTGTTATAGCAGGAAATATAATATATATAGACCCCAGGACAAGCCCAAGAACAAAAAACATAATAAAGTCTTTAAACCTTTTAATTAAAATACTTATAATTTTAACAATAAAAACAATACCAATCAAAACCCCTACTCCAAATACAAATATTATCCTCAAATTATCAGCATAAGGAATATAAGTAAATGTCAAAGCAGACATTACAGTTTTATAAAATCCAAGGACAAGTAATACAAAAGAACCTGAAATACCTGGTAGAACCATAGATGAAGCACCAATTATACCCATAAAAAATAGTTTAATATAAAATAAAAGATCAAATTCATGACTGGCTTTCTGAGGATTTAAAAAAGATATAAAAATTATAAGGAGAATACCAGACAAAAGAAAAAGATAATTTATAATCTTTTTTCTATTATCAATCTCTTTTAACACAGATGGAATTGAAGCAATTATAAGCCCTATAAAAAAGAATATAGTGTAGACATAGTAATTATTTAAAAATATAAGTAATATCTTAGCAAATACAAAAACACCTAATAATAAACCTATCCCAATCCTAAAAAGATATAAAATCTTCTCTTTTTCTCTAAAAAAATAGATAGACAAAAGAGAGTTTACTGACATTATAAGTTTATCATAAATACCAAGAGATAGTGCGATACTACCACCTGATACACCTGGGATAACATTCGCAATCCCTATAAGTATTCCTGATATTATATCCTTTATAATTTTTTTAATCATCATTACCTCTTGCTATTAGTATAAGCCTTAAAAGCTCGAGTATACCCATAAGAGCAGAAGCAATATATGTTAATGCTGCTGCTTGCAGAACTTTTTTTGCACCTTCATACTCATAAGAGTTTAAATAACCTGACTTAAGTATTTTTAAAGCCCTCCTTGAAGCATCAAACTCAACTGGGAGAGTAATTATCTGAAATAAAACTACTCCACTAAAAAATATAATTCCCAATTTAACAAAAAGAGGATTATGCAAAAAAAATCCAAGAATAAATAGAGGGAAAGCAGCCCAGGAAACAAGATTAACAACAGGAACAAAAGAGTTTCTTAAAGCAAGTGGTGCATAACCTTTATTATGTTGAATTGCATGCCCAGCCTCATGTGCTGCAACCCCTATTGCTGCAATAGAACTTGATTCATAAACATCATCAGAAAGTCTTAAAACCTTTGATCGTGGGTCATAATGGTCAGTTAAACTGCCTTCAACCCTCTCTATTTTAACATAGGAAAGCCCATAATAGTTTAAAATATCTCTTGCTATTTCCCTTGCTGTCCTTCCATTTAATATTCTATATTTTGAAAAATGATTAAAAGTATACTTAACCTTATATTGTGCCCATATAGCAAGTATCAGTGCAGGCAAAACTATTATATATGTGGAATCAAAAAATAGCATAATAACCTCCTTGAAACTAAGATAGTTATATATTTAAAATTTAAAACAAAATAAAATTTTTTAAGATTAAATTTTAAATATATTAAAATAAAGAAGGGGGAATATATGTTTCCTTTTTTTAACAAAAAGGAGATAAAGATAGAAGATAAAAAAAGTGGCAACAATATATATATAACTCAGGAAAGTTTTAAGACTGAAAATGAAAACTTCAAAATAGAAGGTATTTCAACATCTATATTTATGAACTTGAGTAATAATGATTTTCTAAACAGCATTTTAAACCCATTTAACTTTATGTTACCATTTTCAAGTTTTTTATCAAATAACACAAATAAAGCAATAGAAAATAAAAGTAAACAATAAAAAATTTTTGAATGAATTAAATACTGGTATTTTAATACTTCTAGAAACTCTTTTGTTATTTTCATAACAATTATATTTTAATTACTTTTAAAATAATTCAAACTAAAAGAAAAAGGCTCAATTTTTGCGATCTCTCTTTCAAAAACAGAATAAATACTATAAGCATTTTCTATAATTACAAAATTTTCATCATTATCATTTACAGCGTTATTACTGAAATTCATTGAACCCATTATAATAGTATTTTTATCTATAATAATAACCTTATGATGTAGTTTTTTATCATAATTAAAAACTATTTTTATATCAACCCCAGAATTATATAAGTCTTCAAGATATTGATAGATATAACTATAATTAGCCTTAAACTGAGAATAATCAAGATAAATTCTTATTTTAATATTATTAAGAGCCCTCTCTTTAATTTTATAAATGATAAGTTCATCTGTAAGAGAAAAAGCTATAATATCTATTGATGATATTGCTGAATCTATAAGTGCTAGGACTTTATAACCTATTGGATTTGTATAATCTTTAGGATCATAAATGGGCGTATAAGGATTGTCAAGCAAAATTTTAGCACCATTAATAGTTTCATAGCAATAAGTGTAAGGAGTAAAAAAGACTGTTATATAAAAATTGCCAACAATTTTCTTTAAACCAATATCTATACAACCACTATCATCTTTATTTGATGAGAATTTTTTCTCTACAAACATTTTTTCAAAGTCCTGCTTATATACTGACGCTAAATCCTTATTATCAATTAATATAACTGAATTATAATTTTTACCAAGGTCAGTCGTAAAGTTAAGAGAACCAGTAAATACAAACCTATCATCAACAATAATGTATTTATTGTGCATTATCCCATTTGAGTTACCATAGATAACAGGAATATAATAAGATAATATCTCCCATCCACTGTTTTTCTGGCTATCATAATCAGTCACACCCCTTATTATAACCCCTCTTTTATAAGCATCCAGTAAAAGATTATAGATATCTTGATTATAAAACTCATAGAGAGCTATATCTATACTCTTTTTAGAAGTTTGAATTATAGTTTTTATAATATCTTCAAAACAATCTTTATCTGTGCATACTAAAATTGAGTTATTATTAAGAAGAACTGGCTTTTCAAAACATGAGAAAAAAAACAAAAAAATAGGCAGTAAAAAAAGAGTTTTCTTCATCTAACTTATTGCTTTTTTAATACTCTCCTTTGTATCTTCACACATCTTTACACCTGTAAAATCAACCCCTCTTATATCAGCCCCCTCAAAATCTACATTCTTAAGTACAGCGTTTTTAAAAGAGGCATTCATAAGATTAGAAAACTTAAAAGATACACCATTAAGATTAGCATTCTCAAAAATACTTCCATAAAGATTAACTGCTTCAAGCTTAACATTAAAGAAACTTGATGAAGAAAGATCAGTATTATGAAAAAATGAAAATGGAAATTTTGAATCCCTTATTGTTACAGAAGCAAGATCAGAATAACAGAAAGATACAGACTTTGAGTTTATCTCCTCAAATGTTGTTTCGGTAAAAACTGCCTTGGCAAAGTCACAATTAGAAATATCTGACTTTCTTATATCACACTTCTTAAAAATAGACTCACAACCAATAACCCCATGCAAGTTAGATGCATTAAAATTTGAAAAAGAGAGATTAGACTTTATTATCTTTGACTGAAAAAGATTTGCCTTGTGAAAACTTGAGTTTGAAAGATTTGATTTTATAATATTTGAGAACTTCATACTACACATATTAAAAGTTGAGGACTTAAACTCAGATTCAGAAACAACAACTTTTTCCATGTTTGATGCTGTAAAGTCAATATTTGTACATTTACAGTTTTTAAAATCAGCTGACTTTAATATTGTCTCTCTTAGATCAGCGGAGGATATTTTAAGATAATTAAACTCCCTTGAAATAAGGTCAATTTTTTGAAGAGAAATTCTGACAATCGGTATTTCTGAATCTATACCAATATGGTTAGAAACTTTATACATAAGATAAAAAACATCACCTCTATCTTTTGGATATTTTTCTCTTGTATACTTTTCTATCAATATATTCATTATCTTGTCATAGCCAAGATAATCCTCTACAAAATCAAGAATAAACTTTGATGAAAGCAGATTTATATTATTATAATTCCCTCTTCTTATCTCTTCAACAAGTTTTTTAGCAAGGAAAAAGTAAGTAAAAGATGAGTGAATAAAAGTATAAGTGTTAGGCCCCAACTTTTTTATAAAAAAAGATTTTTCAAGGTCTTTGTTCAAAAACTCAGTAGAAAATGGCATTGCTTTATATTCATTATTTATAAAACTCTCTATAAAGTCAGGTATATCTTTCTTAGAATCAAAATAACCTTTATTTATTATTACTCTAGCCATTTCTTCACAAATTGTTGCTTTACCAAGTGGTGTAAGATAAGAAGTATTCCATTGCTTTAAAGCCTCTTTATATATATCTATAGGTTTATTTATAACAGTATCATCTGTTAAAGATATTTTTGTTATTATATCAAAAAATATCGGTAGTTTTACAAGTTCTGAAAGATTCTTATTATCAAAGATCTTTTGGATATTTTGCCCCTTTATCTTCTTTTTAATATCTGAAAATGTAAGATGAGCTATAGTAAATATCTTTGGTTTAAATAATGCAATAACCCTGTATATAGCATGGTTTGAATGATAATTATTTGTTATAAAATTATCATCAGCTGTAAATAAAATCGGTGTATTGGTACTAATAAGACGTTCAAACTCCTTATAGAAAGAATCATCAGAATTTATATTAACAAGATAGTCAAGATTATCAAAAAGAAATATTATTTTTTTCTCTCTACATAATATATGAAATATTTTCTCAGACTTTATCTTTATATTATTTTTTTTTAACCCATTACTTATAATAAAATCATATAGAGACCCAGACTTATAATCCTTAAAGTCAATAAAAATAGGTAAAAAATTATTGTCATCATATTCATTGAATAATATATATTTTAAAAGAGTGGTTTTCCCAGAACCAGTCTCTCCTTTTACTATAATAGGATAAGACTCACTACTAGTTAAAATCTTTGTAAATACACTTAATTTAACAGTATTATTGTTTTCAGAAATAAGATTAACAGAGAAAAAATTATCTTCTAAAGACTTTTTCTGTTCAAAAAGTTTTTCTCGATACAAGGTAGTATCAACAAGGTTTGATAGTATCTCATCAACATTTAATGTTGTTATATTAAGACTATTTGCAACCTCTATTGCTTTTGATGTAAACCCAGGGTAACCAATAAAAACTGGTTTACCATCTATTTTAACTGTATTTATATCAATAAAAAAGTCTCTTATATTCTCTTCTGTCACATAACCATCTTTAATATATTCTATCCTTAAAATAAAAGGAATTTCTATTTTTGTAACTTTTAAAGATGCTGAATATGTATTTCTTTTTATTTTTTTAAAATTAAAAAAATCAATTTCTTCGAGTAATTCAATTATATTTTCAACAAAAAGTTTAGAAGCCCATCTCATTTTTACCCCACATAAAATTTTGTAACCTTATAAAATAATAATCGAAATTTATTATTAAACTAATTAAAATTTTATTTTTAAATTTTCTAAAAATAAAAGAAAATTTATAAATTGTTAATTTATTTATAAAAAAATTAAAAGGTAAAAAAATGAAATTAAGAAAAATAATAATATTAGTTACATTAATAAATGTATTAATTCTTAACAGGTTTTTTGGTGAAAACATTGACGATAAACTACTTGAAGAGTATAAAAATATTTTGATGTTTGGAATAGCAGATAAAAGAGCTGAAGTATTAAGAAAAATAGGTGATTATAAAGGTGATAACAAAAAATTTTATTCACTTATAGAATATGTTATAGAAAATGATACAAATACAATTGTATTAAGAGAGGCTTTAAACCTTGTTGAAAAGTTTAAAATAAGTGAAGTTGGAGATAAGGTTGCAAAGATACTTGAAGAGACAAAAGAGAATCAGATAAAAGTTGCATCTCTTAGAGCATTAGGATCTATAAATTATAATAAAGTATCAAATAAAGTATTAGAACTACTGGATGAAAAAGACCCAAATATAAAAAGAGCAGTATTATTCTTTATAGGTGAAACTAAAGATAAAAAAGGACTTGACTCAATATATAAAATCCTTGAAAATATGGATGAAAAAGAGGACGTATTACAGGAGGCTATAGCAACTCTGGGAAAAATAGGAGATAAAAACTCAATTGAAAAACTAAAAGATATACTTGAAAATCCAGGGTATTCAAAATATGTAAGGATGTATGCTCCAATAAGCTTGGCTCAAATAGGTGGAAAAGAGGTTGTTGATATAATTAAAAAAGCAACTGAAGACAGTGAATATGTCATAAGAATAAGAGCAATATATAGCCTTTCACTACTTGAAGGAGTTGACATAAACATATTCTCAAAACAGATTGAAAATGCACTGAAAGACTCTGATGTTAATGTAAGACTTACAGCCCTTGATGTTGTAAAAAATCTGAATGCTATCTCTTTTGTACCGTTCTTAAAATATCTTATATCAAACGACCCTGAGCTTAAAGTAAGAGACAAAGCCCTTAAAGTATATGCTAAAATAGAAAAAGAGAAAGATGTTATAGAAACAATCCAGGAAATGGTTGACAAAAAAGACTTTTACTCAAAAATACTTGCACTTGATACAATGAAAGAAGTTGGAGTTGAAAAGTTTATTAGTTTCTTAAAAAAAACATTTATAGAAAAGACAACATATGATATAAGGGATAAAATATTAAGGGTAGCTGCTGAAAAAATAGAAAATGAAAGTGTTTTTGAATTTATACAAGAGATAGCACTTAATAAAAACATACCTGGATATTATGATGCTATAAATAAAATAAGATATAATGCTATGCTTACACTTACAAAAGCAGGATGGCAAAAATCTTTTCCCACTTTATCAAGAATAGCAGAAGATAATAATGACCCTATAAACACATTTGCAATAAAGCTAATAATAAACCTCAATAGAGATGCAGCAAAAAATTACTTTATTGAAAAATTAAACAACATAAGTTTATACAACTATAAAATAAGATATGAGATAATAAAAGCAATAGGAGACTTAAAACCTGAAGGAATAGAAGATAAACTTAAAGCTATTTACATTACAGAAAAAGATGCAGGTATGAAAATAGTAATAGGTAAAGTATTAAGTCTATACGGTATTGATCCAAAAACCCTGGATGAAAAGCAGATAAAATAAAAATATTTTTTCATATATTAAGTACTTTTTAAATTTTTCTATAAAATTTTTATAAAAAAGTTAAATAAAATGTCTTAGATCTTGTATTTTAATTAAAAATAAATTTTAACTATAATAATCATAGATTAATATCTGAAAAATAATAAATTAAAAGTATTAAAATCTTACATAAGTAATGAGCATAACTCTATTTTCTTTTTCTCCTTTAGTGTTATACATCCAGAATTTTTTAAAGGATATATACGCGTTTGGAGCAATCATATATGTTAAACTGAATAGTAAAATAGAATCTTTATCATAAGTCTCTATACTAAAACCCTGTAACAATTTTTGATAATATAAATCAATAAAGAACCCATAAACATCTGTAGTTTTAACATTAACAAAAGAAAAACTCATATCATTTTTTTTCAAATATAAACTTGTGCCACCTTCAAAACTAAATAAAGAAGGTATTTCGAAACCTATGTTTGCCTTAAAAGAATGATCGTCTGATTTAGAAGGAGTAACCATGTATAAAATATTTGATGCTCTCTTAACATAACACATCTTATCAAAATATGAGTCCAAAAATCCACTATGAAGATAACTATAATAGAATCTATAATTCACATAATTTACAATTTTACCTGTAAAACCTAATCCAGCACCATAATTGTCAAAGAGATGGAAATGGGCAAAATCTGTTCCATCAGCCCATGAAGCTGGTCTTGTCTCCCAATGTCTATAATAGAGCCCCTGTTTACCTATATCAAAAACAATACTACTATTAAAAATATTTCCACCTAACAATGGTATAAGTGAGTTTATACCAACATAAAAATATGCAGGGTTGTTAAAATCACTCAATGGATTCTTGTCAATATCAATCTCAAGTCCAATCCTGAACTTCCCCATAAATGGAACACCATAAAAAGGCCTTAAAAACATATTAATAAAAATAATTTCTGGGTCTGTTACATTATTTACAAAACCCTCAACACCAAAATTACCATTATCTATAGCTACCTCAGCTCCAATTTTCCTATCAAAAACAGAACCACTGTTGTCAAAATAATTTACCATAAAACCATTAGCAATAACTATATTATTTAGTTCACCTAATCTTATAAATAATAGGTCAGACCTATCATTATATTGAAAATATGATATTTTAAGAAAAATGTCATTTATTATATCGCTTCCATTAGAAAAATTAAACTCATCATAATTTCCCCATTTTGAGATATTATAAATAGGTACCCTACCATCAATTATTAATGGTAAAAATAATTCAAGTTTTATGTTATCTCTTATTTTAAAATATGGCTTAAAGAACAAAGTTTTATAAAAATAGTTGTCTTTTGAAACAGAACCAAGCCCAATACTTAAACTAAAAACCTTATCTTTTTTCTTATCAAAAATATCTGATACTCTTTTTATACCCTCATCTTCTCTCTGTTTATTTTCTTCTAATTTCTCTATATTTATTTTATCTTCTTTCTCTTTTTTTTCTTCTGCCTGGACTAAATTCGTAGTTTTATCAGGAATATTATTAAGAGATGTTACATCAGGATATTCACTTTTTACATTGGTAATAGCTGTAGAATCAGGGCCTATATAACTTAACTTTGGATCAAGTTTATCTATTTTAAACTCTAATTCCTCAATTGTGGCATTTGAAACCCTTGCTTCCTTAAAAGAGTATGATGTATCCCACTCAAACTTCTGTCCTTTTGTTAAAGAAAAATAACCAGTAGCTTGAGTATCAGATACCTCAACTATACCATCATATAATACAACCTTATTAAGAGCCCCGGCTGCACTTACCCTAAATATTGTGCCTCTAACACCAACAACAAGAGCCAAAGTCTTAACAGTATGATTTCTATCAACAATAAACTCACTCTCTCCAGCATGTAAAAATGATGTATTTGAATCAATAAAGGATAAAGTAGATTCAGGATAGACAAAAAACTTTCTATTATCAGATGATATAATCTTTAAATATGAATTTTTACCTGTTCTTACTGTTTTTATATCCTCAATAATCTCATTAACTTTAATTTTAGAATATTTACTATCTTTTACAGTATTATACTCAGCGTTACCTATAACATAGGTAACCTGAAACCTAATTGCAAAAATATTAACAGAAAACAAAATAAAAATTTGTATAATAAAGAAAACTCTCATAATAACACTCTTTAAAAAACTATATTTGTTTGTATCTCAGTTAAACTACTATTTGTAACAAAACCATCAATCTCTTTAAAACTCTTAACATACCTTATTGAAATGTATGCATTTCTTGTGATTTGATATCCAATCTCAAAAAAGTTTAATATATTATCTTTACCTGTCGTAATATCAAAAGTTTCAGTTAAACCTTTGACATCTCTCTTTGCATAAAAAATTCTAATAAAAAAACCTTTCAGTAGTTCAGGTTCAAGAGTACCATAAAAAGTAAATATAATACCATCCCCCTTTGTATAATAGGTTTGAGTGCCAATTTTTAGATCTTTAAATTCAAGCCAACCATCAAGAGAAAAGTTCCATCCATCAGGTGATGATATGGTAGTATCATAAATCGATGATCTTATATTCCTTACCTCATAAAAACTTGAAAAATAACCTGGTATAAATCCACTCCAACTATATATAACAGACCCCTTAAAATTGATAATATCAATAAACTTTAATGTAACACCAAAACTTAAACCACTGCCACCTGTGTGTAATTTTGCGTACTCAACAAAGTTTGAACCTGTAAAAACTCCTTTTTCCTCAAAAAAAGGAACAAAAACATCAAATCCATAAAACTTTACAGTCTTTGAAGCCGGGTCATCTTTATAAATGTAATAAGTATCAGATGAACTATCTTTATCAAGATTATCATAATCAAATATAAAAAAACCACCTATCTGAAAATTTTTTACATACTCTGGAACACCCTCTTTTATAAAATTAAAAGGTCTTAAAAATCCCCTCAAACCAATAAGATCAAGATCATATACATCATCAATAAATGAGTTAATTCCAGCATAATTATAGTCAACTTTTAAAATAAAACCAGGTTTTATCCTGTTTGGATAATAGACATCATTCCTAAAATTATTTACAAGTATTCCGTATCCAAACTCAACATTATCTAATGATGCTACTCTTAAAACTACTTTATCACCCTTCTGTCCATATCCCAAATATAATTTTTCAATAATTGCTCTTGTATTATCCCAATCATCCTGTTTAAGTGTAGAATCACTTTTAAAAGAAAACTCATTATTTAAACCAACAAAAAAGTCATTATATTTAAAAAACGGCTTAAAAACTATTGTTATATAACCATTATCATCTAATGTTTTGTTTGATGCTCCTACCTTAAGATCAAACTTAGATTCTGAATATAAAATAACATTAAAAAATACAAAGACAATTATTAAAGTTCTCTTCATTAAAAACTCCACACATATTAAAAATTTTAACACAAAATTTTAATTTTAATACAAAATTTTAATTAGTACAAAAAAAATACTTTCTATTTTTAAACTAAATTTAATTAACTTTTTCTATCTTTTTTATTTTATCAAGTATTCTATTTTTTATACTATCATTTTTAGCAATGTTTAAAGCTTTTTCAAGCACCTCTTTGGCTTCATTAAACATCTTTTTTGCTATATAAACATTTGCCTTCCCCTCATAAGCCTCAATAAAACCTGGGTCCTCACTTATAACAGAATCATACATATTTAAAGCCCTGTCATAATCTTCACTTGCAAGAAGTGATCCTGCAAAATTATATTTAGTTATTTTCTCCGGATATATACTGTAAGCCTTTTCATAAGCCTCCACAGACTTTTTAAAATCTTTCTTTAAAAAATAGACCTCACCAAGTTTTGACCATACCTCATAATCTTTTGAATTAACTGAAGTGGCCTCAATAAGTATTTTTTCAGCTTCATCATACTTATTTTGTTTTATACTTGAAAATGCAAGCCCTTTGTATATATCAACATCGTTAGGATTAAGTTTAAGACCATCTTTGAAAGAGTTCTCAGCTTCAACATATCTTCCAAGCCCAATATAAGCAAGTCCAAGCTGTACATACAATTTACTCTCTTTATTAATATCCATAGCAGTATTTAAAAACTTTACTGCTTTATCATTATCACCAAGTTTTACGTAAACTCTACCTATATTATAAAGTAGGTCATAATCTTTTGAATCAATATCAAATGCTTTAAGATAATATTTTATAGCAGTATTATAGTCTTCAACAGCATCATAACTCTTTCCTAAAAGAAAATTAACAAAAAAGTCATTTGAGTTTATGTTATATGCTTCTTTAAGATATGATATAGCATCTTTATACCCTTTCCTGTCATATAAAACCTGAGCAAGTGAAATATAAGTCTTAAGATTTTTAGAATCAACTTTTAAAGACATTTTAAAAAAGTCAGAAGCTTTAGATAGGTCTTTTAATCTCTCATATGCTTTTCCCATGTTATAATATAATTTTGCCTTTATACTCTTTTCAAGGTAAACAAGGTCAGGTGATTCATAAGCTTTTTTAAAGTACTCAAGAGCCCTATCATTATTCTTCTTTATAAGTTCAAGTACACCCAATCTATAGTATGCAAGTGCAAGGTTCGAAGAATCAGTTGCCTTTAAAAAATACTTTTCAGCATCACTATCATTTTTTTCCTTATACTTAATTTCACCCATACCAAGATTAGCAAGCGGGTCATCACTATTACGAGATAATAATCTGTTTATAATATCCTTTGCCTTTTCATTCTCATCAAGTCTCAAGTATGCAATAGACTTAAGCCCATTAGCAGCAGAATCATCAGGTTTAATAAGTAATGCCTCATTTAAAGCGTCAATAGCTTCAATATACTTCTCATCTCCTATTTTCTGGTATGCTTCCTTTATTTTGTTCTGATATTTTGTCTCTTCCTCTTTCATCTTTTGAGCAAGTTTTTTCTCATTTTCTTTACTTGCCTCCTCTCTCTGTTTTTCAAGTTCCTTTTTTCTTTCCTCCTCTAACTTTTTAAGCTCCTCCTCTTTTCTCTTTAACTCCTCTAACCTTTTGGCCTCTTTCTCACCAATTTCCTTTTTTATTATATCATCTTCTCTTTTAGGTTCAAACTTAGACGATACAGCTTTCTCAATTTTATTACTATCAGGTTCGATTTTACGAGAACTTTCAGTTGACTTTATATCTTTATCAACCTTTTTGCTTATCTCCTCTATTTTATTACTAAAGATATCTTTTTTATTAGGGTCTTTTTTAATTTGAACAATTATCTCTCTTAACGAGTCTATTATCTGTTTCTGGTCATCAGTCACACCATCACTTATTGCTGCCTGGTCAAGTTTATCAAGTGCTCTATCATAATCACCTAATTTCATATAATAGAGTGATTCTTTTATAAGAAGGTTTGCCTTATTTGTTTTTGAAGTATTCAATATAATACCAATAGTTCCCAATGAAAAAAAGAGTATTCCTATTGCTATCCATCTACTTTTGGAACTTTTTTTTTCAATCATTTTAAACTCCTTTACTTTTATTCTTTATTTGAAAAACCTTTTATTCTTTGACTTTCAACTTTAGACTTCTGGAAAGCCTCATACATTTTTGCAAACTTTTTTCTTATTTGAATTTCATAATCCTTAACATGCCTATCCCACGCTTCTATCTCCTTAACCTTCAATGCAATACTTGAATCAAGCATATTCAATCTTGACTTTATCATCCCAGGATATACTCTCCCATCAGAACCTCTGAAACTATCAGATGCAATCATATTAAGTGTTTCATTAAGTTTTACAGCAACACCATCATCATACAAAAGGTCACCATTAGTATCTCTAAAAAAAATATCAGTCAAAGCCTCATAATTAGACTTTAAAACCTGATCAAACTTGTTTTCATCAAAATTAAGATACCCTGCTCTAAGATTTTCTCTCTCCTCTTCAGTTCCACCAGTTGTATATTTAGGGTCATCAATACCTATCTGTGATAAAAACATTAAAGATTCATCTCTTGTTTTATACAAACCTTTTATAACTTCTCGGATCTTTGTCTTTATAGAACTTACTGTAAGGTCTCCATTTAAAACACCTTCATACAACTCACCTGTTTTATCCTTCTCTTCCAGTTCTTTCTTATCTATATTTTTAAACGATTCCCTATAAGCTTTTAACTCTTTTTGATTCTTAGGTGGAATAGCTTTAGTAACATTTTTTATATAATCCATTGCATTATTATACATAATAACAAGTTCCATAACCTTATCTTTAATACCTTTAAGATCCCAATCAACATTTATATTGACAGGTTTATCTGAAACACCTTTAATATTGAGTGTCATCCCATCAACTATATCTTTGATTATATTTTCAGGTCTTATTACTTTAACACCTTTATACTCAACAATAGCATCTTTTGGTTCTTTTATCCTGTTTTTAGGTACATAGCCCTTTTTATTTTCATCCACTATTATAACATCTTTTATCCATATCTCTTTATTTGTAAAAGGGTTTCTAAAACTTAATCTATTTACATAGTCATCTTTAAGCTCAATGGATATATCCTGCCAATCTGTAACTGTAGAATCATACAAAAAACTTGCAACCTCTTCATTTCTCTGATAGTTAATTATCAAAAGATACTGGCCCCCAGAAATTTTTTTCTCTTCCTTACCAAAATCAGGGTCAGTCAAAAGGTACTCACCCTCAATATCAACATCACCAACCCAGACTTTATCTATATATCCTACTTTTCCTTCAAGAGCTTTTTTGTACTCACTTTCAGGTGGAACATATTTATCTATCTTAAACTTAAACTTAAGATATATATTTTTACCACCTTTTGCAGGTGTTGACAATATTTTTTCAGCTTCAGTAAGTGGAGAAAGATAAAGTGATCCATCTCTTATTATTTGGTCAACAGGTTTATTCGAACCAAGGCCAAGTGTATTTGTTACGTCTATTTTCACATCCCCATAAGTATATTTGTATAGGAGCCCTATATTCTCAAGAGATTCAAGATTACCTTTAAATACTATATTTGAGTTTTCACCTGTATCTTTTCCCTCAATTGTTAAAATATGTGAGGCATCATCCACCTTAATTATACTTGAAGTAAGTATATTTTTAGCAGCCTCATTAAGATATTTACTGAATGCATCAAGGCTACCACCTTTAAAGTTAAAATTATATGTTTTATCCTTATATATTATTGAAAACTGAAGTTCTGGGATCTTAGTATCCCTTGGTATAGGATTAGTCCTAAAAATCTCATTACTTGCCATCTGAATAACTTTGAACTCATAATCTCCAACCTTAACTTTTGAGGAAGCATCAGCAGTAAGAACATTCTCATCACTTGACTTTGTCTTCATCTTTTTAAAAGGAGAAGTAACTGGATTATAAAGATTACTTGCTGCTGTTTTAATCTCAGATAATTTTTTACTTAATCCCACATACGCTTTTCTTCTTAACTCAAGTACAAACTTCTCATTTTCCCACTTATCAGCCTTTGATTTTTCAGCTTCAATCAGTTTTTCTATAGCTTTATCAGCATCAAATTTATCTGTAAAAAGAGTACCTGTCTCTATTTCAGCCATCTTTTCCTCTAAAATATTAAATTAAAAAATTAAAATTTTCAATAAAAAATTTCGGTATATTTAAGAATATCATAATGAAAATAAAAGATTGAACTTAAATTATTAAATAAATTAATTTCTTTAAAAAATTTTAATTTATCATAATAAGTTTATCTAAAATAAATTTTAATATTTAAATTTTGAAAAACAAAAAAGAAAATTTATAATAGATAAAAGTAAAAGGTAGACAATATATGACTACAAAAAATCAGAATATTAATGATGAGTTTTTCAGGAAAGAGCTATACACACTACTTGTATATAGTTCTTTATTAAAAAAGAAAAGGTCAAAAAAAGCAGATGAAGAGGTAAAAAAAGTCCTTGAAGAAGAAAAGACAATTGTTGCAAGAATAAATAAAATAAAAGAGATAGACCAAAAATATGAAGAAAAAGAGGAATCAACAGAAGAGATTGAGGGTGTATTAAAACCTGTTATAGAAAATATAGAAAAAGAGACAAAAGTAAAAAAAACTTCTTTTTTAAGTTATTTTTTCGGTATAAGACAAACTTTAGTAAAACTAGCACACGATACTGGTATTATAAAACCAAAGTTCTTTGGAATTTCATTCAAAGCAACAAGTGAGTCATTAGCACTACTTGAAGAAATAAGAGTTAATATACATAACAATATACTAAGAATATTATGGGAAATCCTTGAAAAAGGCTGGCTTGTTCTAAATCCATCACAATATAATCTTTTTTATTATTTTTATGAATTCCTATCAACATACGTAAAAAACTTTAATATAAAGGAAGACATTGATTCGAACTTCAATTTTATTCAAACTTTTCTATCAAAGTTTTTAATATTCTTCTCAAAAAAATATTACATACAGGAAATCAGAGAAGCAGCTTATATATTCTATAATAACAAAGAAAATGATGACCTATTAAAATTACTTTTATTTATTGAGGGATTAACTGATACAAAGAAGTCATTTTCATTTACAAATTATATAAGCATGATATATTCAGCATACTATAAAAAAATAATTTCTTTTAAGAAGATAACCGAAACAGAAAAAATAGATGAAATATCAACCACAACATATATAATACCACCACGGCTAAAAGACTTTATTGAGGATCATATTAATAAAATTAAAAGTAAACAGAAGGTTTATGAAAAAAGACTATTTAGAATAAACTATGTACTTGATGATAATTCATTAGAAACATTTATAAAAAAATATTCAAATCCAAAGTTTGATCCATCAGGACTTAAATTAGATATCCTAACATATACAAAAGACTTTTTGAACAGTTTTATAAACTATGGGAAACCAATACTTCTTGAACCAGTAACTCTTATAAAAGACCAGGAGTTAATATCATCTCCAATATTCAGATATATCTTTAATCCACCTTTTAATAATTTAATAAATATATCAATGGAAATAAATTATATTAAAGAAAACTATAAGTTTTTACTTGTACCATTATCAAAATACAATGAATATATAAAACAGGGAAAAAAACTTGAATCTGAAAAAGATGAAAAAATATGTTCTTTGGTGGATAGTGTTGTTAAAAATATTTATGATATCTTTGAAACACTTATAACCATACTTTACAATCATCACAAAACACTTTACGAAGAAACAAATATAGTTGATAAGATAAAGACAAAAACAACACCATTATCAGACATAACAAAAGAGGGTTTTTTGCCATACTATGATTATACACCAAAGGAATATAATAATGAAAATGTATGGGATATTGTCTCAAAATTAGCACTTGTATCAGGTAATTTTTTATATAAAATAGGACATCCAAAAATAATAGAAGAGGTAAACGCTAAAGAGAGTATAATAACAAGTGTTAAAAGTAATATTGAAATTATTTCAAGGTTTACTAATATTTAAGGTTAAACAATATGGATAACATAATTAAAGCAGCAGAAATAATAGCAAAGTCTAAGGGTATTGCTTTCACTGGTGCAGGTATTTCAACCCCAAGTAATATACCAGACTTCAGATCACCCTCTGGAATATGGGCAAAATATAATGTAAGAGAATATGCTTATATAGACAGGTTTATCGAAAATCCGGAAAAAGTATGGGAGTTTTTCAAATTAAGAATAAAAGAGTTTTCAAAGGCTCTACCTAATAATGCTCATATGGCCTTTGCTGAACTTGAGAGTATTGGCTTTCTAGAAGCTGTAATAACACAAAATATTGATGGCCTACACCAGAAAGGTGGTTCAAAAAACGTTCTTGAGTTACATGGTACAATAACAAAACTTGTATGCCTTAACTGTCAAAAAAAATATGAATCAAAAGACTTTGATTTTGAACAGATAAAACTACCATTATGTAAATGTGGAAAAATATTAAAACCAGACGTTGTCTTTTTCGGTGAACCACTTCCTGAAGGAGTGTTTAATAGGGCAGTTTCTTTAGCACTATCCTCCTCTTTTGTAATAGTCGCTGGTACATCAGGAGTTGTATACCCTGCGGCTCAAATACCATATATAGCAAAAAGAAATGGTGCAACAATAATAGAAATAAATAAAGAGAAAACAGAAATAACAAGGACAATAACTGATATATTTATTCAGGGAAGTGTGGATATATCCATCCCTGAAATTGTTGAGAATGTAAAAAAGATAATCGGAAAATAAAAAATAAACTACAAATTATTTATAAAATCTGCTATATCGTTTATATCAAGTATTTTATCAACTCCACCAAGCTCTATGGCAACTCTTGGCATACCAAAAACAACACAATCAGAAGGGGACTGTGCGATAGTAGGATGACCAAGTTCATGAAGTTTTTTTATAGCATAAGCCCCATCTTTCCCCATACCAGTCATTATTATAGATAGGGTCTTAACATTATTTTTAATAGCAGCCTCAAAAAGAACATCAACTGAAGGCTTGTGCCCATTAACAGGCTGTGTATCAAGTAATTCAATAAAAATTTTACTATTATACTTTCTAAAAGAAAGGTGTTTATCCCCAGGTGCTATATAAACATGCTTATCTCTTACTAATTCCCCCTCTTCAGCCTCTTTAACAGTAAGATTTGTAATTCTATCAAGACTTTTTGCAAACTCTTTTGTAAAACCAGCTGGCATATGTTGAACAATTAATATTGGATATTTTGAGTCACTAACTTTTGAAAAAAGATCCCTTAAAGCAGCAGGTCCCCCTGTTGATATACCTATAAGTATAAGTTCAATATTTTTAAGTTTACTCTCTATATCTTTAAAAGACTTATCTCTTATCTCTTTGATTACATAATTCTTATTTTGTTTTTCTTCTGGTTTTATTTTTTCTGTTATTATTTTATCTATCTCTTCATTAAACTTTCTTACTTCAACATCTTTTATCTCTTTTGAACCACCATACTTTTTTATTGCAGAAATTATCTCTGTTCCAACTCTCTCAATATCAAGAGAAATAGAGCCTGATGGCTTCATTATAAAGTCTTTTGCTCCAAGATCGAGTGCCTGCATTGTTATCTCTGGTTTATCACCTAAAGAACTTAAGACTATCGCTGGAATATCAATCCCAAGATCTCTTTTATTTTTTAAAAACTCAAGACCATTCATTTCAGGCATCTCTATATCAAGCAGTATAATATCAATCTCTTTTGTTTTAAGTTTTTTAAGTGCAAAGAGTCCATTCATTGCTGTATCAACAACCTCTATTTGAGAATCTTTTGTAAGTATATTGGTAATAAGTTTTCTCATCAAAGCAGAATCATCAACAACAAGAACCTTTATTTTATTCATGAAAATCACTCCTTAATATAAATAAAACTATCACCTATTTTTTTAGGCTTAAAAGGCGTATTCATACCAAAAAGACTCTCAGAATGGCCTAAAAAAAGATATCCTGGTTTTTTAAGACAGTTATAAAAATGATTTATTATTCTCTCCTGTTCATTTTTATCAAAATATATGATAACATTCCGACAAAATATTATATCAAAATCCCTCTCTCCGTTATCATTTTTAAGGTTATGATAGTCAAATCTTATTATACTTTTTAACTCCTCTTTTACCTTATATCCCTCTTTTTCTTCTACCATATATTTTCTTAAATAATCATCAGGAAAGTTCTCAATCCTCTCTTTAGGATAATACCCTGCTTTGGCCTTCATAAGTGACTTCAAACTAATATCAGAAGCTATTATAATTACATTCCATAAATTAATATTAGGCAAAGCATTAAAAACTTCCATTGCTATAGAATATGGTTCTTCACCAGTTGAGCAACCTGCACTCCATATTTTAATCTTTCTTGTAATTTTATTTCTCTCTATAACTTCAGGTAAAACTATCTCTCTTAAAGAATCAAATTGTCTTGGATTTCTAAAAAACTTTGTAAGATTTGTGGTAACACTATCAAGTAATTCTTCAAGTTCTTTTTTATCAGACTTAACAAGATTATAATATTCAGAAAAATCAGAAAGTTTTCTTAATCTTAATCTCTCTCTTAACCTGCTATCAAGTATAGACATATTTGAATCATCAAAAAATATTCCACTTTCATTATGTATAAGTTCTTTAAATAATGACAAATAATCCATAATATTTTCCTTAACAAAAATATAGCAACTAAATAAAAATTATTAAAATTAAAAATTTCGACAATAAATCAACAATAATGAAATTTAAAAAATGTAAATAAGTTTTTAAAAATTATAATCTTAATAGAAAATCTTTTTTATAAATTTTTAATTTAGAGATATATATTTTAATAATATAAACCCAGGAGGATATTATGATATTAGGATTAACAGGTATATTAACAGGTTTTTTCATCTCTTTTGAGTTTTTCACTCAATGGGAACCAAGACTTGAAAAAATAAGAGGTATTGTAGAAAAATATAGCAAATATTTAGGTATAATATCAATTTTTGTTGGCATATGGAAGTTTTTCGGGCCTGATCTTACTGCAAGCATTTCTGAATATATATCAGATACAATAACACAAAAAATAACATACATATCTCAGCCATTCGTAGGAGATTTATTACCATCTATATTCTGTTTTTTAGGAGGAATAATTCTATTTCCTGAATCTGTTAATTTGATTAATATAAAGGAAGAAAAAAGAAAAAAGATACTTGAAATAACAAATAATTTTAAAATGATACTTGGGCTTGGTAATATTATATTAGGACTTGTCCATTTATTAATACCAAACGTTATACTATTTTAATTACCAAAAAATTAACTAATTATATAAAATTTGAATGAAAAGAAAAATAATAATCTTCACTATACTTATAACTTCAATCATAACAGGTCAACAAAACTACTTTGACCTTACAAGTCGCTCAAAGTCAGAAGAGTTTTTTGTGAAAGGTTATTATTATTATAATAATATGGCATATTCACAGGCTGTAGATTTTTTTAGAAAGTCACTTGAAGCAATGCCACTTAACTGGAATGTAAGGTATTGGCTTGGGAAAGCATATCTTATGGCAGGTTATAAAGAACTTGCTATAAGTGAATGGGAAACTGCACTAAAACACAGTAACAACATATTTATAGCACAAAAACTTCAACAGCTATATTCAAGCAATTTTGTATATGATGTAAAGGTTGAAGAGTCTTTAGTCTTTCTTAAATACTTTTATTCTTTACCTGGTGTATCGGCAATAGAGAGTGATAATTCAAAATTTTATATATCAAATTTTGTAAACAACACTATTGAAATACGAGATAAAAACTTTAAGTTAATAGATCAGATCAAAGTAAACAAACCTATGGATATAGATATAACAGATAACTTTATAATTGTAGCATCTTTTGAGGATAATAAGATATATTTTTATGACAAAAATAATCTTAATATTTTATACTCTATAGGGGGATTTGGTATAGGAAAAGAAAACCTATCAGGTCCATCAGGTATATATTTTTCAACTACAACAAAAAATCTATTTATAGCTGACACTGGAAATAATAAAATAAAAGTCTTCAGGATAGGAAAAGAACCTGTATTTTTAATGGAGTTTGGAGAAAGGGGTGAGGGTGCCGGAGAGTTCTTACTGCCAACTGATGTTATAGAATATAAAGAGACAATAATAGTTGCAGATAAAAAAAACTCAAGACTTCAGGTTTTCGATAAGAGCGGAAATTTTATATACTCATACGGGCAGGATGAACTATCATCACCTATAAAATTAAAAATATATGATAATAATCTATACGTACTTGATGAATATAAAGGTATATTTATAACAAACCCAGAAGAAAAAAACTTCAAACTTGTAAAAGGGCTTGACAATGATATTCAAAAACCAATAGGATTCCATAAAGACAGTAATGGAATATTTTATATATCAGACTTTTTCACAAATAAGATATCAGCTTATATTAATGAAAGGTTTAAACTCTCATCACTTAAAGTAGATGCTTTATTTACATTCAACACAGCATATCCAACAATAACAATAAAGACAAGAGTACAGGACTTAAAAGGAAAAGATATAGATGGACTTAAAAACGATAACTTTAAACTATACCAGGAAGGTGAGGAGATAAAAAATAAAAAAGTATTTATATACAAACCAGACTCTGATAAAATATCAGCTATATTTCTTGTAAACAGTTCAAGTAATATGAAACAGTATAGCAAAGATATTAATGAATACATAAAAAAATTAATGGAGACAAGTAAACCATTAGATAGATTTGGGTTAATATCTTATAATGATGCTATAAACATAAAACCATTTACTTCTCAAAAACTAACACTACAGGAATATTTTTCAGAAATAAGTTATAAAGACACAAACAAATCATTAGATACAGCTCTCTATCAGGCAATAACAAAAAACCTTAATAATGACTTTAATAATACTATAATTATATTTGATGATGGAAAAAATGATTCATATAACAACTATACACCTGAAGTATTAGCAACATACGCAAAAAACAATGGAGTATCAATATATGTTATGGCAGTATCTGAAGGACCTTCAACTGGTCATCTTAAGTACCTTGCAAACGAGACCAATGGACAATATATAGAGTTCTACAGGTCAAACCAAATATATAATTTATTAAAAATAGTAAGAAATAACCCAACCATCTACTACATAATAGTATACAATTCTGTTCTTTATTCACCCGCAAACAAATATCATTGGCTTAATATAGACATAAAAGTAAACTACAAAAATCTATACGGGGTAGAAAAAACAGGATTTTACATTCCGTAAATTCTATGCTGTTAAACTTAAGTTGTGTCCAAAAAATATACACTTTAACTAAAAAAGTAAAATATGTGTCATAAATATACATCCAAGAAATTATATCTTTGCTACTTGTATCTTTTTCATATAAAAAATAGTGATTAATTATTATTGCAAGAGATAAAAAATCAATAAAAATTAGTATTATTAATTAATAAATTAATTGATTATCAATATTTATATTAATTTGGCACAAATATTGATGTATTAAAATTGTAATTTAATAATCAAAATAAAATGGAGGAAAAAATGAGAAAATTAATACCAGTAGTATTATTAGCACTCTCTGTATTTATAGGGTGTGCAAAAAATGAAGAGACGCCAGTTGCAACATCAGCAAACTCTTTAGAAAGAGTTGCATACACTGATGGTATATATAAGTTTGATTTGACAAACTCATACCTTAAGGTTTACAAAAGTGGTGCTTTGCTTTTCCAAGTATCTTTGCCAGGTTCAAACTATATATTAGGTATGGACTCAGATAAGACAAAGGTTGTAGTACTTGGGCCTCACAAAATGTATATTGTTAAAATAAGTTCTCAGATAGAAGCTAACTTTGACTTCGGGTATGAAGAGATACCTAACTTAAAGAGTTCACTTGGAATAAAAGGTGGTGTTATAGGTAACATGATAGCAAGTTACTTAAGTGGAAAAGCTCTATTATATGGAATGTGGGGAATGGCTCCACTTGCTGCATGGTATCAGACATGGGCATGGTTTTTTTACGCTTTACCATTTTAAAAATATAAATAAACTGAAAATCCTGAAATATTTTATTACCCTAAAAAAATTATAGGGGGTTTAAGCCCCCTTTCAAATAAATTTAAAAAATTATTATAAGCTATAAATCATTTTTAATTTTTTTAATTATAAATTAAAATTTTAAATTAATTTCTTTATAGTAAAAAATTTTGACTTTCTTAAAAAGTGTATTATTTTAATTTGGTATATTACCTGTTTTAATATTAATAAATTAGCAATTTAGTTTACTAAGGAAACAAAAAATGAAAAAAACGTTTTTTATTGTCTTTATTTTATTATTCACAACAATCTTTAACTACTGCAGACTACCTGAGAATAATGTCTGTCTTGTTCCAACTCAATTTGTTATGGCAAAAATTAATAATCTTTATTCTCTTATACTTGGGAAAGATGCCACTGTATGGGCTACCGGTAATAATAGTAGCGGTCAACTTGGGACAGGGCAAAGTGGATCAGGTATTAAGGAAACTACATTCACAAAAGTAGCCTCAGATGTAAAAATGATTGCTGCAGGAGGATCTCATTCTCTTATCATTAAAACCGATGGGACTGTCTGGGCTACAGGAGATAATGCTTACGGTCAACTTGGGAAAGTGGGTACTTATACGACATTCACACCAGTAGCCTCAGATGTAAAAATGATTGCTGCAGGATACGCTCATTCCTTAATACTAAAAAATGATGGAACTGTCTGGACTACGGGTTATAATAATTACGGCCAACTTGGAACTGGGGATACTGCTGATAGAAATACATTTACAAAAGTAGCTTACAATGTCAAAATGATTGATGGTGGATACGCTCATTCCTTAATACTAAAAAATGATGGAACTGTCTGGACTACGGGTTATAATAATTACGGCCAACTTGGAACTGGGGATACTGCTGATAGAAATACATTTACAAAAGTAGCTTACAATG